>Ga0209953_1000127_pt1 | contig 29623 bp, 29 predicted proteins | sample SalPonred_H2O_MG_FD_185713 | JGI IMG/M metagenome (GOLD analysis project Ga0209953, IMG submission 185713) | Salt pond water microbial communities from South San Francisco under conditions of wetland restoration - Salt Pond MetaG... | ecosystem: Environmental > Aquatic > Non-marine Saline and...
GTCGGTACGCGCATCGGCTTCGGTATCGAGCTCGCCGACCTCGATCCATTCATCGGGGCCGAGCCGGTGGGACTTCACGACCGACTTCCCGTCCACGAGCACCCCACCCTTTTCAACCAAGGTCTCCACTCGTGCCCGGGACAAGCCAAGCATGCGGGCAAGGGCCGAATCCAATCGTTCGCCCACGAGTCCGGGAGGAACCGGGAGGGTGCGGCTCACCGCTCTCCCTCGGGTGCTGCAGGGTCCTGCGACGCGGAGCCACCCGCTGCGGGGTCCTCCCCTTCAGGTTCGTCCGAGAGCGGCACACCACGCCAAGCCAGGAAGATCATGGCGATAGCGGCGAAGGTGATCGACATGTCCGCGATGTTGAAGATCGGGAAGTTCGGCAGACCGATGAAGTCCACGACCGATCCCATGCCCGGCGACGGTGGCCTAGTCAGCCGGTCGATCAGATTGCCTAGCAGCCCACCGAGGAGCCCGCCGAGCGCCAGCGCCCACGGCACGGAGGTGATGGTGCGGGAGAACCGGATGATGACCACGCCCACGATCACCGCGATGGTCGTGAACACCCAGGTATAGCCGGCCCCGATCCCGAAGGCGGCGCCGCTGTTCTCGGTGTACGTAAATCGCAGCAACGGACCCACGAGGTAGATCGGACCCTCGCCGGCTTCGATCCTTGGCTGCATGACCGCCACCGCCCAGACCTTGGTCAACTGGTCGACGACGACGATGCCCGCAGCGCTCGCGAGCAAGATGGCGAGCACTCGAGATCGGGGCGAGGAAGGCATCACAGCAGCCTAGGGGGCCTACCCACGCGGCCCACGGGCCAGGAAAGCTAAAAGCGCTCTTCAGCTTCCTTGCACGAGCGGCACAGCGTCGCCCGCGGAAAGGCCTGCAACCGGAATTTGCCGATCGGTTTGCCGCAGGACTCGCACACCCCGTAGGAGCCATCCACGATCCGAGCCAGCGCGTGGTCCACCTGGTCGAGCATGTCCCGGGCGTTGTTGGCCAGTGACATCTCGTGCTCGCGCTCGAAGGTCTTGCTGCCGGCGTCGGCTTGGTCGTCGCCGGCGCCATCGCCGGAATCGCGGATCAGATCGGCCAGCCCCTCCTCAGCGGTGGCGATCTCCTCCAGCAGCCGGGTCTTCTCCCGACCCAATTCCTCGCGCACCTCGCGCAGTTCGGCATCCGTCCACGGCGACTCGTCCTCCCGCACCACGGGTCGCCGCTTGGGTTTGGCCACCTTCTTAGCCGGCGCCTTCCTAGCCGCCACCTTCTTGGCCGGCGCTTTCTTCGCCACCTTCTTGGCCGGTGCCTTCTTCGCCACCTTCTTGGCCGGTGCCTTCTTCGCCACCTTCTTGGCCGCCACCTTCTTGGCCGCCACCTTCTTGGCCGGTGCCTTCTTCGCCGCCACCTTCTTGGCCGGCGCCTTCTTCGCCGCCACCTTCTTGGCCGGTGCCTTCTTGGCCACCTTCTTGGCCGCCTTCTTGGCAGGTGTCTTCTTCGCGGCAGTCTTCTTGGCCATCGCAGCCCCCTTGGGTGATGAAGACCCCGCGCGATCGGTATCCGCGCCGGGATCGGGGAATAGTAGGACCGCTCGGGCGCCCACCGGTCACCGGCACGCCGACACCCGCGGCACTATCCTGCCCGCTTGGATGGGAGGCGATATGTATAACGCCGTGCCCGCGCAGGTCGACCTGCCGGCCATGGAGCGCGAGATCTTGGGGCTGTGGGACCGCGAAGCGGTCTTCGAGCGCACGCTGCAAGGTTCGGATGATCGCCCACTGTGGACCTTCTACGAGGGTCCCCCAACGGCGAACGGCACTCCAGGCGCCCACCATGTCGAAGCCCGGGTCTTCAAAGACATCTTCCCGCGGTACCGCACGATGAAGGGCTACTTCGTGCCCCGCCAGGCCGGCTGGGACTGCCACGGCCTGCCGGTCGAACTCGCCGTCGAACGCGAACTGGGTTTCACCGGCAAGCAGGACATCGAGGACTACGGGATCGCGGAATTCAATGCGCGTTGCCGGGAGTCCGTCTTGCGCCACGTCGATGAATTCACCCAGATGAGCACCCGGATGGGCTTTTGGGTCGATACCGACTCGGCCTACTGGACGATGAACCCCGAGTACGTGCAAAGCGTGTGGTGGTCGTTGAAGACGATCTTCGATGCAGGACTGCTCGTCCAAGATCACCGGGTCGCCCCGTACTGCCCGCGGTGCGGCACCGGGTTGAGCGACCACGAACTGGCCCAGGGCTACGAGACCGTGGTGGATCCGTCGGTCTACGTACGCTTCCCGGTGACCGGACAGGTTGCAGGTGCGCTCGCCGACTACCCCGACGCCGCCCTGCTGGTGTGGACGACCACCCCGTGGACCCTCGTCTCGAACACCGCCGTGGCCGTCCTGCCCGATGCGACCTACGCCGTGGTCCAACGCTCGAACTCAGAACAGCTCATTTTGGCCACCGAGCGCATCGAGGGCGTCTTCGGCGACGAAGAAGTCGAGATCCTCACCACGATGCCCGGACGCGATCTGGAGCGCGTCACCTACCAGCGACCGTTCGATCTGGTGGATATTCCCGATGCCCACTTCGTGATACTCGCGGACTACGTCACCACCGACGACGGCACCGGCCTGGTGCACCAAGCCCCCGCCTTCGGCGCCGATGACCTCGCTAGTTGCCGGGAATACGGACTCCCGGTGGTGAATCCGATCTCGGCGGACGGTCACTTCATCGATTCGGTCCCCATGGTCGGTGGCGCGTTCTTCAAGAAGGCCGACGAGACGCTCACCACCGATCTCGCCGATCGCGAACTGCTGTTCCGTCGCGACCCCTACGAGCACTCCTATCCGCACTGTTGGCGGTGCCACACACCGTTGCTGTACTACGCGCAACCGTCCTGGTACATCAAGACCACCGCCAAGAAGGACGAACTGCTCGCCGAAAACGAGAAGACGAACTGGTACCCCGAGACCATCAAGTGGGGTCGCTACGGCGATTGGTTGACCAACAACGTCGATTGGGCGTTGTCCCGCAATCGCTACTGGGGAACTCCGCTACCTATCTGGCGCTGCCCCGCCGGCCACTTGACCGCCGTCGGCTCCCTAGCCGAACTATCCGAACTCTCCGGTCAGGACGTCACCGAGGTGGACCCGCACCGGCCGTTCGTCGATGACATCACCTTGCCCTGTCCGGAGTGCTCCGAACTCGCCAACCGGGTGCCCGAGGTCATCGACTGTTGGTATGACTCCGGGGCCATGCCCTTCGCGGCGCTGGGCTACCCGCACCAGGAAACCGAACGCTTCGAGCAGCAGTACCCGGCTGACTTCATCTGCGAAGCCATCGACCAAACCCGCGGTTGGTTCTATTCCCTAATGGCGGTCGGCACCCTGGTCTTCGGACGCTCCTCCTACAAGAACGTCGTCTGCCTTGGTCACATCCTCGACGAAGACGGTCGCAAGATGAGCAAGCACCTCGGCAACGTGCTCGAGCCGATCCCGCTGATGGACGAGCACGGCGCCGATGCCGTGCGCTGGTTCATGCTGGCGTCCGGGTCACCGTGGCAGGCGCGGCGGGTGGGCCATGCGGCGATCGCGGACGTCGTGCGGCGCACGTTGCTCACCTACTGGAACACCGTGTCCTTCCAGGCGCTGTACGCACGCACGGCCGGTTGGCAGCCAGGCGATGTAGCGCCGGAACCAGCGCAGCGGCCGGCCATCGACCGCTGGGTGCTCTCGACCGCGGGGCGATTGGCTCGCGAAGTGGACGATGCGTTGGAGAATTTCGATACCCAGCGAGGCGGTCGTGTCCTGGCCAGCTTCATCGACGATCTGTCCAACTGGTACGTACGCCGCACGCGCCGACGCTTCTGGGACGGCGATCCTGCAGCGCTGGCCACATTGCACGAGGCGCTGCGCATCGTCACCTTGTGCTTGGCGCCCTACACACCCTTCATCAGTGAACGGGTCTGGCAGGACCTCTTCCGCCCCACGGATCCAGATGCACCGGTCTCGGTACATCTGGCCGGCTGGCCCACGATCGAGGACTCCCTGATCGATGAGGACCTAGAACGCAATATGACCAAGGTGCGATCGGTCGTGGAACTCGGACGGGCTGCGCGCGCATCGAGCAGTATCCGAACCCGCCAACCGCTCTCGCGCGCACTGGTGTCAGCCCCGGGTTGGTCGCAACTTCCAGCGGAACTCATCGCCGAAGTCAGCGAGGAGTTGAACGTCCGGTCGGTGCAACCACTGGACTCCGATGCCGGACTGGTCGATATCTCGATCAAGGCGAACTTCCGCGCCCTCGGCGCGCGTTTCGGAAAGCAGACACCGGTCGTGGCCGCAGCGATCACCGGGGCCGATCCGATCGCGCTGTCCCACGATCTACGTTCCCAGGGACAGGCCGAGGTGAGTATCGACTCCGGCACCGTGCAGATCGGTCCCGAAGACGTCTTGATCACCGAGTCCCCACGCGAAGGCTGGGCGGTCGCAAGCGACGCCGAGGAGTCCGTGGCGATCGACTTGGCTATCGACGACGACCTCCGCCGCGCGGGACTTGCTCGCGAGGTGGTTCGGGTGATCCAGGAGGCCCGCAAGGCTTCGGGCTTCGAGATCACCGACCGCATCGTCATCACCTGGTCGACCCAGGACGCCGACATGCAGGCGGTCATCGGGGACCACGGCGCGGATATCGCCACCGAAGTGCTCGCCACCGAGGTGAACGAACGCACACCCGACGCCCAGACGATCGCTACGGAATTGCCACTACAGGTGGCTATCGAGCGAGTGGGCGGCTAGTTAGCTCGAGGAGTTCGGTGCCTGGGGGACGTGCACCGAATCCACCAATTCGAGTTGCCGCTGCAGCATTTCGCGGACGTCGTTGCGAATGCGCCGAAGATCATCGAGCGGTTCGGTGCCGTCCACACCGGTCGACTCAAGCACCACCACGGGATTTTCCGCAGTGGATTCCACATCCGTTGCCGGCGTGCGGGCCTCGTCGAGTTCGGCCTGCTCGGCCTGGATAGCCTCGAGCCGACCTTGGATCTGCTGCACTTGGGACCGGAGTGCTTCGGCTTCGTCTTGCACTCGTCGATAGTTGTCGGCGTACGCGGCTAGCGCCTTCTCCACGCGATCGAGGAACTCGTCTACCTCACTGATGTCGTAGCCGGCCCGAACACGGGTCGTTCCAAAGCGCACCTCGCGTACGTCGTTCGCGCTCAGGTCCACGGAAGTGACCCTAGAGCAGCACGACGAAATTGATCAGCAACTGCACGCCGAGAATGAGGACTAGGAACGCTAGGTCCAGTGAGACGCTGCCCAGTCGCAACGGCGGGATCACCTTGCGCAGCGCACGAAGCGGCGGGTCGGTGAGCGAATACACGAATTCCGCGACGAGCAGGATCGGACCACTGGGCTCCCAGGATCGGGCGAAGATCCGCACGAAGTCGAAGACAAGCCTTCCGATCAGGATGAGCCAATAAAGCCACAGCACGGTGGCAAGGACCTGGCCGATGCTGCTCAACAGCGAACACTCCCCTGGTGGGTGGAACCGTACGACGACGTATTAACTCTGGTTGAAGAATCCATCTTCCGCTATCTGGGCCCGGGCCTGATCACCGAGGTCCACGTTGGCCGGTGAGAGCAAGAACACCTTGCCGGTGACACGCTCGATGGTGCCATGCAGACCGAACACCAGACCTGCCGCGAAATCGATGATCCGCTTGGCGTCGAGATCGTCCATATCGCCGAGGTTCATGATCACCGGGATACCCGAGCGGAACTCCTCGCCGATCCGCCGCGCATCGTTGTAGGAACGCGGATGGATCGTCTCGATGCGACTGAGATCACCGACAGGAACTCCCCGCCCGGGCATCGGAGCGCTGGTCGGCAGCCGCTCGGGGCCGCTATCTGGACGCACGGTCCGCACGGCCCGCGGCTCATTGATGGGGCGGACGCTGCGGACCTCGTAGACGTCCTCTTCGGCTTCGACGTCGTACCTATCGCGAAAGCCGCGGCGGGACCGCTCTTCCTTGCGGTCGCGTCGGTTCGGTCGCTCGACTTCCTCGACATCGTCGTAGGTGTCGTAGGAGTCGTCCTCGACGAGACCGAGGTACACCGCCATCTTGCGCATCGCACCGGCCATGGCGTACCTCCTTCGTCCGTTCGGCCCGCGTTGGGGCGTTTTCGCGCAGCCGGAGTCGGCTGCAGCGCTTAGACGCTACTGCACCCGGGGGCGTTGCCCGAGTACCGCGCCACCTATGCGTACCTGTGTCGCACCCGCCTCGATCGCCGCTTCTAGATCCCCGCTCATTCCCGCCGACAGCACCGTGGCCTCGGGGTGTTCGGTGCGCAGCGCCGCCGCTACCTGCGCCAAGTCCGCGAACGCTCGCCCCGGCTCGATGCCGGAGTCCGGGTGCGGGGCCACGGCCATCAGCCCACCCAAACGCACCGCAGGTCCCGCCCCCGCGATGGATTCCGCGATCGCCGGAACGTCCGTGGGTCTCGCGCCACCTCTATCGACGGCGTCGGGGCCATCCAGGCTCACCTGGATCAGCAGTTCGAGCGGCGAACCCGGATTTCGCACTTGCTGCGCGCCACGGGCCAGGCGCGGCACCAACGAGGCCCTGTCCACCGACTCCACGACATCGGCCCACTGCGTGATTGATGCTGCCTTATTGCTTTGTAGCCGTCCGACCATGTGCCAGCGCAATGCCCGATCGTGCACCTCGGCGCGTTTGGCCTTGGCTTCTTGATCCCGGTTCTCCCCGACATCGCCGACTCCCTGTTCAGCCAAGATGTCCACATCCGAAGCTGGGAAGGTCTTGGTGATCACGACCAGCAAGACGTCGTCCGTGCGCCCCGCCTGCTGCTTGGCGCGCTCGATGCGCGTTCGAACCTGCGCCAAGTTCGCAGCGATCTCCTGGCGTCGTCGTTCGTCGGGACTCATCCGCGCGCCATCACAAGCGCGTGGCGTCCGGTGCGCGCCGACGGCCCGCCGTACTGCACTGCTCGCCGCAGGCTGTACCAGCGCTCATCCTCACGCGTGCAACCAAAGCGCGTCACGACATCGACCCCCTGCTCGACAAGCGCCGCGTGCACGCCGGCGCCGATATCGATGCCCCACGCAAACTGGGTTCCCGGACTTTGGCGCACAACCGCGCTTCGGGCAACGACGCTCGAGCACGAATCCTCGATCTCCTCGCATCGTTCGACCGGCACCGGGTAACACGCACCACAGATGGCGGGTCCTTGCACCGCTGACAACCGCACCGCTCCTCGCTCACGAAGCACCCCGATCGTGGCGCCCACGATGTCGGCGACGAGCCCCTTCCATCCGCAGTGCAGCACCGCGATCTCAAGCTCGCCGTTCGTGCGCTGCGCACTAATTCCCACGACCGCACAGTCGGCCCCTAGCGCCGCGAGCCCGAGGGTGGGGACGTCGGTTACTAACGCATCCGCAGCGCCTACCTGCCCTGCAGCGGCCACCGTCCGCACCCGGGCGCCGTGTTCGGCTTGGACGAAGGCGACATCGGTGATGCCCGAGAAGGCTTCGATCACCGACCCCCTGTTCGCGGCGACCGACAATGGATCATCGCCGACGTGCGCAGCGAGGTTCGATTCGGCGAATGCGCCGGTACTGGCGCCGCCGAACCGCGTGGTCAGGCACCAACGTGCTCCCGCGAGCTCGCCGCGATCCACCCGTAGGTCGGGGAAGTGCCTACCCATGGTCGACGGCTGCACACCCCCTGTCGGTGGTGCCATGCCGACCTCCCGCTCTACTTCAGGAAGTCCGGTACGTCTAGATCGTCACCAGCGTCATCGAAGACGACAGTTCGCGGTTGCTGGACCGTCGGGATGTCGCCGGTGGCATCCGAGGCCGAGGACACCGGGGCGACCTTGCGCGCCGGCGGCTCCCCGCCTTCGAAGCCCGCGGCGATCACCGTGACCCTGACCTCATCGCCCAGGGTGTCGTCGATAACCGCACCGAAGATGATGTTGGCTTCCGGGTGCGCCGCATCGCTCACCAGTCGCGCCGCCTCGTTGATCTCGAATAGACCAAGGTCGCTACCACCGGAGACCGAGAGCAGGACACCGTGCGCTCCGTCGATGCCGGCCTCGAGTAACGGACTGGAAATCGCCTTCTCGGCTGCCTGCATGGCTCGATCCTCACCACGCGCCGATCCAATTCCCATCAGCGCCGAACCTGCAGCGTGCATCACGGACTTGACATCGGCGAAGTCCAAGTTGATCAGGCCCGGTGTGGTGATCAAGTCGGTGATCCCGGAGACGCCCTGCAACAGCACGTGATCAGCCTGACGGAAGGCATCGATGACGCTGATCTCACGATCGGCGAGGGAGAGCAGGCGGTCGTTGGGGATGACGATGAGGGTGTCGACCTCAGCGCGCAGATCCTCGACGCCTTGGTCGGCCTGCACCTGACGACGGCGTCCCTCGAAGCCGAACGGCCGCGTCACGACACCGATCGTCAGCGCACCGAGCGACTTGGCCACCTTCGCCACCACGGGCGCGCCACCGGTTCCGGTTCCGCCACCTTCGCCAGCGGTAACGAACACCATGTCCGCGCCCTGCAGGACCTCCTCGATTTCCTCGATGTGGTCTTCGGCGGCCTTGCGACCCACCTCAGGGTTCGCGCCGGCGCCGAGTCCGCGGGTGAGCTCGCGACCGATATCCAACTTGACGTCGGCATCGCTCATCAGCAACGCCTGCGCGTCGGTGTTGATCGCGATGAATTCGACGCCTTTGAGTCCGACCTCGATCATCCGGTTCACGGCGTTCACGCCGCCGCCACCGATGCCGACGACCTTGATCACTGCCAGGTAGTTCTGGGGAGCCGCCACAGCTCGTCCTTTCGATCACGCCGGCGCGAGGGGGCGCACCGACTGGTGCGGCCGAGCGGGAAAGTCTCAACCTCTACTTCAGGTCAAAACTTCGGCCCTGCCCGAGCCGGCGGGAGAGTAGGGGGTGGGGCGGGTGTTACGCAAGCACAAACCCGCGTCGGATCCCACTTAGCTCGAAAATCGGTGCGCTAGTCCTTCGGCCCGCGTTCATCGAAAGTGGTCGGCAACCGTGGCGCGCTTACGTCGTAACCCTTCGCACGACGTGGCAGCAAGGCGGTCAGTACCTCGGCCTTGAACTCCGGTTCCTGCGCGTTGCCCCACCGCACGATGGCGTCATTACCCAGCCGCAGCCGGATGTCATCGGGGCTGACCGCCTGCACGTCGCGAACTCGACGTTCGATGTCCGCTGGTATCGAGGCGACCACCGCGACGGCTTCGGGAATGGCGCGAGCCTCCCCGCGAATAACCGGATCGGTCAGCCACAACCCACCGGGCGGATCGAAGACGATTCCGGATTCATCGACTCCCTGCCGCACGGGTTCGCCATCGGGGTCGAAGGGATTCGGTGACTCCACGACCGCCACCGGCGTGCGCTCGGTGACAGCGAGCACCACCGAGCCCGGCCACGCTCGTCGCACTTCCACTTCCTGCACCCAGGGCAACTCCAACACGCGGTCTTGGGCTCCGGTGCTGTCGAGTCTGGCGAGCGGTTCGCCGACGGGGATCGATGCGGCGGTGATCACCTGGGCGCGACCGTCCAAGGCGGACTCCTCGGACAAACCCACGACGTCGACATCGCGCACCGCGAACAACGAGGAGAACAACACCGCCCACACGACAGCGGCGATCACCACGACACTCGCCCCGATAGCAAGCAATCGCAGCCTGCGACGGCGCTGTTCGCGCGCAAGGTGGCGATCTGCGACGGCACGGCGCTGGGCGAATAGTGCGGGCCTTGCAATCCGGGTAATCCTCGACAGTCGGGGCAGTCGGGGCAGTCGGGACACTCGGCGCCTGCGGCCACCTAGTGAACTGCGTTCGGGGGTGGAGGTGCTCATCGTCGATCCCCCAAAATCTCCAGCACCTCACTGCCGAGCATCCCGATATCGCCGGCGCCAAGCGTCATGACGAGGTCACCGGGCTCGGCGCGGGCGGCGAGGACCCCCGCAACGGCAGTCCACGACGGTTCGAAGACGACGTCCTGCGGTGGGAGCGGAACGTTCGCCGCAAGCGTCTGGCCACTGGCACCGGGGATGGGCTGCTCGCCTGGTGCGAACACTTCCAAAACGACAGCGACGTCGGCTAGGCCGAGCGCAGCGCCGAATTCGCGCACGAACATCGCGGTTCGGTAGTAGTGGTGAGCTTGGAAGGCGACGATGATGCGCCCGTCGCCGACGACCTCGCGGGCCGCGCGCAAGGTCGCGGTGATCTCCGTCGGGTGGTGGGCATAGTCGTCGAATACCCGCACCCCGGCCACTTCCCCCTTGAAGTCGAAGCGACGGCGCGTTCCGGAGAATCCCTCGAGACCGGTGCGGACATCGCCCGCCGAGTAACCGAGTCCGGTGGCAGCGGTGAAGGCGGCGAGGGCGTTCAATGCGTTGTGTCGACCGGGCACCTGCAACTGCACGCGCCCTTGGCGCACTCCCTCATCCACGATGTCGAAGCCCCAGCCCAATTCCCCGCGGTGCACATCGACCATCCGCACCGTGGCGTCCTCGTGTTCGCCGTAGGTGCGAACGTTCGTGCCCTCGGCCCGAAGCCGCTCCACCAAGGAACGGGCTCCTAGGTCGTCGGCGCATGCGACGACGAAGCCACCGTCCGCGCCAGCAGCTCGACCGAAGGAAGTGAATGCCTCCTCGAGCGCATCGAAATCCCCCCAGTGGTCGAGGTGATCTGGCTCGACATTCGTGACGATCGCAACACGCGCCGGAAGCGCGAGGAAAGATCCATCACTCTCGTCGGCCTCGGCAACGAAAACCTCGCCGCTACCGACATGCGCATTCGAACCCGACTCGTTCAGTTCGCTACCGATAACGAAGGATGGATCAGCGCCGCAACCTTGCAAAGCGACGGTGAGCATCGAGGTGGTCGTGGTCTTACCGTGCGTACCGGAGACGGCGATACCGGTATGTCCGCGCATGATCTCGGCTAGTGCCTGCGCGCGGGACAACTCGGGAATCTGATTTTCGCGGGCGTAGGTGCGTTCGCTGTTCGAGGCCGGGATGGCAGTGGAGACGATCAGCGTGTCGGCATCGACTCGATCGAGATGACCTACGTGGGCGTCGATACCGAGCATCCGCAGGGCCTGCATCCTGCGTGAGTCCTTCGCGTCGGATCCGCAGACCTGGACACCCTGAGCAGCGAGCACGCGGGCGATCCCCGACATACCTGCGCCGCCGATGCCGACGATGTGCACGCGACCAAGGGAGTTCGCCAGTTGCTCGGGCATTTCCCCTCCCCTTACGTGCTTTCGAGTCCGTCGCATTCGGTCGTGTTCGGTTGTGTCGTCGTTTGCTAGCCGCGAGCGATGCGCATGATCCATGCGGCCATGGCGTCGTCGGCGTCTCGTTCGCCGTGGATCGCCGCCGCCTGGGACATGCGCACAAGCCGCTGTTCATCATGGACTACATCTACGAGGGTGTCGGTGAGCCACTCCGCGGAGAGGTCGGTATCGGCGCGTTGGAAGCCGCCACCACCTGCCACGACCGCCGCCGCGTTGCCCGATTGCTCTCCGTTACCGACCGGCAGCGGCACGTAGACCGCCGGAAGTCCGACGGCGGTGACCTCCGCGCAGGTCATCGCACCTGCCCGACACACCACGATGTCCGCAGCCGCGTAGGCCGACTCCATGCGATCGATGTAAGGAACGGGCACGTAGCCCTCCCTAGCTGCCGGTAGTTCGTTTCGGCCGCCCACGGCGTGCAGGACGTGAACACCAGAGGCCAGCAGCACATCCAAGGAAGCAGCGACCACTTCGTTGAGATGGCGCGCACCCTGACTGCCACCGAACACCAAGACGACCGGTGCCTGGGGATCCAAGCCCCACTCATGACGGGCCCTACCGCGCTCAGCTGCCCGATCGAGTTCTGCGATGCTGCGCCGGATCGGCAGCGCCAGATGCTGAGCACCGGCCAACACCCCGTCGTGGACGGTCGCCACATGCTCGGTCAACCGGGCGCCCAGCACGTTGGCGAAGCCGGCCGTGGAATTGGCTTCGTGGATCAATAGCGGTGTCCGGGTGCGTCGGGCGGCAACATAGCCCGGGACGGCGGCGTAGCCGCCGAAGCCGACCACCGCACTGGCCTGCACACGCCGGAGGTGCGCCGCGGCCTGGCGAACTCCACGCAGTGCGTGCGCCGGAAAGCGCAGCGCCGCCAGACCGGGCCGGCGGGGCAGCGGCAAGGCATCGGTCTGGATCAACTCATAGCCCCGGGCCGGCACCAGAGTCGACTCCAGCCCGCGTCGACCGCCCAGCACGGAGACGTCGATGGCTGGGTCTGCTCGGATCAGGGCGTCGGCGGTATTCAGCGCCGGCTCGATGTGTCCGGCGGTTCCGCCCGCCGCGAAGACGATGTGCATGATGTCCGCGGTCCCGTCGTCAACGACGTCGAAGGGCCTGCGCCGTGCTGCGACGTCGCAGGGCGCGGCGAGCATCGGGCTCGCGCTTGGCGAAGGCCATCAGCATTCCGATCGCGGTAAGGGTGGGAATCAGGGAAGAACCCCCGTAGGACACCAACGGCAACGTGACCCCGGCGACGGGCAGCAGACCGAGGACTCCCCCGATATTCACGATCGCCTGGACCACGATCCACGAGCCGACGCCTGCGGCGGCGTATCGCACGAACGGTGAATCGGTATTGCGGCTGAGTCGGAAGATCGCGAAGGCCAGCAAGGAGAACAGCCCCAATACGGTGAGGGTGCCTACAAGGCCGAGTTCCTCGCCGACTACCGGGAAGATGAAGTCGGTATGCGCTTCGGGCAGCGTGCCCCACTTCTCCCGACTCGCCCCGAGCCCGACACCCCAGAACCCACCGGTGCCCAAGGCGTATTGACCTTGCGTCACCTGCCAGCCGAAGCCCAACCGGTCCGACCCTGGATCTAGCCACGACAAGATTCGCTCCATGCGGTAAGGAGCGGCTAGGGACAGCACCCACACGGCGACCGCACCCACGGCAGCGAAGGCCGCGAATACCCGCAATGGCGCACCGGCGGCGAACAGCATGCCGGCGAGGATGGCGCCGAGCATGACGGTGTTGCCGAAGTCGCCCTCGGCGACGACGAGCACCATCATGATGACGGCGACGGGAACGATCGGCACGAGCAGACCACGCCAAGTGTCCAGGCGTCGGCGGGGTCGGGAGAGCACTTCGGCGCCCCACACGACCAATGCCAGCTTGGCGATCTCACTTGGCTGGAATCTGAAGGGACCGAAGATCTCGATCCAGTTGCGCTGACCGGCTACCTCTACCCCGATGATGAGGACGGCAATCAGGAATCCGAAGGCAACCAGCAGCAGCGGCCAGGCGAAGGCGCGCCAAAACTCCACCGAAGTACGCGAAGCGAACACCATCGCCACGATCCCCAATAAGGCGAAGAACGCCTGGCGCTGGGCCAAGGTGTAAGGCGAGCCGAAGACCCGCACGCTTTCGATACTCGACGCGGACAACACCATGATCAAGCCCAGTAACAGCAACAGCAAGGTCGCGCCCAGCAACAGGTAGTAGCCGCTGAGCGGGTGCTGCATCAGCAAAGCGATCCGTGAACTTCGGATCGTCGATGCCGCATCAGGATCGTCGCGGGCCTCGTCGACGTCCACTGCTCTATCGCTCATCGGCCCTCGAGATCTCGGACCGCTTGGGCGAAGAGTTCGCCCCGCTGGGCGTAGTCATCGAACATGTCCCACGAGGCGCATCCGGGTGCGAGCAGTACTACGTCCCCGGGTTCTGCGAGATCGGCTGCGGCGGCCACACTCTCGCGCATTGCCCCAGTGTCGGGCCGGTCGATGAGGATGACGGGTACATCCGGTGCGTGTCGCCCGAGGGCGTCGGCGATGACCGGGGCATCGACCCCGAGTAGGACCACTCCCCGCAGTCGATCGGCTACCGAGGAGACCAACGCATCGAAGGACTGGCCCTTGGCCATCCCACCCGCGACCCACACCACGGAGCCGTAGGCCCGCAGCGATGTGGCGGCCGCGTGCGTGTTCGTGGCCTTGGAGTCATCGACGAATCGAACCCCCGCGACGGTCGCGACCTCGGCGATGCGATGCGCCGCCGGTTCGAAGGACCGCAAGCCCTGACGTACGGCATCTGGGTGGACGCCGTAGGCCCGTGCCAGGGCCGCAGCGCCGAGTGCGTTGCTGATGTTGTGTGGCGCGGACGGGTGGATGTCCGCGACCGATGCGATTTCCTGCGCCATCTCGGCCCGCTGCTCCACGAACGCTCGATCCACCAGCAGGTCGTCGACGACACCGAGCATGCCGACATCGGGAACACCACGGGTGATGCCGATGGCGCGGCATCCCTCGACGACATCGGCGTTCTCGACCATGGCCCGGGTAGCCGGTTCGTCGACGTCGTACACCGCTGCTATCCGGCAGTGCTCGAAGACCCGCGACTTGGCGTGGAAATAGGTGCTCGAGTCGCCGAAATGATCGAGGTGGTCATCGGCGAAGTTCAAGCACACCGACGCCAGCGGACTCATCGATTGCACGAAGGGCAGTTGCGGTGCACCCACCTCGATGGCGAGAACCTCCATGTCGTCGTGCATCACGATGTCGACCAACGGTTTCCCGATGTTGCCCGCGGAAGTCGTGCGCCGCCCCGCCGATCGAAGCATCGATTCCAGCATCAGCGTGGTGGTGGTCTTCCCGTTCGTTCCGGTCACGCACAACCATTCCGCGGGTCGGTCCTGCCCGCGTAAGCGCCACGCCAGTTCCAACTCACCCCATACGGGCACCCCCGCTTCGCGAGCAGCGACGATGATCTCGGCGCGTGGTGGCAGGCCGGGAGACACGACGAGGATGTCGGCGCTTGATCCCTGTTCCTTCGCAGCCGTGGGTACCGGCTGTCCGCCGAGGTGCACGTCGGCTCCCAGGGTCCGCAGGATCTCCGCTCGCTGCTGCTGTGCTTCACCCGATGAGTCGTCGACGATGGTGACCTGCGCGCCGAGCTGCAGGAGAGCGTCGGCGCACGAGTAACCGGCGATCCCCAGCCCGGCGACCGTGACCCGAACCGAGGACCAATCCGAGGATCGCTGCAGATCATCGACCGGGGAACGGCTCACGCTCGCACCCACTCGGCGTAGAAGAGGGTCAACCCGGCTCCGATGCACAGGCCTTGCACGATCCACATGCGCACCACGATTTGGATCTCCGGCCAGCCGATCATCTCGAAGTGATGATGCAAAGGCGCCATACGAAACACGCGCCGTCCGGTCAACTTGAACGATCCCACCTGCATGATCACCGAAACCGTGGTGATCAAGAACAGACCGGCGATGAACGGCAACAGCAACTCGGTGCGCGTCAAGATGGCAAGTCCCGCGATACCACCGCCGAGGGCGAGGGAGCCGGTGTCGCCCATGAATATCCGCGCCGGGGCGGTGTTCCACCATAGGAAGCCGAAACAGGCTCCTGCGGCCGATGCCGCGACGATGCCTAGATCGAGTGGGTTCTGCGTGGTGTAGCAGAACTCGGTGATCTCGAACGCGCAGTTTTGGCCGTATTGCCAGATGGACAATAAGACGTAGGCGAGGAAGCTCATCACCGATGCGCCGACGGCCAAGCCATCGAGTCCATCGGTCAAGTTGACGCCGTTGGTAGTGGCTGTGATGAGGAACCACACCCAGATCAGGAACAGGCCCAGGGGCAATACCAACGGTGTATCACGCACGAACGAGACGGCCATCGAGGCCGCCGTCTGACCGTCCTGGTCGGGGAATTGGACCGATAGGTACGCGAACGTGAACGCGACTACCGCTTGGCCGATGAGTTTGGTTCGAGCGCGCAGCCCGGTGCTGCGCTGTTTGAAGATCTTCAAGTAGTCATCCGCCAGGCCCACCAGTCCCAGGCCGACCATCAAGAACAACACCAACAGGCCGGAGACCGTGACCGGTCGCCAGGTGATCAGGTGGGTGCCGAAGTATCCGATGACGACGGCAAGCAAGATCGCAGCGCCACCCATCGACGGAGTTCCCCGCTTGGCTTCATGATCGGGATAGGCCTCGCCTTCGCTGGAGACGCGAATCGCCTGCGAGTAGCCGCGCCGAGCCAGCAGCTTGATCAGTAGCGGAGTGCCTACGAGCGAGACGACCGATGCGATCGCCATCGCGATGACCACCAACCTCATGCGGTTTCCTCCTGCTCGCCTAGCAGGTGTGCGGCAACCGCTTCCAGACCGATGGCCCGGGACGCCTTGATCAACACGACGTCGCCGGGCTGCACCTCAGCGTCGAGGAGTTCCATAGCGCTCGCAGCGTCGGGGACCCAGGTGGACTCCTCACCCCAGGAGCCTTCGTTACTGGCGGCCAAGTGCATGACTTTCGTCCCCGGCCCCACGCAGACCAGGCGCGAGATGTCCAAGCGCACCGCGAGACGGCCGATGGCGTCGTGTTCGGGAACGCTGAGTTCGCCGAGTTCGCGCATCTCGCCGAGGACGGCCCAGGTGCGTGAGCCCTGTGCCATGGAACGCAACGCCTTCAAGGCTGCACGCACGGACTCGGGGTTCGCGTTGTAGGCATCGTTCACCACGGTTACGCCGGCCTGGGACTGACGCACTTCCATCCGCCATCGACTATCGATGCGGCTATCGGCGAGCCGATCGGCGATGGCCGCGATAGGCACGCCGGTGAGGTGCGCGACGCTGGCTGCGGCCAAGGCCGCGGACACGAAGTGCTCTCCGTGCATCGGCACGCAAATCGTCTCGGAGACCTCCCCGGCGACACTCAGACGGAAATTCGGGCGGCCGTGCTCATCGAGACGGATATCCAGTGCGCGGACCTCGGCATCGGGGCTTTCCCCGAACCACACGACCCGTGCGTCGGTGCGCGGACGCATCGCCGAAACTTGCGGGTCATCGGCGTTTAGGACGGCGATCGCAGTTGCGGGAAGCCCTTCGATGATCTCCCCCTTCGCCTGGGCGATATCGGCGGGACCATCCAGCATGCCGACGTGCGCTGTACCGACGTTCAAAACCAACGCGATGTCCGGCGCAGCCAACTCGGCTAGGTAACGAATATGTCCAAGCCCGCGCATCCCCATCTCGAGCACGAGGAAGTCGGTATCGACGTCTGCATCCAAGATCGTCAGCGGGACTCCGATCTCGGTATTGAACGAACCTCGGGCGGCCACAACCGCACCATCGAGCAGTCCGGCTATCAGGTCCTTGGTGGTGGTCTTGCCCGAGGATCCGGTCAGCGCGATGACGGTCGCTGTCAGGACCTCGCGCCGGTACCACGCCGCGATCTGGCCCAGCGCCGACACGCAGTCATCGACGATGATGCACGGTGCCGGTGCAAGGTCACGCTCGCTGAGTACCGCGACCGCGCCGCGCTCCAGCGCCGCGGCGGCGAAGTCATGACCGTCGACTCTTTCGCCAGGGGTCGCGACGAAGACCTGCCCTGGTTCGATACTGCGGGAGTCGACGCTAAAGCCCTGTACGAGTGCTTGCTCTTTCAACTCAAAGGCGGCGTCGTTGAGTCGACCCCCGGCGATGCCTGCAAGGACAGCCATCGCCAGTGCCTTCACGCGCCGTCTCCTCGTCCGCCCCCGGCTACCCCGAAACGCTGTCGGATGAAGGATGCCAGCACCGCACGGTCATCGAAGGCAACGACCCGACCCTGGATCTCCTGGGTCGTCTCGTGGCCCTTGCCGAGCACGAGCACGACGTCCCCGGGCCCTGCGTCCTGCACTGCCCTGGCGATCGCCTCCTCACGCGGTGTTATCTCCAAGACCGCTGCTTGTCCGGCTTCGGCTCCGCGGCGCACGGCGGCCCGAATTTCGGCTGGGTCCTCGGTCCTGGGGTTGTCATCGGTGACGATCACGAGGTCAGCGCCGGCTCGCGACGCCGCACGGCCCATAGCCGCGCGCTTCCCCGGATCACGATCGCCCCCGGCGCCCACCACCACCACGACTCGACCGAGTCCACTGGCTACGCCACCGCGACTCGCGCGCATCTCGATGGCTGCCTGCACAACACGCTCGATGGCATCGGGTGTGTGTGCGTAGTCCACTAGGAAGTCACGTGAGTCGATCGACGCCACCAATTCCATGCGACCGGGCACATTCGTGACACTCAGCGCATCCGCAGCCAGCTGTGCGGGCACACCGAGGGAATGCGCGATAGCGATCGCAAGGGTCGCATTGGCTATCGCGAAACCCGTGGAAACGGGCATCGCGAGTGTTGCCGATTCCGGCCCTTGGATCCGCACGCCGGATTCCATCCGACGTGCGCGCCACGTTGCGTCGAGATCCGGTCTCGTGCTGACGGTGGCAAGGGGCACATCGCACCGTTCCACTAGGAGTCGACCCCAAGGGTCGTCCACGACCACGACACCGGTCTTGCAATGCTCAGGCGTGAACATGTCCGCTTTGGCCTCGAAGTAAGCATCCATGGTCCCGTGGTAGTCGAGATGATCCTGACTCAAACCGGTGAAGCCCATGACGTCGAATTCGATCCCGTCGACTCGGTGCTCACGCACCGCGATGCTGGAGACTTCCATCGCTACCGCCGCTGCTCCTTCTCGTCGAAGATCGGCGAGCACGCGTTGCAGGTCGGTGGATTCCGGAGTGGTGCGCGGATGCGGATGCGTCCCACCTGCTGGGAAATACGTACCCAGCGTTCCCACGATGCCGCACGGCCTACCCGCTGCCTGCAACGCTGCTTGCACGAGATAGGTGACCGACGTCTTGCCGTTCGTTCCGGTGACTCCGACCATCGTCATGGCCTCGGCCGGCAATTCGTGGAAGGCCGCCGCCAGCGCAGCCATCGACACCCGCGGACTATCGACAACGAGCATCAGCGGACTCGACCCGCCCCGGTTGCCGCGCTCATCGAACCCGGAAGCCTCGAGCAACCGTGCACCGTGCTCGTCGGTGACGATGACCGACGCACCCGACCTCGCCGCCTGCCCGGCGAAAGCCGCGCCGTGCGCGTTGTGTCCGGGTAGGGCGAAGAAGATCGAGTCGGCTGGCACATCGCGGGAGTCATACGACAGTCCGGTGATGTCGGGATCGGCGCCGGTTGCATCGACGGTGAAACCCGCCGCGAGCCCCGCGTCGGCGACGAGCTTGGACAGCCGCATCGCTACCCCGTCGTCAGGCTGAGCCGTGGGGCCCGCTTGCCCGAGGGCGGGATCTGCAGCGCCTGCAACGCATGGGTTGTGATCTCCTTGAACACAGGCGCCGCAAGCTCGCCGCCACCGCGTCCACGCTTCGGTTGATGCACGAACACCCCGACCGCGAGGCGGGGAGCATCAGCCGGTGCCACACCGATGAACGATGCCGTGACATCCCCGGCGTAGCAACGGCAATCAGGATCCACGAACTGGGCCGTGCCCGTCTTGCCGGCCACCCGGTAGCCGGGTATCCGCGCTTGCGGTGCGGTGCCACCCTCACCAACGACCGCCTCCATCATCGCCATCACCTGACGCGCCGTGTCCTCGCTGACTACCCGGTCGCGCTCGGCGGCCGGCTGTTCGTTGACGGTGCCGTCGGGGTCGATCGTGGCCTCGATGATCGACGGATCGACGCGCACTCCCCCGTTCGCGATGGTGGCGAAGACATTCGTCATCTGCACGGTGGTCGCCGAATAACCCTGACCGAAGGCCATCGTCGGGAAGGTGGTGCCCGACCAGTTTTCCCGCGACAGCATCAGTCCCGCTGATTCACCCGGAAGGCCCAGTTCGGTCTTTTGGTTGATACCGAAGCGCTCCATGTAACGCGCTAGTTCGATCTTGGGCATCTTCTCGGCCGCGAGGATCATGCCGATGTTGCTGGACTTCGCGAAAGCCCCCGTCATCGTCAACCGCAAGGTCCCGTGCTTCCAGTAGTCGTTGAAGCGCTTACCAGCTCGCTTCAGCGTGCCCGGCACCTTGATCGGGGTCAGCGCATCGACCGCGCCCTCGTTGATCACGGCGGCAGCGGTGATGACCTTGCCGGTCGATCCCGGCTCGAAGATGTCGGTGATCGCCCGATTGCGTCGTTCTTCGGGCAGGGCTTGGGTGAATCGATTGGGGTCGAAATCCGGGCCGGTCGCCATGGCCAAGACCTCCCCTGTGTGCACGTCCATGACGACCGCCGTCGCACTCGATGCACCCGATTTGCGCACCACCGAGTCGATCGCCTCCTGCGCCACGAACTGGATATCCCGATCGATCGTCAACTGCACATCCGAGCCGGGTACGGCCGCTACAGACGACTGGTTCTGCGTAGGAATGACCCGACCACCGGGGCCACGCTCGTAGGTCTGCTGACCGGCGGTTCCGGTGAGTAGCTCGTCGTAACTGGATTCGATGCCCGCTCCGCCCACTCCATCGGCATTCACGAATCCGACGATGTGTGAAGCCAGATCCCCAGCCGGGTAGATGCGTCGCGCGGTCTCCTGGCTGAAGATGCCGGGCAGTTGCAAGGCGGAGATCTCATCCCACGTTTCCGGACTCACTCCCTTGGCCACGTACATGAACCGCTTGTCCCCCGAAAGGCGATCGGCGAGCACGTCCTGGGGTACCTCGAGGATCGGTGCGAGTTCCACTGCGAGTGCAGCGGGATCATCGATCAGCGTTTGATCGGCGGTGATGTCGCGGGCCTCCACCGTCACGGCGAGTGCTTGACCCGACCGGTCCAAGATGCTGCCGCGGTAGGCGGGGATGTCCAGGGTGCGCAGCCGCTGCGTCAAGGCCGCATCGGCTAGTGCCTCCCCCCGCACCGCCTGCAAGTCCACCAGTCGGGTCGCGAAGATCGACGCCACGATCGCGGTAGCCAGCAGCAGGGCGGTACCGCGCTTGCGTGAACTACCGGGAGTGAAATCACCGCGCGGACTCATTCGATATCACCGTCCACGACCGCACCATCACCGGACGAGTTCGCTCCGGTTGCCCCGGGATCGCCTCCCACGAGCACCGCACCATCGGTCACCGCGAGGCCTTCAACCTCTTGGCCCTGCTGCCGGGCTTCGTTGCGGCGGGCTTGTTCGGTGGCTTCGTCGAATCGCTGCACCGCGCCCGGGTCGACCAGGACTGCGCCGTCACCAACTTGCCGGCGCTGCCCCTGTGCCGCATCCGGGTCGCCCGATGCCTGGGCACCCTCATCCGCGGCGCCTGATCCAGGAACCGGATCCAGCAACGAGGCCGTCAGCGAAGTCGCGACGTTCGCGGTACGGGAGGTGTCGCCGCGCGCCGGCTTGGCTCGTCCCTTGACCTCACCGCTTGGGATCGTCACGAATACCGGTCGACCACTGGGCACCATGCCGATCGCGCGCGCCTTGGCCTCGAGAACCGGAGGCGCGGCAACCGCGCTCAGTTCCTCCGTCAGCGCCGCCTCGGTTCGGGCTAATTCCCGCTGTTGGATCTGCAGCTCGCTGACCGTGAAGGCGGTCTGTGCCACCGAGGTATTGATCACCAGCATGATGACCAGACCCAGGGCCAGCATCGCGGTAAGCACTACGGCGAACAGCCCGCGACTGGCGCGTTCGGGGCGTAGCGGCGCCACGAGTCGCAAGTGCGGTAGGTCATGGCGGTGTTTGCGTCCGGCCGCGCCGGTCGCGTACTCGGTCGTGGACTCAGGTAGCGGTTGCTCGATTACGGGTGCGCTCATGCCGCGATCCGTTCGATCGCCCGCAGGCGTACCGAAGCCGCGCGCGGGTTGTCCTCGACTTCCGATGCCGAGGCTTGCTGCGATCCGCGAACCAGCAACTCGAAGGACGGTTCGCTGCCTTCGGGAACGAACGGCAGGTCCGGGGGAACATCGAGCGTGGTCCGTCGCGTGAACTCTGCCTTGACGATGCGATCCTCGAGCGATTGGTAGGACAGCACGACCAACCGACCACCGACGTTCAGCACGTCCAACGCCGCCGGAACAGCCGACCGCAGGACATCGAGCTCAGCGTTCACCTCGATGCGCAGTGCCTGGAAGGTCCGCTTGGCCGGATTACCGCCGGTGCGCCGAGCTGCAGCGGGGATCGCTTCACGGATGATGTCCACAAGGCGAGCGGAGGTGGTGATCGGCTCCTGCGCGCGGGCGCGGACGATGCCGCGGGCGATACGCGCAGCGAACCGCTCTTCGCCGAATTCCCGGAGTATGGAGGTCAGCTCCACTTCGCTGTAATCGTTGACGATGTCGGCGGCGGTGCGTTCGTCCGTCGCGGACATGCGCATGTCCAGGGGGGCATCGACGGAGTACGCGAAGCCCCGTTCGGGGTCATCGAGCTGCATCGATGAGACCCCGAGATCGAACAAGATCCCGTCCACGCTGTGGATCCCCGCATCGGCGAGCACCTCGGGGATTTCGTCGTAGACGGCATGCACCAGGTGAAGGCGAACGCCCCACGACGCGAGCCGCGCGCGGGTGATCTCCAAAGCGGAGGCATCTCGATCGATGCCGATGACCGTGAGATCGGGAAAGGTTCGAAGTGCGTACTCGCTATGCCCACCGAGGCCGACGGTTGCGTCGACGAACACCGCGCCCGGTCGCGTCAGGGCCGGTGCCAGCAGCGCGAAAACGCGTTCGCGTAGTACCGGAATGTGGTGAGCAGATGATGTGGTCACGAGTCGACTTCCCCATCGACCGGGACTGCGAAGCCCCGAGCGGTTAGGACTACGCCCAACCCGCCACGACAACGGACAGCACGTACAAGATGCTGCCGGTCGCTACGCCGGCCACCATCACAGCGACCCCGGTGCGTACCGGACCTAGCCCGGTGATCGTGGTCGTCTGCGAGATGGTCGTTTCATCTATTGCTGCCATGTCGGCTCCTCGTTCGCGGTCGAGTCGTGCTGGTGCATCTGTTGCTTGTCTTGCGCTCGGAATTGGCCGGGTGTCGACGTTCACCGTCCCGGTCAGGTCCCCGCCCGCTTTGCGCGTCCTGGCACCGGGGAAGGGGTGCCAGGGGGCGCCCAGCGGGTGGGGGCCTCACCGCAGGTGGGTCACAGCACCCCGGGGATCACCTCCTCATCGATTCCGGAGAAGTCGTCCTCTTGGCGTCCGAGGTAGGTCTGCCAGGTGGCGGCGTCCCAGATCTCCGCCGTGCTGCCGTTGCCGACGACGATGACGTCGCGGTCTAGGCCGGCGTACTCGCGCAGTGCTGTCGGCACGGTCACCCGGCCTTGACGATCGGGGATCTCATCGGAGGCCCCGGAGAACAGCACCCGCAGGTAGGCACGGACCCGAGCGTCGGATCGGGAGGCTTCGTTCAGGCGCTCGGAGTAGGCCGCGAATTCCGCCGCCGGCCAGACCACGATCGAACGGTCCTGGCCCTTGGTCAGGACCAGGCCAGCCGCGAGCTGCTCGCGGAACTTCGCCGGCAGGACCAGCCGACCCTTGTCGTCGAGCCGGGGAGCGTGGGTGCCCAAGAACACAGCGCACCACTCCCCTCATCTGTCCCTTGCTTCACACAAACAACTCAGGTAACCCCAAGTGCCGCCACTGTACTCCACTTTCCTCCACCGTCAACCCTCTTATGGCACTTCTTCCCCCACTTCCCTCCAGCACTCCCCCGAGATCCGCCACCACGAGTCAGCGCCCGGTGTGGAGTGTTCGGGTATCCGGACTCGACCCGCCTAGAGTTCGTCGGGTGCCCAGCCCGTCTACCCGCACCACCGTGCGGGCCACGCTGACGGCTATCGCGGCCACCACCCTCGTGGCGCTTTCGGCCTGCTCCGCGCCTACGACCTCCCCCACACCAGCTGAGTCCGAACCGGCGTCGGCACCCGCCACCCCGACACCGACTTCCACGCCCACACCCACGCCGACGCCCACACCCACGCCGACGCCGACGCCCACACCCACGCCCACCCCCACATCGCCCCTGGACGGGCTCCCCGATCCCACGCCCGGGCCGGTGCTGGCGGTCAAACTCGACAACACTCGCAACGCCCAGCCGCACGCCGGCTTGCACGAGGCCGATGTCGTCTACATCGAGGAAGTCGAGTACGGGATCACCCGACTAGCGGCCGTCTTCGCCGACGACGTCCCCCGACGCATCGGCCCCGTGCGTTCGGCCCGCATCACCGATATCGACCTACTGGCCCAGTACGGCTCCCCGGCCTTCAGCTTCTCCGGCGTGCAGCGCAAGATGTGGCCGGTGATCGCCGAGTCCACGCTCATCGACATCTCACCCAACAAGGCGGCCTCGGCCTACCAGCGAGACTTCTCGCGTCGCGCTCCTTACAACTACTTCCTCGACGGTCGACAAGGCCTGAAGGCCGCACCCGATGCCTCCCTCGAGCGCAACATCGGCTTCACTTTCGCCACCAGCCCACCGCCGGACGGCAAGGTAGGCCTATCGGCGCGGGTCGAATGGCCGGCTGCGTCAGCGGAATTCCGGTACGACCAGGCCTCCCGCCTCTACCTGGTCGAACTGAACGATCGCCCGGCGCAGGCCGAGGAGCATGAGGACGGTCAACGGGCGGCGACCGTCGTGATCCAGTACGTGGAACAAAACCCGTCGCAATTCTTCGACAAGGGTGGCGGCAACACCCCCCACGCGGAGACCATCGGGAAGGGCCGCGCCGTGATCTTGCGTGATGGGCTGCGCTACGACGCTCGCTGGAAGCGCGCCGATGCCGATACCGGCACCACGTTCACCACCAAGAACGGTGAACCGTTGGCATTCAAGCCCGGCCAGGTCTGGGTGGCGCTGGCGGACAAGACGCGACCGGCAACGCTGTTCCCGGCCCCCGCGAAGGACGAAAGTACGGACGAGGAAGCGCAATCAGCGCAGTAACCGCTCACTAACCCGCGGGTGGTTCCTTCGGGTCATGGCAAGGCACCACGGTGCGCACACCATCGGTGTCATAGGCATACACCGCCCATTGTCCGAAGCTCGCGGCAATCGATATCCCGACTTCGACCGGCATCCCCCACGCGAGCCACCCGGGTTCGCGCCACGTGCCATCGGCCGAGAAACCATCGGCTGGCCACACCTCGTAACCGGAGTCGACCAAGATCGCCAAGAGGCGCTCGTTTGCGGCCTCGTTCTTAGCCCACGTCGGGCGATCGGTTCCCGGGTTGTAGGCCGTCAGCACGATCGCAGATTGCCCGCGAGACAAGCACTCCAAGGACGGGTCGACCCATTCGCGATCCGCGGGATTCTCCGTACTCACCAATGCCTCTTCGTAGATCGCGAAGAGCGTCGCGTACTCACTCACCCGTTCATCATGCCAAGTGGCACTGCGCCCGGGCCACGATGTGCTCGGGCATCGTCGCCATCCGGCATACTCGAGGAATGTCAGCCGCCGCGCAGCAGATCATGGTGACCACACCCCGCTCCCGCTGGAGCATCGCCTCCCGAGATTCCGTGCTATCCATTGCCTCGACCGGCTCGGTGCTATCCATCGGATCGGTGGGCTCGGTGCTATCGATCGCCAGCATCGGCTCTTTCGCCTCGGCGCTCAGTGTGGGTAGTTTCGCCAGCGCCGGCAGCGCCCTGTCTGGGCTATCTCGCTTGGCGATCATGTCGTGGCGCTCTCACCGCGCCGTCATGAGTGCTCCCGAGTAGCAGGTTCCCCGCCGTTCACCTGTCCATGAAAGACTCCTCTACCCCCAAACGCCCCTGGGCGGTATACAGGAAGGCGACCGGTGTCGGGCAACGTCCGCGAGGAGCAGGAATTCGTCGATAGGGCAACGAGCCTGGTCAACGAGCACATCGCCTACCTCTTCGCGCGTATCGACGCCACCAAGCGGGCACCGGGCACCGGGACAGGTCAGGACGAACTCGAGCGCGAAGCCCACCTGGACAATCTGAACCAGCAGTTGAATGCGGCCTTGGCGGCCCGCAAGCGCATCTGCTTCGGTCGCCTGCGATTCGCAACCGGTGAGGACGATCACGTCGGTCGCATCGGTCTTCGCGGCGAAGACGGTGAGGTAGTACTGCTGGACTGGCGAGCGCCGCACGCTGCCGCCTTCTACCGAGCGACTTTGAAGGATCCGATGGGCCTGACGCTGCGACGTCGCATCGCATCGCGGACGACAGACCATGGTCCGGAAGTCACGCATGTCGACGACGAGATGTTCGACTCCGCGACTGACTTTGCCTCCAACGCCGCTGGTCAAGCCCTCGACGCCCCCCGCGAAGGTCGGATGGCGGACATCTTGGCCACCATCGCCGCGGATCAGGACGCCATCATCCGCAGCCCTCTGGAGATGGTCACCGTCGTCGAAGGTGGCCCAGGGACCGGCAAAACTGTCGTTGCATTGCACCGAGCCGCGTGGTTGCTGTACACCTATCGCGATCGCCTATCGCGAGATGGAGTCTTGATCGTGGGGCCGAGTTCGGTCTTCTTGCAATACATCGACCAGGTCCTGCCGAGCCTGGGCGAGACAGATGTCGTACTACTCACCCCCGATCGGTTCTATCCAGCGGTACGACCGAGCGCTGATGACCGTCGCGATGTGGCGCGCATCAAGGGTGATGATCGAATGGCGAAGGTGATCGCTGCTGCGGTCGCTGCCCGAGTCAAGATCCCGACAGCCGATGTCGCCATCCGAACCACCACGGGAAGCACGGTGCGGATCACCGTCGAGCAACTGCACCAGGCCGCGCGTGGCCTGTCCAAGTCACGGAACTACCACGAGGGTCGAGACCCCTTCCTGCGTCGAGTCTTGGCGGCAGCGGCGCGCAACCTTGCCCGCGACACCGGCCATGACCCCGACGACGAGGACTACTGCCAGGACCTGGTCGCCTCGCTCGTCGAGGACGCGAACATGCGACGAGAGTTGAACCTGATGTGGCTGCCCACCACGGCCGAGCGAGTGGTGCATCGACTACTGACCGACGAACGAACATTGCACACAGCGGCCGGAGCTGTTCTCAGCGAGCCGGAATGGCGGCTGCTATTGCGCGACCTGGATGCGCCGTGGACCCGTGACGACATCCCCTTGTTGGACGAAGCCGCCCACGCGCTAGGGCCCTGGTCTGCGCCCACCGCGCCAGATACCGAGCCCACGGGCTACCGGGAACTGCGGGCCGAGGACGCCTACCGGGTGAACCCGCAGCGAGGCGACCAAGCGAGATCCACGTTGGCCGAGCGGGCACTCGATGACCGCGAATGGGTTTACGGTCACGTCATCGTCGACGAGGCGCAAGAACTCAGTGCGATGGCCTGGCGGGCCATCGCCCGCAGAGCCACCCGCAAGTCGATGACCGTGGTGGGCGATCTGCAGCAGGCATCGCATCCGGCTGCTGTGCGCAACTGGGATGCGGCCCTCGGCTGGGCAGGCGACCGTATGGAGCGGCACACGCTGACGGTCACCTACCGCATCACCCGTCAGATCGCCGAGGCCGCAACGGGCCTGCTCGAGCAAGCGGGGGGCACTCCCCCGATTCTCACGCCGATTCGCGATGGTGCGCCCGTTGCGCGGGTGGCAGTCGACATCACCGAACTGGCCGACTACGCCAAAGCTGTCGCGCGTCCGGACGGCCGCAGCGCGGTCATCGTCGCCGATGCACTGCTTGAGTCGATGCGGGCCCATCTGCTCGATGATCACTTCGGTTTCGACGTGGCGGCACTCGATGCTCCGATCGCGGTCGTAACGGCGCAGCAATCCAAGGGCTTGGAGTTCGATTGCGTGATCGTGGTCGAGCCCGAACTACTGAGCCGGCAGCGGCCGATGGGTGCGGACATCTACGTGGCCGCGACGCGGGCTACCCAGGAACTGCATCTGGTCACCCTCACCTGAGGTGAACGGCATCGCTACCGGTGTTCGCGGAAGACGAGCACCGGGCAGGGAGCGTGGTTGACGCAGGCGTTGGCCACCGACCCGATGTGCACATCCGGCAGGGCCCCGTGCCCGCGCGCGCCAACCACGAGCAGTTCAGCCCCGTGCGCAGCCAAGTTCAGTGCCTGCGCCGGATGTTCGGGCACGAGCCGAGCCTCGACCTCGACTCCGGGAACTTGCTGCCTCGCTCGCTGCAGGCAGGCATCGAGCATCTCTTGCGCATCGCGGGCGTAGTCGGCTTCGGAGTAGGTCGGCGTGATGTAGATGGTCCACGGAACGATGTAGCCCGTCACTGCCACGACGTGCAGACCACGTTCGGCGGCGAAGTGCATCGCCCATTCCAGGGCCTGTTCACTCGGCGCGGAACCATCGACGCCCACGACCACGAAGCCCATGGCGAACACCTCCCTGCTGCATCCTTATCAACGGTAGTCAGCGGATGTGCACCATGCAACAAAGCATTCGGTCATGCCTGGTGCGCGTTCAGCCGATCGATACGTCTGCCCGACGAATCGCTAGTCGCGCTCCTCGCCCGCTGGCGGTAATTCGGTTCGAGAATCGCGAAGCGACTCGGTCAAGTCGGCGGGCAGGTCCAAATCGGTGGCCGAGACGACACCGAGTTCCTTCATGCGCCGCGCCTGCACCATTACCCGAGCGTCGAAGGAACCGACGAAATCGTTGTAACCCTTCACGGCACTGCTCAGTCCACGACGCACCGTGCCAAGGTGCTCGACCGACTTCTCCAGCCGGCTCAACATCTCCGCACCGGCAGCGCGGATCTCCTCCGCGTTATCGGCCATCAACTTGCGTTGATAGCCGAATTGGATCGTCCGCAACATGCCCAAGATGGTCGTCGGCGTCGCGAGAACCACATTGCGTGAGAAGACTTCCTGCAGCAGCAGGCCATTCACCTCCAGCGCGGAGGACAGTAGCGATTCCAGGGGCAAGAACATGACGACGAACTCCGGGGAGGTCGCCGATTCCCAGTAGCGCTTGGCCGACAGTTCCTTCGCCCGGGCGAGGACGTCGTCGGCGTGCTTGCGCAACTGCGAATCGACGACGGTCGGATCCTCGGCCTGCACCGCCTTCCAGTAGGCATCGAACGGGAACTTCGCATCGATCAGGATCTCCCCACCGCCGGGCATATCCACGACCACGTCGGGCCGAGCAGCGCCGGAATCGGTAACGCGCGAATCCTGCCGGCGAAAGTGCACTCCCTCGACCAGCCCGGAGTGCTCGAGCAACTGCTCGAGTTGCATCTCACCCCACTGTCCGCGGGATTGGCCCGAACTCATGGCCGAGACGAGTTGCTTGGTGGCGGTCTCCAGCGATGCGTAATTGCGCTGCACCCCATCGATCTGGGTCCGTAACTCCGCTGCCGTCTTGACCCTTTCCATCTCGGCCGTGTGCGATTGCTTACGCAAGCCTTCGAGGGCTTCGCGTACCGGTTCGAGCCGATCCTCCAGCGCCTTCGCGGAAGCTTGCTCGCCTTGCAACTTCTCCCGTTCGGCCCGCAGCAACTGGACCTGTCCCTCTGCCTGGGCGCTTTGCTCGTGCGCGACAGCCAGTTCGGCCGCCGATTCAGCGCGCAAGGTGGCGATGCGTTCCTCGGCCCGCAGCGCCGCCGTCCGGCTGGCCAGCAACCAACCGATCAGTAGGCCCACAGCCATCGCGATCAGCGCAAGCACCACGATGACGATCACGGTCACACCGGCAGTATCGAGGGCGGTATCGACCTCCATAACGGCACCTCCTCAGGCTGCCGTCGCAGGGTATCCCTGCCCGGTGACAGCGCCTGCCGGCTCACTCGGAACTCGATTAGTTGGGCA
>Ga0209953_1000128_pt1 | contig 29455 bp, 26 predicted proteins | sample SalPonred_H2O_MG_FD_185713 | JGI IMG/M metagenome (GOLD analysis project Ga0209953, IMG submission 185713) | Salt pond water microbial communities from South San Francisco under conditions of wetland restoration - Salt Pond MetaG... | ecosystem: Environmental > Aquatic > Non-marine Saline and...
AATCTTGGCGACTTGATAAAGCCGCTAGGAATCCTCGTCGTTCAGGACGGGGAGGACGTCAAGAATCGCGCCAGTTCCATCTTGGCTTTGTGACTGAGATACTGGTGGCTCTGTAGTGACTATGTGGTGACTATGGGGTGACTACGCAGTGCCAAGGCTGAAGGATTCGACTGAGGTTCCGGTCGCCCGCCTTATTTTCGAAGCCTCTTATGCTTGAATCGGTTCACATTAAAGCCTTCTTTAATACCTGGCAGCCTTATGAAAATTCTCTTTAACCACGATAGATGCGTCTGCCGCCCTATTGATGCTTGAACGGCATTAGGGCCTCGCAAAGAGCCACAGCGTGACTGCACGACTGCTTTTTATGTTATTTCCAATATTTACTGTACAGTAAATATAGCTATAATAGTAAATATTCACTAATTAGACATTATTTACTGTTTAGTAAATAATGAACAGGAGCCCCCCTTTTCGAAGGCTAAGTTACTCATAACCTGACACCAACTCCTGAACTCATAGTTTGTGGCAATGACCGACCCAACCGAGAACAACAATGATTTGCTGGAAATGTTCACTGACACATTGCGCACACTGCAAGATGTCACCGTTGGACGTGTCCATCACATCCAGAGCGGGCCAAAGAGAGACCTTCCATATCAAATCGAGGTCGAAATCAATCTTGCTGGCAACCGATTGCTGCTTCTCATCGTCATCCGACAAACCTTATACCCGCGGGAAGTACAGGGACTAATGTGGCAGCTCATGGCTGCCAGTCACGGCAAAGTGATTGATGCTAAGCACAGCAACTTAGCACCTCGGGATGTTACGGAGGGAAACGGTCATGGTGTGAACCCAACAATTCAACGCACCGATGCTCCTGCGAAAGAGCCTAACCAACCCTACCCGGTACCTGTCCTGCTAGCCCATTCGATATCAACCAATGCTCGAGAGTTACTCAGACAGCAGGATATTGGGTACTTTGACTCAGGCGGCAGCTTATTCATCACAGCCCCAGGGGCGTATGTCTTTTTTGATTATCCCGCACCAAAACCACTGAATCTCTTGGGCGCATATCCAGGCAAGCTCTTTACCGACAAACGCGCCGAGGTCATTCACGCATTACTGATGAACCATGAGCATTGGCTTGGCGTCAATGATCTGGCAGCCATTACCAAAGCCTCACCGGCCACCATATCGCAAGTTCTAGCTGCGCTAGATCGGCTTGGCTGGTTAGAGACTCATGGTCTAGGACCCGCAAAAAAACGTCAATTACGCGAACCGGGCGCACTGCTTGATGCGTGGTGCAAAAAACTGACCAATGACAAACCGCTATCCTTGCGCCGCTATTATGTCCCAACACAGGATCTAAACAATCTGATCGAGCACATGGCACAAGTATTTGAAGTGAACGATGTCGGTTACGCGGTCACGCATGAAGTCGCCGCGCAGCGCTATACCCCGTACCTGACGCACTTGTCACAAGTACGCGTTTGAGTAACAACCGGCACCAAAGCAGAGAACGCTCTGAGCGAACTCAACGCTAGGGTAGTCAGCGAGGGCGCAAACCTAACCATAATCGACGCTCGGTCAGCTGCCGAGCTCAGGTTTCGCCAACTGGTCGACGGCGTCTGGCTGGCAAGCCCTATACAGCTATACCTTGATCTGATGCGCAGCGAAGGTCGCGCAAAAGAACTCGGGCAACATTTTCGTAAAGAAAGGATTGGTTTTTAAGAATGATTAAAGTTAAACCTGCAACGCTGAATGGTTACGATGAACAATACACGCTTGAATGCGAACGCGTGCTGGTTACTCTATTAAGATAGCCTCGCCTATTCACTGACACATTGCGCACACCGCAAGATTTCACGATCGACCGCATACACCCGATCAAGACCTCGCCAGACAGAGACTGACCAAGGTCCATTTGCTTGGCACGGCATCCCACCGCTATGCTCGACAGTTGACCGGGATTTGCTACCTACTGTTAGCAGCAAATGCTGCGGCCGCAATACGCACCATACTCGGGTGCAGAGTACCTAATTTCGGGACTTGACCATAGGGTGCATGCGGCGGGACTGAAAAGTAGTCGTTGTTATAGGGCAAATCGAGCAGCCTGCATAGATCAAATTTAGTGTCATAGCTGAGGCCGGCACTGGCATATGCTGCAGGATGCTCCACCTTCGTTATACGGAATTCACCCTTGTATAGTCGATCCGTTTTCTGGCTCGTCCCATAGGAGACTGTGACAAAGATTCTATTTTGATCATCTTGCTTGGTCGAAGTAATAAGCCCCGGGCGTGGCTTGGGCTTTGGATGCATGTTGTCAGGGAAATGGCACCAAGCGATATCGCCTGCCACTGGTTCTGGCCACCAGTGCATCAAGTGCTTTCCATTTCAAAGAGACTGCTGCGCACAGTGCCACCTTTCGCCTTAGGTGCTGATTTTTTGATTTGGCTGATTTGAGATTTGTTCAGCGCGCCATCATCGGCCTCATACTGAGGCAGAAATTTAGTGGCCAGCTCATGAAGAGCCAGATGGATAACCTGTGTTTCATCCACACCCAGCACTTCAGCTAGACGCTTGGCTGTGCTGCGTGTCACACCTGTGGCGCTATCCTGCGGGCGGTAGCGAAAAGCAATTTGAGAAGCTATGGCTGCCATATTGACGTCCTCCTGTAAGATATCAATAAGATATCTCATGGGCTAGCATCTGTCAACCGAATGGCACCAAACGACACTAAGCCGAAACCGCGTGCCTTAATAGTGCGAAAAGCCAGCAACGATGACATGAACGCCATCATGCCCGCTAGTTACTGGCCAATCCGTCTGAACTCAACCTGCTATCAAGCGTCATGCGCGAGCAGCCGACACCAGCTGCCACTGATGTGGTTGCACCAAAACGTAGCCGCTGCCCTCGGACGCGGCCAGTTCCTCAGAAAAAAAGAGGGCACTGCTCTAAATGGCAAACCAGGCAAAAGCAAACCCTAAAACCAGCCCTTAATCCATTGAGCGCTGGCATTGTGATACTTTATCTGCGATCCCAGTTTCCACCTGTAATAGATCGAATTCCACGGAGTTCATCACGGAGTTTTTTGATTGTCCACTGTCAACATCCCGCTTTTCCCGCTATCTTCGCCGCTGTTTCCAGACAGCCGCATGCCATTGCGTATTTTTGAGGTGCGTTATCTGCACATGATCAAACAATGCCAAAAGGACAATGAGCCCTTTGGTGTGGTGGCCTTGCGCACCGGCACAGAAGTACAACGCGCCGGCGTTGAAGAATCGACCCATTCCATTGGTTGTTTGGCGCATCTAACTGACGTGGTCGAAGTACAACCCGGATTGCTCATGATCGACAGCACCGGCGGCAAGCGGTTTCATATTCAAGCCAATGAACGTGGCGCCTATGGTCTATGGCACGCAAAGGTGAGACTGCTCGATGAAGACATGGCGGTTGATATCACACCTGACTTGCAGCCACTAGCCGACAAACTTGGCTCACTGATTGCCGATGCCCAAAAGCAAGGCATGGAGCAGCAACTGCCGTTAACCCGACCCTATCGCCTAGACGAATGTGGCTGGGTAGCCAACCAATGGGCCACGCTGTTAAACATTGATACGGCGGTTAAGGTTGACCTACTGACCGAAGATGATCCATTGGCCAGGCTCACCAAAGTGAAATTGCTCTTAAGTTAACGTGGTGCAAACCTAGCGGCCTTTGAATTGCGCCAGGCGCTTGTCACGCCAGGCCGCCGCACCCTCTTGCAGATCCTCAGAGGCTTCGGTGAGCTTGACTGCTTGCGCAATTTCGTCTGACAGCACTTGACCACGGGCAATCAGATTCAAGTGCTTTTTAATGCCAAGTGCAGCAAGCGGCGCCATGGCACAAAGCGTCTCGGTCAACTCTGTGGTGCGAGCCTGCAGTTGCTGGGGCTCAACCAAGTCTGTCAGAAACCCGATCTGCAACATCTGATCCGAGTCGATTTTCTCAGCGGTCAGAAATAACCGCTTCGCTTGATCCACGCCCAAACGCGTCAGATACCGCACCAGACCGCCAGGGTAGAAATGCAAGCCGAGTTTGGCCGCTGGCATGAACATTGATGCGCCATGAACGCCGATCCGAAAGTCACACGACAGCACGAGGTCGGTGCCACCGCCAAACACCCCGCCGTTGACCGCCGCAATGGTGATCGGGCGGGCCGCCTCCACGAGGTCAACGGTTTCGCCAAACAACAATGAACTAGGTGTTTGACCTTGACCAAAGGACTTTAAATCATAGCCGCTACAGAAATACTTTCCGGTACTTTCAAATTTCAGCACCATGATCTCGGGCTCGGCGTTAACGCTGTGCACATGTTGCTGAATGCACAACAAATCATCTGCCGACAGACGGTTGGCCACATGCGGGCGCAACAGGCGAATGGTAGCGACCTTGCCATTAATCTCGAGGGCGGGGGCTTGGTTGATATCGGTATCCATGAACCTATGTCTGCTGAAAAATTATCTGTTCCTGCAACAAGTCGTGTATCTGCGATTCATCCCAGCCAAACTCGCGCAATACCTCGATGCTGTGTTGACCAAATTCAGGTGCAGGGGCATACACGCTATGACCGCCCGGGATCGAGGCCATGTTGACCGGCAGACCCACATGCCGCACATCTCCCAATTCAGGGTACTCAATGTTCTCGACCATGTGCATGGCTTTGACCTGTTGGTCATCCATGGCATCGGCGATGGTGTTGATCGGCCCAGCGGGCACGCCATTGGCAAGCAACAACTCAGTCCAATAGGCTCGAGACTTGGTGCTCAAAGCGTCATCGAATGCCTGTTGTAGCCCTTGGCGGTTACGCACCCGGTCCTCGTTGGTCAGATAACGAGCATCGTTTACCAGATGCCCAAGCCCGAGCAACTCACAGACTTTTTCCCACATCGCCGTGGTCGCCGGTGCGATGTTCATCAACCCGTCGCCGGCCATGAAGCTGCCATAAGGAAAGATCACTGGGTGCGCATTGCCCATGGGGGCAGGCACCTCGCCCAAGCTCAGATAGCGCTGACCTTGAACGCTAAGCAAACTTAACAGACTCGAAAGCAACGACGTCTTAACGTGTTGCCCTCGGCCCGTTTGCGTTCTTTGAACCACAGCTGACACCACACCAACCGTCATCCAAAGGCCAGCCGTCATGTCGCCAACCGGAATACCCACACGGGTGGCACCCGTGTCGGGTGTGCCTGTCACGCTCATCAAGCCCGAATAGCCTTGTGCAATTTGATCAAAGCCTGGCCAACTCTTGGCCGGCCCGTCATCACCAAACCCCGAGATCGACGCCATGATCAGACGCGGGTTTTTTTCACTAAGCGACTCAAAATCCAGACCCATGGCTTGCATGGTGCCGACTTTGAAATTCTCCACGACGATGTCGGCACGCAGAATCATCTCGCGAATGAGATTCATGCCCTGTTCGCTACGGAAATTAATCCCAAGGCAGCGTTTGTTGCGATTGGCGCTGAGGTAATAGACACTAGTGCCCCCATCAAAGGGGCCCCACTGTCGGATCATGTCACCCTTGGGTGTCGGTTCTATCTTGATGACATCAGCCCCTAAATCGGCCAGTGCCATGGTAGCAAATGGTCCAGCTAGCGCACGCGTGAGGTCTACGACTCGCAAACCCGCCAATGGGCGATCCATGGCTTTCCCTCCAGTTTTTTGTCGATTGTGCGTAGTATTAGGGATAAAAAAAAATATTATTTTTTGATCTTGTTATAAGATAAAAGAATATTTCAAACTCATCATATTGATCCCTAAAGCCCGCCCTAATGAAACTGCGTCAACTCCAATACTTCCTGCGTGTGGTCGAAATGCAAAACATCACGCGCGCGGCCGAAAGTCTGCATGTCGCCCAACCCGCCCTGAGCCAGCAAATCAACCTGCTCGAAGACGAGCTCGGTGTCAAATTGCTCGCGCGCGGCTCTAAAGGCGTTAATGCCACCCCAGAGGGGCAGCTGTTGTATCGCCACGCGCAGACCATCTTGCGCCAGGTCGAGAACACCAAAAGCCTCCTGAGCAAAACAACCAGCCAGGTATCGGGCTCGGTCTCGATTGGTCTGCCCTCAAGCACTGCACGATTAATTTGCTTACCATTGCTCACTACCGCCAAACAAGTATTTCCTTCTGTGGTCATTGAGATCGTCGACACCCCGAGCGCCGACCTGACCAAGTTGGTCATGCAAGGTCGCGTGGATTTCGCGATCTCTCCCGACCAGCAAATCATTAAGGGGCTCATGCGAGTGCCCCTTTTTACCGAGGAACTATATCTGCTGACACATCACAGCCTGAACTTCACGCGCGCGCGCGTCAGCGTTGAGCAAATGTGTGATCTGCCATTCGTACTACCAAGCCCCCCAAATCAGTTGCGTGCCATGTTTGATCAACTCTTTCATGCTGAGCGACAGATCTATAATCTGTTTGCCGAAGCGAGCACATCCGCTATCTTGGTGCCGTTTGTGGCGGCCGGACTGGCCGCCACGGTACTGCCCTACTCTGCGGCCAAACCGGAACTCGCCGCTGGACAAATCAATAGCCAACGCATCGTCAACAACCCACAGCGGGACATGATGTTGTGCATCAGCGAAACCGCAGTGAACAGCCACGCTGTGGAAAAAATCATCGAACTATTGCGCGCAGTCATCAAAGACCTTGTGACGAGCAAGCAATGGAAAGGCTGCAAGCTCCACTACTAGCACGCATGTACTTCACGCGTTAATCCAAGCCCACTTGATCGCGCACGATTTTGGCCACATAGGTCATGTCCTGAGCCCCATGTCCGGCTTCGTTGGCTGCTCGCCACAATGCCGCATTGGTCTGGCAAAGCGGTGCCTTGACCTCCCCATCCTTGAGAATGGACATGCCGATGCCCACGTCCTTGGTCATCAAGGCCAAAGAGAACCCAAAATCCCATGTCTTGCCAAGCACGGCCTTGGGCCAGGTGACGCTGCTCATGTAACTGCCCCCACTCGAGGCACTGATCACCTTTTGCAACACAGCAGGATCGAGACCAAACTTTTCACCGGCGGCAAACACTTCACCCGTGGCCTGCAAGATCGTGGCTGCTAGCAAATTGTTCAACGCCTTGACCGCATGACCCGAACCAACCTCGCCGGTTCGAACCACATTGGCGCCTAGATACCCGAGCAAAGGCTCGATTAGCTCGAAGTGTGCTGCCTCACAACCAACCATAATGGCCAGCTTGCCTGACTGGGCGCCGGCCGGCCCACCCGAGACTGGCGCATCAATATATGCGATCGCCTTGTCAGCGGCCGCCTTTGCGTTGGCAATGGAGTTCGCAGGCGTGGCCGAGCTCATGTCCATGATCAGGGCTCCCGGCTCCAGCACGTCTAGCAGTCCCGGCCCTTGATCACCGCCTTTGACCACTCGATCAATGATTGAGCTGTCTGGCAACATCAGAATAACGACATCGGCGGACTTGAACGCGTCGATGGATGTGGCCGCCTCGGCACCGACGCTCTTGGCAACTTGCGCTGCGCGAGCGCCATCGGCGTCGTACACCATAAGGTTGGCAGTACCTTGCAAATGATGCACCATGCGACTGCCCATCATCCCTAGGCCGATAAAACCAATGGTGTTGTGTTCACGTAATTTGATTACAGACATTTCCCCTCCCCCGGGATTGGTAGCGACCATCATTGATTTTTTATCTGGCCGCGTGATTCATGTGTCGATGGCTGATCCAAGTGACCCTCAAAAGCCGTGATCACCTAAGTTGTATGAAATTTGTTTGACATCGGTGTAGCTAGCCAAGATACCCTCGAGCGAGAACTCCCGACCCAGACCACTTTGCTTCATGCCACCATACGAGTGACCAATCTGCTGCCCTGTACCATGATTGATCATGACCCACCCGGCGCGGATCGCGTGAGCAAGACGAATCGCAGGGGCCCCGGCGCGCGACCAGATAAATGCAGCAAGGCCGTACTCTGAGTCATTGGCTTTCTCAATCACTTCGGCTTGATCACGCCAGGTCGTCACCGACAAGACAGGACCAAACACCTCTTCACGAGTCAGGCGTACTTCAGGTGGCAAATTCAAAAACACTGTAGGCTCTAAAAAATAGCCTTCAGACAATGGCCCCTGTGTGGGTGGCAAGCCGCCTAGCAAAAGCGACTGCGGGCTGGTTTCGATGGCCTCGCGAATGTAGGAACTGACGCGTTCAAACTGCTTTTGATTGACCACGGTGCCCGCGTCGGTTTGCTCATCGACCGGATCTCCAACCTTGAGCTTTTTCAGCTTCTCAATCAGCATCTCCATAAAGGGTTCGGCAATGGACTCGTGCACAAATAGACGTGACCCAGCGGTGCAGGACTGACCTTGGCGAGAAAAGCGCATGGCGTTGATCACCCCGGTCGTGGTGTAGTCCAGATCCACATCATCCATCACCACCTGCGCGCTCTTGCCGCCAAGCTCAAGTGTGACGGCTGCCACCCGGTTACCGGCTGCCGACAGAATAGAACGCCCCACGGCTGTTGATCCCGTAAACGACACCTTTGGTACTTTCGGATGCTCCACCAGTGGCGCACCACAGGCCAGACCCGTGCCGGTCACAAGGTTAACCACGCCAGGCGGTAAAAACTCATTAAATGTCTGCAAGAGAATGTGAACAGCAAGCGGTGCTTCTTCAGACGATTTCAACACAATAGTATTGCCCGTCATCACCGCCGGTGCCACCTTCAAAGCCGCCAGCAGCAAGGGCGCATTCCAAGGAACAATGGCACCCACCACACCAAATGGTTCGCGTCGGGTGTAATCCAGGTTGTCCGAAGACAGGTAGACCGAATTGCCCTTGATCTCGCGACACAAGCCGGCAACATAACGCACAAAATCAACCGTCAACCTGGCCTCACCCCGGCTTTGCGTGCGCAGGGCGTTGCCGTTTTCCTGGCTAATGGTCTTGGCCATGAGTTCGATTTTTTCTTCCAGTGCGCCAGCGATCTGGTGCAGAAGGCGAGCGCGCTCGGCCGCGGCCACCTGACTCCAGGTTTGAAACGCCGCGTCGGCCGCCTGCACCGCCATATCGACGTCGGCTTTATTGCCGCTTGGCACACGGGCGAATACCGTTTTGCTTGCGGGGTTCTCCACCTCTATCCACTGACCAGTGACGCTGTCGACAAATTCGCCATTGATAATCATTGAGTAGGATTGAATCGTGCTGTTCATGGTTGGACTCCCGTGTGTAATAAGCGTCAAACTGACAGGCTGTTCATCTCTGAAGTTCAGGGAACGCCGCAGCAAAGAGACGCCAAAGTGACCTACAGCATAGTGGCGCGACAACTATCAGAAAAATAAAACATAAGTCTTACTCCATAACTTTTTTCTATTTCAAGCCTAATCATTGCCTTGGCTCTACCCCAGCACTATTGATGCCTGAGCCGTGCCACAAACATCAGACCGCCAGCAGTTACTAAGCCGATACCGACGCCTGCCCACCAATTCGGCACATGCGAAAACGCCAAAAAACCAACAATCGCAGAGAACACAATCTGAAAATACGTGAACGGCGCCAACACCGCGGCGCTCGCAAAGCGATAGGCGTTTGCCATCAGCAAATGACCCACCAGCGCAAAGATCCCTTGCACGAACACAATGACCCAAACCACAAGCGGCAACATCGTCCAGAAAAACGGCAAAGCCAGCGTGAGCAACAGGCAGGCACCCAAACTCACCAAAAACATGCTTGCAGCCGCATGATCGGTGGCCATGACTTTACGCGTGAGCATTTGATAGCCGGCAATAAAAAAGGCACTGCACAACGGCAACAGCGCCGCTGGTGTAAACAGCGCCGTGCCCGGTCGCACAATCATAAGCACACCAACTAAGCTCATCACAATCGAGATCACCTGCAAGGCCGTGATGCGCTCGGACAACAACCAGCGCGACAGAAGCAACACAAAAATGGGCGATAGGAAAAAAATCGCTGTCGCTTCTCCTAGCGGGATGTAGCGCAAGCCCACCAGAAAGGTGAGATTAGCCCCCACCATACAAATGACACGCAAAAACTGCCAACCAGGCACTCGGGTTCGAACCAGATCGAGTTTGAGCTTAGGCCCATAAAGCACGGTAAGCATCAATACCTGCACCAAAAACCGCATCCATGCGATTAGGAGCGGTGCATACACCATTGACAGATATTTGGCGATACCATCCTGAATAGAAAACAGCAACACCGCCGTCACTATAAGGGTTACACCGAGTGCCGCGCGGTCAACATAAGCGGCACTATGACCCTTATCAGCACTCATTGCTAATTAAATCTGGTTTGGGGGCATTCATCGGTGTTGGCTCAGTAGCGTCAATAAGTACATAACAATATCAAAACAGATAATCATGATCCGAGGGCAATGACAGGCAACGCAGCGTCGTGGTCAATACCAGTCGATTCAGTTTGGTAGATCGCTCGCCTTACCGGTACCTGCACCTATTCGTAAAGCAACGCCCCACCCATGTCAATTCATTCTTAGCGAGGTCCGCAGCAAAATGAAAGGTGTTTATGAGTTTCTGGCGCAAGACCGCGTCATCTTCGGCGAACCAGCGTCTGAGGCTGTTGTGCAAACGGCCAACCACTACAACGCCAACCGGGTTTATGTGGTCGCCAGTAAAACGTTGAATCGATCGACTGATGAGATCCAGAAGATTCGACAAGCACTTGGGGATCGCTACCTCGACACCTTTGACGAATGCATCGAACACACACCGCGCGCCAGTGTGATCGAGCTCGCCCGCCAGCTGCGTGCCGCAAAACCCGATCTGGTAATAACGGTGGGCGGCGGCACCCCCGTTGACACGGTGAAGATCGCTTTGCTGTGTCTGGCCCAAGACGTTCATGATGAGAAGACACTGGGCGAGTACCGCATTCAAGTCGATGCTCAAGGGCAACGACACACACCGCAGGTGGGCAAGCCACCGGTGCGTCAGGTTGTGATTCCCACCACACTGTCGGCGGCCGAGTTCACCAACCTTGGCGGCTGCACAGACCCGCTTCGACAGGTCAAAGATCTCTACACTGGCCGAGAAATTGGTGCCATGGCGGTGATTCTTGATCCGGCCATCACGCGTCATACGCCTGATTGGTTGTGGCTGGCCACTGGCGTTCGTGCCCTGGATCACGCAATTGAAACCGTCTGCTCGCCCCATCACCAGCCGTTCACGGATGCGACTTGCTTACACGGTCTGGCCATGCTGATTGGCGGGCTACAAAAAGTCAGACAAGACCATAACGATCTCGCTGCCCGACTCGATTGCCAGCTTGGCGTGTGGCTTAGCGCCACCGGCATCATGCGCGTTCCCATGGGAGCAAGTCATGGCATTGGCCATCAGCTTGGTGCTGTCGCCGGCGTGCCGCACGGTCACACATCGTGTGTGTTGTTGCCCGCCGTCATGCGCTACAACGAGTCGGTCAATGCTGATCGACAGGCACTAATTGCCCAAGCCCATGGCTCACCCGACGCATCGGCCCATGCACTGATCGGCGCAGTCATTAAGTCGCTCGGCATGCCAACCACCTTGCAACAGGTCGGTGTCCAGCGAAGTCAATTCCAAGCGATTGCTGATGGTGCACTGCAAAACATTTGGGTTAGGGCAAACCCGCGTCCAATTGATAAAACCGAGCAGGTTTTTGAGATCTTGGAGGACTGTTGGTAGGGCAAGACCCAAGCCTTTTGGGACTCGAAAATTGGCTCATCACAATTTCTTATCACACCATTAGCATAAGATATTTTTATTTATGAGTACTACAGGACAAAATCTGCTCATAATTAAAAAATCTGCCGACACAAGATGGTCATCAAAAGACCCAGCGGCAAAGTAGAGACAAGGAGACATCGTGGCGAAGATCGGTTTTATCGGCGTGGGGAATATGGGAGCACCGATGGCCAACAACCTCATCGAGGCGGGTCATCAGTTGTGTGTGTATGACGTGGTTCAGGCTTCAATGAAAGCAGTTCCTAAGGCCGAGGCGGCGTCCTCGGCCTTGGCCACGCTCGAAGGCGCTGAGTTTGTGATCTCAATGCTGCCTGAGAGCCGTCATGTGGAATCGCTCTACCTCGAGCAGCAGTTGCTTGACCACATCGGGAAATCTGCCCTCGTGATTGACTGCAGCACCATTTCTCCGGCTAGCAGCCGCAAAGTGGCTCAGGCGGCAAACGAACGAGGCATCGCCATGATAGATGCACCCGTATCCGGTGGCACCAACGGTGCGCACAACGCCACGCTGACCTTTATGGTGGGTGGGCGTGCAGCCGACTTCGAGCGCGCACGCCCGCTGCTTGAGTCTATGGGCAAGAACATTTTTCATGCCGGCGATGCGGGTGCTGGTCAAGTCGCCAAGATTGCCAACAACATGATGCTCGGCATTCAGATGGCTGGCGTGTGTGAAGCGCTATCGCTTGGGGCAGCCAACGGCATGGACCCTGAAGTGCTTAGCGACATCATGCGTGTTAGCAGCGGGGGCAATTGGGTGCTTGAGAAATACAACCCTTGGCCAGATCTGATGCCAAATGTGCCCGCTTCGAACCACTATGCCGGCGGATTTGGCGTTGATCTTATGCTCAAAGACCTCGGTCTAGCTGCAGGTGCAGCCGTTGACAGCAAATCGATGATCACCTTAGGCGAGACGGCACGCAACCTGTTTGCTTTGCATAGTAAGAACGGACATGGTCAGCTCGACTTCTCTAGCCTTATCGAGATGATCAAAGCCGACTGACACACATCGCCTGTACACGTTGCCCATCGACGCGTGCAGCACGCAAACGTCTTAATCAAGGAGGAAGGACAACACCTGTGACGCAAGATATCTAAGGGATCGTTCCCGTTTTAGCCAAAGACCTGTCAATTAACGATATTCAGGAGACAAACATGACAAATCGTTTTGGTATTAAGTTCGGCCAATTGGCGGCCAAGTTCTCAGCCATGGCGGTAGTCGCTGCAGCAGTGACCATCGCTCCACCCGAGGCTTCAGCTGAAGAATTCAAACTGATCTCAGGCTGGCCACAAAACTTCCCTTTCACTGAAGAAGTGATTCCACGCTTCATTGAAATCGTCAAACAAGAGGCTGGTGGAGATGTCAGTGTGACCGTCAGTGGTCCTGACACCGTACCTTCATTCGAACAGTTACAACCCGTGCAAGCAGGCGTGTTTGACATGCTCTACACCCACGGTGCTTATCACTCAGGCACCACCGGTATTGGCCTGGCCATTGACGCGGTCGTCAACGATCCTGTGCGTCGGCGCACCGAAGGGATCTTTGAGTTCATGGACAAGCATTACCAGCAACAAGGCATGAAACTCATTGCGCTGCCTTCGACTGGCACCAAGGGCTTTGGTTTTTATTTGCGTGATCCGATCACAGGAACACCAGGTTTGGAGGGTCGTAAGCTGCGTGGCACAGTGACTTATCACCCACTCATCAAGGCCTTGGGTGGCGTACCGGTCAACCTGCCGCCCGGTGACATCTACACCGGTTTGCAGCGCGGCACTGTCGATGGTGCAGCCTGGGCGCTAGTGGGGGCAGAAGCCTACAAGTGGGATGAAGTCATTGACTACATCGCCAAACCCACGTTTGGTCAGCTCAGTCTCATGATCTTGATGAACCTGGATCGCTGGAATGAGCTATCACCAAAAATGCAGGCTGCCATCACCGAGGCTGGTCGTTTGATTGAAATCGAGGCGATCGCGGTGTTTGACAAGATGCAAGTCGATGAGGAACTTAGTCTCCAGAAAAAAGGCATGAAGATCACTGAGTTCAAGCAAGAAGAGGCCGCACGCTTTGAGCAGACGTTTAGCAACGGCGTCTGGTCAGTGGCTGGCACTGCCTCAAAGAGCGAGGCTGAGCAGATGCGTGCATTGGCTAAATCCAAGGGTATGACCGACTAACGTTGTCGTGTCGTTTTGCATCAAAGAGGCTCACATGAACCAACCAAATGACATTCCGATCACCCCCAGGCATGAACCTTGGTTGGTTCGCCTCCTTGATGCCCTCACCCACTTTTGTTATGTCATGAGTGGCTTGCTGCTACTGATGATTGCCACGATGTATTTAATGGAAGTGTTTCTGCGTTATGCGATAAACGCACCGACCACTTGGTCGATTGACATGATTTCCTACACGCTGTGCGCCATGGTGTCGATGGCAGCTCCCGAGCTTGCCCGAAATAACATGCACATCAGCATCACGCTGGTACCGGAGGCCATCAGTAATCCGGACAAACGCCGTAACTATGTGCGGATCCTGACCTGCCTGAGTGCCATTGTGATTGCTTATGTCGCCTATGTGACGGCCGGTGAAGTCTATAAATTATTTGAGCGCAACATCCTGACTGTAGGCGCCTTTATGGTTCCCAAATGGTGGATCGCTGTCTTTATCCCGATCGGGCTGTTGCTGACATCGGCGCAGTACGTGCGCCTGACCATTTACGGCGCTGAGTCAGTTAAGCCCGCGTCCAACCCACCGGTGAGTCGATAATCATGGAATGGTATGCAATCCTGTTGGTGTCGTTCTCTGTCATCTTGCTGCTCATGGGCAGCGGCTTGCCAGTCTTCGTCTCGTTTTTCTTTGCCAACCTTGCCGGCGTTTTGCTTGTCATCGGCCCTCGCGGGTTTGGCATGTTCAGCAACAGCGTCTATGACACACTGAGTGCAGAAAACTTTGCCACCATCCCGTTGTTTATCCTAATGGGCGAGATCCTGTTTAGATCCGGGTCAGTGGAGGTACTGTCCAAGTCCGTCGATGTGGTCATTGGCAAAGTCCGTGGTCGGATGTATTTGCTTGTCATCGTACTGTCGACGATTTTTGGGGCTTTATCGGGCTCTGCGGTGGCCGTTGCGGCCATGCTTGGCCGCTCGTTGCTACCACAAATGAGCAAGATGGGTTACGACGCTCAAATCTCAAGCTCAACCATACTGGCCGGTGCTTCGCTCGCACCTATCATTCCGCCTAGCATTTTGGTGGTGGTCATTGGCTCACTGGTCAACAACGTGTCTATTGCCGGATTGTTGATCGCGGGCATTATCCCTGGCTTGATTGTGGCCGTGATTTTTGCGATTTACGTGGGTGTGCGGGTAGTGATGAACCCAGCACTTGCACCGGCGCAGGAGGTGCGACCACCGGTCACCAACATGGAGATCGTTAAAGCGATTCTAGGTACCCTACCCTTCGCTTTGGTGATTTTTTCCGTCATGGGGCTTATCTTACTCGGGGTTGCCACGCCATCAGAAGCGGCCGCGGCCGGCGTCTTGGGTGCGTCCATGACTGCAGTACTGTATAAACGCTTTACGTTCGCGATGATCTGGTCAGCACTTAAGTCATCGGCCACTATTAGTGCCATGATCTTGTTGATCGTCGCGAGTTCAAAATTATTTGGTCAATTGCTGTCATTCTCAGGCGCTACCCCCGGTCTGATTGGCTTTATCAGCGAGTTGCAGATTGACCCCATGATCATGTTGTTACTGTTAATGCTCGTGCCGCTCATCCTGTGCATGTTCATGGATCAGTTTGCCTTCATGCTGTTGGCCATACCGCTCTATGAGCCCATCCTCAAAGCCTATGGTTTTGATCCACTGTGGTTCTGGACGCTGTTTTTAATCAACCTGACCATTGGCAGCATCACACCACCGTTTGGATACACCCTCTTTGCCCTAAAGGGTGTGGCGCAGCACCTATCGATTCGCATGATTTACAACAGCGCATGGCCGACCGTGATCATCTTCATGAGCTCACTTATTCTGTTTGCACTGGTGCCATCGCTGATCACATTCTTGCCAAACCTCTTTAATTAGTACGCCAAGCGGATAATAGTTACAACGATGGACAAACTTACACATGAGGACCATTTCATAGCATCAAGCGTTGCACCCGACTTAAAACTGCGAATCCGGGAAAGAGTCGGGCAGGCAGGCGCCAACCCTGCAGGGGGCGTGCCTCTGTTGATGGTGCACGGTGCGACCATTGCCAGCGTGTTGTGGGACCATCCCCTTGAGCACTGGTCATGGATGAATCGTCTGGCGCGTGACGGATTTCATGTCTATGCCTTGGATGTGCGTGGCTATGGTGGTTCTAGTCGCGCCCCTGTGTTTGAGGATCGCAACCCGCAAAACCATCCCCCTTATGCCCGTGCAAGCGACGTCCAACAAGACATCGAAGATGCCATTGTCTACATCGCTCGTCGTCATGGTGTGCAAGAGGTGGATCTACTTGGCGGTTCATGGGGATCCATTACCTGTGGCTTGTTTGCAAGCAGCGAGCGAGCGCGGTATGTCCGTCGCCTCGTGCTGTATGCCCCTATTTACGACGAAGGACATACAAAAACCTCATGGTGGCATGGCGCGGTTGACCCCAACGACCCCACGCAGGTCAACCCCAAACTTGGTGCCTATCGTTGGGTCACTCGAGAAAGCCTTCTCAGTCGCTGGGATGAGGAAATTCCGTTTGACAACAAGCAGCTGTGGCGGCCACCCGAAGTATTTGATGCTTTGTTCGAGGCATGCTTGGCGCAAGACTCAACAGGCTCAAACCGCGAACCCAAAGGGTTTAGGGCACCAAACGGTACTTTGGTGGATCTGTTTTGCGCCTACACCGGTAAACCCGTCTTTGATGCCAGCCAAATTACCGTGCCCACGTTGCTGGTACGGGGAGATCACGATGATACGTCCTCGCGCATTGGCAGCTTGAAACTCTTCGATGCGCTTAGCGCACAAACCAAGGCATATGTCGAAGTGGGTAATGGCGCACACTTCGTGATTTTGGAACATCAGGCCCAAGCAGTTCATCAAGCGGTCACTGGCTTTTTGAATGAGACCAACGTCAATACTGGGAGAATCTAAGATGGCACTGCACCCGAAACTTGCCCAAATGCTGCAGGCAGCCCAGGCCACTGGCAAACCAGCTTTTCATGAATGCACGCCCGTGCAAGCGCGCGAAGTCATGGCCGCTAGTGCCGCTGCCCTAGGCTCGGGTCCAGAGTTGCACGAGGTGCGCGACATCGAGGTCAGCGTGCGCGCCGGCCATATTCCCGCGCGGCTGTACCGGTCGGGATCCGAGCAAGCCGGTCTGATTGTCTATTTGCACGGCGGTGGTTGGTGTGTTGGCTCCCTCGTGGACTTTGATGCCCTAGCACGCATGCTTTGCCAAGAAAGCCAATGTGCGGTGTTGTTACTTGACTACAGGCTAGCACCTGAGCATGCGTTTCCGGCTGGTCTAGAAGACGCCATCGATGGCATCCAATGGGCCTGGCAGAACCGGGCAACACTGGCCGGCGGTGAGGTGCCGCTGGTGGTTGCCGGTGATAGTGCGGGCGGCAACCTCGCGGCAGTCTCAGTCAACCGGCTGGCAAAGCAAATACCCATAGCCGCTCAGTTACTGATTTACCCGGTGACAGACTGCGATTTCAACACTGAAAGTTATCAGCAGTTCAGCGACGGCTACCCACTGATGCGCGAAGACATGGCGTGGTTTTTTAAGCATTACGCCCCCGAGGCGCAATGGAGTCATGCCGAGATCTCACCGTTGCGCGCACAAGACCTCACTGGCTTGCCACCGACTCACGTGGTGGTGGCGGATCACGACGTCTTGCGCGACGATGGGATGCGCTATGCCCAAGCATTAAAAGACAGCGGCAACGAGGTTCAGTTACGCGTCTACCCGGGCATGACCCACGGGTTCATTCGCATGGGCAATTTGATCGATGTCGCGCGCGCCGCCATCACTGACATGGCGTGCACGACACATGAAAGCTGCCTCAGAGCAGCAAAATGACCAAATACGACTTATTCTAGGAGATGTAAAAATGAACAGCAGCACAACACCCGTTCAATATGATGTCATCGTCGTGGGCGCAGGATTCGCCGGCATGTACACCCTACACCGTTTACGTAAACTCGGCTATCGGGTTAGAGTCGTTGAAGCAGCCGACGGGGTGGGTGGCACCTGGTATTGGAACCGCTATCCCGGCGCACGCTGCGATGTGGAAAGCATGGAATACTCTTACTCCTTTGATGAGGATTTGCAGCAGGACTGGGAGTGGCCAGAGCGCTTCTCAGCGCAGCCAGACATCGAAAAATATGCCAATCACGTTGCCGACCGCTTCGATCTCAGAAAAGACATCGAGTTCAACACCCGAATCGAATCTGCCGAGTTTGATAAAGAAACCGCGCAATGGACACTGCGCGCCAAAAACGGCGCGGCATTCGTGGCGCATTATATGGTGCTGGCCGTCGGTAACCTGTCTTTACCGCGGGTGCCCGACTTCAAGGGACTAGAGCAGTTCAAAGGGCGCTGGTTCCATACCGGTCAGTGGCCTAAAGAAGAAGTGGACTTTAGTGGTCGCACCGTCGGTGTGATCGGTACTGGTTCATCGGGCATTCAGCTCATCCCCATTGTTGCCCAACAGGCCAAGCACTTACACGTATTTCAGCGCACGGCCAACTACAGCGTACCGGCGGTTAATCGGCCACTTACACCCGATCTGGCTCGAGCCCACAAAGAGGAGTATCGCAAGTGGCGTGAAGAAGCCAAAAAAACACCCTTTGGTATTGCCGGCCATCCGCCACCAGAAAAGCTCGCAGCCCAAGACAGCTTCGAGGAGCGCCAGCGTCTGTTTGAGACCAAGTGGAACACGGGTGGTAACATCAGCTTCCTGTATGCATACAAAGACTTGTTGACCGACGAGCAAGCCAACGCCTTGGCCTGCGAATTCGTGCACGACAAAATCCGGGCCACCGTCAAAGATCCTAAGGTCGCTGAACTACTGGTCCCAAATGACCACCCGATCGGCACCAAACGTCTTTGTCTTGACACCGGTTACTACGAAACCTACAACCGGGACAACGTCACACTGGTCAACGTACGCAAAGCTCCCATTGAAAAAATCACGCCAGACGGCTTGAGCACCAGTGATGGCGAGTACAAGGTTGATGACCTGATTTTTGCGACAGGCTACGATGCCATGACCGGCGCGATTTTGGACATCGACATCCGGGTCAAGGATGGCGCTGCGTTGCGCGACGCCTGGAAGGATGGTCCCAAGACCTATCTCGGTGTGATGGTCAACGGTTTTCCGAACATGACCATCATCACTGGGCCAGGTAGTCCAAGCGTTAAAACCAACATGATCTCGGCCATCGAGCAGCACGTGGACTGGATCACCGATTTGGTCACGCACATGACTGAGCGGGCAAAGGTCAAATTCGAGGCACAACCCGATGCCCAAGAGAAGTGGGTGCAACACGTCAATGAGGTTGCTGACAGCACCCTCTACCCCAAGGCCAATTCCTGGTATGTTGGCGCCAACATTCCAGGCAAACCACGGGTGTTTATGCCCTACGTCGCAGGTCTAGACAAGTACCGTAAGATCTGCGATGACGTCGCGAGCCAGGGCTACGAAGGCGTCTCAATCCAGTAGCAAGGGTTTGTCGCAAACGACATGGGCCGCGAACCAAAGTCCGCGGCCCATGTCGTTTCTGTTCTTCACTACAACAACCGAATGCGGCAACCCACTAAAACCATCGACTGCCACGCTACAACGCAACCATGCATTCAGTGATCGAGACTTGCCTTGTACGATTGTTCTAAAGCAAAGGCGGCGGCCAGAAACTTGCGATCCTGATTCAGTGCGCCGCACAACAACACACCTATCGGTAACCCGTTGGGCCCGGTGGCACCCGGTAAGGTCAGGCCTGGCGTACCAAGCGCTGACCAACTGCGGCCAAACACAGGATCACCCGTTGCCTGCAAACCGCGCGGCGCTTCACCCGGTGCGGCCGGTGATAACAACACGTCAACTTGGGCGAACAGGTCTTTGGCCGCGGCCTGCGCCGCGCTGATGGTGTTGACTGCCTCCTGCAGTCGCTGATCGCTGACCGCGTTGCCAGCCTCCAATACCTCAAGCAACTTGTCCGAGCACTTCGACGCATGGTGGGTACACTCATAACCCAACGCAATCGCGGCTTGCGCGAGCATCACATCAGTTTGCGCTTGCAGCAAATCCCCAAACACCGCTGGTACCACGAGTTCCTGCACCCGAACGCCGCACTTGCTCATGCGTTGCGCAAATCCGAGCACTGCCGCCTGCGAAGCCTCATCTGCCTCGTCCCAGTGTGCTGTTCGAAACAAACCCACGGTAGGCTTGGCATCGGCGCTGCTCGCATCAGGGATCAAGGCATGACGACGACTAGCTGCGGCGGCGAACAAGGCCACGTCTTTGACACACCGACCCATGACGCCGACGGTGTCAAATGCTTCCGATAAGGTCTTAACCCCGCCACGTTGAATCAGACCATACGAGGGCTTATAGCCCACCACCCCACAAAACGAGGCCGGCCGAAACACCGATGCCGCGGTTTGCGTGCCAAATGCCAATGGCACCATGCCAGCACCCACCGCTGCGGCTGAGCCACTCGAGGAGCCTCCGGGGGTATGGGCCAAATGATGCGGATTGGCCGTTTTGCCGGGATGAAAGATAGCGAACTCGGTACTCACGGTTTTACCCATGACCACCGCTCCGTTGGCGCGTACTTCGTTGACGCAGGCCGCATCGGCGGCGGGTTGATGATGGGCGTAAATGGGCGAGCCGTAACCGGTTGGCATGTCAGCTGTCTCGATAATGTCTTTGACACCAATCGGCACACCACATAACAGGCCTGTCGGTGCCATCGTATCGAGTGCTCTGGCTTTGTTCAGCGCTGCATCGACATCAAGGTGCACAAAAGCACCTACGTCAGGTTCAAGTTGAGCAATCTGCTCAACGTAGGCCGCCACCAACTGCGACGGTTTCAATGTGCCCTGCGAGATTTGTACAACTGCCTCGTGCACAGGAAGTTCGTGCAGTTTATCCATCACCCACTCCTTGGATTTGTGTGACTGAGTGATGGCTAAAGCGCCATCTGTTTGAGCGCCCGGGCGATGACCAATCGTTGTATTTCGCTCGTGCCTTCGTAAATTTGTGCAATGCGCGCATCGCGGTAATACCGTTCGACCGGGTAGTCTGCCAAATAGCCGTAACCGCCAAAGATCTGAATGGCCTTACTGCACACGGTCTCCGCCATCTCCGAGGCGTATAGCTTTGCCTGCGATGCTTCAGACAGGCACGGTAGACCGGCGTCACGCATGCTAGCGGCTTTGAGCGTCAAAAGCTGCGCGGCATTCAATTGCACCTGCATGTCTGCCAACATATTGGCCACGCTTTGATGCTCGATAATAGGCACATCAAACTGCACACGCTCGCGGGCATAACGCAGCGCCTGTTCAAAGGCCGCTTGTGCAATGCCCACCGCCTGCGCGGCAATGCCCACCCGCCCCGCCTCAAGATTCGACAAGGCTATGGCGAGGCCCTTGCCGCGAGGGCCGAGCATGTTGTGTTCAGGTATGCGACAGTCTTCAAACGTGATCGCGCACGTATCTGAGCCTCGAATCCCGAGCTTGTTTTCCACACGGCTCACGACAAACCCCGGGGTGTCGGTGGGCACCAAAAACGCCGAGATCCCTCGCTTGCCTTGATCCGGATCGGTCACGGCGAAGACGATGGCAAGTTTGGCCCGTTTGCCATTGGTAATAAATTGCTTGGCGCCGTTTAAGACCCATTGACCGTCAACGAATTGAGCCCGGGTTTTTAAGTTATGAGCCTCGGATCCGGCGCCAGGTTCAGTCAGACAAAAGCAAGCAATCGCTTTTCCGGTGGCCAGCGCGCCAAGCCATTGCTGCTTTTGCTCTTCGGTGCCAAAGGCCTGAACCGGACCGCAGCCCACGGAGTTATGTACGCTCATGATCGCACCAACTGCCCCATCACCGGCCGAGATCTCCTGCACAGCCAAGGCGTAGGACACAAAGTCCACTGCTGCCCCGCCCCACTCATCGCTCACCGTCATGCCCATTAACCCGAGCTCACCCATTTGGCGCAACGCATCCTCTTGCACCCAGCCTTCTCTATCCCACTGCTCACTGTGGGGGGCGAGCTCACGACGCGCGAAGTCTCGCGCCATGTCCCTGATCATGATCTGCTCTTGTGTCAATTCGTGAAACGACATCAAACCTCCTTGGCGACGATGCTTTCAAATCCAGTGTTTATTTAAGACTGATGGTTGTGTTGACACTCGCCGTGGTTTGATCATCAAACCAACGTTCAGTGACAGTCTTTGTTTGCGTGTAGAAAGCGATGACCTGTTTGCCATAAGGCCCAAGATCACCGAGCTTGGACCCTCGCGACCCCGTAAACGAGAACATCGGCACGGGCACGGGAATCGGCACATTAATGCCTACCTGACCGACATCAACATGTTCCTTAAAATAGCGAGCCGCGGCGCCTGACTGCGTAAACAGCGCCGTGCCATTGCCGTTGGGATTAGCGTTAATCATCTTCACCGCATCCTCGAGCGTGTCAGCAAAAGCCACGCACAACACTGGGCCGAACACTTCCTCGTCATAAATAGACATCCCGGGCTTGACATCGGCAAACAGGGTAGGCCCGACAAAGTTACCTTGATCATAGCCGGGCACGTCGAGCTCGCGCCCATCGAGCACTAACCGGGCACCTTCGCTGACCCCTTGCTCAATCAGCTGGCGTACACGAGCGCAGGCATGCGGCGAAATCAAGGGGCCTAGATCAGCCTCGGGGTGATCACCGGCGTTGACCTTGAGATTTTTAGTCATCGTTGCCAGGTCATCGAGCCACTGACTGGCCTTGCCAACCAAGATCGCCACCGACACCGCCATGCACCGTTGACCAGCCGCACCAAATGCTGCGCCCACCAACGCGCTAAGCGTCTGCTCGCGATTCGCATCGGGGAGCACGATGGCGTGATTTTTTGCGCCCATCATGCACTGAGCGCGTTTGCCGGCCATTGAGGCACGCTGATAAACGTGTGTACCCACGCGAGTTGATCCGACAAATGAAATGGCCTTGATGTCTGGATGGTCACAAATCGCATTGACCACTTCTTCACCACCATGGACCACGTTTAACACCCCAGGTGGGATACCCGCCTCATGGGCAAGCTCAACCAAACGCATGGTTACCATCGGGTCCTGCTCTGATGGCTTTAACAAAAACGTATTGCCAGTCACGATGGCCATCGGGAACATCCATAACGGAATCATCGCGGGAAAGTTAAAGGGAGTGATGCCGGCGCAAACACCGAGCGGTTGCAACAAGGTGTAGGTATCAACCCCGTTGGCCACATTATTGGCCAACTCACCCAACTGCAAATTACCGATGGCTGCGGCGTGCTCGACCACCTCGAGACCGCGAAACACATCGCCTTGCGCATCGGCCAACGTCTTGCCTTGCTCTGCCGTCAGAATGGCGGCTAGCGAGTTCATGTTTTCGCGAATCAGTTGCTGATACTTCAGAAAAATCCTGGCTCTAACACCAATGGGTGTGTGTCGCCAAGTCTGAAACGCTCGACTGGCGCTCTGGACCGCCCGATTGACTTCGTCTGGCGTGGCAAATGGCACGCGCGCAAGCACCTGCTGGGTGGCCGGATTGACCACATCGCGCCATTGCATGGATCCGGAATCCACCATCTCGCCGTCTATAAAGAGTTTGACGCTCGGTGCCATGACGGCTTGTTCCGGTGCATTCATAATTTTTGTCTCCACATCGGTTGTTGGGCAAGAACACAAACCAGGCGGCAAGCCTTGCCTTATCGATGAGGCCTTTACCCGCCAAAACTATCTCTTATTACATTGATACCGTTTTCTTATGCCTACTAACTTGTCATAAGCATTCCTCATAGCATCGCAACAAATTCGCCTCGCGTCAAGAGATAGTGAAACAGGCATGCTGCGCGCAGACCGTGGATACCCACTGATCTGTTGCCCGGGCCAATTGAGCAGTAAGCTGAGGCAGTAAGCTGACCTTAAGTGCTCGTTCTAAAATGCAAAAGACATAATACATAGGCTTTGCTAGCATAAATGCCCTGGAGGTGCCGGTCGTCAAAGCGTCAAAGCACATGACCACACCGCGACAACCACGCGATAAGGGCAAACCACATGAAGGTAAAAGACAAGCATCTGGTGATGGTCACCGGCGGTGCACGCGGTATTGGGGCTGATATCGTTGAGCGCGTGGCTCGCCGCGAATACCCCGTGTGTTTCAGTTACCTGTCGCGTGACAAAGAGGCCAGCGACCTAGTTGCACGTCTGCAAGCACAAGGCTGTTCGGTCGCGGGCATTCGTTCCGATGTCAGCCGATCTGAAGACGTCGACGATTTTTTTGCACAAGCGCAACAAACCTATGGTCCCCTTGGCGGTTTTGTTAATAACGCCGGCTACGTCGGTCGTGCCGGACGCGAGGTTTCTAATCTAGACCATGACACGCTGCGACGCTGCTTCGATGTCAACGCCATTGGACCCATCATGTGCTCGCAGCTTGCGCTGCAACAATTATCAACTGTCAACGGCGGCTCGGGCGGTCGCATCATCAATGTCTCCTCGATTGCCGCTCGCACTGGCAGCCCATGGGATTGGGTTGATTATGCTGCCTCCAAAGGCGCCTTGAACACGTTCACGGTGGGGTTTGGTAAGGAAGTGGCCAAACAAGGCGTTCAAGTCATTGGCGTGGGACCTGGTGGCGTTGCCACCGAACTACACACGCAAGCGGGACAACCCGAGCGGTTGGCGCGGTTTTGTGACATCACACCGATTGGCCGACCCGCTGAATCTGCGGAGATTGCCGACGTCGTGGTTTGGGCTCTGCTAGATGCACCAGACTACCTGACAGCCACCACCATTGAGGTCTCGGGTGGTCTTTAAGATCCGCCGCTAGCCTGACACTGGCGCTTCTATTTAGCTAATGCCCAATTAAATACGCGACGATCGTGGGTGGCACTGATGGAGAGATGATTGATCTCGTCTACACGCAAGTAACTGAGATTACCTGCCATCGGTGCGGTGCAACTACTGAGCTGCACCGCTTGAACTGCCACACGCTAAGCAACTACCCGTTGCGCTTGGCCAATTTCCTGGACATAAGCCGGTGCCGGATGCGCCGTTAGGCGATGCCCTGCTTTTAGGATTTGACTTGGTACATCGTGTTGCACAAGGTTAGGTAACATGGCCGAGACAGCCATGAGTTTGGTCAAGTCCACCCCCGTATCAAAACCCTCCAACTCCAACATGTGCACCACTTCTTCGGTGCACGCATTGCCACTGGCGCCTGGTGCATAAGGGCAACCGCCAATGCCACCCAGGGCAGCATCAAACCGATCAATCCCAGCATCAATGGCAGCCAACACATTGGACTGTGCCAAACCACGCGTGTTGTGAAAGTGCAGTGTGAAAGTCATTTCAGGATAATTGGCTTTGGCTTTGCGACACAGCTTACGAACTTGCGACGGAAATGCCATGCCGGTGGTGTCACACAGGCTGATACGTTTGACACCCTGACGGGCGAAGTTGTCGACCAAGCGCAAGATTTCTGACTCAGCAATCTCACCTTCCATGGGGCAACCGAATCCCGTTGACAGCGATACATTAACCGCCACCCGCTTACTGACCGAAGAGCGCGTTTGCAAGACTTCAATGACCTGACCCAACTGCGCCAGTGACTGCTCGCGAGTCATGCGCAAGTTGGCACGGTTGTGGGTTTCGCTAACCGACATCACCAAATTCGCCTCGTCAATACCGCAAGCGAGCGCACGTTCAGCGCCACGCACATTGGGGATTAATACAGTGTATTCAACACCGGGCGCACGCACGATCTCGTGCATCACGTCTTCGGCATCACGCAACGCTGGAATCGCTTTGGGTGAGGTAAAGGATGTCGCTTCAATCTTCGCAAAACCGCACTGACTCAGGGCATTGATAAACGCAATTTTGTCGACGGTCTCAATGAAGATAGATTCGTTTTGAAATCCATCACGCGGCGACACATCATGCATGTATATACGGGGTTTGGCCATGCCGGCATCTCCGGATCATAAAAACTAATCCCATATTGTAAGGGTTTTTCCGGATAAGCCTTTGTGCAATGCAGCAATGCGGTGCATGCATGCACCACAAAGGGATCCTTTAGAATCCCTTTGTGGTTGTCACTGCCAGTTGTGCTTGCGATTGAGCTAGCAGTTGAGCACGCAGTCAGCTCTGCGGTTAGACCTGTACTTGACCTTGTAGGCATCTTAAAATTTTTGTGAAACGACTGCCGCTAGACGCGCGTGCGGTCAGCAACACGATCAATGCAGCGTCCTCAAGCCGTCAAACAACCTCGACCTTAAGTTCACCCAAGCCCTCGAAGGAACCGACCATGGTGTCACCCGCCACCACAGCACCCACGCCCTCGGGCGTGCCAGTAAAGATAAGGTCACCGGCTTTCAGTTCAAACAGACTCGACAAGTAAGCAATGCTCTCGGGAATATTCCAGATGAGTTGATCGAGGTCGCTGTCTTGCTTGGTTTGGCCGTTTACTGAAAGTGCAATTCGACCTGCGTTTAACACCCCGGTCTTTGCGACCGGATGGATGGGACCGATAGGCCCGCTCTCATCAAACGCTTTACCCACTTCCCATGGCCTGCCCTGCTTCTTAGCTTCACCTTGCAGGTCACGGCGTGTCATGTCCAAACCGAGCGCGTAACCATAGATGTGAGCTTGTGCTTGGTCGACAGAAATGTCTTTGCCGCCACTGCCAAGCGCCACCACCAGTTCCATTTCGTAATGCAGGTTACTGGTCTTTGGTGGGTAGTGAATCTGGCCTTGCTCACCATCTCGCACCACCACCAACGCATCGGCTGGCTTGCAAAAGAAAAACGGGTCTTCACGCCCGGTGAAACCCATCTCTTTGGCGTGCTCGGCGTAGTTACGCCCCACACAAAATACCCGACGTACGGCAAATGACTGCTTGCTGCCGACTACTGGAATGCCCACCACCGAGGGAGGCGCAAATACAAAATCAGACATAACAGTGTCCTTGTTCAATCAAAATTAACCTACTCCGATTCTAGCGGAGAGAATCTGTTGAGGTGTTGTTGGGGTTTTGGGATAAGCGACCGTTGACATCCTCCCCGCCCCACCATTGCAAACGACGACGATTCCTAACGGCTTTATCAAGCCGCCAAGATTGGGCGTGTATCGCTACTTCCCAATGGTTCCTGCTTCATCGTTAAAACCACTATTTCAACTCCAAAGGCGAGCACCCAATGCCCTCGGGCTAATACGTGTAAAGCGCCAACCAAGTCAGCGTGTTCCGTATAACCGCATGCAACACATTTAAATCTTGATTGTGAGGTGCGGTTGTGTTTGCTGACATGGTGGCATTCTGGACAGGTCTGCGAAGTGTGCTGGGAGCCGCTTGACGTGGAATCATGCAAATTGAAGTTTAGAACTTCAATTTGCATAGACTAACTCAGTGGCACTGATTTTGAGCCTGACACCGGAACTTTAGCGAAGCCAGTCAGTGCTGCAGCTGCACTTGATAAAACCACTTGGCCACACACCTGAACAGCAGTCAATCTGAAGTTGCCTAATTGTTTTTCTGCGATCTGCAGGTCATAGGACGCGCCGGGCAAGCCAGCCTTGCGACGCGCTGCCAAAGCACCGCTCGAGTCGAAGGGCCGTGTCTGCCGAAATACCCCGCTTGCTACCACATTTGCCGCCACATTTGCCACCGACGATTGCGCGCAGACGCGAATACGTTTTAGGCGCAAAAAGGGGGTAGGAAATAGCGCAAAGAAACACATAAAAATGAGCGACTTGGCTCAGGCCAAGTCACTCATATTGTCATTCGTTGTTGTAGCTAGCTTTCATCGACTGTCATTGTTGGCCACAGCCACCCTGCAAACCATAATGCAACCACGGTTGCAGCCGCAGCTGCAACCTACGTCGCCACCGCGGGCTTGTCAGTAACTGGCATCGTATCGGCGGCATTGCCATCTTTACCGTCTTTGCCGCCACCGCCATTTGGGCCACCGCTGCCACCGCCATCATCCTCACCATCTTCGCCTTCATCTTCGAGCATGCCAGCTTTGAAGAACTTCATGATCTTCACAAAGAAGACCGGGACGATGGCCACAGCCAACGTGGTCGAGGCGATCATGCCACTGAAGACCGTGATGCCGATCGAGAACTGTGAGACAGCACCGGCACCTGAAGCCAGTACCAGCGGCACCACACCCAGAATAAAGGCAATCGAGGTCATCACAATCGGACGGAATCGTTCGTGTGATGCGTGCAAGGCGGCTTCTTCATAGGTCATGCCATTGCGCAGCCCTTCAATTGCCACTTCGACAATCAAAATCGCGTTCTTGGCCGATAGCGCAATCATGAGTACCATGCCGATCTGCACATAGATGTTGTTGGCAAAACCAATCGACAAGAGTGCCACCACAATGCCTGAGAGCGCCAATGGCACGGCGCTAAGCACGGCGATCGGTGCTGCCCATGACTCGTATTGACCCGCGAGCACGAGATAAACCAACAAGATCGACAGTGCAAACACCACAATTTGGGTGTTACCCACCAACTGCTCCTGATACGACATGGCGGTCCATTCGTAACTGACACCGGCTGGCAGGCTTTCATCGGCTAGTTGGGCAACTGCTGCCAACACCTCACCTGAACTCACGCCAGCCGCCGCTGCACCGTTCACAGTAGCCGTCGGGAAGATGTTGTACTGCGACACCATTGATGGGCCTAGTGTTTCTTCGATTTCCACAAAGGAGCCTAGCGGCACCATGTCACCGTTACGGCTCTTGACGTACAAGCGCTGGATTTCGTTGATGTCAGTGCGGTATTGGCCATCGGCTTGCACATACACCTGATAGGTCTGACCGAATTTAAAGAACTGATTGACGTATGACGAGCCTAAATACGTCTGTAGCACATCATAGGCATCACCGATACTGACCCCCAGTGTTTCGGCTCTGGCTGGATTAAAGGTCAACTCTAATTGCGGCACGTTGTTGTTAAAGGAAGAAAACGCCACTTGCACTTCAGGCAACTTCATTGCCCGCGCAAGGAATTCATCTGTAGCCGCTTGCAGCTTCTCAAAGCTGTTACTGCCGTCAGTCAGAATCAGCTGTAAGTTAAAACCACCAGACATGCCCAGACCGGGAATCGCGGGCGGCAAAACCACTTGGGTCGCCGCTGACTCAATGTTGTGAAACGCTTTGGTCAGGTTCATGTAGATACTACGCAAGTCTGTGCCCTTGGCCTTGCTACGCTCATCCCAGGGTTCAAGCGTAATGAACATGCCACCGGCACTTGGGTCTGGTGAGAAGCTGTCTAGCAAGCTCACACCACCAATGGACACCACCTGATTAACACCTTTGATTTTTTTTGCTGCGGCTCGAACCTCGTTCATGGCAGTCTGGGTGCGTTCAATCGAGGCACCAGAAGGCAAGGTGACCGTGGCCATCAGATAGCCTTGGTCTTCGTTCGGAATGAAGCCCGTGGGAACCTTGGTAAAGCCAT
>Ga0209953_1000130_pt1 | contig 29102 bp, 55 predicted proteins | sample SalPonred_H2O_MG_FD_185713 | JGI IMG/M metagenome (GOLD analysis project Ga0209953, IMG submission 185713) | Salt pond water microbial communities from South San Francisco under conditions of wetland restoration - Salt Pond MetaG... | ecosystem: Environmental > Aquatic > Non-marine Saline and...
CTTTTTGTTCCATGTTAGTTTTGTGAGCAGAAGATACAGCCACTTACTTTTTACCTCCCCATACCTGAGATCCCGGAACCTTAATAAATCTTTTATTTGTTTCTTCTTTATTAGGGTTTTCGATAGTTACCATAACTTTCTTACCGAGAGAAAAAGCTTTTCTTTGATTAGCCAGACGTTGTCCGCTATCAAGATAATCTCGTCTCATTGCTTTACATACACTTTTTGATACATTTGAGTGTACTCCTGCAGACACATATCCCTTACTTTTTCCGCCTTTTTTAGTAGCCATACTATTATTCTCCTAATTTAATAGACTATAATTATAATATACAATAAACTACACTATGTTGCAAATGTAATCTATAAACTTTAGGTTACTTAATACGTGATAGAGTGACAATAACTACTGAGCGTATTACCTTTTTAAAGACTTACGCAGCTCCGACCCTTCAAAATTATCCATTTTTAAAAATTTAGCAAGAACAGCATTAGTAGGGTCTAACTTAAATACTTCCTTTGCTAACTGTTCAATCATATTATAGTCTATTTGAGTTTTGATATGTTTACCCATTGCTTTCTCTTTCTGCTACTCGTTTACGCAAATCACTAGAGGAGAAACGGTGATCTCGCTTATTAAAGTATAGTTGAATACCTCGTTTTTTACAAATATCCTTACCTGTAAAATCTTTCTCTCGGTACTCTTCTCCTAGTATTCTAATATCTATATGGTACATAGCTAATATGTCTTCTAGATCAGATTCTCTAGAGTAAGGAACAATTTCATCTACATAACGAACACCTTTAAGTTGGGTATAGCGTTCTACAATAGTTTGAACTGGTGAGTTTTTTTCTGGCCTATCTATTGTAGGCTCTATTTGTAGCCCACAAATTAAATAGTCACACTGTCCTTTTGCTTCACGCAACATCTGTATATGCCCCGCATGTAATAGGTCAAATGACGAAGCCACAAAACCAACTTTCATTGTTAAGACACCTTATGCTCTTCTAGAGTTAAGAAAGACTTCCTAAACCACCAAGTGGTGTTAAGAAAAACATTTACATTACCGCAACTGTCTTTTACTGCTTTTTCTACCTCTTCAAAGTCATAGTCATCTCCAGAGATTATCCCTCCTAGCTTAATTTTAGGGTACCAAACTTCTATGTCTTCTACAACGTCTTCATAAGCATGAGATGCATCGATCATTAAAAATGATATAGAACGATCTGCATATTGTTCAGCCGCTTCTGTAGATTTTGCTTTTACAGGAGTTATATACTCTGCTACCCCCGCTAGTTTGATATTATTAATAAAAGTAGATAAGAAGTCGCCTCCATGCTTTTTTACAGCATCGTAGTGAGGCTCATCACTAAAGTCAGATAGTTCAAATATATCGACTGCATGAAAATCAATATTCTTGCCACTATCTTTTATAAACTTACCCATAGCGGCAGTACTTTGCCCTAAAAAGCTGCCTACCTCAACAAATAAAGCACCATCTTCTGAGTTGTTTACTATCTCATTATAAAACTGTAAATACCTAGAATATCCAAATATTTTATGGTCGTTAACACTTATATAATGACCTGACATTACAGATCTCCTTCTTGCCTGTTTTCACTATGCCAAGCATTAAACGAGCCCCCAGGGTACCTAGACTCTAACTTATCAATGTTTTCTTGTATTACTTCATTAGGGTCCAAATTAAGTGCCCTACAGCTATTGATCCAGTACCAAATAATGTCGCCAAGTTCTCGTTTAATATGGAACTGTGTATCATGATCCATAGGTTTACCTTGGAATACGCATTTTTTAACAATTTCTGCAAACTCTCCTCCTTCGCTAGCTATGCCTATCGCTCCTGTCATCAGCAGGGCTACATTAACTTCTTTGTTCAGTTTATTTAGTTCTTCTACTAGAGACTCTAAATTACTTGAAGGGTCGCTAGTAACTTGTTCTACAAAATTTTTATACAAGTTTAAATTTATAATTTTCATAATTTATCCGTAAGTTATGCCTATAGGTAATAGGCTATATGTTTTTATTTTATATATGTTTTAGTACTCTATGTAAGTAATCTAAAATATTACTAGGAGAACTAGTAAAATATGGGTCTTTTTCAATATTATTACTAATACCTGGCTCTAAAAATACTTGCTCTATAGTTTTATTGTTAACAACCATAGCATAACGCCAGGATCTTTTTCCTAAGCCTAAGTTACTTTTTTCTACAAGCATCCCTAATCTTTCAGTAAACTCTCCTGTAGGGTCTGGTATATAGTCTATGTTTTTTACCTTATTAGCTGTAAACCAAGCATTAAGAACATAGGTATCGTTAACTGATAGACAATATATATTATCGATATTACAGTTCAAAATACTCTCTGAAGAAGTAATAAAGTCGGGTAGTTGTCTAGTAGAGCATGTAGGAGTAAAAGCTCCTGGCACACTGAACATAACTACTCTTTTATTACTAAAAAAAGTATCACTTGATAGTATCTGAGGTACAGATTTTGTAACTTTTAACGTAGTAAAAGTAGGCACTTTCGTACCTACTAAATTAGCTCCATTCGAAATTAGGGTCATCTTCTAGCCAAATCCACATACCGTCGTATGTTTTTTTATTTTTAGGCCCAAAAGTACGGTTAGCAGATTTCAATAGCATTTTATCTTCTTCTACCTCTCTGACTTCCCATAGATTACCATTTATCTCAATACGTAAGTTACCTAGTTTTGTTTTAGGTGTTAGACTTACCCAGTCGCTTTTCTTTACTAAGTTTTTCATGTTATATCCTAGATTAGTCCCATAGGCCCTGATAGTACTTACCAAACAGTCGAAAACCATTTTCTATGCGCTTTGCATATGCCTTACGAGCATCCCAGTCGGTCTCTGCAGTATGATTAGGGCCTTTAACCATCTCACTAGTGCCGTCTTCGTCAATCTTTTTAAAGCGAAAGTCATAATCACCTGTGGTAAACTGAGACTCCCACTCTTCGTTAGGGCCCCCACTAAGGCTGTCAAAAGCAAAAATCATTTCACTCATAACCCAATCCCAGCGAGCATGATGGTTATCGTCAATATCGTAGTCATTTTCTTTTGGAGGAGCAGCAGTGCTACGTAGATTCTCAGGAACATCTTCATCGTCTACAGAAGGAGATCCGTGTTTAGTCTCTTTTAGCTGATACAGCATAGGACGAATTATATATCCTAATGTATCATCCATGCTCCACGTATCCCATGGGTCTATTCGAACATATACAGTTCGATTCTTTTTAGAGTTTACCCAGCTTAGAAAACGATAAAGAAGCGTTTCTTTTCTGTTTCCGCCAAACAGGTCTCGTTCTTCACCTATTGCTAGCTTAGGCTGCACAGCACCATAAGCTAGCCAATCCCCAAACTTATGTACACGATCTGCGGTGTAAGGAAATCCGTGCTCATCTTTTTCTTTAGGTACCCAAAACATTAGCACTTCTGCTAACTGATAAGGACCAAACCAGGAAGTATAGGGGTTAATTTTAACACGCATTTTAGATTACTTTCGTAAAAGTTGGACAGTCATTTTCTGAGCAGTAATAACCCGATGTGTCTTCAAAAGTCATGCTGCACTTAGAACATGTAATTGACTTTGAAGGGCAATATGGTTGAAGAGAGGTATCTCCCTGATAGATATAAGGATCGTGGGGGCGGTTTATAATGTCCTCAAGCTTGTCTAGTTTTTTTAAAATCTTCTCGAGGTCTTGTTTAATATCATCGCTCATTTTTGATCCTTTCATCTCGGAAGTTTTTCACATCGATCATAGCAGATTGAAGTACATTTGAGTAGTTGAGAACAGACTGTTCGTCCAAAACGAGTGTTGTCTGCATTTCAGCATAGCCACGAGTGAGAATCTGCCAGATCTGCTTCCAGCGAGTTTTACTCCACCACTTAGTATGATGATTCGAGTGGAGGTGTACCTGTACGTGCATATCATCTGCTTCCACTTCGACTGTGTGAGCGCAGTCGTCATTGCCACAATCACACTGCACATAGTAGAACTTTGCAAGCCCAAAGTCACCCTGTTTCAGAATACCTGTTGCTGGTTCTTGCGGTATCATAGTGTTTTCCTTTTTGTTACTCTAGAACATCACATTATAATGTGGAACACTATGTTTGACAAGTAAATCTTTCATGTGTGAAGTACCTTTGCCCCCTGGAAATGCTATGCCAAAATGTGGGTTAGATTCTCTTAGCATTTGTAAATTTCTAATTGGTCCCGCACTTTTTCCATGAGCAGTCCAATCTGCTTTATATTCAGTAGCAGGTACATTATTAATATCTGCCCACTTAGCTGCTAAGATGTCGGCGCCTTCGGCGCCTCCGTGAACTAACCGTAATAGTTTATCCTCAGAGGTACACATATGCAATACAGTGCTCAAAACTTTATTTAATCTTTTACGTTCTACTAAACTATTAACGCCTTTACCATATGCTCTACCTCCACATACTAGAACCACAGCCTCTAAATCTTCTGTAGCTTTTAATACGTCGATAAATTTCATATGTTAAACCGTTATTAGAGTTGAAGGGTATTTTGTTTACTGGATCAACTTTTTGCTTTTATACGCGGCTTTACCGATTTGCCTACACCCCGTCATGGTCGGGGCGGTGGGACTCGAACACCACAAACACGTGCTCCTAGCTTTTTGTTGCTGTAATGATCCAAAGATTAGGCCCGAAGGCCTAACTGATTAGTAGTCGTAACGATCAGACATGAGAGTCTTGCACATTACATTAAAGGGAGTGAAGTCTTCTAGTTCCTTCACAGAAAGAACTGCCTTCATGATCGCCGGGCTGAAGCCAGATACGTGACATACACCTCGATCGTCGAATCGAACGGGGGTATTGTCGCGACCGTATGGAGATAGGTTCCAGAAAACGATCTTAGGAACTTCGTAACCTGCTTTAGCATACTTACGCTTGATCATCTCTTGTGCAGAGTCATCGAAGCGAGTGCAAGAATCAAATTGCATATCCGAGAGGATGAGCAACATTTCAGGCATATCTACTTGAGCAACATTACCCTTCACAGCAACACGAAGAATTTCTTCGAATGCCACGTGAAGATTAGTATTCATACTCCAGCGTGTCTTCTCGAGTTGAGCAACACGCTGTGACAGAGTACCCGTCAGAACTTCAAGATTTGGCCTACCGCTGAAAGTAAGGAACATGTCCTTAAAATCAGAGGTGTTCTTCTCAGATAGATATAGACCCAGAGAGATTGCCACGTCAATTGGCTGAACATAACCCTTGCCCCCGTAAGAGTAGCGGATGCTACCCATGGAACCGGAAACGTCAACCATCGGCATGATACGAGCGTCGCCAACGTAGTTAGGCAGAGCCTTCCATTGTTCGTTAGCAACAGCTGCATTACCCTTCACAACAGACTTCACAACATCATATGGGTATACCGCAGATGCATTGATCTTAACCTTAGAGCTACGTTCAGATTCAGGCTTTTGAAGTTCACGAAGGTACGCGCTATAAGCCTCTCCTGCATTACGCCCAAAAGCCTTTTGATAACGAGCAGAGGCTAGTGAAGGAACGTGCGAGAAGTTAATGCTTTCCCACCTCTTAGCGCACATCTGAGACTCTACGACGCTGGTCAGAGCTGAGAGCATTTTACGGTACTCACGAGGATTCATTTTCATGAACGTACAAAGTTCACGTGCAATTGCTCTTTTACTGGACTTCTCGCGAGGAGCCCACTTGGCAGCAAGACCGTCACCGTTACGAAGAGCGTCTGCATACATCTCAAGCGCCTTACGACGGTTGATTGGGTCTGCATATGTAAATAGATCGTCCCAACGACCAAGGAACGGAATCTTGTGCATTAGACGGCCAGCAAGACTAGGGTTAGCAGACTCAAGAGCAACAAGCAGATCACGAAACTGTTTACGCTCTCCTGCCCCGGAACGAATATCCCGAGTCCATAGAAGAGCGCGTATTGCTAGATCTTCATTATCAGCAAGAGCTGCTTGAAACTCTTTTATAAGAGACGTACCACGACTAGACCCTGCTTTACCAAAGAAGTCTAGCACCGCAGACGCAGAAGTCTTACGAGCTTTCATACCGTTGGTAGTACGAGTAGGAGTTTCATTAATATAGTTTACTGCTGCAGTCTTAAAAGACATAGTATATTCCTTTTTTCAGGTTGGATTTACGGATTCGAACCGCTAAGTTTGTTTTATATACAAATTGGGAACCATTCCCGAGGTTTATTTGCTGAAACCAACCTATGGTTTCAATATTCAGGTTAGGTGTTTTGCTACGGGGATCGAACCCGCTACCGATTGATTACAAGTCAATTGCTCTACCTATGAGCTAAGCTAATTGTTTGCTGAAACTAACCTTTTATTCACGTTTTAAAGAGAATACTTTTTTTACTACCTCTAGCAATAATAGTACGAAGTTAATAAGTAGTATTAAAGTCCATAGTAGTATATTTAAGTTTTGTCGCTCTTGAGGGCCTTGATTGTCTCTACTAGCCCTTACCCAGTATACACCACTAGAGTGATTTTGGGGTTTTAGCCCTGCCTGCTTCATAATACTTTACATTACTCTTTAAACATTTCATCCCACTCATCGTCACTAATTCCTGTAAGTATAAACTCTCTATCACTATCATTAAGATGGGGGAAAGCCTTTTGTATTAAAGAACCCGACCTCCAACTATCTAATTGTTCTTGTGTGATAGGCAAGTCTTTTTTACGAATTTCCCCAGTAAAGGGAGATACTCTCTCTACTATCATTATATTTTCCTTATTACAAGATACCACACTATTAAGTGTATAGCAAACACAAAATAGAGTTGTTTTTCTTTATTGAGGTATTTTGGTGCTCCTGGAGGGACTCGAACCCCCAACCTACCCGTTATGAGCGGGTAGCTCTAACCAATTGAGCTACAAGAGCAGTTTATATACTATAATAACAAAAAAATAGCAACTAAGTCAATAGATATATTACTTTACTATGCACTATTACACAAAGTAAATTAAACTATGAAAGCTGAAGTAGTTCTTTACAGCTAAAGATTGTATAAATACACCTAATAGCAGGAAGATGCTTTTTATATTCTGTAGCTTGTACTTCAGAGTCAAAAGGGCCATATAAGTTACTATGGCCCCAAGTTTCTTCTTTTACGTACCAAAACATAATGTTCTCCTTTTATTGGTCCCGACTTCTGGACTCGAACCAGACCTAAAAGATCCACAATCTTTCGTGCTAACCACTAACACTAAGTCGGAAACTAATATTACTAGTAACTACCATAGTTTAAAGATTTAAGAAGCTGAGCTGTTTGAGTTCGTTTTTTTACTTCTGCTCGGGGATAAAAGCAGTCTTTTAGTGTCCTATTGCTACTTACTAGTTTATAACTATAACCTTCGTGCTTATGCGCCTCATGCCACTCTAGCGCTTCTTCTTTAGAAGCGTGCTTACTAGCTAAAACCCACCACTCTCGCTTTTCGTAGGGTATCTCATCAAATATGTCACTCATTTTATGAATTGAATACCTATAGAACATAATTTATCCTGTAGTAATAAATATTAATGTTTATTGCACACAAAAGAGTACATCTCTTGAGCTTTTTTCATCATATCTTCAAAAGTATAAGGAGTAAAAGCTTTCGTATAGTCCTCAGACTTGATAGTACCGAGTTTTTTCATTTTTTCTGCATACTCAGTATTCATTTCAATCTGCTTATCCATGTACTCTTTAGCTAGTTCAAGCATATCAGAGCGAAGTTCAAAAGGGGTCTTACTGCTCATTTTTTATCTCCTTGTGTCATTTTATCAAAAGTATATTTCATCATGCCTTCAGAATTATCAAGTAGCATGGTTGCAAACTGAGTCTGAGCGTCTATGTATTTGTGAGCCATTGAGTTTAACTCTGAGTCTTGAATGACTCGGTTAGTCATGCTTTTTTTAGCACTTTGAAAGTAATTAATAAACATTTTCATATTTGTTCTCCTGTGTTGTGTGTAGGTGAGGAGCTGACCGTTGACTCCTCGCGAGACTATTTCTGGCGTCTAACCCACTTAATATTTATGATTTATATTATACTGTAACTGTTAATATGTTCATCGACCCAATGCGAGACATCTAATAGTTCAGCCATAAGATCTTCAGAGTTACACCATGGATCAGTGATTACAAGCTGGCCGTTTTTGCGCTGTAAAATATTATCAGTATGAAGATCAACTCTACGAACATTCCACTGATCATCGTAGTCATCATACTCGCACTCGTCATCTAAGTCACTACGATCTCTAATTTTGTCCATAATCTGTAGCATATATCCTGGATGAGGTACAAGTTTTGGGAAATTTACAATAATATCTAACCACTGATTGCGATCTATACTGCCTATAATATAGTCTCTAATAGCTGACTTTGCTTTAAAAACATCTCCTGACAGGTAAGAGCTTGCTACCAACCGTTCCATTATACACACATAGTATGAGTCATTGTCCTGAATATTGAGAGAAAATATCTTAGGAACACACGGATTATCTTGATTTGGTTCGATAATCTCTTTATAGTAACAAAGCCAAGGATCATTAAGGTTATTACCAATCTTAATGATGCGATCCATATGGGATAGCGATTCAAGAGCTGCTGCATAGCATCCAGAGCCAATAATAACGTTGCCACGCTTAGTCATAGATTTGATAATATTGAAAGCGGTTGCCATTTTGTATCTCCTGTATTATATGTCTATTATATAAGTAAATAAACTGTAAAACAAGAAAAAACAAAAAGTCGAAGGTTAGGGATAGTATAAAAGAAACAAGACATAAACCGCCATGTAAACAACCAGCGAAAAAGAGTTTCGCCACCCCGAACAGTGCAGCAATAACCTCTCGAGGTGAGATCACGATTAGCCTACCCACTGAACCTAGCGATTGTTTATAAAGGGCATGACACCCCGACAGACCTGTTCTCACACAGTTGTCTTGCTTCAACTTGGAACTCCCGGCAGGACTCGAACCTGCAACACCTAGATTCGTAATCTAGTGCTCTTCCAGTTGAGCTACGGAAGTAATTGGTAGCCCCACCGGGACTCGAACCCGGTTCTCCGCCTTGAAAGGGCAGCGATCTAACCCATAATCTATGGGGCCATTGTTTGGTAGTAGAAGATAGACTCGAACTATCCCTAAAGGCTTATGAGACCTTCGTACAGACCTCTTTACTCATTAGCAAGTCAGTTGTAATTTCAAATGCTTTATCCATCGTTTTACCTTTCTTGCCATTGACCCATAATACTTTGGGCCCTTTTCATATGCTTATACAGCAATCCATTTTCCGGATCGGTATGTATCCAACGTTTCTTACCCAAAATCAATTCAAACCCATAGTCGTTATCATCAAAAATGATATAGTCTTTAATGTCTTGGCCATAATCTTCAAGGTAATCACGTATCTCGTGGCTACGATTATAACGTGAAGGCTTATTCACCCATAGATTATCTGGGTCAGTTTTCCACATTTTTGCAAAAGTACCTCTGAATCCAGAATTGCCAAACGCTGCACGTACCCAGTGCGCTATATTGTTATCGTCATTACGTAGATAATTCTTCCAAGTTGATATCAGAACGAACTCAACTGCGTAACGATCATGTATACGATTCATAAAATCAACTGCGACTGGATCAAAACGATGCCACATTTCATAGCTGGCATTGTGCGCATAGTGGACACGAGACGAGGTAAAAACACCGTCAATGTCTAAAAACACTAGATATTTACGTGTCATCTCTCATTTCCTTCTTGTGTATACGATACAGCACTAGCTGCTCTGCCAGACTGAGCTGCGTGTACATTTTATGGTGGGGAAGTGTGGTTACGCTCCACTCCCGGTCAAAGACGAGTTTTACAGACTCGCTGCGGAAACTATCCGCTTTACCTCCCCATTACTGGTTGTCCTAGAGTGACTCGAACACTCGACCTCAGAGTTATCAGCTCTGCGCTCTTGCCATCTGAGCTATAGGACATTAATATTTGGAGTACACGGCGTGAATCGAACACGCTACCTTTCGGTACCTCTGATTTGCAGTCAGGTGCCTTTCCATCCGGCCCCGTGTACATTATTTCATTCTGTTCAAATTAGCTTCAAGAACCGAAGTGATTTGTTTAACAGTAGAATCAGACGCTCTGTCAACGATTTCTGAACCAGTGCGAAGTCTATATGATTCTACTGTTGTCATAGCAGCCTTAAATCCATCAAGATATGCTTCTTTAGCAAGTCGTTGATCTTCACAACGCAATGCTTCAAATTCTTGTTTATTCATGTTACCTCTTTCCATCACTTAGAAGATACACTCAGACCTCTAGAAAGTCTATATGTTTGTGTCGCAAACTAAGGAATTCAAACCCTCACAGAACAAACCTATTCCGCTACATGTCACCCTAGAGTGTATCATCAAAACTATGGTGTGCCCTCAGAGATTCGAACTCTGGACCTTCCGATTAAAAGTCGGACGCTCTAACCAGCTGAGCTAAGGGCGCAAAAAAACCTCCTAAGCATATTGCTTGGAGGGTGTATTGGCTGATAAATATAAATACACTATCAGACATAACCCTCTAAAATGCCAAAGCAATACTTGCTGCACTTAGTGATGTTTTTAATAAAAATATACTTTGTTAATTTAGTCATTATTGCTTTTTTTTAAATTATATAGCCCTGAACATAGGCTGAGATTACACGATCTTGGGCTGTTTTAGCCATAATATTTTTTCGCCACTGGGTACGAGGCTGTTTAGTTACTTTACAAAAGCAAGCAAAGGCGCGACCTCGCTCATACCTTGATGAATCTGCACGATTCGATATTGCGTAGTCAAAATCACGACTCTTAAGCGCATCTTCGTACCCTTGGCGAAAGTAAGGGCACCGGGCAATTTGATATTTAAAACGGTTAACAGAAACTTTTTGGTGTGTTAGGTTTTTCATGCGTCTCTCCGTTATTTATAGTTATTTATAACATTTAAAAACCAAGATAGCAAATAAAAAGTTGGCGGATGGACTGGGATTCGAACCCAGGGAAGAACTTTCACTCTTCAACTCCTTAGCAGGGAGCCCCAATCGGCCGCTCTGGCACCCATCCTATAATATTTTAACCTTACATAAAAGAATACACAGTCTCTTAGACCACATGGCTCACGCCAAGGTTGTCGAACCACTTCAACATCTCAAGATTTAGAAGTCTTGCGCCTTATTTGTGACTGCAATCACTGGTTCTAGATTGTTCAAAACTATACTCTATTGCAGTAGAGCATACAGTTTCTAGTGTACTCATTAATGAATGGCTGGAGAACAGGGACTCGAACCCCGAATCTTCTGGACCAAAACCAGCTGCGTTACCAATTACGCTATTCTCCAATAATGAGTGACCTAACAGACGATCTTAATGGGTATTGACTTTCCTTTTGTCTCAGGGTTTCTGGTTTGCCACTCTCTACTACAAACCCTTTTTCGATTATTGGTGCGAGATGAGAGACTCGAACTCCCGACCCCAGTCTTGTAAGGACCATGCTCTACCAACTGAGCTAATCTCGCATTGTATTGGCGACCCTACGGGGGCTTGAACCCCGTTCTCCCGGTAGACAGCCGAGCGTAATACCCATATACCATAGGGCCAATATTTATTTATTTTGACTCTAACACCCCTGACCAGTACAAATAATCAGTCCAGCTATAGTGCAGGTTAGATACGTCTAAACTAACTTGTTGTTTCTTCTTAGCCAACTGTCTTTGTGTAGGTGTACGTGGCTTCTTTATAGGGTGCATATCCTGCTTATTACTCTTTTTAGTATTACAAGGTACACAGCAAGATACAATATTATCAAACGAAGTTTCGCCTCCTTTAGACCTAGGAAGTACATGATCAAAAGTAAGTTCGTAGCTAGAAAACCGTTTAGTACAGTACTGACAAGTAAAATCATCTCTTAAGAATATATTGTAACGGTTAAAAACAACTCGCTCAGGACGTTTAATATACTGTTTAAGAGCTACTACAGAAGGCGGTGCGTACTCAAAGCTAGGAGAGCGAAAAGTAGCATCATACTCCTCTAAAACAGTTATACGATCTTTTAAGAAGTTTCTAAGCGTGCGTTCGAATCCCCAAGTAGATAAAGGGAAAACGCTAATAGGAGTATAATCTGCATTTAAAACAAGGGCTCTATAAGTATGTGTCATATTATCTATATATTTTTGGAGCGGAGAATGGGGTTCGAACCCACGACCACTTGCTTGGCAAGCAAGAGCTCTACCACTGAGCTACCTCCGCGTTATTATGGTGGACCCTCGGGGAATCGAACCCCGACTTTTGCCGTGCAAAGGCAATGTGCTCCCGTTATCACTAAGGGCCCAATTATACTAATGTAAGTGCAGTTCCTAGAAAAACACTTACGATTATTCCGTACATAATCAGGACACTTTTGAAGGATCCATAATTGCGTATTTGACTTCTAACCCAAACGTCTTTATTCATTGGTGTTATCCTCCCTACAAGTGCGAACACTATTTATTCTGACTAGGAGGGACCAATTCTCCTAGCAGGTAGATGATGCATGATCACTTCAACGAGTTAGGTCACACTCTCAGTGCTGATCAGTGGGATCATCTACAGTATTGGCGGAAAGGGTGGGATTCGAACCCACGGTAGAGTTTCCCCTACGCTAGTTTTCAAGACTAGAGCCTTAAGCCGCTCGGCCACCTTTCCATTAATTGGTGCCAGTTTCTCCCTACTGGCAGGTCTCCTAGCTATCTCACTTGATACTAAGCCTCAAGCTTCATTGCGTCTAGGACCTTGGCTATTGGCAGGGGTACGAGGTTACGATCCCCGGACTTCAGTTTTGGAGACTGACGTGATTCCATTTCACCACACCCCCTTAAATTTCTAACCGAAAGCAAACCTGTTACAGGATTCGAACCCACACTGTACAGATTCTAAGTCTGGCGACTCCTGCCAATGATCTACGCCGATATTAGCCCGATATATAAGTATCGTTTTTAGGTCTATACCATATTTTTTGATTATATAACAAACCTTTAAGATTATGCAAGTCTTTTATTTCTTTTTTATCACTATTATCTATTGATTTTATAGTTAAAGCGCTTATTCTAAAGTCAATAGCTTTCTCAATTAAATATATATCATCTATATCTAGTCTGAAATTCTTATTGTACATATTACCACTTCTTTTTGGAGCGGGCAGGGAGAATCGAACTCCTTACACACAGCTTGGAAGGCTGCTGATAGGACCACCTACCACAAAGTTCTACCCGCATATTTTACATTTTTTCTATTTTATACAGAGAGTAATATTTTTTCGGCCTAACACCTATATCATTAGTTCTAAATGCTAAAAAGTCTTGCTCATTATCAAATGTTATATACGTACTAGGGGTTGTCTGTCTTAGAATATCATTAACTAAGCTGTGTGAGTAACCATTTTCGTGAAAATAGTTAACAAAGTCAGTCACATCTCTGTTGTGTTTCTGTATCATTTCCATCAAACTAAACTCGATGGGAAGAAAGGTAATGTAAGGAGTGTGAAAGCCCATCTTACCTTCTATAGTTAAGTTATTTGAGGCCATTGCAATCATAGCACACGCACTCATACATAGAGTATCTTGCTCTACTACTACTGCAATGTTATAATCTGCTAGGTGCCTGCCTATAATGTAAGCATCTCGTACAAAACCACCGGTACTATTAATTACTAATACATCTGTGTCATATACCATAAGTATACGTCTTAACTGAAGCGCAATCCCTGAACTTATGTAGCCTTTATAATATAAAAAGGATTTGTCTTCTACTTGCTCGTACACAATTTGCAGTTCTGGTTTATTAACTATTATCTCTTTTGTGGCTGCTGTAACAGTAAAAGGAGTCATAAGCGCTGAAACCAGGGCTATTACTTTAAAGAAGTTACTCATTTCATTTTAACACCCCTATATTTACCTACAAAACAGCAGACAGCTTCTAAGTTTATACTTTCCGCTATAGGCAATTACTAACGAAGTCTAGCTTATTTGTAGGTGCTCGTCTCTCCGAGCTGTCACACCGATTCTACATTATAAGAAACTCTTCGCGTTGGTGTAACGCGGATTGGTTTCGTATCGCATATTATCCACAAGTTAATTAACTGGATGGTCTGTGGACTCAACGATACTATTTTCCAATCATTCTGATTATGTAGGTTGCCCTACTTACTTGGTTGCAGTATCCATCCTATGGCGGTGTTTCGTTTGCCAGACGTGACAGCTTGTTAAATAACTGCCATCAATTTATAAAGTAGCTCACTGCTTAATTTTATCTCTTAGCTGTTTAGTAGGCGTATACTTATTTTTTTGTTCTATCCGACGCAAAATCGCTGCATTACAATAATGCTACAGAAATATTAACAGGGTCATTTTTTGCTACATCCAAGCTAAATATTATTGCGGAACTGACCCTAAATACGGGGTGCCCTATCTCCTCCGGTTAAGACCAGCAAAGATTTGATTTCTTCCTGAACCGACACCCAATTCAGATATAGACTGTTACTTAGTTGCAAAACAGATTATCAACAGTCTAAGTTCATCTGCGCAACCTCATCTAGTATTCGATGAGGATTTAAATGGGATTCACTAAGTGAAGAGCCCTCTCGAAATCCTTACGGACTCGGAATCGATAGGTATCTCTCCTATCTGAGGACCACGACTTTTATTATAGTGAGTTTGGCTCCACAGCTTTCAGACTTCTCACTTTAGCCTCCAATAAGGAGGATTTTGGTCAGGATAGAAGGATTCGAACCTTCGGCCTCTGCAGTCCAAGTGCAGCACTCTAACCAGACTGAGCTATACCCTGATATTATTTTTTGTTTATGGTAGAAGTGCCTGGAGTTGAACCAGGTCGAGAACGCTAATCTGGCGCTGAAAGGCTTATAAGACCTCCCTGTGTACCGACACCCACTTCCAAAATTCTTAATCTATGACGCCCAAAATATCTGATTCTTCTATAATCAGAGCGTCTTCTCCTTGCACAGACACTTCAGTACCTGACCACTTGCCGAACAAGATTTTATCGCCTACGGTTACGTTCATAGGGATATGACTTCCTGAATCTGTGTATCTTCCTTGTCCTACAGCCAGCACTTTACCTTCTGAAGGTTTTTCTTTTGAAGATTCGGGGATAATTAGTCCACCATCAGTCTTTTCTACGGTATCTGCTCTTTTAATTAGGACACGCGATCCTAAAGGTCTAAAATTCATATTGTTAATCCTGTATATATTATATGTTGGTAGCCGCAGCCGGACTCGAACCGGCACGCCCGAAGGCAACAGATTTTAAGTCTGGTGTGTCTACCTTTTCACCATGCGGCCATATAATCTATAATATATTAATTATAACAAAAAAGCAAGAATAAAATTAATCTAAGTCGATGTAGTAGCCGCAGCCACGTAGCCAATAGTTTACATGTGTATAAATATCATTAACAGTCACATCTACGCCTTTAGGAATGTCAATACTATACTCTACAGAAGCATCTAAGTTAGATACATTAATATCAGAATCTTTATCTGAATAGTCAGGGGCCCAACTAAAGGTTATATTAGGCATTTATTAAATCCTTATATATTATTTTGTTTCTATAATTATTTATACGATATATTTAAGTGTTAAGCAATAACGGAGCTACGTTAGCAGCTCCGTTTAGTAGTACTTAAATCCAATTTTTTAAATTGGGGTTTTCTAGGTGCCTGATTCTTCGCTCTAAATCAGTCATATCTGTTGCTTTTGCTAGATATTTTTCGTCTAGATCTGAGCGTTGTTTAGGCTTTAGGCTTTTTACTATGTTTTTAACTATGCTTAAGATCACTAAGATCTCCTTTATTTACTGCACTTAGTACAGACTCAAAGCTTTCTTTTCTGAACTCAGTCCTCCATAGTTGGACTGCAACATTATAGTTAGCTTGTTGTTCTTTTGCATAAATAAAAGCCTTAAATAGTTTATAAAGCACAGAACCTAAAATTGTTAAGATATATAATATAAGGTCTGAAATAGGCTTTATAAAATCAGCGGTTGTTAGAACTGCTTGTCTCATTTTTACTCTCCTCGTAATTTCCAATTTTTATTTTACGAGGACGCATTTCTTCTGGGACAACATACCTCAGCTCTACTGCAAGTATGCCGTCTACTAGATTTGCTCCACTTACGTGTACGTGTTCAGACAGCCTAAAGGTGCGTTTGAATTTCTTAGTAGAAATACCACGATGAATATACTCGCGACCTTTGGAAGTATGTTCTCCAGTAATAGTTAGTGTACGATCTTTTACCTCAATAGAAATCTCGTCACGCATAAAACCGGCTACAGCTAACTCAATAAGATAGTCTGTATCGCTTGTTTTAATTATATTATGAGGAGGGTAGTGATCATTAGCATGTCTTGCTACATGATCTAGTTCATTTAGTAAGTGATCGAACCCCACAAATGAAGAACGTGGGAATAGTGTTTGTGTTTGTATGCCTGTCATTGTTATCTCCTTTTTCGTCAAGCAAGATGTTTTAGAGACCGATATTTCGCATCTCCAAGTACCATAGTACTATAAAATATAGCATATAGCAACTATAATTTTACTAATCTCTGCATATTTGTATTTACAACCTGTTAGTCGCTAAAAACACCTTCAGGTTTATTCATTGCAGCAATAAGATCTTCCCACATTTCAGGACTGATAACTATAGCATTATGCCTTTCAAGTTCTTCATTCCATTGCCGTATGAAAACAACCTCTTCAAAAGCATTTATTTTTATATCTTCGTATAAGCCATAGTTATCCATAATGGTTATTTCAATATCTTCATAATCAAATTCTACGGTAAACATTAGCAGTTGTACTCTTTATGTTTATAGTGATAGTCTAACCAGTCTGATACATCAAGAATGTCATACATATTTGTCCCGCATAGAGGATCACTTAATACTAAAGTTCCATTCTCTCTGCACATAACATTATTAGTATGTAAATCTAAGTCAGAGTCTTTATTTTTATATTTAGTTAGTATAGATATAGACTCCTCTAAAAGAGTAAAGTCTATTTTGTTATTATGTTCTAACCGCTCTATTGTAGCTATATAATAGTTATCACTTTTATATGTATTATATACCTTTAAAAAGTTTGTAAGAGGATTTCTTTTTGCTATCTCTATATAGTCTAAAAAGGGGTCATTAATATCACTTCCTATTTTTATAGCCTGATACTTACTCAAACCAAAGACAGCAGAGTACCTACCTGCGCCTAGTACTTCTAAGTTGTTTTTTATAGCGTTTTTAATTATTGTAAAAGCTGTTGCCATTAACACTCCTAATTGCATAAGGGCGTACCTAATAATAGATACGCCCCCAGTTTGTGTTGCCTCTTCCCGAAAGAGGACTTAATGCGCCCACAAATAAACGACTAAACAAATTTTTCGGGTAGGACGTGTTTAGTTCGACCTAATTATAGTCTTTTGGTTTACTGGCGACTATAAGCCAGCCCCTAACTACCTTAGCTTTTAAGCTTTAGGATAGGGGAATAAATACTCTTCTTCTAATATTCTTTTGGTAGTGCGCCAACTATCTACAGCATAGACTTTATCTTCTTCAAGGCCTCTATTTAGAATAGCCTTATGCAAGGTATAGTCATTACCGTTAGCTGCTGTGTCATCAGCAAAAAAAGATACTGCTATGTTATCGAAGTACTTTAGTATTTGGCTTTTATCTGCATTTTTATCATAAATATCAAAACCAGTTTTGCCTGCTATCTGAGCTACTAGGTTATGAGACTCTGCGAATACCTCGTTAAACTCTTTTACTAGTTTCTCGCGCTCATTATATTTTTCGTCAAACTCTTTATACCTATTTCTTTGTTCTTTATTTGCATTTCTACCTAAAACAGAAAAGTTTAGCATACCAGGCCTATAATCAAAATGTGCGCCTGTTTTTTCGTTCCAATAACTAGCACTCAATACGTCTGTTAAATAAGATATAACTTCTTTCGGAGGTTTCCAATCCTTACTATATATTTCAGTGCTTTTAGTCCATATTGAGTTACCAGAACAATTAAAAGAGTATGCTACATAGTTATGTAAAAAATCTTCTCCTAGCTGCTCTACAGTCTTTATATAGTCACTACCAGTTACAAGATACATAACATTTGTATAAGCTAATTCTTTTAGCTCCATCAAAAAATATTTGTCAACTTCTTGTCTACTCTCTGTTAGTGTGCCGTCTACATCAAACAGTAAATTAGCCATTTTATTCCTTATTCATATAGTTCTTCTAAGTAATCCGCTACAAACCTTAGAGCTTCTTTAGCATCTTTTACTACTTTATGCTCCTGCTCATCTTCATAGTTGTCTAACCTAGTATAGGCTTTAAGAGAGATAGCGTGCTCTTCTATACTGGCTTTCCACTCTTCTTTATCCCTAAAATCTGTAGGCCAAGCACTACAATCACTACCCAAGTAAGACCGCAAAAGTTTATATGTTGAAAAGGCCATAATCTTGTCTAGGTGATTTAGTTCTTGATTATCTATAGAGACAAAAGATACTTCATCTACAACCCCTACATCAGTAACATACATTATCATCTTTACTATCCTTTTGATACTTCATCCATAAAACTTTCTAGCTGATCTAAAATCTCTGAATGGGAGTTTACAACTCTCCACTCACTATCTAGTAAAACCCAGTCAAAATCTTGCATTTCTTCTAGAGCTTGAACCATTAAGCAGTGCTTATGTTCTGTTTTATTTTTTTGCCTATAAAACCCCATGCAGTCACAAGAATAGTAACCTTTGTTACTTTTTGTTACGTTATATGTTTTAGGATCTTCTTTAAGGTTAGTCACTTCATAACTAGTACTATTAAGTTTTTTTACAGAATACATGAGTATTAATCCTTACTGATAGGTTAGTAATTTTATTTTTGGCGCTCCCGGCAGGACTCGAACCTGCAACCTACTGATTAGAAGTCAGTTGCTCTATCCAGTTGAGCTACGGAAGCAATAATACTTTATATAAAGTATCAGTATGTATTATGCTTTTTCTGCTACACAACAGAAACTATTATTAAGGTCTGCGCCAGGGCTTACGAACCAATCACTCCAATACTCATTACTGTTTTGAAAGTAATCAGTCAATAATTGGTTAGTAAGAGCGTGATAGTGTTTTCTGTTATGCCAAGGTTGCCAGTACTTTTGTGAGTAATGAGGCAAGTACAAAAATAAAGTGCCTTTAGAGGGTAAAGAGTCTCTCCACAGATTTAAAGCACCTACCCAGTCCGGCAAGTGCTCTAAGCAATGAGAAGAGAAAATGTATTCTAAATTATCAATATTTGGTAAGTTATAAGCGTCATAAGGGTCATCTATTGTTAAATCAATAGGTGTAGCTCCAGGATAACACCATTCAAGGGTCATGCAGCCAATATCTAGCCCTACTGTTTTATCTTTCAAAAACTCATCCGCAAAAGGTTTTATAAACCTAGCAGCGTTACCAGTAGCTTGAAACGCTGGGTATTTGGTATTTTTAAAAGTTATAGTTTCCATTATGAGCCTATTAAATTATTGGTGGGAGTAGAGAGATTCGAACTCTCACGCTAAAAGCACAGGTACCTAAAACCTGCGTGTCTACCATTTCACCATACTCCCTAAGTGATTAGCAGTAAATATCTAGTATTCTTTTTTTAGTATTACTATGCTTAGTATAAGATTTGTAGCAAGGTTTTACTTTATTCTTTTTAGAGTTATAATCAATAGGCACTATTTTAGTGTAAGGATACATTACAGGATAAAAAGAATATTTTTCTACTGTCATTAGTATTACTCTACTATTGGTGCCCCAGCACGGATTCGAACCGCGGACCTTCGCTTTACAAGAGCGCTGCTCTGGCCAACTGAGCTACAAGGGCGGTTTTTATGTTTTTATTTGGTTGCGAGAGGTAGGATTCGAACCTACGACCTCCTGGTTATGAGCCAGGCGAGCTGACCGCTGCTCCACTCCGCAATAATTCTATATCAGAGGCAACCAGTCCTTTGCCTTCCTGATTCTTTGTTTGCCTTGCCTAAGAAGTATTAGACTGTAGGCTGGATCAATAGACCCAATATGTTTGGCTCCCTGTGCTGGGCTCGAACCAACGACAATCTGATTAACAGTCAGACGCTCTACCAACTGAGCTAACAGGGAATAAATAGAAAGAAGTATTTGATTATATCAATGCCTAATAATTAATTCTATCTTATTTTTTACTTGTATGCAAGCTAAAAATTACATCAATACGTCTATTTTAGGGTACATAAGTTTGTCATAAAACCTACTAAAAGCTAAAAAATCTTCATAATATGAAAATTTAAATACAATATGGTTTTCGTACCCAGGATGAAACTTACATACTTTCCAGTAGCCATTGCAATTATCTATAGCCCAGCTTTTTATACTCATAAATTTTTTATCTTCTAGAGCAGTAAAAGAGGTTATAAACTCTAAATAAGGTATTTTTTTTGAGCCTTTATTGTACTCTTCTGTAACCTTATTTTGTTTACAGTAGTTATATATTTCTATATCTGACCAATTTTTTTCTATCATGCACTACAATAAAGGGCTATAAATAAGCCCTTTATCCTTTTTATCTTATTAATTTTATTTTTATATAACAATTATCATTGTCTCATATTAAAAACTATTTGTAAAGAAAAAAATTACTTTTTAGAGTTAATTGTTCTAAAAGGTTTTTTATATACAGGAGGGAGTACAGTTTCTTTAGTAGAAATATCTACTTCTAACTCTTCCATCACTGGAGAAGCTGTTTTTTCTGTATCATCTTCACTAATAGTGCTTGTAATATCGATTGTATCCGCCTCGGCATCTTTAACTTTGATCCACTCGGCTTCTAGGCTGGCAGCTGCTTCGCCTCGAATATCATTGGCATTTAGTTTTTTTCTAACCTCGTGAATAGTGGTTAATTTAAGTAACTTATCTAACATATTATTCTTCCTTTTGTAAGACAGTAATTATAGTAGCTATAGATTCTTTTGTGGCCCCTAATAGTCCAGGGACTTCTTTAGCTATTATACTTTCTAACTCTCTTAAAAGCTCTTTTTTACTTTTACCTGTTTTTTTAGTGTATTTAGTGTTAGAGGGCTTATAAACTTTCTCGTGAACTAATTTACTGCGTACACTTTTAACAGGCTTTTCTAGTATACGAGCGATTTCTTCTATACCATCAGTACCATGTACTTTATACAAACTTAACAACTCTGCAGTTTCTTCTTGTGTGTACCCAGATTTATTAACCAATTTTTTATCCTCAAGTTTAGTTAATTACGTATATTAGTTATAGTTAAAGGTTAGTCTTCTGAGTCGTCTCTCTCGTACCTCAAGTAATGTCTACCAACAGTACCATCAGCATATTCTATATAAGACTCTTGGCCGTCTCCTAACATAGTTAGGGCGTCATTACCCTCAGAAAGAGTGTTAAAATTAAAAGTTAAGTCGTACTCATTAAAAGTACCCGTAAAAGATGACTGATAAGAGTCCGCGCCTAGCTGAGAGGCTATCTCTGCTGCTTCATCTTTATTTACTAAAGGCACATTACTAGATTTAATTATCATTTTTGGCATAGTTATTATCCTTACTATCTAGATTCTCTACTAAGCTTTCTAACTGATAAGGGTTTTCGTCTAGCTGAGTATTAATAGAATCTAAAATGTCAATACATGGGTGTTCTAGGTTTCTAGCCCTAAAAATTATTGCGGTAGCTAAATAGGATAAGCACTCTATGTCCTTAACTATGTCGCTATCTTCATTTGAACAATCATATCCTAACTCTTCCAAAAGCATTAAAGACTCTACAAAAACTAACTGTGATAAATCTTCTGAATCAGTAAACACTGTATTTGTCTCTTCTACAACTTTTTTGTTTTTTATTCTATTAGCTAGGTTTATGACTTCACCCATTAAATTCCCCTTTTAATATAGAGCGTTTATTTTCCCAATAATTAATTATTGGCACACCGTAGTGTTTAGCTCTATTTGTTTTGCTTGTTTCTTCTCCAGCAGATATTAGAAAGTCTAAATCTTTCGTTACCCCGTCTTTAACTACTACTCCATACTCTCTTAAATGGTCTTTTAGATCATTTTTAGTCATATCTAGTTTACCAGAGATTGCAATTTTTATTAAATCTTCTTCGAAGCGTTCAGGCTCTCTTTCTAGAGAATAAGGAAGATTAGATACCCACTCTTCATTTACATCTAGCCAAGCAAGAATGCTATCTATAGTTTTAGGCCCTATATTATTAATACTCTCGTACTCAATATCCCTTAACCTATCGAACCTATTTATCTTTTGAGTAATAGCTTTAGCAGTAGATTTGCCTACTCCTGGAATACCTAAAGAAGCTAATACTGTTTCATAAGGTTTAGGCCTGTTTAGTTCTTGTAAAATTTTATAACCATTTTTTCCTAGAACATCCCAATCAATGCTATCATCAAACAGCTCAGAAGGATGAGTAATATTTAGTTTTTCAATGGATCTAGGACCTAGCCCTTTAACTCCTAGCTGTTTTACAAAGTATTCTACAAGTCTTTTATAATCTGCTGAGGAAGCATACAATTTAGGCCCTTGCTTAGTAAGAGTCATTCCAAGCTGTTGCTCAGCATCTTTTACACTAAACCTAGGGAAAGAAGAACTATTAACTACTTTAACAAACTGAGGAGTAATTTGTCTTTCTATTTCTATTTTATCGCCAGGGCCTAGGTTATTAGCTTCTACATAGTCGATATTATGCAGTATAACTCTAGAAATTGTAGCGTCATCAATTACTACAGGGTCTACTACTGCTACAGGAGTCACTACTCCTGATCTACCAACACTCCATACAATATCTTGCAAAACTGTAGTAGCCGTAAAGGCCCCACGCTCTTTCAGAGCGACGGCAAATCTAGGGTACTTAGAGGTATATCCTAAACTTTTTTCCTTAGAATAGTCATCTACTCGGTAAACCACTCCATCACTAGGGTATACACTACAATCAGTGTTAAAGGGTGTGAGAAACCCTAAAGACTCTGCATAAGCCATTCTAGTAGTATATTTTTTGGTAATACCTAAAACATCGTGAGCAATAAACTTTAACTGCCTATCTTCTATGTCTTTTACCTTATTTACGCCTAAAGACCCACTAACAAAGTTTCTAAAGTTAGTTATATTCTCTTTATCTGTAACAGCCTCGCCAGTAATAGTTACCACATAGCCAGAAGGCTCAATAGCGTTAGGAATGCCTTCAATAGCAGGCAGAAGATGAGTTACATTCTCCCCAAACTCTCCATCTCCTCTGGTGAGCAAGTGTATTAGAGAACCGTTTTTATCATAAGTAACAGATAAATTACTTCCATCTATTTTTATAGTGCTGACGGTAAAAGAGGGGTCAATCTCAGAAGAGGTATACACCTTCTTAAGAGAGTACAAATGATAAGGGTGCTTAACCTTACCTTTAGCCCCTCCAACACGCATAGTAGGGCTAGAAGAGTCTGCCCAGCCTTGCCGCTCTTCTGCTAAGGCGAGCCTCTCGTAAAGTACATCATATTCTGCATCAGACAATACTGATTTACTTTTATTATAGTATAAATCAGCATGATATTTTACAGTTTCTAACAAAGATTTATAATCTTGCTGCATAGTAACCTTTTTATCTTATTGTGTTAAAAATAAATATACTGGCAAATATATAAACCAGAATACTAAAAAGTAAAAAATATAAAGTGTTATAATCATTATACTACTTTAACATAGTTTATTAATAAAGTCAATAGTTATATTATTTTAACTAGGATATATTATAGTATTTTTTTACATTCTCATACCCACCTATTACTTTACCGTTCTCAAGTATATAAGGAACAGTTTTAGCAGTAGGAAACTTAACAATAAACTCTTCTCTAGTAATATCTACACCAATCGTATACAAAGTAAAAGGGATATTATGTTTTTTAAGCAAGTTTTTTGCTTTTACGCAGCTAGGGCAAGTCTCTTTAGTGTACATTTCTATCATTTAAATACTCTTTTATTCTTTTTTGTGCCTTCTCTATACTATTTACAAACTCGTCATTTATAAATATAATAGGAGAAGTATAGAACTTTCTGCCGTATTCGTTCTCTATCTCTGCTAATGTAGTGTCATACTTTATGTGCATATAGTTTCTATCTTGTAAGCGTACTACTTTAGTGACTAAATTCGTACTTTTACAGTACTCTATAAAGTCATTAGAGGCTATACAGCTCATTTTTGAGTAGATTAGTATTTTCATTACATTTTAGTATATTATTATTGTGTACTACGCATTCATAGTATTTTGACCTAAAACCTAGTAAATGTGTATAAGTTAAGGCTCCCAGTGCTTCTGTAAAATGCCCATTGCCATCAGGTAATACAGTTATATTTTTTATGTCTAAATCATTAGCCCAGTTATCTATGACATAAGAATCATTCATAGCTATAACATATATATCGTCATACGTACTCTTAAGTACTGTATAGTGTTTATCTATATTTTTAAGTATACTACTGTCAATATAAGCGCCTTTAAGCCCAAATAGTAATATACGCTTATCTAAAGGGAACGCTTCGTAGCTATTAGTATATCTACAGTTGTAAAACTTTATTAAGGGCAGCTTCATATATAGTAGTTACTTTAATGTTAATATAGTGGTATTATAGTTTTTATCCCACATATGTTCTATACCATCAAAATAGTCAGCTAAAGGCAGTACTAGGTCTAATGATATGATAGAGCTTAATACTATGATACTTTTACTTTTACTATTTTTTGTTACTATCTCTAAGTATTCTTTAGTTACGCTATCTTCTAATATTATAATATCAAATAGTTTTGAAGGATAGTGCTCTATCGAAGCAGAAAAAGTAGGTATAACATTATGATAGGCGTTATTTTGAGTATAAAAATTAAAAGTACAAAACTTCTTGTAATCGTACTCTGAAGTATAAACTTTGTTTGCTCTATCAGCCATCCAAAATGTAAGGTAACTATAGCCCTGCTGAAATACTAAGGTATCTTTATTTATAGAGTTGTTCAGGTACTTAACGGCTTCTGCTGATAGAGCTATTTGATTGTTACTAGAAATAATAGTCATTACTGTACTTTATTTACAAATATCAATAATTTCTCTTATTCTCTGTTCTTTTTCTCCTAGTTCCTCAGTATTTTGCTTGTGCAGCAATCTAGCTGCAGCTCTAACATCAGATGGAGAAAGACCATATTCGTCTTTTAAATGTTTAACTCGTTCATTAATCTCAGCCCTGGAGGACTCTATAGCCCCCAAAAATGCTACTATATCGTTTATATTCTCAGAAATATCTTCATCGTTTAGTGGTTTATAGGTTTTTGTCATGATGTTCCTGTTGGGTGTAAATATTTTGCTAAGTTAAATAGGGTTAATGCTATTTTTTGGCGTAACTTATAAGTATAGGTTAATTTAGGCTTTTTAGAGTACTCTATTACTCTTCCTGTAAATATTCGTACATCTATTGGGGTAGTACTCTTACTAATATAAATTGAAAAGCCAACAGGCGTCTCAATAAGAGAATATTCTTTAATCTGCCTAAACACATATCTTTTATTTTTAGGAACCTCTATACTTAGCTGAGACCAACTATCTGGCTTTAGAGGGGTAACTTTAAACTCTGTAGAGGCAGAAAAGTTCCTTACTAGTTGTCTTGCAATAACCTCTACTTCTACCGTAGGATTATTGTCTATTACTTTAAATACGTTGCTTTTATTAAATAACATATTAAACTCTTTTTTATATACTCTTTAGTTTGATAGGTTCATTAGCATATTCCTCTTCTTCTTTAATAAAAGAGTAAAAATGGTTTACTGCTACTTCTTTGTGTTTCGCCTCAATGTCAAAATCAGCATACTCTAGCATCATTACATGATTTGCCATTAGATCTTCATCCCAGAAAAGTTCAGAATGTGCATTAGGCTTCATCCAGTAGTCCATATTATCAGGATGAAAAGACTGAGACTTATGAAACAAAGGTCTAATCCCTTTCCAAGTCTTTACGGCTTCTTTGAACAAAGGATTATTTACTGTAATATGTTCTACGTCTCTAATACGCCTATTTACTGCCTTAGGGCCTATACGTACTTTTTCTACTCCTACCATACGATGGCAAGCATAGTGATGAGTATCTAATGTAGCTCTAGTAGGTATTCTACTACATAGATCAACTACATGTTCAATATCATAACCATTAGGTTTATCTTCATTTTCTACAGCCAAACATCTTTGGGCATAATCAGATAGGTATTCAAAGTTAGTAGCGAATCGTTTAATACCATCTTCATGTTTTCCCCCATAAAGTCCTTGTAAGTGTATATTCATTACAAAATCTTCAGGAGTAAGCCCCATTAGACTTCCATAAAGTGCATGGTACTCTAAATCTTTAATAGAGTTTTCTACCACATTAGCTTTATTAGAGGCTAGAACAGTATACTGTCCTGGATGCACACTTAACCGAACTTCATTGTCTTTTGCCGCCTTACCGACTTTTTTCAAGATATCACAGATTTCTTCCCAGATTTCTGCATACCAATCATTAGTAAAGTCTAAGGTATAGCAAGGAAAAAGCTCAGAAGAAATTCTAAAGCTTCTCAAGTTTTTAGGCTGGGTAGGAAAGTACGCAGTCACTACGTCTAGTAATTTATTACAGTTCTCTATAGCTTTACTTTGTACTCGTTTTTTGCCGCCTTCTTTAAGAGCATATGTTTTTGTAGTAGTACCAAAGTTATAGCGTTTTGCTAGCTGTTTATCGGCAAACTGACAACACTGACTAATTCTCCAATTTTTTTCTGAATCGTTAAAGTATTCCATTGTTTCTCCTAATTTATTCTAAACTTTAACAAATTTAATAGGAAGTGTCAAGTTGTTTTTTGAGAGTCTCCTGGTATAATACGATAATTATCTTCTACAGAGTCGGGGGTAGATACTTCTACTATTGTACCTTCTTCAATGCATTCTACTTGGTGAGGCGCACAAGGCTCGTTATGCCAAGTATCTCCTGCCTTAAGCTTATTAGTAATTTGAGTGCCATTAAGGGTATTTATCCAATGCACATAAAATACTCCATCTAGTATATACCAAGTCTCTTCTTTCTCTCTGTGAAAGTGCATAGAAAACTTAGAGCCTTTACTAAACTTCATAAGCTTCCCACAATATTTGTCATTGGAAGCCCATATCAATTCATGTCCCCAGCCTTTGTTAACAAATCCTTTAAGTCTCACTATATATTTCCTTTAATGTAGGGGCGTATACGCCTATATGTTTTACAGTTACTGCAGCAGCTTGCATAGCAAAAGGTATGGATTTATCTATGCAGCTAGTTTTTAAATAACCAACAGCTAAAGCAGCTAAAAATGTATCTCCTGCTCCACAAACATCGTGAGCTTCTACTTTAGGCGGAGTAAATACACTATCTCTATAAGTAACACTTCCTCCTCCTCTAGTAACAATTAAGTTAGGAGCCTGAGAAACTTTATCCTTATATTCTACTTCATTGATCTTTAAAAAACAATTACCAAATCTTTTAAGATCTGGCTTTTTTGTGTCTATAAATATAGGGCCTTTATAGCTACTAATTATTTTTTCTATAGCGCTATAGGTCAAAAAACCCTTGTCATAGTCAGATATTATTACAGCGTCATAATTACTACTGCCTTCGTTAAATATATTAAACTCATTAAAAGAAGAACTATTAATTTTTTGATCTACCCTAAGTAGTTGTTGATTAGACTTTATATCTATATATCTGTTTTTGTTTTCAAAAAAATGAGTTTTACAGCTAACTTCTACCCCTAATGCCTCAAGGTTACTTAAAACATTACTTGTCATACCTAATTTAGTCTGACTATTTACATAGTCAAATACAGGGACAGGGGCTTCAGGGCTAATACGGGTTATATCACCGTAGTGATAAATATCATAACAACTATCCCCTATTAATAATACTCTGAATAAGGTTGGTTGTGGAGTATTTTGGTATTCTGTCAAAAAATATAACCTTTTCTACTAAGTCTTTGCCTATTATATTTTTATTTTTGTACTCAGAACCAATAATTAAATAATCTATCTTATTGTCTACAATAGTTTTTTTTAATTCTTCGTCTGAAGAAAATACTGAAACTGAATCTACGTACTTTATAGACTCTAGCATAAGTTTTCTATCTTCTTGTGGGTTGATGGGCCTATTACCTCCTTTTGAGGTTTTTACTCTATAATCAGAGTCTATAGCTATATGCAAGTTACTCGATATAGAGTAAGCAAACTTAAATAGCGCTAAATGCCCTACATGTATAATATCGTAACACCCGTTAGTCATAACCCTTTTAAAAGTCAATAGTACCTCCAAAACTTTTATAATTAACAGTAAGCTCTGTATTTTCTAGTATAGGCACTTTACTGATAAATAATTTATACTCGTGGCTCCAGATAACATTAGGATTTTCACTATGGTTTAAATAAAAACTTATATTAATATTATTTAAACCGCTTTTAGGTATCCAGATATTATCTTCATCACTTATAAAAAAACATTTATATAATTTGGCTACATTAGGGCTTATTCTACTAAGAAATTTTTTGTTTATTTTTACAAAGTCATATACGCTTCTAAAAATCACTACATTTTTTGGTATATCTTTAACAGCAAAAACACCTACTCCGTGTATATCAGAGGGTGCTATTTTGCAGTATACATCATTATATGCTTCTAGAATTAACTTATCAAGACTCATTTATAAAGATCATATTAGGAAGCATAGGCTGGTCCTCGTCTTCGTCATTATCGTCTTTATTATCTGTCTCTTCAGATACTATAGAATAATCACTATAGTTATAAAAATCATATACTGAATCCATATACTCAGAAGCTAGAGTAACTTTAGATTGGATCCAAGAAGGAAATTGTTCGTTATTGTCTATAGAGTTAACAAGGTCTTGGCTTTGAGCTGCCATCCTTC
>Ga0209953_1000131_pt1 | contig 28617 bp, 25 predicted proteins | sample SalPonred_H2O_MG_FD_185713 | JGI IMG/M metagenome (GOLD analysis project Ga0209953, IMG submission 185713) | Salt pond water microbial communities from South San Francisco under conditions of wetland restoration - Salt Pond MetaG... | ecosystem: Environmental > Aquatic > Non-marine Saline and...
TCTTCGTCCGTTTATGAAAAAGTTCGAGGGTATCGCAGATGTAGCATCCGACAACGACAAGTCCATGAACCTACTCATGGAATGTGTTCAAATCGCTATGAAACAGTACAACCCTGAGTTGGCTGGAGATATCAAGACATTGGAAGATAACATTGACCTTCCAACTGTTTACAAGATTGTTGAAGAGGCTTCCGGTGTAAACCTTGGCGAAGTCACCAATCTTATGAACTAATAATATAACCAAGAGGTGCTAGTGGATGGCTGATATTCAGGCTAATATAGGTATAGGTGTTGATACATCACAAGCCTTAGCGTCTATTAGACAGCTACAGCGTGAAATATCAGTCTTCCACACCCTCATGGCCAAGGGCGGTGCAAACGCCGCTGCAAAGTCTATGGCTATGCAGCAAGGCCTCATAAACACAATAAATGAGACCGGCAGATTCTCTGCCAGCATGACTCGCATTAGTTCGAGTACCGAGAGTTTCACAAACGCCCTTGAAAAGAACAAGCTCTCTATGGGCCAGTACTTCCGATATGCTGGGGGTGCTTCTAAAAGCTTTGGAAAAATGTTTTCCAGAGAATTCAACACAATTAACCGTGTCGCCACTGAAAGAGTAAAGGATCTTCAGACCCAATACATTAGCATGGGTCGTGACGCCAACGGGGCGCTTCAGTCTATCAAGGTCCGTCCTCTCGCTCTTGATATGAATAACCTTGGTACCAAGGTACAGCTAGCCGCACAAAAGCAACAAATATTTAATCAGCTAATGAAGCAGGGTACAACAAACCTGCTTAACTTTGGTAAGAATACACAGTGGGCTGGTAGACAGCTTATGGTTGGTTTTACCATCCCCCTGACAATTTTTGGTGCTACTGCTGCTAGAGAGTTTCAGAAGCTAGAAGAGCAAGCCGTTAGGTTCCGTAGAGTCTATGGTGACATGTTCACCACTGATGCTGATACCGAAAAGGCTTTAGCCAACGTTAGACAGCTAGCAGAAGAATTTACAAAGTATGGTGTTGCAGTAGAAAAGACTATTGGGCTAGCGGCAAAAGTTGCTCAAATGGGAAATGTGGGAGAAGATCTTACCGCACAGGTTACTCAGGCCACAAGGCTGGCGGTACTGGGTGGTCTAGAACAAGAGGAAGCCCTTGACACAACAATATCTTTAACAAATGCATTCGGCATTGCAGCAGAAGATCTTGCTGGAAAAATTGCATTTCTTAACGCTGCAGAAAACCAAACAATTCTCTCTATCGAAGACTTTAACGAGGCTATTCCAAAAGCTGGTTCTGTTGTACAACAGCTTGGCGGAGATGTTGAAGACCTTGCATTCTTCCTTACCGCTATGCGTGAGGGCGGAATTAATGCCAGCCAAGGTGCCAACGCACTTAAGACATCTCTAGCTCGTCTAGTCGCTCCGACCGAGGTAGCAAAGAAAGAGATGGCAGCGTTTGGAATTGACATTGTTGGAATTGTAGAACAGAATGCGGGTAACCTTAGACAAACAGTTTTAGCATTGGGACAAGAGTTAGACGGACTTGACGCACTAAATAGAGCAAGAGCAATTGAGCAATTGTTTGGAAAATTCCAGTTTGCTCGCATGTCTACAATGTTCCAAAACATATCTAAAGAAGGTAGTCAGGCTAGCAAAATCCTAGAGCTAACCACAAACAGTATGGAAGAGCTTGGGATTGTAGCCGAAAGAGAGCTTAAGGCGGTAGAGGACTCTCCAGCATTTAGACTTAAAAAACAGATGGAAGAGTTAAAGGCCGCTCTGGCTCCTATTGGAGAAGAGTTTATAAAGGCTGTTGGACCACTTATTGAGTTCGGGACAAAGCTTCTTAAGTCATTTAATAATCTTGGCGATGGCGGGAAGCAGTTCATTGTAATTCTTACCACTGTCGCCGGCGTGGTCGCGCCTGCAGCACTAATGGCCTTTGGTCTTATTGCTAACGGTGTTGCAAACCTTCTTAAATTCTTCCTTTTCTTGGGTAATGCTTTTGGAATGCTTAGTGGAAAGAGCACGCTACTAGGTGGCCAAACTGAGTACATGACTCAGCAGCAGATCGAAGCGGCAGCTGTAGCAGCATCACTAGGACAAAGCCATAGCAATCTTACACAAATCTTTACCTCAGAAGCTTCTGCTATATCTAATTTGGTTGCTCAGTATCGTGCAGCAATACAAGCACAAAGACAGTTGTCTATTGGACAGACCGCTCGTGGAGTAGCGGCAAGGGGAGGCCCCAGACCACAGGGATTTGCCGAGGGTGGAATTATTCGAGGGCCAGGCAGCGGCACATCTGACTCTATTTTTGCAATGTTGTCGAATGGTGAGGCAGTCATTCCAGCCGCAGTCGTTCGGGAAAATCCAGAAGCTATAAAGCAACTAATTTCTGGAAACATCCCCGGATACAGTAAGGGCGGGGTTGTCGGTGCCGGCGAGACAAAGGGTTACACAGACTACGTTGCAAAGTTTAGCAAAGATCTTAACCTTGGTAAAAAGTCAAGAGCTGATTCTGTAGGAGAGCTAAAAATTGGTGGAGAGGCAATTTATTCTCCAGTTGTTTCTAAGATAGCAGAGGAGCTGGGGGCAACCACGCCAGAACAGGTTAGGTCTCTTGTGGCAAGTAACCCACAATTTAAGAAGTTTGCTGGGGATCTTAGCAGAGGAGTTATAGAAGGTGTTGCCGCCGGAGCTGCAGACCAAAACCCAACCGATCAAGAGATTTACGGAATAGTTGAGGGAATTAGGCCCACAGAAGAGGCTGGATATTCTTCAGACTTTATCGCCGCAGAAGAAAGAGCAAGAACAAGGATAACCACTGTAGAGAACACTGCAGAAAAAAGGGTGGACGAAACGGGGAAGGTAAGAACTGCTGGAAGGCAGAAGCTGCTAGAAGAGGGCAGCTTCTATAAGGGTGGCGGTCCAAGATTCCAAAAGGTTGAAGATCTTTTAGAAGGCCAGGTTCCCGAAGGTACTCAGTTGTCGCACCTTGTAGATTACGAAGTTGGAAAACCAGAAGACTTCTCTGACGGCAGAAGAATGACAGCCCCCTCAATGAGGCTGCAAGAAAACCTGGTCGCGGGCAGAGAAACCCTTTATGATGAAGCAACCAAACAAAGATTTGCGGCTCCAGTAGGAACAACAAAAGCAGGGGCCGCAGAAATCATAGCAAACGCTCAACCTTTGGCAGAAACTCAAGGGGCGGAAGACGCCAACGGGTATATGAACGCGGCAGAAGCTGCAGTAGCACAGCAAGCTCCAAGCTTCTTGCCAAATCTTCTAGACGCCGGAGGCTGGAATTCCCCTCACCCAACGTGGGTTTCTCAAGGCGCTGAAGATGGGGAGGGATATCAGGACGCCTTTGAGGCTGCAGCTTCTGGAACAGGAAAGCCACCACTACCTGGAAACCTTGCAGCACCCAAGCCACCAACAACCCCTCTACCAGGAATGGCCCCTCCGCCAACCCCCGCCAAGCCGGGGCTGAGAGGAAGGGTAGCAGGCTTTGGCAAAAAGGTTGGAAGCAAAGCAGAGGATGTTTTCTTTAAAACTGCTCCTGGTAAAAAAATGGCTAACTATTTTGCCGAAACTTCTGGGGCAAATGTTACAGACAGTAAGGGAAACATCGTTTCAACAACTGGGGCACCCGCACCAGTAAAGGTAGTTAATGAGGTAGCTTTTGACCCAGCATTAGAAAATGCGATACGGTCAGGTAACATTGAATCTGAAAACCTTGCAGAAACAATGGAAAGACAGCAAGGCTCTATTGACGACAACACCGATATGGTGTCAGATAAAGTAAAGCAAGAAAAGGCCGCCATCAAAGAAGATAGAAGGCAAAAAAGACAAGCTAGAGCAGGAAAAGCTTTGGGTGCCCTTGGAACTGCAACAATGGTCGCTGGTATGGCAACACAGGTTGACGGTAAGGTTGGAGAAGTTGCCCAAAAGGCTTTGCCAGCACTTGCTGGGCTCTCTGCAGTAGCACCACTTCTAATGGCGCTTCCAGCACCCATAGCAGCGCTTGTAGCAGTAATTGGTCTAGGTGTTGGAGCATTCTTCTTATACAACAAAACAATTAAAGATGCTACTGAAAAAGCAAACAGGCTTGGAAAAGCTCTGGGCACCGGATCTGAAGCTCTTCAAAAATATGCAGATGCCACAGGCAAAGCAAGGCCATCAGAAATTAGGGATAAGCAAAGAGAAGAGATGCGAAGCCCCTTTAAGATTCAGCCAGGGGAAACCCCATTTGGACAATCCTTTGTCGGTTCTGACGAAGGGCAAGAGCTACTGTCATCTGTTAGAGAGATGATTGATTTTAAGGGCATGGACGCCGCCCAAGCCATGCTCACACAACAGCTGCAAGCAGCTTTAATCGAGGGATCTCTAACTCAAGAACAAGCCAGAGGCATTGCCTTAGCTCTGGGACAAGAAATGGACGATCTAAACTTTTCTATGGATGTAAATGCTAAGCTAGTAGACATTTTTGGTCCAAACGGCGAGGACCTTGAGTCAGACCCTCTAAGCTATGCAATAGAACTAAACGCAGAGCTTACTGATCAAACCCTGTCTTCTGGAGAAAACCTTTCAGCACTAACAGAACAATACTCAGGCTTTGATGGGCTAGTAGAAAGTGCAAAGGGTAGCGTTGACGGGGTAACGGAAGAGCTTGCAAAGGTTGAGCCCTGGCTAGAAGCTAACACCCCAGCTTGGATTAATGCAATTTCAAAGGTGCCAATTCTTGGTGGCGCTGCATCAATCTTTAGGCTGGGCGCCCAGGCTACGGCAGCCGTCAAGGGCATGTTTTCGGGTGGAATGGAGGGGCAGGTTGAGCTTGCAGAAGAGGCTGGCAGAAACGCTGCCCTAATTACAGGAACTATGCAAGCGTTTGCTAATAACCTAGACGCTATTGATGTAAGATACGACAAGCTTATAAATTCAGCAGAGCTTGAGGGTAACCTAGACCTTGTAAATCAGCTAACAGAAGAAAAAACACAAAAGCAAGTAGATTACTTAGAAGACTACAAGGCAAGGGTTGACTCTATTTCTGCTCAGTTTGCAGGGTTTGACCCAAGTGTGCAAACAGATATTTTAGAAAACATAGATGAGTCTATTCTTAAAAAGTTTGAAGATGACCCAGTACAAAAAGCATTAGCAGAAACTGCGTTGGAAGGCCTTGATGCCCAAAACCTTTTGCCAGATCAAGAGTTCTTGATTAAGGCTCAAGTCGATGCCGGAAATGTATCGCTTTCAACACTTTCTGCACTTGCCAATGGTGACTCCGTAACCTCTACGTATTTTGTAGAAGCGGTAGCAAATGTTGGAGGAAAAGACGCAGACCTTGCAATGCAAATAGCGCAAGGCTTTGGAGACAACGTAGAGGCAAAACAAAGCTTTATGTTTGATGTCGCTACAGAGAACCCAACAGAAGCAAAAGAAACAATAGAGACATTCAACACAATCAATAAAATGAGAGGTGTTATGGGGGATGACTCAGAAGTTTTGATGAGAGCAACTGTTTCACTCAAAGAAGACGACCCAGCAGCTTACGATGATTTAAATAACGATCTAGACTACTTAAATTCTCTAGATGGCAAAGAAATAACTACCACAATGATTTCCGAACACATTGGAGACGATGTTGCTAGCATAGTTGCAGAAAACCAGGACTACTTTGATTCGCTTCCCCCAGAACAAAAAATTGATTATGTAATTGCTCTAAGATCTATGGCCACAGCATACACAGATCCAGAATTTAAAGAAATTGTGTATGGCTGGGCTTTGGCAAATAACGGTGCTATTGGTGGAATGACAAAGGATGAAATTTTTGGTGCAAATGTTAGCAGATATATGGCACACATGGCCGATCTTGCCACAACTGGAACTGGCGTTGCTTCAGAGACAGAGGCCGACCCTGGTCCAGGAAGCTCAGGCTCTGGCTCAGAGCCACAAGTAGACAGCCTCATCACAAAACTTAGAGATCTTCGTAACGCTACAGTTAGCATGAAGAAGGGCTGGGAGGGTATGCAAGAAACCCTAAGCTCTATTTTTGCTGGCGGAACAACTCAAATGAATATGTTTAATGGTCTCGAAAAACAAATTCGTAGCCTTGGAGTTGGAGAAGGTTTAATTGCACAAATTGTCGGTATGGATCCTGATGAATATGAAAAGCGTAAGAACGAGCTGTTTGAGTTTGATGGTTTAGGGAACATCGTTAGGGCCAAGGGCAAGCTTTTGAATATGAATGCGGCTTTTGACGCAGTGGCTATTGGAGACTACGTAAATGGTCAAGAAAAGTTTATCACAAAAACAAAGAATCAAATTTCAGCAATTAGCACATTGACAGCAAATGGAATGTCTTTGGCGGACGCATATGAGGCAGTACAAGATGAGGCTCTTGCTGCCGCTATTGCTCAGGGTGCGAGCACGGAACAAATTAAAGAAATTCTTAGAGTCACGGAGCTAGCCAAAGAGCTAGAAGAAGATCTTGAAGAGCAAAGAGAGCGCTCTAGAATTTCCGAATCTGTTCGTAAGACTAACGAAGAGTTTTCTAACCAGGTTGCTATTCTGAGAGAGCTTTCTAAGGCACAAGGAGAATACTCCGACGAACAGGTTAAAGCTATTATGGGCGATAAGGACCTGCAAAAGATTTTCTTAGACCCCAGCATTGACTCCAAAGCCCTAGAGGCAGCGCTAAAGAATGCTGAAGAAAAAGCAAACCTTGAAGTTCAGATTGCCATTGCTGAGGGTAGAGAAGAAGAGCTATTCGGACAATACCTAACAGACATTAATGACTACTTTAGTAAAGAGCGGGCAGTAATTGATGTAACCTTTGAAGCAGATACCGCTGCAGACAATGACCTAATTAGAGATGCCCAAAATCAAATAGCTGCAATCCAGTATCAGCTAGATGATTACAATGCCGAGCTTGAAAGAATTTCTTGGCAAGAAGAAGACATTAATGAAAAGTATGACAAGCGTGCAGAAGCTTTGGACAATGTAGCCAAGGCCAATGAAAGAATCAACAATTTACAAAAAGCTCAGCTAGACATTGCAGAAGCTCTTTCTCGTGGAGATGTGGCAGCAGCTGCAAGGGCACAGCAGGAGCTTCGTACCCAGCAGGCACAGGCGGCAGAAGAGGCTCAAAAAGAAGCACTAGAAAGACAAAGAACTCAAGAGATTGAAGCCGTAAGGTCTACATCTGGCCTGGGAAGAAAAGAAATCGAAGACCTGATTACCACACTTGAAAGACAGGTATTTGAAATAGAAGAGGCAAGTCTTGAGCCAGCACAAGAAAGAATTAGACTAGCAGAAATTACAAGGGACCTAGCTATCGAGCAGATAGAGCTTAACGGCATGGCAAGGGAAGAGTTTGATGCAATTGCAGCGGCTACATCTCTAGCTGCAATCAATATGGAAGATATGGCTACCTCTGCTGAAAAACTTGTAGCTATGGGGCAGTTTATTCAAACAGGTACCAAGCCTGCAAACTGGGAAGAGCTTTTCCCCATGCCAAAAGCAGCACCTGCACCAGCACCTTCTAGTGGAGGCGGAGGCTCTTCCGCACCGCGAGCAAATAGAAAAGACGAGTGGACAATGCCAGACGGAACACCACTAAAGAACCTGGTGCCTGCCGGAATGTCTTGGAACCAATACTACAATGAAAATCGTGGAGGACCAGACGGACTAGACCAAAAGCTAAGCCCAACATACAGCGCAAACGGTGGAATGATTGTTCCAAAGAGAATGGCTGTAGGCGGAATGGTGGGTGGCGTTAGCGCACCACCACTACAAATGGCCATGGGCGGAAAGGTCAAGGGGTACCCCATGGGAGGACTCATTCCGTACAAGTCCAACGGTGGCTTCTTTAAATCACTTGGGTCAGACACAGTACCCGCAATGCTAACCCCAGGAGAGTACGTTGTTCGCAGACCAGCTGTTAAAAACTTTGGGGTAAAAAATCTTGAAGATATTAATCGTGGCACATACAGTGACGGTTCCGTGTATAATTATAACTTGAATGTAAACGTCAAGTCTGACTCAGATCCAAACAGAATTGCAAACACAGTTATGCGTAGTATCAAGCAGGTAGAGGGGCAAAGAATTAGGGGGAATAGAATTTAATGGTTTCATCAACATACATGTCTAATCGTAAAAAATACACTAGACCACAGGCGATGTTGTTTTCGGATAACCCCGGAACTATTGACAACGGATTTTATGTCCCAGAGGGTACAGAGTTTGAAGACTTTATTGTGTTGTCAGACTATAACAGGCAGCCTATATCATTTAAAAACAACAGGATTGAAAGCAAGGTCAGAACTATTAATGGCCGTATGCGTTCATACCACATTGCAGATAAAATGAATATTTCTGTTTCTTGGGACAACATTCCATCTAGATCTGCCAGTTCCGCTTTGGTTGTTGACGCAGTAAGCGGTGAAACGTTTATCGGTGAATCTGAAACTTCTTACATTATGGATAATGGTGCTGGTGCGGTAGACTTGTTAAACTGGTACGAAAATCATCAAGGATCTTTTTGGGTGTTTTTGGCATACGATAAGTTTAATAATTTTGAAACCGACAACTACAACAAGCTGGGCAGATATAATGAAATCGTAGAAGTTTTCTTTGAGGACTTTCAGTACGACGTATCAAAACGGGGTAGAGCAACGCACGACTTTTGGAATATATCGCTTAGCCTAGAAGAGGTATAATGTTTACTAATTCAGCACTAGAGGAGCACCTTCAGGAGTCCTCCACGATCAAGCTTCAGTCCGCTGTAATTGCGGAGTGGAACATGAACATTGCTGAAAACATTTCTCAAATAGGAAACTACAGGTTTCGTCCAGCAGACGAGAGCAGCCTTTACTATAGGATTGCTGCATCCTTTAGCTATGAAGATGATGGTAATTTTTATACCAATGCCACAGACGCAGACATCGTAGTTGATGGCGGGTATGACGATCAGGAAATCCCTATAGCCTTTGTTTCTAGTAAACAAAAAGAAGCAATGCTGTATTCTTTAGAAGATTGCTTTGGAAGGTTTAGGCCAAGATCTGGAATTAATAAACTTCGATACTTTGAAAACAAATTTTCTCACAACGACAGCATCTTTATGTCTCAGAGACCTAGATACTACATGGCAGATAAAAAGGACACATTTAAGTATTGGTCATCTTATCGTACAGAGTCTGGCGTAGAACGTGGTATTGCAACTAACGTAGTTAACGAAAGAAACTATATTGATGATGCTGCCCCCTACGTTGTGTATAAAGACAGCGTCCCAGCAAATAGAATTGTCGTAAAGCTACAGACAAATACGGGAAGCATTGACCTAGGACCATTCTCAAGCTCCTCTGGCACCTATGAAGACCCATTCTTCGGAGATGCAAACAACACTGTTCCTTTGATATGGAAAATTCAGTACCTCTCTGGAGACAACTGGTTTGATGCAATTGAGTTTGACGAACAGTCCACAAGAAGAGATGGTTCTGCTATTTTTGGAAATGACGGGTATCTGGAAGTTGGATATGGGCTAGTTATCCCAGACGAATACTACAACCTGTTTAGATATGAAAAAGAATATGCGTCAACATCTTTGCTTCCAAGTGCAACAGACCTAACCGATGGCACATCCTATCTTGTCCGTAATGAAAGCGATACTCGTGGGGTGGTTTATATAGCAATTGATGGAGAGTACGAAAGCTTTGTGGCTAGTTACGGATGGCAAATTGTAGATGATGTAAACAGGGCTGTGTCTTTTGTTACGGACTTAACAAACCCGCCAGAGTTTACCGATAATATTTCTAACGAGGTCGTATACAGAGAATTTAAATACCTAGATGGCTTAAGGCTAGTCGTAGAAACTATGAATGTTTTTGAATCTACCCTAGACCTTATTGAGCTTTCTCCAAGACTCACAGTAGATCTTTCAGACAAAGTTACAGAGTTTTCTCTTAGCAAGTCTGCCTCAGACCTAGGAGTTAGCGGTTTGCCAGTAGGCCAGCTACTTGCTTCGACGGGAAGCTTAAATCTGTTTGACTATGACCAAGCCTTTTACAATCAAAACACATCAAGCATTATTCATAATTACTTGTCTCAAAATATTCAAATTAAGTTGTATGAAATTGTTGTAGATGTTTCTGGTGTGGATTACTTTGTACCTATCAAAACAATGTACACTGAAGGCTTCCCATCAATTAACAACAAAGATAGATCTGTCTCTATGGACATGAGAGACTTTTTCTTTTATCTAGAAGCAACCACCGCCCCACAGATTCTTGTTCAGAACGTTTCTCTTAGCTATGCTGTGTCTTTAGTTTTAGACTCTGTAGGCTTTTCTAATTACGTCTTTCAAAGAAACGAAAACGAAACAGAAGAAATTATTTCATACTTTTACATAGAGCCAGACAAGTCTGTAGCAGAAGTTCTCAATTCTTTAGCTAGATCAACCCAGTCGGCAATGTTCTTTGACGAGTACAACAATTTTGTCGTAATGAGCAAGGGCTACATCATGCCTACCACTAGTGAAAGATCTACTGACATTACTCTTTATGGATCTAAAGACTTTACAGACACGGGCGTATTAAAAAATAGTCAAGACAATACAGCCCTAGCAAACATTGTTGATCTTGCTTATCAAGACAATGGAATTTACAATGACGGTAAAATAGTTTATTCTACAAAGTATTTACAAAGAGCCTATGGGTCTATCAGGCAGGCCTCTTTGCTGGAAAGAGATAAGACCTGGATATATAAGCCAGCGCTTCTTTGGGAGGTAACGTCAAACGAATCTCTTAGGTCAACAAATGAAGAAGTTATGGAGCAGTCTGCATATTCGTTAGCCGCTGTACCACTTAATACTGATCTTAGCAGCGATATACCTGTTGTAGAAAATAACAAAGTCATTAATAATATTATTGATTTAGGTGATGGAATATACTGGCTAACAAGATACAGCGGATATATGTATGCTAATGGGGAGATCATAAAGTATGATGCTGTTCAGTACAACATTCCAGGCCTTTCTAGTGAAGAGCAAGATGTAGACAACAATAGCAATGTTTGGATTAGCAGCCTAAGAGAATACCAAAGGTATTTTTCTAAGATTCCTTTTAATGGAAAAATTTATCCAACTGGTCTTGTTAGGATTTACGCAGAGCCTAATTATGAAACAAATGGAGGAGTTACTAAGCTCCAAAATGGAGCAGTCTCCAAGCACGGAAGAGGTCAGTTTGGAACAGAAATAGTTTCACACTCAGCAGGCCTAAGCGATTATTGGTCAAGCAATGACAATGTTCGCGGTATTAACATGAACTCTATCTACCTGTTTGGCGCAGAAGAGCCACCAGAGACAGAGCTAGGAGTTGCTGGATCTAATAACGCACAAGCAGCTTCCTCAGATAGAACTGGCGTCATCAAAAACTTTTTAGCAGATCAATCAATTAATGAATCAAATAACTCGTTAAGCTATCCAGCGACAATCCAATCCTCGGCACTTGTTATGAATGGCCCTGGCTCTGCTGGAAATATACAAAACAAAGACTTTGTCTCTTATGTATACAAGCCTTTAGAAAATAGATTTAAGCATTTTGGCACCAGGGTAAGGATTGTTGGGCAGCTAGAGGATAGTGACATCAGGGATCAAACTCCTAACGGAGCGACCACTTACTACACCCTTTCTGATATTGGTACAAACCAAGATTTAACAATTGCTGGTGGAAGTGGCGGCTTGGGAATACTTCTTAATGCTGAGAACAACAATGGGTATTTCTTTGAAATTGCCGCTCTTACTGCTGCAAATATTTCAGACTATGACGAGGAAACTCAGGTAGCAGATGCATTTTTCTACAAAGTAAAAAGAAACGCTTCAGCAACTGAAGATTCTGAACCATCTATTCCCGTAAAGCTTTGGAGCGGAATTGGTAATTTTGTTGTAGATGATGGAACTTTTGTTGGACAGTCTAGGCTTGCCTCTGAAACAAACACAACGATATATGATCTAGCAGTAGAGTATGAAGACCTTGGGGGAATCAGAAGGTTCTACTTATACATTAACAACATTAACGTAGCAATTGTTGATGATGATGATCCGCTTCCAACATACAACAATATGGCATTATTTGTTCGTGGAAACGCCAGGCTAATGTTTGAAAACATCTATGCCCTCACAGACAACTATAGTCAAAACGCTACATTTTCTTTAGATGCCCCAGTTAGATCGACCTTCGGTGTAAACGAAATTAATGCAAATCAGGCCTTACAAAAATATGCTTTGAGTGGGCTGGTGCGGTCTACTTATCTTTCTGGTATTGGTCCTAATGAGCCACCAAAGTACAACCTTTACTACGAAGAGTTTGGAACAATTATGAGAGAGGCTTCTTACTTCAATGTAAGGTACGACAAAGCATATCCAGCATTGTCTGCTCAGATTTCTCCAACATTTAACAAGGTTAAGGGATATTCTGTTTCTGGATTTAGGGCAAGCTCTTACGGAGCAGAGTTCTTAATCTTTAACAACACAGACTCTGCTTTAAACCTAGACTCAACGAGTGGCAACTACCTAAGAATTCAGGGGGTAACGTTTACTCAGCAATCAGAGCACGAACTCTCTGTAGACGAATACTTTAATAGAGTCGGGGATTTGTCAGATCCAATTATTGTTGGAGACACCGTAATCTTACCACCAGAAAAATCAACTGAAGAATATCAAAATATTAAATTCAGCAGACTTACGCAAGGGAGAAAAGAGTTTAGCATTGAGGCCCCGTACATCCAAAGCCAGGAGTCTGCAGACAATATGATGCGCTGGCTAACTCAAAGAGTTATGAAGAACAGGCTGGCTGCTGGTATTGAGGTCTTTGGGATGCCCATCTTACAGCTAGGAGACATTGTAAAAGTTGACTATACAAACGAAAACGGTGTAAATGAGCTGGGCAGCGGAGACTCAAGGTTTGTAATTTATAACATTGAATATTCAAGAAATAAAGAAGGTCCTTCTATGACAGTTTATGTAAGCGAGGTGGCAGAGTGATAGAGGCTACCCCACAGATGGCATCTTCTACGCCAACAGAGTCTATAACTTCTGGAGTTAAGATTGCGACACCAGACCTTATTGTTCAGTCTGTTGCAACACCAATAGATGCCGTAAGTCAGATATACTTTGAAAGCATTGCTGGCCACGAAATAATTAACATTGCTAGGTCCACTTTAGTTAACGGAATAAATGTTTCTTACTCTCTAATCGGCAATCTAAACCAGCTTCAGAGAAGATACAGCCCAGTCAACGTGTTTACCTTACCAGAAACTATTGACAAGTATTTTAAGAACTTCTCTATTAGACTAGACATTCACGTCCCAGAAGAAGGCTCTGGTCCAGAGGGGCAGAGGGTATGGGTTGCAGACTCAGACCTTGCCTTTGCAGACAGGGGTGACATTATTATTGATGTAACAAACATGGAAAAGAACGAGGTCGTTGACGTACAAGTACTTGATTCTGGAAGCCTCTTAAGTGATACAATATATACGGAGGAATCTTGATTACTAATACCGGAAAAACAATTCTTGCAAAATACCTTATTGGCTCTGCACCAGCATATGCCTCTCACATTGCTCTTGGCGTTGGCCCAAAGCCATTGTCAGAAGCAGATGAGTTTGGTGGGTACTCCGATCAAAGCTCTTTAGGCTTTGAGGTTTTAAGAGTTCCCATCACCTCCAGAGGCTATGTCTATGATGAGGCTGGCGCAGCAAATATAGTTTTTTCTGCAGAGCTGCCTGGTGATCAGAGGTATCTCTTTACTGAAGTCGGTGTTTTTTCTGGCAAGTCAAATCCAGCCGCTGGGAACAGGGACAGCAGAATGGTCTACACCTTTGCACAGTCCGAAAACTGGGAGTACCACAACGAGACCACAGCCACCACAGTAGAGCTAGTTAGCGGAGAGCTGACTGGGGATGCTGACGACATAATCAATCCTCTCGATGACGAGGGTGGAGAAAGGATTGCATTCTTAGGAAAGTCTAACGACACCACCTTTAGCACTGAGACCAGGTTTAGCGAATATGAGTTGCCAAGATTTTTGGACACTTCTTTGTTTGTGCGTGGAGACATGTCTACTCTTCTAGAAGATGAATACAACCCATCACTTGTTTATTTAGATACAGGAGATCACATCCACAGGACCGGAATTTCTATTGACTTTGACAGAAACTCTGCCCAGGACGAAGTTAGGCTTGCTTTTGCAGTTGTAAAGAAAGACTCCGCACAAACAGAAGAGGTAGGCGGAGTGCGCCTGTTGGTTGAATTTGCCTCCAGCGACGTTGTAGATCCAGACAACTTTGCACAGCTACACCTTAATCTTACTAATGCCGATCAAAGCTTTGCAGACAACAGATACTACGTTGCAACCAGCACTTTGGGGGATCTAGTTAAATCTTCAGGTTTTACCTGGGACTCAGTTACCTCAGTTAAGGTTTATGCCATGGTATATGACACACTATCTGAAACTCCTTCTAGTGATTTTTACATAGCGTTAGACGGATTAAGATTTGAAAATACAACTGCCCAGAATCCTCTTTATGGGCTTACTGGATATACCGTTATCAAAACAGAAGATGGTCAGCCAATTCTTAAAGCAACAAACACATCTAATATTGTAGAGTTTAGATATGGAATGGATGTTGCTTAATGCCTAGTGGAGATCAAAAAGCGATTGTAAAAAAGGATACGCTTCCTCCAGTTACTTTGCTTTCAGACGGTAGCTATGGCTACGTGGTGAGGTATCGAATAATCTCCGAAGACCAAAACCGATATTCTCAATGGTCACCCATTAGAGAGATTACTGGTATAGATATTGACCCCGTAGATGGTGATGTTGTTATTTCTGGATCCGTTATTCAAATAGCGTGGGATGATGACAACACTGGTAGAGACTATGACGTTTTTATAAAGTTTGATATCGACGCATCTTTTGTGTATCATGGTACAACATCTATTCACACTTATTCTTTGTTGGCAAAATCTGGGGCTTCTACTGTAGAGGTAGCCATTCAAATCTCTAGCTCTGACAAAGAGTATGCCTCTAGCCTGATTATTTGGGACACCGACGCACCCGAAGATCTGGTATCATTGAGTTAGGAGCCTTATGTCAAAAATACCATTGCCAGAACGTGGACAGCCACTAGACCTGTCGTATATTTACCAAGTTGCAAATACTGTTAATGAGCTTGCGTCTCAGATTACAACAACGACTGGTAGATACTCTTCAATTGACACAATTGCTTCTGGAACTCAGAATATTAGAACGTCAGATGCTAGAGTCGTTGGCGGATACTTAGAAGTAACAAATACAACAAGTACCAGCCCAGACGGAGAAAGTACCTTTAGCTATAACTTTAGTGATTTTACTTACCCACCAATTGCAACCGCTACGCCAATTCTTATTGGCGAAAGCTCTACAGAGGCTGGAAAGGACGTTTCTGTATTGCTTACAAAAATTACCAACAACCGAGTTGAGGGAGTTGTTAAATTTAAAACAATTGGTGTGGCATCCGTTGGCATAAATCTCCTGATGATCGGTGTTCCAGTTTAAGGAATATTATGGACAGAGAGGCGTATAACAGCGCTCCCGTTGTGTCGGGGAATAAAAGAGTCTTCTTCTTAAATGGTGATCTTGTTCGCAAATATCACATTAATAAGTCTAATGGCATCATGTCTGTTTACAACATAAACAAAGACAGAATAGAAAGCTGCCTCATAGCTGACTTTAAAAAGAATTCAGAAAAGGCGTACAGCGTTAAAGATACAGCAACCCTTGTTAGTAGGCATCAAAAACATCTTTATAGACTTGTTACAAATGGTGTTATACCGCCACCAGTCGCGGCTTCGCTAGGCGCAGAGCGCAGCTGGAGGACTCGTGCCTACTACTCTGCTTCAATGGTTAAAGAAATCCGTGATATACTTGCTTCACGTCATACGGGTCGTCCCCGTAAAGACGGTCTTATTTCAAACAACAAGACTCCAACTATCCAGGAGTTGACAAGACGTATGGGGGATGGTATCCTGACTTATACGAGAACAGAAGACGGAAATTTCGTTCCAATCTGGAGCGAATCTATTTAGAAGGGTATGAGATGGATAACGGTGAAACTAAAGTAACTGTGTCTCTGGGGTATACGCTCAATGTTGGTAACTTCCAATCATTGCGTATTGACCTGGGGATCGAAGATTCAAGGCGAGAAGGCGAAAACATCAATGAGGCTTTTGAGCGGGTATACGAGTTTGTTGAAAACAAGCTTGCTGAAAAAGTTAAAGAGGCTTCGTCAGAAATTAGTCAGTAATGGCAGAGCGCAAACTTCGAATGGCTTTGCTATCGAGATACAGTAAGCTGTATACTCAAAAGTACGAATCAAAGCCAGACATTAACATGTACAAAGAGCAGTGGGCTGCCGATGCTTTGGTAGAGTCTTACGGGCTTCCCGACTGCCTAGATCTTTTGGCCTACTACTTTGAGGTGTCTAATGCGCCTACTTGGCAATACTTTTGCTACAATGCAGAGAAAATAGTTGAGTCAAGAAAAGCTATGGAGCAAGATCAAAAAGAGAGAACAGAGAGACGAAAATTAGCAAGGGAATGGTTGAATGGCTAACACAGAAGCAAAGGTAATATCTGCGGTACTAGAGGATAAGCAAGTCCATGTTTTACTTCAGGCAAATGTAGATAACCTTATGCGGACTCACAACGATGTTTGGGAGTTTGTTCGCAGCTATTTTGAAAAGAATGCATCCGTTCCTCCAGCATCTTTGGTTGTTGAAAAGTTTAGAGACTTTCAACCAGTAGAAGGCATAGGGGCTACCAAGCACCACCTAGAAGAGCTACAGTCCGAGTTTCTTAACGATAGCCTCAAAGATATGCTGCGATCTGCTGCAGAGGAAATCCAGACAGGCAATGGTGGCTCTGCTTTAGAAAACCTTATCGGTGGCACATCTCAGCTTAAAAAAGAAACTTCTACAATTCGAGACATTGACGCCACAGACATTGAGTCTGCGTTGGCATATTTTGAAGACCTTAAGGCAAAGCAGGCAGCTGGATCTGTTGGAATTAAAACAGGTCTGCCAGGTTTTGATGGCTATTTGCCAGCTGGAATTATGCCAGGACAGCTTGGAGTATTTCTTGCATATCCTGGTATCGGTAAGTCTTGGCTGTCGCTATATTTTGCTGTGCAGGCATGGAAGCAGGGCAGGTCTCCATTAGTTATTAGCCTTGAGATGTCAGAGACTGAGGTTCGTAATCGTGTCTTTACCATCATGGGCGAAGGACTTTGGTCACATAGAAAGCTTAGCTCTGGAGATGTAGAGCTTGACACATTAAAGATGTGGCACAGCAAACACCTACAAGGCAAGCCAGAGTTTCACATTATCTCTAATGACACTGGCGGAGACATCACTCCATCTGTGCTAAGGGGAAAGATTGATCAGTACAGGCCAGACTTCGTAATTGTTGACTACCTTCAGCTTATGAGCCCAAACCAAAAATCAGATAACGAAACGGTTCGCATGAAAAATCTTTCTCGTGAGCTAAAGCTAATGGCTATCTCCGAAGAGGTTCCTATTATTGCAATTTCTTCTGCAACGCCAGATGACGTTACAAAACTAGAAACAGTGCCCACCCTGGGTCAGACAGCATGGTCACGCCAAATCGCTTACGACGCTGACTGGGTCATGGCTTTGGGTAGAGCAAGCAATAGCGATGTCATGGAATGTGTCTTCCGCAAAAATCGTCATGGTTTTATGGGGGAGTTTATGGTTCAGGTAGACTTTGACAAGGGTCACTATAAGTACAAAGACGTTGAAGGCTTGTAATGGCAAACAAAGATAGCCTGAAAGTTTATACTCCAGAACAAGTAAAGAGAATTCTTGTTGGAAGCGGTTTAGAAATTCAGTCCGAGGTTGACTCTGACTACATTGTATTTTGTCCTTTCCACGCAAACAACAGAACGCCTGCGGGTGAGGTTGATAAGATTAAGGGAACTTTCTTTTGCTTTTCTTGTCACCATGTTTGCGATCTTGTAGAGGTTGTCATGCATCAGACCAACAGAACATACTTTGAGTCTGTTAGATTTATTAAGAGCAAAGAGGCTAACTCTAGCATCGAGCTTGAAATAGAACAAAGATTGCAGACAAAAGAAATGTACAGACAGTTTGACGAGTTGTTAGTAAAACGTCTCGCAGCTACCTCCCTAGAGTCTCCCAGGGCAAAGACATACTATGCTGGGCGTAAAATTACAGAAGAATCGATGCGCAAGTTTGATCTAGGATATTCTGAAGCACAGGACATGGTCACAATACCAGTCCACGCTCCAGACGGTATGCTGCTTGGCTTTGTTGGGAGATCTGTTGAGGGAAAGCAGTTTAAGAATACACCAGGATTGCCCAAGTCTAAAACAATGTTTAACCTAAACAGAGTCAAGGCATCAAGAAATGTTTATGTTGTAGAATCAGCTTTCGATGCGATTAGACTAGACCAGTGCGGGTTTCCGGCGGTAGCAACATTGGGTTCTAATGTGTCTAATATCCAAGTGGACTTGCTAAAGAAATACTTCAATGATATAATTGTCATTGCAGATAATGACGAAGCTGGCGGAAACATGGTAGATAGGTTAAACAAAAAGCTATCTTCTCGCGTTTCGGTTATTCGTCTAGACGCTAAATACAAAGACATTGGTGATATGGAAGATGAAGACATTAAAGCCCTAAGCTTTGATTTCGCAAATTCTATATCGTCAATATTCAAATAAAATATATACACATATATCAATAAATATCAATTAAGTATAGGAGAACATATGAGTGTAGTTAAGGGACTAGCAAACATTAATGCTTTGCTGGATAAGCCCAAGTATGACAGTGACAAGCCACGAGTCCGTTGGCTTAAGCTGGCAGACGGACAATCTGTAAAGATCCGTTTTATCGAAGAGCTGGACGAAGATTCGGCCAACTACGATGCAGAGCGTGGACTCTCTCTGGTAGTGAAAGAGCACACCAACCCCAAGGACTACCGCCGCAAGGCTGTAGACACGATGGAGACAGAAGGTCGAGACTGGGCGCAGGAAATGCACCAGAAAGACCCCAAGGCTGGATGGGGCGGTAGGCTTCGGTTCTACTGCAACGTTCTTGTTGAGGATGGTCTAGAAGACCCATATGTTGCTATCTGGTCAATGGGTGTTGGCAAGCAGTCACCATTCAATACCATTAGAGACTACGCACTTGAGACGGGTAGCGTTTCAAATCTTACCTTTAAGCTAAAGCGAAATGGTCAAGGTGTTGAGACTAACTACACGCTCATCCCTGGTGTTCCAGACAGTGAACCCCACGACTGGAGTTCTGTTAAGCCATATGATCTTAACTCTGCTCTTTCCCACGTGCCATACGCAGATCAGGAAGCCTACTACCTTGGCTTTGACACACCTTCTGTGACCGCTTCTAACGTGGAGTGGTAATAAAGTATGGCATATGTTGGCTTGCATGTTCACACTCACTACTCGCTCTTTGACGGTATTGCTACCCCACAAGAGTATGTAGATCGTGCCCAAGAGCTGGGTATGACCGCTTTGGCGATTACTGACCACGGCTCTCTTTCTGGTCACAGGGAGATGTTTCGGGCTGCAAAAGAAAAGAACATCAAGCCAATCCTTGGCGTGGAGGGCTATATAACCGAAGATAGGTTCGATCAACGCGATCGGGATAGTAGAGAAGGTCCTTTGGACCTGGTATATAACCATATAGTCCTCCTAGCCAAGAACCAAAAAGGTTTAGAAAACCTTAACAAGCTAAACGAAATTGCTTGGACAGAGGGCTTTTACAAGAAGCCACGTATCGACTATGAAGTTTTAGAGAAGTACAAGGAAGGCCTTGTAGTCACCTCTGGCTGCCTTAGTGGAACTCTTGCTAAGGCGATTGAGGCTGGAGAATTGGCAGAAGCCAAGCGTCAAATCGAATGGCACCACAAGGTATTTGGAGACGACTATTACATTGAGGTAATGCCTCATAACCCAGCAGAAATGAATCACCAGCTGCTTGCTCTAGCAGATGAGTTTGGAATTAAAGCGGTAGTAACGCCAGACTGCCACCACGCACACACGGGGCAGAAAGAGATTCAAGAGCTTAAGCTTATTCTTAATACATACAGCAATAAGATTCAGAAAGACGCTACCTTTGAAAAGTCAAAGAAGCACGAAAACCTAAAAGATAGACTTAACTATCTTTATGGCGAAAGAGATATTTCATTTGACAACTTTGACATTCACCTTTTGTCAGACGAAGAGATGCGTGACCAGATGGGTTCGCAGGGCATTGACCGTGAAGATATCTATCAACACACTATTGAGATTGCAGATAAGATCGAGGAATACGAAATCCGTGACGGCCTTGACCTACTTCCAGCACAATATCAAAACCCCTACAACGAGCTTTCTACTTTAGCAATTGAGGGGCTTAAAGAGCGTGGTGTGTATAAAGAAGAGGGCTATATGGAGCGCCTCGAAGAAGAGATGGGCATAATCGAAAGCAAGAACTTCGGCCCATACTTCCTAGTTGTACGCAACATGATTAACTGGGCAAAGAAGGAAGGCATCCAAGTAGGCCCTGGGCGTGGCTCCTCTGCTGGCTCCCTGCTGTGTTACGCGCTGGGTATCACAGACATTGACCCTATCAAGTATGGCCTGCTGTTCTTTAGATTTATTAATCCAGAACGTAATGACTTCCCAGATATTGATACTGATATCCAGGACACCCGTCGTGAAGAGGTAAAAGATTATCTTGTTAGACAGTATCGTCACGTTGCATCTATCGCAACATTCTTAGAGTTTAAAGACAAAGGGGTTATCCGAGACATTGCTAGAGTCTTGCACATCCCGCTGACAGACGTAAACAAAGTTAGCAAATTGTTTGACACCTGGGATGAGTACCTTACCTCTAAGCAAACCAGAGAGTTCCGTGAAAAATACCCAGAGGTTGAGAAATATGGAGATCAGCTTCGTGGTCGTATTCGTGGCACTGGTATCCACGCTGCTGGTGTTGTTACAGCCAAGGAGCCAATTTTCCGCCACGCACCAATGGAAACACGAAACTCTCCAGGCAGTGGTGAGCGCATTCCGGTGGTTGCAGTAGACATGGAAGAGGCAGAACGTATCGGTCTAATTAAGATTGATGCTTTGGGGCTAAAGACTCTTAGTGTTTTGCAAAATACCTTAGACATTATTAAAGAGCGACACCGAAAAACAATTAACTTGTTAAAGATTGATTTGTCAGATGACGCGGTATATCAAATGCTTTCCAATGGTCACACTAAGGGCATATTCCAGTGTGAGGCTACACCATATACCAACCTGTTGATGAAGATGGGGGTTCGAAACTTTGATGAGCTAGCTGCCTCTAACGCTTTGGTCCGACCTGGTGCAATGAATACTATCGGTAAAGACTACATTGAGCGCAAGAAGGGGCGTCAGGGCATTACCTATCATCACGATGTCATGAAAGAGTTTACCGGAGAAACCTACGGTTGTATTTTGTACCAGGAGCAGGTCATGCAAGCCTGTGTAAACCTTGGGGGTATGTCTATGGTCGAGGCCGACAAGGTTCGTAAGATTATTGGTAAGAAGAAAGACGCTAAAGAGTTTGATGTCTTTAAGGATAAATTCGTAGAAGGTGCATCCAGATACATGGCTCCAAACTTAGCAAAAGATCTGTGGCAAGACTTTGAGGCACACGCTGGATATTCTTTTAACAAGTCTCACGCTGTGGCATACTCTACGCTATCCTATTGGACGGCTTGGCTAAAGTACTACTACCCACTTGAGTTTATGTTTGCTATTCTTAAAAACGAGAAAGACAAGGATGCACGCACAGAGTACCTGATTGAGACCAAGAGAATGGGCATCCCCATCCGACTCCCACACGTAAATGACTCAGATGTAGACTTTAAAATTGAAGGTAACGGCATTAGGTTTGGCCTTTCTTCAATTAAATATATTTCAGACAACATCGCTGGAAAGTTTCTCGAAGCTAGACCCTTTAGCTCTTATGCGCAGCTAGAAGAGTTTGCAATGAAAAAGGGTACAGGGGTAAACAGCAGATCTTTGCAAGCCCTAAGAATTATTGGTGCAGCAACATTTGAGGATCAGCCACGCAACGAGGATGAGATTAGAGAAAATCTATATGAGTATTTAAATCTTCCAGAGTTTAACATCACTGTTCCTTCTCACTACCATGCGTTTATTAATCAGGTAGAGGAGTTTGAGGAAAAGGGGTCGTTTATCTTAATGGGTATGGTCAAGAGCATAAAAAGGGGCAAGGGGTGGTCACGTGTTGAAATACTAGATAAGACTGGCTCTGTCGGTATCTTTGACGAAGAGCAGACAGCCATTGAAACTGGTAAGACATACATACTTCTTGCTAGCGACAATAGGATTGTTTCTGCTATTCCGGGCGATGAGATTAGGCAGTCAGACGCCGCCTTGATCAAGTTCTTAAACTATAAGATGTTGCCATACAAAGAAGATGAGATGTACGTTGTATCTTTTAAACCACGCACAACTAAAGCTGGAAAGAAGATGGCAACGCTAACTTTGGCAGACAGCGGAAGAGACCTTCACTCTGTGGTTGTATTCCCCACAACGTTTGCTAAAGCATATATGAAGATTCAGGAGGGGAATGCTTACACATTCTCTTTTGGAAAAACAAGAGACGGGACAGTGATATTGGAGGATATACATGTTTGACGAAAGAGCAGCACAGGTACATGCAACAGCAAAAGAAAAGGGCTTCTGGCCCGAAGGCAATGTCGATGACATTTTCATAGCAAAGCAGTGCATGATGGTTGTTTCTGAGGTAACAGAGACCATGGAGGCTATTCGAAAGGATAAAGGCGCTGAAGAAATAGTTTCAGAATTAGCAGACATCCTTATTAGAACTCTAGATCTTTATGAGGGGCTAAAGAGAAGCGGGTATGTCTCTGGTTTATCGCTAACCGCAGCCTTTAACAACAAGACAGACTATAACAAGACAAGACCAGAAAGGCACGGTGTCAGATTTTGACAGTAACACTAGAAGAGGCTTTAGCTCAGCTAGATCCTAAAATTAGAAAAACCCTTGGCAGTGGTGTAGGTATTGAGATTACAAAACAGCCCACGCCTAGCTTCGGCTTAAACAGAGCTTTAGGGGGAGGGTTGCCCTATGGACGACAAGTACTTGTTTGGGGAAGTAAGTCCAGCGCCAAGTCTTCTATGCTTTTGCAAACCATTGGAATGGCACAGAAGGAGGGAAAGCTCTGCGCATGGATTGATGCAGAGATGTCTTACTCCGAAGATTGGGCTCGGGGACTTGGGGTAGACACAGAGCAGCTAATCTATTCTCAAGCCCGTACCATTAATGAAATGGTTGACGTAGGTGTTGCCCTTATGGAGGCTGGCGTAGACCTCATTGTAGTGGATAGTATTACATCCCTGCTACCTGCAATCTACTTTGAGAAGGGCACTGAGGACCTTAAACAGCTAGAAAACACCAAGCAGATTGGTGCAGAGTCTAGAGACTTTAGCAACGCATGGAAAATGATTAACTATGCTAACAATAAAGTTAAGCCAACGTTGTTTATCTTGATCTCACAGTCTCGCAACAATATTAATGCTATGTATACTAGCCAGCAACCATCTGGTGGTCAGTCTACAAAGTTTTACTCTTCTACAGTTATTAAGCTGTTTAGCTCTGAGTCAGACAATCAGGCACTCAAGGGAAAAATTCCTGTAGGAGACAAGCTAATTGAGGAAAAGATTGGTCGCAAGATTCGCTGGGAGCTTCAGTTTTCAAAGACATCTGCTGGCTTCCAGTCTGGAGAATATGACTTCTACTTCAGGGGTGACAGCATTGGCGTAGACGAGATTGCGGATCTTGTAGACACTGCCGAGCTTGCTGGTATCGTAGAAAGAACTGGAGCATGGTACATCCTTCCCGACGGCTCTAAAGTCCAGGGTAGAGATGGGTTTGTCAACAAGGTAAAAGAAGATGAAGATCTTCGCAAACAGATTGCGGAGAAGCTAAATGGCTAACAGATACACTGTGTATCAGGGTAATTTTGTTTGCCACGAGTGTCGTTCTATAGTGCCAAATATGAGGTTTTACCCTTGGTCTAAAGAGATGACGTGGCTTTGCTCTAGCAACCACATGACAAAGGTAAGCCTACAAACTAAAAAAACAAAGAGAGACTATGACAGAAAAAAGTGAGGGTAAGCGTATTGGAGCAAAGCTACACAAGAACTCCGGTCGTAATACCAAAAAGGGTGATGCTTCTTGGTACAACTTCGTAATTGACTTTAAAGAGGTTGGCAAGAGCTTTACTTTAAATAAAGATGTCTGGGCAAAAGCTACAACGGATGCCTTGAAATCTAATAAGGACCCTGCTATAGTTGTAGTACTGGGTCAAACACAAAAAACAAGACTGGCAGTTGTCGAGCTGTCATTGCTAGAACAACTGTTAGAAGAGAGAGAACAATGAAAATCTTAATGCTAGATATTGAAACTACGCCTATGCAGGTTTATACCTGGGGGTTGTGGGACCAGAACATTGGAATTAACCAGATCATCAAGCCCACCGAAATGATGTGCTTTGGTGCAAAGTGGCAGGGCAAGAAGAAGGTTACCTTCAAGTCTGTCCACCACGATGGCAAGAAGGCTATGTTAGAAGAGCTGCACGCCATGATGGAAGAAGCAGACGTACTTATGGGCTGGAACTCAGCAGCGTTTGACCACAAGCACATCAAGCGTGAGTTCCTTGAAAACGGTATGGAGCCACCTTCGGTAGTAAAAGACTTAGATCTTATGAGTGTTGTAAAGGCTAACTTCAAGTTCCCTTCTAACAAGCTAGACTATGTTGCCCAGGCACTTGGTGTTGGCGCAAAGGTTAAGCACTCGGGATTTGATCTGTGGATTGACTGCATGGCAGGCAACGACAAGGCCTGGCGTGAGATGAAGAAGTACCAGATTCAGGATGTGGTCCTCCTTGAGGAGCTGTACCAGGTTCTGCTTCCTTGGTTGCCAGGGGCTAGCAGCGTAACGGTAAAAGAAAGACGTGAAATCTCCGACCCAGAGAAGGTGCTATAATAGTATGACAGAAAATAACGAGAGCAAGACTACCCTTGACATGGTCAATGGCCTTGCTGAAATATCTGAATATGTAAAAGATGACGACTTAGATACGGCACTAAGCATGGTAGCTAAGCTTATTCTTAAACCAGATATTCCAATTAACGTGGCAACAATTGAGATTGTTAGGTTGCAAGCAATTGCAGCAAAAATGTCTTTTAAAGCTACCTGGATGGCAAACGTAGAAAAGGGAGATCGGGCAAAGAAGAATATTTATTTTACAGCAGCATCAGCAATTAGCGAACTTGTTGCGGCATTAAAATATATTACTCGATAACATTATGACTAAAAACTTACTTAACCAAATAATGGCAAACACAGACAAGCCTTTCAAGGCATCTGAAAGTATGCAGACTTTGATTGAAAAGATTAATTCTGGATACATTGCAAAACGTGGTTCGCGTCATCAGCAGAAGAAGAGCTTTGCTCCTTCTACAATTGCTTATGGCCATGGAGAGTGTGCAAGATACTGGTACCTGGCTTTTGAGGGTGGCACTTTTGAGGACCATGCAGATGCATTTGCTGGAGCCAACATGACAAACGGTACAAAGTCTCATGAGCGCATCCAACAGGCCATTGAAGACGCTGGCATTATGGTAGATTCTGAGTTTAAGATTACTTATGAAGACCCCCCCATATTCGGCTTCGGGGACGCTATAGTAGAGCACGAAGGTGAAGAGCTTCTTGTTGAGATTAAAACGGCTATGCAAGAAGGGTTTGAGTATCGCAAGAAATCCGGTAAGGCTAAGCTAGGTCACTTAATTCAGGTTCTTATTTATATGAAGATCCTAAAGAAGGCCAAAAGTGTTATAATTTATGAGAACAAAAATAATCATGAGCTGCTGGCGATACCTGTTGTTGTAAATGATTATTACATTAAGTGGATAGACCAGACGTTTGAGTGGATGAGGACAGTTCGTAAGGCTTGGGAAGATAAAACCTTGCCAACCAAGAACTACCGATCTAACTCAAAGATCTGCAAGACTTGCCCATTATCTAAAGTTTGTGCAGAAGCTGGTCAAGGAGACTTAAGAATAAACTCCTTGGAGCCTTTAAATGAAAACATGTCAATGGTGTGATGATGCTTTTGAACCAAATGTAGGGTATCAGATCTACTGCTCTCCAGAATGCAGAGATCAGGCTACCAAAGAAAAAATTGCACAGAGATATATTATTTCTCGTCGTAACAAAATGATAGGCAAAAAGAGGTCTTGCAAATCTTGTGGATCACAGCTGTCGGCATATAACGACGACGTAATCTGTCAGTCCTGCTTGATTAATCCCAAAGACGTCTCTAAGGCTCTCAAAGAAATTAAAGGAATAGCAGATGGTAAAACTCAGCTCACTGACTAATAGGCCAGAAAGAATATGCTCAATTGACGCAAGCACAAATAGTCTTGCATTTGCTGTTTTTAATAATAAAAAATTAGAGGCTGTGGGTAAGATCAATTTTGAGGGTGCTACTACCTATCGAAAAGTTGCAGATGCTTGCAACAAAACTAAAAACTTTTTTAGTTTATTTCCTGTAGAGGCGGTAGTGATTGAGCACACTGTGTTTATGAATAGCCCTAAGACGGCAGCTGACCTCTCTTTGGTCCAGGGATCACTCTTAGGAGGGATGTCTTTATCTGGCGTTAGAATGATTAAAAGCATTAATCCTATAGCTTGGCAAACCTTTATTGGTAACGGCAGGCTGAGTCACGCAGAGAAGTCGGACCTCAGAGTCTCTAGCCCAGGAAAAAGTGAGTCTTGGTATAAGACTAAAGAAAGAGAATTAAGAAAAGATAAAACAATTAAGTTTGTTAATACTTATTACGATAAAAAGGTAAATGACAACGACGTAGCGGATGCTGTTGGAATTGGTCATTACGCTATTCGTAATTGGGAAAAGCTAGGTTGACAAGGAGGCATTATGGCTGCTAAACTTTATACTAATGAAGCATGGCTTCGTAAAAGATTTCAGGTAGACCGCAAAACTCCGCAAGAGATTGCAAAAGAATGCGGCTCTAGCGTAGAAACAATATATGTTTATCTATCTAAGTTTGGACTCAGGAAGTCAAAGCGTTAAAAATTATTGTTGGAAGAGACTAGGGGTAGTGCCAACTGATGAGCAAGCAGACCGAGAATAAAATAACAGAAATTATGCGGGGCATTGAAGAAATGCTTATCGCAAAGAATAGAGCATATGGAGACTCTGCCTTAGAGCCCGTAAGGGTCTTTTCTAAAACAGACACTATCGAACAACTTTATGTTCGGATCGATGACAAGCTATCTCGTGTTCAGCGGGGACACGAGTACCCAGGAGATGACACCATCTTTGACCTAGTAGGTTATTTGGTGCTATTGCTTATTGCAAAGGAGAGAGATGAGAAAGTATAGTACAGCCGAGCAGGTATCGTTTGACGACGTTCTTCTGATGCCACAGTACTCTGATATTCAGAGTCGTAAAGATGTAAATTTGACAACAATCATTGGTAAGGGACCTAGAGCTTTACGTCTTAGCTCACCAGTAATTGCAGCACCCATGGACACTGTTTGCGAGTGGGAGATGGCGGTTGCAATCCGCAAGCTAGGTGGCCTTGGAATTCTTCACAGGTATATGCCAGTAGAAGAGCAGATCCGTCAAATCAGGATGGTCAAAGCCAATACTGCTTTAGCGGGAGCATCTGTGGGGGCAAGGGGAGACTACCTTAAAGAGGCAACCTCCTTGGCTCAGGCTGGGGCTGGGCTAATCCTTATCGATGTTGCTAACGGTCATAGCCAAATTGCAATAGATGCAGTTAAAAATATGAAATCTTTGTTTGGCAACGATGTGCATATTATGGCTGGCAACGTAGCCACTTGGGATGGATACGCAAGGCTTGCTGACGCTGGGGCAGATTCTGTACGTGTTGGAATTGGTGGAGGATCTGCTTGCACAACTAGGGTTGTTAGTGGACACGGAGTTCCGACCCTAGCTTCCATTCTTGATATCAGAGAGCACTTTGCTTATGGCGACGGACCTTCAATTATTGCTGACGGCGGTATTCGCAACTCTGGGGATGCAGCAAAAGCATTAGCCGCAGGAGCCCAGGCAGTTATGGTTGGTCGAATTCTTGCGGGTACGGCAGAGTCTCCAGGAGAAGTTGTAGACGGCAAGAAAGTCTTTCGAGGAATGGCGTCCAGGGAGGCACAGGAAGACGGTAGAGGAGTTGTATCGGGTGTAGAGGGTATCTCTACTACCATAGATTTTGTTGGAAGCGTTGATAATATAATTAATGATTTTTCATCGGGACTTGGCAGCGCCCTGTCATACACAGGGGTAGATAATCTTGTTGACTTCCATCACGAAGCAGTGTACAATAGAGTAACAAGTAGTACACTAAACGAAACAAAGCCACACGCAAAGGAATAAGATGCCTCGACGCAAAAAGCTGGTAGCAAA
>Ga0209953_1000132_pt1 | contig 28557 bp, 48 predicted proteins | sample SalPonred_H2O_MG_FD_185713 | JGI IMG/M metagenome (GOLD analysis project Ga0209953, IMG submission 185713) | Salt pond water microbial communities from South San Francisco under conditions of wetland restoration - Salt Pond MetaG... | ecosystem: Environmental > Aquatic > Non-marine Saline and...
GTTGGTATTTGTGCTGTTCACAGTTTGATCCACGGTTTGATCAATCGTGCTGTCGGTGGTTTGATTGATGGTGCTGTCCGTGGTTTGATTGATCGTGCTATCGGTGGTATTGTTGATAGTGGAGTTATTGGTATTGTTTGTGGTCTGATCGATCGTAGAGTTGTTTGTGTTTATATTGGTGTTGGTGTTGTCAGTGCCGCCACTTAGGATATTATTGTTGGTATTGACGTTAGTGTTGGTGTTATTAGTGCCACCACTGATCACATTGTTGTTTGTGTTAGTGCTGTTCACCGTGCTGTTGGTTGTGGTGTTGCTTTCTGTCACCACAAGGCTGGAACTATCAGCCTGCCCGTCCGCATCTTCCAAGGCCTGTGCTTTTTGCACACATGCTATTGCGATGACTATACCTATCGCATACAAACATCTTTTGAACATTTCACAAGCCCCCACTCGTAAAAAAGAGCCCTCACGCTCTACTTTTGTATAATATTTATTGCTCTACAGCAATTGTTAACTGCAAGTATTTATCAGTTTGGTGTAAAAATATTTACATCAGCACTAAATATTGTTATGAACAAAGAAGAACAGGATGCTCTCCGAGCCGTTAATGAAGCAATGCGTGAATTAGATTGCGAGTACACATTACCAAACAAACTAGAGCGATTGGAAAAGAACGATATACAGAATGCCCTGTATGAAACTGGTGGCAATCAAACACTTGCGGCTAAGAGATTGGGCATAGGTAGAACCTGTTTGATTGCTAAGATGAAAAAGTTGGGTTTATCTTAACAAATGTAACAAGAGAGTTTAAATCTTAAAAATCATCTGAGGGTGAACTTGTTGTTCCGGACCGACCACATAAGGCTGTCCAGCCTGTATCACGCCACTAACTGCATTTATGTCTGTGAAATACAAACTGTGAGAGTTAGATTTAGTTTTGCCCTGTTTTGTATCTAACAATAGCATACCTTCAAATTTACTCATTCGCTGATAATTCACAAAACTAAGCATACCCCATTCGTGTGCTATTTGACGACTATCTCCGCTTTGTAGTGCCTGTAATAAGGGTCCTTCTTCTGCACTCTCTGTAAAAGAAAATGCCCCTTTGATTATTTTTTCACATAGTCCTGGTAAGGCTTTTGCTTCTATTTGTGCGCGAATATTTTCAGCCCACATTTTTCCGCTGATTCCTTTGCCAATTTCATCAATGCCTGCTTCTTTGAATGCTTCCTCAACCATTCTTTGATTCATTTTTGATTTACGGTTATCTACAAATCTACCACCACTGCTGGTACGAGCCTTTACCTCAGTCATCACGCCGTTAATTACCAGGTCGCCTGCTAAGTCTGCACTTCTCCCAGATGCTTTAATATCTGGAGATAACACCGCAAGAGCAAATTCCCCTGCTCCAATACCTTGTGGTGTGTAATTATAGATATTATTGAATACCCGCATCACAAAGTCATCGCCCATTACCCAATCTGAAAAATTATGAACCTGATTAGGGGTTGCTAGTTTTTGTACATCGATAAAACCATTTGGATATGCGGCAATGAACTGTTCTTTTTCTGCGAAGGTACCTTCTGTGTTCATTACCAGTCCTGCGAAAACTCTTAGTTTGTCGCCAACGTCTTCGTCTTGTGCAAGTGCATTGGAAATGCGTTCGTCCAAAGTAGATTTTTCAAGAGCTTGATAAATTCTGTCAAGCATATCTCTGTCTTCTTCGGTTTTTAGTCTTTTTACAATTAGATCCTTGAGCTGTGTGTCAGAAATATTAGGATCATATTCCAATAAAATATTTGGATTTTGTGCTACTTTGAATTCGTTGAAACGCATCTTAAACTCCTATAGCGTATTTATGCAAGTTTAGGAAACAACATGTCGCGGCAGAAGATATCTACATCTTGTTCCGGCAAGCCAAGGCTTTTCATGGTTCTAGGAGTATGCGGATTTTGTTGTTGATTTTCGCAATAGTAATTTTGTGCGGCTGTAATTAATGCTGTATCACCGTAACCTGTGAATTCGCCTACTTCTGCAAAATAGGCACAGAGATTATTTAACGCTATTTCAATGATGGCCACAGCTTCCTCCTCAGTGTTAACATTGCCAGCCGCTAACATTGTATCTGTAAAAATATTCCGAGCCCATTCTGGCAGTTCACGCTGTTTCTTAGGAACAAAGTCTTCCACACTTTCTTTGTATCCGATAATCATGGGATGTTCTACATCAAGCGTGGGTGAAAAGTCATGAAAAGCACCAGTCATTTTATTCTTGCCCGCGATAACATCAAAGCCGTATATCGGAGCATCGTTATTGAGCACAGGAAAAACACATACATGCATCATCCAAAGCCCTTTTGATTCTCGTGCATCTACAACATCAATATGAGCACGACGCACATTTTTGTTGCACCAAACGCGATTAATCCAACCTTTATCTGGCTGGTTGAAATCTGCAAGACCTTGCTCTTCAATTTCCTCTGCGTTTTCATCAAAAATGTTTATTATTTGATTTTGACATTCAATTAGTTGGTTCCAAATAATGCTCAATATCTAACTCCATAAGTTCTTGGAAGAGTTTAGTTGCGCTGGAAAAAACGTACTTAGCCTCTTCAGCTAATCCATCGTGTGTTTTAGCACGAATTTTTTCTTTCAATTCTTCAATTGGCAAATCAAAATCATACATGGTCGCTTTGCCTGGTATTTTTTTACGGATCATTTGTCCGCCGCTCAAGTCCCCCATATGTAGAACATATACATGGGCCATCAACGCTTCACTATCAGTCATGATATTTCTCATATGCGTAATATAATCATGAGTGCTGGTGACTATGACTGGCGGAGTGTCTTTGCTCCATAATTCTAAAAAGTCATTTTCAATTTTAAGTTTTCTTTTTATTTGTGGAACGTCGTCCAATAGCCCTTGCGCAGAAGCAAGAGCTTCTAACAGATCATATTTTTTGTGTTGGTTCCAAAGATAGGTAGCATATAGTTCTGGATTAATTTTACCGCTCATTAACACTTTAACAAACTCTTGGCGTTCCGCTTCCTTATGATGCTCCCAAGTTAATTCTTTGAGATTACTCATTCTTTTTCCATCTTGATAACCAACGGAAATCCTTGGTCTCTAGTTGCAATAGTCGCTTCTGTTGTTTTTTGTTCTGCTATTTCATATGAGTAAAGACCTACCACCGCTGATCCTTCATTGTGAATTGTTAAAGTTAAGTATTCTGCGGTTTCACGCGAGTGTCTAAAGAATTTTTGTAAAATTTCAATCACCCATTCCATCGGTGTCAAATTATCATTTAAAAACACAACCTTGTATTTTGAAGGCTCCTTTGAAACTTGCTTGATCTTCTCATCTATTTGGATGTCTACATCTGTTGTCATACTTTCACCTTATAAAACGGGGGAGTAAATTCCTCCCCCTAGACTTTACTCGCTATCGTGTTCGATTGCTTCAGCTTCTGGCGCACTGATTGCAATCTTCTTAGGTTGTAGTTCTTCAGGAACTATTCTTTTTAGCTTGATATTCAACATGCCAAGATCAAGAGTAGCACCTTCTACTTCAACATGATCAGCAAGTGTAAACTCTCTACGGAAGTTGCGTCCGCCAATTCCTTTGTGTAGATAGTTTACTTCTTCATCTCTTTTGGGAGATGTGCCTTCAACACGCAGAGTATTTTTGTCTTTGATGATATCCAAGTCTTCCATACTGAAGCCGGCAACAGCAAGAGAGATTACATACTCGTCTTCGTTTTCCTGGACAATATTGTATGGAGGATATCCCTGTGATTGGCTGTTTGCGAATGTTCGATCTAGTTCGTCGAACAGTCTGTCAAAGCCAACTGTTGCTCTGTGTAGTTGAGGTAGGTCTAGAGTTGATAGTCTTGTCATTTTGTTTCTCCTTTAATAAGCAAGATTATTTTAGGACCCATAATTGGCGTCCAATTGTATTTATACAGGAATTCATCACACTAGTCAAATTTTTTCTTGGAATGCATTAAATTTTTATAGACTCTGGTAATTGTATTGATACTTAAATACAAACTTAGGATACTATCCTTATGTTTGTCTACTTGTTGTGTTTCATGTGTCCATTCTTCACGTTTAAAAGGAATAACCTGCACTAGAGGATCACCTGGTTTGAGAAAAACTTTGTCTTGTGTTTTTAAATAACCAATCATATTAAAGGTTGAATCAAATGTGTCTGTGTCAATTATTCCAGACAGAAATTCAAAACGGTCCTCAAAGCTGTAGCTAGGGTGCGTTATATAACAACTATATCCAGGTGGAGTAATTATTTTCCATTCTGTGTTAATTTTAAAGTAATTTTTTCTTTTACCATCTATTTTTATTGGACATTGTTGATGAGGATGATGGGATACCGCACTCTCCCTATTTGCTGTATAACCAAAAGTCTCAAGATTTTTCTCCCCAGAGTATTCTGCTTTAAGTTGGATCTCTTCTGGACATCTTAAAATATATCCTGTTGTTATAACATCTAACACCGGCATGCAACTTTTTACAGTGGTTAGTCTATTGTCAAAATAATCTGGTAGTTCGTCTATCTCGCTGTCAGTTAATTTTTTATACCACTCCGGGATCATTTTTTTCGCAGGCAGGGGCGGAAAATGTTTTACTACAGCGTCATTAGTATGTGTAAATTTAATTATATTCATATCGTTACCTATTTTATACCGTAATTAAAACTAATAGAGATTCTATCAGTGTTTGATTTATTTCCTTGCACACTGTGTTTTAACCAACTAGGAAATATGTACAATGCTCCTGTTTTGGCGGCATATGTTGCCCGGGTACAAGTAAAGTAAGTCTCTTTGTCAATAATTTCTGGAATATGATATTCGCCGTTGTCAGATCTTTCGAACTGAATATTCCCTTGATTTTCGTTAGCATCTACATAGTATACACCACTTAAAACACTACCGACATGGTTATGTAAGTTATTATAGCTACCAGGTGGATTTATGTTAATCCAAATATTATACAATTGCAATAAAGGTAACCCTACCTGTTTTGTACACTGAGATATTTCTTCATTAAGAGTGTTCACTAAAATATCCATCTGTGCATTCTCATTAGGTTTTAAATCGTTGCTTTGGTATCCTCCAAAGTTGCTGATAATCCTACCAGAATCAGTTACATGTTTATCATATGCAAACTTTTTTAACTGTTTATTATTAACGCTGTGGATTATTGCGCTCCATATGACGCTAGGAAACCACAACTCTGTGTGCATTGCCATTATATCAGCTCGATTTTAACTGCTGTTTTTCCAATTTCTTAAGCCAACGAGCACGCCCTGCAGACTTTGCACGGCACCTTTTTACACTGGGTTTTACATATTCTTGGCGTTCTCGAACTTCCTGTAAAATTCCTGCTTCTTGTACTTTTTTCTTAAATTTTCTTAGTGCACCGTTGACATCGCCGTTACGCACTTCTACACTGAGGCTTGCCTTAAATGGCTGATGTTTTTGATAGTTTTTGCTCAAGTTCTGCTCCTATTTTTTGTTTGAGAAAGTCGAGAGTAAATATTCTGTTATTACTCAGTATATTATAAACATTATCTGCACTGTTTGTCAACCAGTAGACATTAGAATTGGCAATAATATAACTTGATAGATCTCTTATAATGCTTGGACTGTTATCTATATCTAGAATAACCAAATTACATCTCAGGCACATGTCAAGTAACCAATTTAAATCATGATCTTGTTTATTTTTTACTTCATACAGATACACATCAAAATCGTCATCAAAATCAAAAACCATGCTTTGGAATTCATCTTTGATAATTTTACTCGGGTAAATTAATAAAAAGGTGAGGTTATTTGTATATAATTTATCTGGAGGAGTTATAATCTTAATATGGCTCATCTGATGATCCAATGCGCTTCCATAGAGTACCCTGTTGTTGTTCTGCGTTCTGTATATATCCCTCAGGATAAGACACTGTGGTTAGGTCTGGTTTTACTCTTTGGTTATTTTGCGTATCTGTTGATCTTTGTCCTTCATTATGTATGATCTTTTTTTTTGATACTCTTCTGCTTTGTCAAGATAATCTTCCCAAGGAAACTTATTAATTACGCCTAACAGATATAACCTTTTATATTCCTTAATTGTAGCGTCTGGATGATCTTCCTTCCATAACTTCTTGGCATTTTGCCATGTCACATCTTTATCTAATTCGTCTATTTGTTCTTCAGTAAGACGAAATTTTTCTGATGATTCTGTATCTTTTTTTTCGGTGGTATACGACTCTGCTACTTGTTGCTTTGACAATTCGTTAGAAACTTCTCGTTCTTCCTTGCTTATGGGATCTTCTTCAGAAAATCTATCATTGAGATCTTCTACGTCATGTTTGGTCTCAGCCGCAGTTGCATTATCCCATTCATCATACCGCTGTAGTAACTGCTGTGTATCTAAGCCACTGGGCTTTGGCGCATCATAGACAATATCTTCTGTTTCTTTATCTTCCAGTCTCTGCGCAATTTCTGGATCTCTTCCTGTATCATCTGCTCCTGGGTGGCCGGACGGCCCTGAATCATCTGGGGTGCTTTCTTCCTCGGTGGTAACATTTTCTTTGCCCTCTCTGTACCAATTGAAAGTGTATTGGCTTGCGATCAACAATAGAACAGCAAGCGGATCAAACACTATGATGATCACGATGATAACCCATCTCACCGCTTCTTCTAACAGATCTTTGTCTGCTTGATCACCATAGATAAATTCTGCTATGTATTTAATAGGCCCGACCTCCGCCTCTAATTTGCGATATTCTGCTTCAAGGGTAAATTTATCTTCTGTAAGCCTATCCAGTTCGGTGTTGGCATTGGTAATGCGTTGTGTTTGTTCATCTATCACAGCATCGATGTCAGCACCTGTGGTTTGGCCAAGTTGTGCTCTCAACCTACCAATCAAGTCATTGCTGTCATCTATTTCGCTTTCTGCCCTGCTTCTCAGTCTTGCAATTTCTTCCTGTGCAGTGGCTTTTAATTCCTCAACCTTGGCAAACACATCTTCTCGCTGTGCTTCTAATCCCGCCCTGTACTCTCTCACAGCACGGGCTGTGCCTCCGCCATATGCTCCGTCTGGTCTTGCACCTACCAATGTTTGCAGGCGTTTGACCGCTTCTTCGTCGGTGGTGTCAATGTTGCTGAGTGCATCCAATCTATCTAGCCGATTGTCAATGTCAGGCAGTTGTGCCAAGAAGAATTCTTTGTCGTTTTCCAGTTTTTGATTGGTGGCATCGATTGCGGGTTGCACGCGATCATAGGCAGTGTCAATGCGCTCCTGCTCTCTGTCGATCTGTGCTTGGATATTTTGGTCGGCGCCTGTGCCGGACGTCTGTGTTTTCTCAATGGTCTGTTCGGCACGCAGAACTATTGCTTCCTGCCTAGCAATCTCTTTTTCGATCTGTTCTATCTGTGCAACACCTTCACCTGCGGCGGCAGTTTGTTCAATGTGTGCTTTTGATAGGAAGCCAAAGATACCCATGCTGGTGATGAACATCAGTATCACCACCGCGGCGCTGAGATAGGTTTTAAGCCACCAGTTTGCTCGCTCCCAGTGTTTGTGCAACCAAACCGCGGTGACCAGTTTGCCTATTTCCAGTGCACCTCCCATGATAATGATGGGCACGGCTGCCGCGGCAAAGATAGCTACCAAGCCCGCGACAGAGTAGTATATAGCAACCCCACTGATGGTCAGTGCGGTGATGAGCGATAACAGTGCTAAAAACATAATGTATTTATCTACTATTTGTTAACCCAGTACCAATCTTTACCGGGTTTTTTGACGCAGGCAATTTCTTGCCATTCTCTGCTTTTTCCTTTGTACCTCACAGTGTTAAATAAAGTAGTACACCAGCCACTGCCAGAAGGGCGATGAGCTACAACCTTAACCACGCCACTTGCAGAATTATCATTTGCATACCAGTCACAGGATTCGCCCAGATTTAAGTTGTCTAGAGCAAAGTAAACACACATTTCATGTTGTTGTCTACTATGCTCTGGAACGGTATATGCATTGTACTTGCCCCAGTTGTAGGCTATATCCACAACACTTGTCACAGTGTTATAATTACCTGCTGTGCTTATTTCACCGTAGTAAGACTTATTTGTGCAACCGCTAGTAAGCAAAAGCACCGTTAACAGGCTCCCAGCGGCCGCCGGGAAATTTGCAAAGGAATCCTTTAACATTTTTAACTTCATTGTTGATTACCAATCTCTGTGTGTATTCTCGACACTGCTGTGCTACTCCGGCTGACCTTGTAACATGATTAACCTTAGGCTTATCTGAACAGGACACAATTTTTTTTGAACTTACCATACCATTATCGTCAACTATTTGCTCGTCGGTGTAGCAATACTGTCCGTAAGGAGTGATTGCGGTTTCGGGTGTTGAGGAGCAACCTGCAATTGCAAGTGCTCCTACTAAAACAGCATATCGCATATTATTGCGCCTGTTGTGAAATCTGTTTATCCTGACGTGCTTCCTCTAGTAAGCGATTGAACACTTCAAGCGGCATTTTGATGCGCACATAAGTATGTACACGCCCGGTAGTTTGCAGTTCATACGAGTGCTTTTTAACTTCGACATGCTGCCGAATTGATGTTTCCCTGGTGGAATGTTCAACAATAGTTTGTGTCACACGGTTTTCGACATTGTTATTGCCTGTGAGATTAACAGATGTCTTAGAATTCACAACTCCATTGATCCGTTCAGCATATCCCTTCACTGCAAAAGCATAGGCCTGTGACTCGCTAGCCTGTTCATAAACACTTTCGCCCATACCACAAGAGTATGCATATTCATCTTGCCAGAATAAAAAACCTTCTGTGCCGATCTGTTCACAGTCTACATACCAATTAGGATGAGCTTTGGTTTCGCGAACAGTAATTTCTTGCATACCAGAACAGCCTGCAAGAGTGATTGTGGCGCCAATCGCCAATGCCTTAAGTGTGCCTTTCATTGTTTGTCTCCATATGATTAACAATAGTATTAGTGTATGACAGATTTAAATTGGTGTCAACCGTTTTTTATTCGGCTCTGTAAAAAATGTGAGCACCGATGCGGCCGATTGTAGTATATCTCTTGTTCCAACTGGGATCCACATAGGTTGCGTGATAGTGTGTGGCGCCTTCTGTGATACCACGCATCATATCACGATGAAGGATTTGATATGCCACAGTCTGTGCCCGTCTCCAGGATTCTGCATCTGTGGGGTTGTCATTCTTTCCGTCACAGAACCACGAAAACTGGCATTTATGTCGAATGGGCACAAGTTTATTGTGTTCTTCTTTCCACCAGCGAGAAAATTTAGCATCTTGGACCACACCGCAGATTGTGTCAGGCCAACGGTTGTCGCGAACACGGTTAAGAACAACGTCACTGACGGCAAACTGCCCTGCTAGATTATCTGATCGTGCTTCGTGATATACATTTAATGCCAGGCAATATTCCTGCGGATGGCTTTCCATTGTGTAAAGTTCACCTTCCGGAGCGCGAATAGTATCTCCAAAAGATTCCGTGGTTGCAACAGTGGCGGTTGCGAATAGCATTGAACACGCGATCGCTGTAGTAAATTTCATTATTGCCCTCATCTATTATTTAAAGGTTAAAGTTTTGAGATAAACTGTAAGTTTATCCGCGCCGCATTTTTGCAATGCTTTCTGCTTCTTCTTGATTGATAACAGGAACAGCATTACTTTTATGAAGTGTAGCGATTCCCTTAACCAAGGTGCCAGTATATTCTTTCTTAGGTTGTTGTAGTGCATTGCCTGCGCCTAAGTTGCCGCTAGGAATGTGCGCAGTGTTGTCCCTGCGGTAGCCTTTTGTTTCCCACTTGAAGGTTTTGACTTCATTGGCTGTTTTATATTGTGCAGGTGTTCGACTTTCAGTTTTGCCATGGACCCAAGCGACATATTGTTCGATTGTCATCATTTCGGAATGACGATGTGCTTGCTTTAACTTCTTATTGTAAACGCGGAGTTCATCGCGATACTTTTTCAGTTGTGTTTTTGTGAGTTTGCTAATCTTTGGTTTGCTGGTCCTTAATGTTGACAAACCTTTTTCAAGATGCATTGTCATAAAAAACTCCTGCTTGTTAGTGTAGTATAACTATAGCAGGAGTTTAATGGTCTGTCAACAGATTATTTTTGTTCCATTAACTTTACAGCCGCATCATAGTCTTCACGAGCAATCACACCGCGCTCTAGAAGAACTTCTCTGTTGGCTAGATGTTGTGCTAGGATGTCGTCTTTGCTCTGTCCATGATAAGGCACAGCATGACCTTCTTCGATAAGTGTTTCGGTAAGTGTCTTTCCTGACGGCAAACGAAAGTCGCCTAGAATGCGTCCGAATTTGCCTTTCATGTCTTCACCGTGCTTGTTTTCTGTGGTGATCAGTTTGGCTCCGTCTTTCATTAGTTCTTTGACCCTTGACTTTGCGGCTTCGCCGAAAAGATCTTCCACTTTGTCACTGGTCCTGCTTTCTTCTGTGTCGATGCCCATGACCCGGACCCTTTCATCTCTAAGAGTTACTCCAAACCCTAGATCAATGTCTACATCTACTGTGTCTCCGTCAACCACATACAAGACGGTGACGTCATATTCATTTTGTGTCATATTAATGCCCTCTATTAATATGAGTATTTATTAAATGCTGTCGCCTTCTGTGTAGGGACGCACACCGTGTTCTTCCAGCTTGTCTTCACGGATGCACACCGAATCGTGTATTTCCCAACCCATAGGATAATAGTATTCCAGTGTGCGAATGATTGGTGCGGGATTGTTCTGTGCCCAATACACACACTGTTGTTCATTTTCAAATGTAGGATTGGTCCAAAGAAATCCTTCGTGCATTCCCTGGCTCATCTGCGTTACCAGAATCATTACATACCAAGTCATATCTGCTGTTCTGCCATTTTCCGTTTGAGGTCTTCAGCACTGTAGCATCCACCTCTGAATATCACACCATCTATGCTGGCAAACTCAAACTCACCGTTTGCATCCACCACCACCGAGTTAGTGCCGTCGTCTGCTATGCGGTTAACAAACTCCGCACAGGCTTCGCGACTTTCAAAAAGTGTGTCGCTCACTTTGGGTCCTTCCGTTACTCCCGGTGCCGTCATATTGGTCACAGTGAATACCAAGGCTATCCCTGCCGTGGTTAATGTCACGCTCCGTCTCCTTGTATTGCTGGTTTGAAATCATCTCCCATCAACAGAATGCAGGCAACATCATCTTCGGGGAACTCTATCACCACAGAAAATCCTTTTGTTTTGGGATTGACGTATATTGTGCTGTTACCTTCAGCATATTGTTCTTCATTCAGTCTAATAACTGCTGGACCTTGCGAGAAAGGAATCTCTTCGTATTCTTGGGTAATAAAGTCGTGAACTCTATCACTCTGCTGACAGGCGGCTGTCATTCTCATTATTTGATTTGCTTGGGCGGGTAAAGCCAGCCCTAACAAAAAACAAAACGCTAGGGCTTGCTTCTTCACGGGATGTTCTCCTATTTTGGTATTTAGCCTTGTCCTCTATACTTTTTCTTAGAAGCACCTTTCTTTTTAGGTCGACTAAAAATACTGTGTCCTATCGAAGTTCTTTTCTTGACCCTTCTTTCTGCTATCGTATCGGAAAGTGTTGCTTTTTTTGAGGCTGCCATAAATTTTCCTTATTAACTGCGCACATTATTTAGCTAAAAGAAAAGCACCCGAAGGTGCTTTCTTGGTTATTTGGTAACAAGGTAACCAACCCCGTAGCCTTATGCGGCTAGTGCGAACTCATCGTTTGCGTTTATATGTTTTGCTTCTACGACCAGGTACTCCCAATCCTACGGCTTTCACATTGCCGGTAACTCCACTCGCCTAATTGCATCGCCGTCGAGTCCAATATCTGCCCCATCATAAGGATACCAGAGGAGGCGTTCCCTATGCATCGAGTACCAAGCTGATCATAGTACCCTTATGGTGGAACAGCCGGGATTCGAACCCGGGTCCGTCAACCTTTCGGTCTGCTTCATCGTTACAATACTATTTAACTGTCTTTGTTAGAAATTGTCAACCACATATGACAATACATCTTCCAAAGGCCAATCTTTCATAGTTTCTGCTATACCTATTACTTTAGCATCAGCTAAATCAGTTTCAATGTTCAAAAACATGAACAGTTCTTCTTCGGTAAGGACTTCTTCCCGAACAGCCGCTAACCAAAGCAAGCTCATTATCACACAGTTTAGGACGACAACATGATCGTATACTCCGTTCTCTAAAACATATTCTTTCGCTCTATTCATTGCGTTAAAATATGCGTTTATGCGTGAACCTATCTTGTCTAGATATCTCTTGGTTTCTAGGCTTGCCTCACTCATTTGTATCCTTTATCTTTATTCTATTGATTTCTTTGGTCTTCTTATTATAAAAAGTTTTGTACCAAGGATTGATAGCGGTAAGGTACCAATCCTTGCCCAGATATGCTGTATCACATTGCATACAGCATTCTGTGGTTCCGCAGTTTTTGTGATTAGGATCAAACTGCTCAGTCATTTTACATCGCGTTCTTTTTGTCTTGAATTTCTTTGCGACGCTCTTTGGTTAGTTTGCCGATGTCATTCAGTGCGGCTCTGGCACGGGTTGCCGCGGCCTTTACACCTTTTTCATCGAATGTGCTTGCTTCTGCAAGATAGTTATTAAATGCTTGAACGATTTGTTCGTGTAGTGTCATATTATTTCTCCTTAATTACCTACAAATATATTAGGCGAGCCTTGATTTGTATGCGGATTGCAATGCGGAGGCCCTACAACAGGACATAATCCGTCTGGATTAGCATTGTCTGGCGTGTTGTTTACAACTAATTTGTTATTTACATACACATTGTTAGTAGCCGCTATCAGGTTGCCTGCGCCATGAGTGTTAGGATCACCATTTACAGATACTAGTAAGTTATTTGCAAATACTGTTGCTTGGCCGGTCACCGTGGTAGTTGCACCACAGATTCTAGCGTCAGTGTCTCTATGTATAGGATCCGCACTCATTTTATTTCCTAAACAGCAATTCCTGTTGTGCTTTGGATATACTGTTTTGCCATTTCTTCGTCAGTTTTTGCCACAAACACCAGAGTATTCATATTCAACTCGACGTTTGTTTCTGGGTTAACCGTAAAGGTAAACGGCACCATGCCTAAACCTTGTTGATTGGCAGTGAGAGCCATTGGCTTACTCACTTTCAGTTTAGTGCCTTTTTCTTCTTCTAGGCGTGCGATAATTTCTTCGCCTGCCACTGTCTTTGCTGTGATAGTATCCCCTACTTTGTAGGGTGTTTCAATAATCATTAAAGTCGTCCTTCTGTTGATCCTGTGTTGGTATCTTCTAGATACCTTTCAAAGTCGTCGCATCCGCCTACGGCAAAGCCGTGAACTTTTATCTGTGGAAATGTTCTTGCGGTCGGAAACTGTTCGAACAATTCTTCTTTTGTGAAGTCCACGTCTACTAGTTTATACTCATATTGCAATCCGCGCAAGTCACAAATTGCCTTTGCTTTATCGCATTGAGGACACCCGGGCTTTCCAAATATTTCAATCATAGTGACAGTCCTTTGAATGTGTCTTCTGATACATCCTGTTTTGTTCCGCCGATCACATATGATGTTATTTCAGTTTCTTGAGGGGCGACTTGCACATCGCCTCCTGAAATCCACTTCTGTGTCCAAGGCAGTGGGTTGTTCTTTTGATTGTACAAGGCTTTGAATCCTAGGCTGGTCATGCGCTTGTTCACAATCCATTCCACATAGTCACACAATAACGGAGTATTCAAACCGATCATGCTTCCGTCTTTGAACAGATAGTCTGCCCAGGCCTTTTCTTGATCTGCTGCTTCTCTGAACATTTCAATGCACTCTGCTTCAGTTTCTAGTGCGATCTTTTCATAATCGAGATCATCTTTCTTGAGAATCTTCAGCATCATCTGTGTGCTACCTAGGTGCAAGTTTTCGTCACGAGCAACCAGTTTAATGATTTTGGCATTGCCTTCCATCTTCTTTAGTTCTGCGAATGCCCACGAGCAGGCAAAGCTCACATAAAAACGAACACCTTCCAGAATATTCACACTCATCAGTGCCAACCAAAGTTTCTTTTTGAGTTCGTACATATCTACTTTGATTTTCTTGCCATTGACTGTGTGTTCGCCTTCCCCTAGTAGATTGTAATAACTACTGGCTTCGATTAGGTCGTCATAGTATTTGGTAATACCATTGGCACAGTTCACAATCTCATCAATGTCCAGCATTTCGTCGAATACTTTTGAGGGATTTGAATACACATTGCGGATGATGTGGGTATAGGAACGGCTGTGAATAGTTTCAGAAAATGTCCAAGTTTGAATCCAGTTTTCCAGTTCAGGCAAACTCACAATAGGCGCAAAGGCTTCTACTGGTGCGCGACCTTGAACACTGTCCAACAAGATCTGACGCTTGAGGTTTGAAGTAAAGATGTGCTGTTCGTGTTCCGTAAGAGCCTTAAAATCCTTGGCATCCTGATAGATATCAACTTCTTCCGGTCTCCAAAAGAAACCCAGCTGTTTGTCAGTAATACTGTCAAACTGCTTGTACTTTAGAGTATCATATCTCTGCAGAGTAGGACCTCCACTTATGTCCAGAAACGCCGATACCTTGGTATGGTCTGCTCTGTTGGTTACTTCAAACACACTGCTCATTCTTGTCTCCCTTAAATAGTGCAACTGTCGCAGGCACCGTCATCGTCTTCGCCTGCTGGTAGTGGTTCTTCTGTTTTGTCAAAACTGTTGACGTCAAGTTCGCCTTGTCCGTCAAAGGTGTTAAAATAGTACAACTGCTTTCCACCGAGCCTATAAAACATAATAAGGTGTTGTAACATTGCACTCATTGGGATCTTTTCATCCTCAAAGAAAGTAGGATTGTACGAGGTGTTCACACTTATTCCCTGGTCGATGTACTTTTGAAGCACGGCCATGATTTTCAGGTACCCCTCAGGTGATTTTTGATCCCATAGTAGATCGTATTTATTCTTTAGCTTCTTGTATTCCGGCACTACCTGCTTGAGCACTCCATGCTTGCTTTGTTTTACAGATATCATGCTCCTGGGCGGTTCAATGCCGTTCGTGGCATTTGCAATCTGTGAACTGGTTTCTGACGGCATAAGGGCCATTAGCGTGCTATTACGAATACCAGTCTGTCTCAGCTGTGCTCTCAGTCCGGCCCAATCTTTTCGTTCCACATGTGGGAGAACTTCGTCTAGGTTCTTGGAATAGGTTTGATTGGGTGTGATACCCTGACCATATTTGGTTTCAGTGTTGCCTGGACAGGCTCCGTATTCTTCCGCTAGTTTTGCACTGGCTTTGATGAGATAGTAACTCCATGCTTCTGCCCACTCGTCTACTAATTCTAAACCCTGTTGGTCAATATCTTGATAATTGAGGCCTTGCTTGGCCAGCCAGTAGGCAAAGTTGATTATGCCAATGCCTAACGGTCTGCGTTTTTCTGTGCTGAGTTGTGCTGCCAATACAGGGTAGTCCTGATAGGTTAGCAGAGCATCAAGACCTCGCACTGCCAGTTCACAAACCCTTTCAAAGTCGTCCGGATGCTTGATGTTACCCCAATTAATGGCTGAAAGTGTGCACAGGCTGATTTCGCCTTCTGCGTCATTGAGATCGTTCAGCGGCTTGGTTGGTAGATCAATCTCAGCACATAGATTTGATTGTCTAATGGGCGCGACCTCAGGAATAAAACTGCCGTGTTCGTTGGCATTGTCAACATTCTGCAAATAGATTCTGCCAGTGTTCTTGCGCTCTTCCATAAACGCACTGAACAGGTCGATTGCTTTCACAGTCTTCTTGCGCAGTTTGTTGTTGCGTTCTGCCTTTTCATAAAGCTCACGGAACAGTTCCTGATCGGCGAAGAATGCTTCATACAGTCCTGGAACATCGTGCGGAGACAGCAGGGTGATTTCGCCGCCCTGTATCAGTCTTTCATACATCAGTTTGTTGAACTGTACACCATAGTCCATGTGACGAACGCGATTGTCTTCCGTGCCTTTGTTGTTCTTCAGCACCAATAGATCTTCTGCTTCATAGTGCCAGATAGGATAATACAGAGTGGCCGCTCCACCGCGCACTCCGCCCTGCGAACATGACTTAACAGCACTCTGGAAATGCTTGTAGAAAGGAATCACTCCTGTGTGATACGCATCACCTTTGCGGATAGGCGAACCAATTGCGCGAATGCTGCCTGCGCCTATTCCTATGCCTGCCTTCTGGCTTACATACTTGACCACACTGGCCGCGGTGGCATTGATACTGTCAAGGCTGTCATCTGTTTCGATCAACACGCAACTGCTAAACTGTCTTTGTGGAGTGCGAACACCTGCCATTACAGGAGTAGGTAAACTGATGTCGTGATTGGATATTGCGTCGTAATACTCTTTGATCCAGTGTAATCTTTCCGCAGGGTCATAATTTATAAACAATGTAGCCGCGATGAGGATGTAGCACATCTGCGGGGTTTCAAAGATTTCTCCTGTTACTCGATTCTGTGCAAGATATTTGCCGCGTAGCTGCTCCATTGCAACATATGTTAGATTTTCATCTCTTTTGTGATTGATAAAACCGTCAATGCGATTCCAGTCTTCTTCTGTGTATGCAGATAGCAGAGCCTCGTCATAGTAGCCACGCTGGACATTTTTCTTTACAAGGTCAAGGACTGTGCTTGGCTGGTAGGATCCGTATACTTGCTTACGCAGAGCATAATTAATTAATCTGCCACCAACATACTGGTAGTTGGGAGTATCTTCTGAGATTAAATCACTTGCCGCTTTGATTAGTGTTTCTTGAATTTCGTCAGTGCTCATGCCGTTATAAAACTGTATTTGACTTTTAAGTTCTACCTCACTTGGACTCACCCCGGTTATATTTTCGCATGCATAAAAAACAACTTTGTGTAATTTGTCAATATCCAGAGGCTCTTTGCGGCCGTCTCGCTTGGTAACTTGTATCATATCTTGTCCTTTTCTTTCTTTTTGTCGTGGTGTATTTAACGCAGAGGCGGCATCAAATAACTGTTCTCGAAATATAAATTCTTGGGTAGATCGGCCACTGAAACTGTCTTGTCATAATCATATCCAACACAGATGTCTCCTATGAACAACAAAAATATCGTGTCTGAATTATTGCTGTCGCGTACAATATGTATCTCAAACTTTCTATGCTTAAAACGCTCTGTTAATTGTAGACTATAACAAACGCCTAATAACTTACAAAATGCACAATACTGATTTTCGTATACTAACTCCCATGGATTTGGCCAAGTAGATTTGTCCCATGGATCGGTATGGATGCTTACAGTAGGAGCAGGTTCATAAAATCTTATAGCATCAATAAAGGGCGTGTCACTGACTTCTAACTCTCCCCTGAATGATCTCCACAAACTCAGTCTAGTTTCGTAATCTTTGCCAAACATCAAACAATATCTGTTTGTTTATTTTTTATTTTGAATTTAAAAGTAGTGCTATCGTCCCCAGGCATGGTGCTGGTTGCTGAAATATACACAGTTTCTAAGTTGCCGTCCATATCTACATCTACTAAATTAGCAGAAAATATCAAATTGTCAAGATAAATTTCGTCGCCATTAAAATGATATTCGTCTGAAACTTCAACTGTCTCATTTCTTGAATCTACCACAATTTGCAAAGTTCCGTTCCTTGTGACTTCGTAACTGTTGCTTACGATAATGTAATCTATTTCAAATCCTTGGTTTATATTCTGCGGAAGTCTAAACAAAGGATTGTTAGAGCCAGAACTGATAGTTAGTTCATGTTCGAAACCCAATGTGCTATTTACTGGGCCTTCTATCTCTGGGATGTAAGGTGCTGTTGCAATATTAGCTTGATCATAAGATAAGGCGGCGGTTCTGCCGAAAAAATCGTTTTTGGATTCGTTACCTGTGTCTGAGAATTTGATTACACTGTATACTGGTTCTCCTTCAGTTCCTGCATCATTGCCTACCAAGGTAAAGACATTAGAATCACTGACATTGTAAACGCCATTTTCTATCCAAATTGCTTGTCTGTCTATATTTTCAAACACAGAGCATTTAACAGTATTATTGGATGGTCCGGTTACCTGTCCAGGAGCACCCAAAGACATATTTTCGCCAAAAACTATGCCATAACCTAATGAACTAAATTCGCATTCGGACCATGTATTGTAATTGACATCCCAATTTGAAATAACAGCATAATCGAAATTTTTGATTTTACAATTAATAAACTTGTTCGACGACGATTCAACTGCGCCACTTAAACTGGAAAGCTCGATTGCAGGTTTTTTATCACCAAATCCCGAATCGCCTTGTGTCCAAGACCCTTGGATAACAAGGTCTTCGAACACGCTGTCTCTGCAACTTTGTAAAACTAAACCTTTGCCTAGACCCATGTTTACTAGGCTTAGGCCATTAAGTTGGATATTTCTTGCTTGGTTATTAAATGTGCTTGATGCATCGTTAGCAGGAGTACCAGGACTACTAGAATCATTCACAGTCACAAATATAGGTGCATCCGTTGCTTCTTGTCTAATTACTGTTTTGTCAGATCCTGCGCCAATCAGTGTAACATTAGGCGGAATATATATTGTATCTGTGATTCTGTAAACACCGGGTTCAATATGTAACATGACTCTACTGGCTTCACTGCCTTTGGTTGCATCGTTCAGATATAGCTGATCTAATGCCCTTTGAAGTTCAACTGTGGCATCTTGGTCAGCTGTGCCTGAGAGTCCAAATGCTTTTACACTAACACGATCGTCCAGCCTATCCTGTAAAGTCCTCGTAACAGGGCTAGTTGCATCAACACCAGTAACGATAAACCCATCATCCGAACGATAAGAATAAGTATTTGCTAAAGAAAAAATATCATCATATTCTGTTAATATTTTTGTGTTTCCTACCTGCGGGGATCCTTCAGATACACTACCGTTTCCTATAAAAAGTTCTCTGGTATCGATTGCCCAACCTATTTCACCTGATGCTAGTTGAGGCAATCCTGAACCTTGCTGTTTTTGTCCTCTTCTTACTTGGATGCGGCTTATTTGGACCACGGCCATGCTTATTCTCCTCGCTTTACAGTGTATTTAGCTGTATAGGTTTTGTTTTTCTTGACGTCTTTTTCGATTTGCTTCTTTTAGGAATTTTTTCACTGCCTTATCGGATATCAAAGTTAAGGGTGACATCATATAAGACATTTCTAAATTATTACCTGTTGCCTTAAGGAATTTTCTTCTTATATTTTTCCGTTTATGCAAAATGCTATCTTTTTCTCCGTCAACTGTGCTTCCTTTTGCGCAATTGCAACCGTTGCATAAAATTTGTAAATTGTTGATCTCTAGACCATATTCAGGAAATAGTTTAAGTGGTAATATATGATCTACCACCGCTTCGCACCATTTTTCAGAACTAAGTTTTACCTGGCAGTTTCTGCACCGTCCAGTATTTCTAGTTTCAAGCATCAGTTTTCGCAGTTCTTTCCATTCCTTCGTAGCATAAAACTTCTTTGCGAGATAATCTAGATCATCCGTGCTGTTCATAATATCTGTACAACCTATCATACCATTCTTGACGCCATTCGGAATACTCATCTGGCCAAATGTCAAATTGCTGATATTCGCAATCTCTTGTACACATGAACACATGACCTTCGCAGATATTTGTGCCATAAATCTCATTGTGTGCTTCTGCGTAGGCTACTAACTGTAAGAAATAATCAAAAACCCATTCTTCTTTTTTTGGCTTATTTGATTGCTTGAAGTCCATTATCGCAGGTTGCCCTTTGTATTGTCCTACTAGATCTGTAGTGCCAGCATACATATTAGGCATATACAAAGCTATTTCAGATCCCCATATTTCGTCGACGTCTGAAAGGGCGTTTTCTTTTATTACTTCTGCCATGCTGTGTGCTTGTTGTGCATACGGATTAGAACCAGGTTGAGGCCATTCTGCAGTTTCTATGTATTTTTCAAGGTAAGAATGCATCCTAGTTCCAACACCGGCTGCTTCTGTGACAATCTCTTGTGCTTTTTTCTCACCAACCCTTTTCTTCCATGCGATTAAATGAGTCTTATCTTTTGTTGCATCTAGAATTGTAGTGACAGATGCAACAGCTCGTCCGTCAGGTGTTTCATACAGTCTCTTTCCGTTTATTTGTTTTCTTGAAATGGGCCTGTAATCAAACTTATTGTTTATTAGCGTCATTATAATTCACTCCTAATAAAAGTATAGCACATTTATTTAGGCAAGTCAAATTATAATTCAGCACCTACATCTGTGGCTCTTTTTGCCATCTGTGATACTGTTTTGTCATCTTCACCGCTTTGTGGAGAATCATCAATTTGATTTTTGGTATTAACTTCTATTCCATCCTTGGAAAAATTTTTAACCATTGTTTTTATTCTAGGATCTGTCTCGAATGCCGCAACAAATGTGCCATAATCAAAAAACTCGCCGTCAACATTCTGCATAAGTTTGTTCAAATCAAGATTTAATGAATCTGGTTTGGTATTTTCTTTGGATGGTTTATCGAAATGTAGAAAGGCACTTTTATTTTTCCTGTCAGCACCTGCAATAACAGTACGAAGAACCTGCACTAATTTAGGCGCGGTGCTTTGTTCTTCATCTTCTGTTACTTTTTTTTTGAAAGAATTCCTGCTAATCTACGAGATGATTCTATCATACTTTTTCTAGATTCAAACGATTCTCTCTGCGCTCGACCTGCTTCTTCTTCGCCACCTACTGCTGGTTCAGCGGCTGAAAATTCATCATCATCTACTGTGGGCTCCATTTCTTCGCCACCTGCTGGCAGTTCCTCTTCAGTATCGGCGCCCATTTCTTCTGGTGGTGCACTTTCACCAGTTAAAAGTCCTACCCCACCAGTTAGTGCCTCTCGAGTAGATTCCATTGAAGTATACATTGCTTCAAGCGCAGGCTTCACAGCATTTGTAAATGCGTCGGCTTGTTCAACACCTAGTTCATCTCTGATAGCATCTGACAATTCAAGCATGCTTTCGGTTTGCATTTCTGCAGTATCTTCCATCCAACCTGTAACACGATCCACCATATCTTTGGCGGCCATAACAAGCTCTGCTGTATCTTCAGCACCTTCTTTGACTGTTTTCTTTTTCTTGTCTTTGGCGGCTTTTTTCATTGGCTCTTTTTTGTCACCGTCCTTGTCAAGGTCCAAAAAGTCTGGTTTAGCTTCTTTTTCTTCTATAGCATCGCGTTCAGAAATTTCTGCATTTAGAACATCAAGGAAGAGTTTGTTTTTCTGGTAATCTTCTTGGCGGACCGTGTCATAGCTTTCGTTAGTTTCAATCTGACTGATCTTTGTGCGTAATTTATTTCTTGCATCTTGAAGCTGCTCAGATGTAAAATCTTCAAGTCGGATTCTTGTACCGAATCTTTTTGCAAGGCTTTCGTTCAATGCCTTTGCTGTCACAGGACGCGATATATCTCTAATGTTCATTGTAACTCTTCCTATTAAGAATATATGTTATATTTATTTATGCAGATCAAAATATAAATCTATCAAGTTTATGTTTAGCCTCTTGAGTTTTCCTATGAGCTATTTCATAACGAATGCAGATAATATCTCTATCGTTTTGATCTTGTTTTTCCCGCATGGCATTTTTATAAAAAACACAATCAATATAATTTTTTTCTATAATTCTATCTAATTCTTTTATCCTACGACTAACATCTCTTCCTGAAGATAATGTTTTAGCTAATGCAACAGCCGATGTTTTACAAAATAAAATTGCAATCTGTTTTTTAGTTTTGACATTGTACACTGTAAAATCATTTTTCCTTTCTTGCACTAGCACATCGCCAACACGGATACAGTTGCCTTTTTGATAAGGCAAGATGGTATTGTCGATTTTATCGATGAGATCCTTCAGATCTTGTATGATATTCTTATCAGCCATTCCGTACGATCAAAGTCAAATTGTTTTGATTAATTTTACTTACCAAACTTTTTCTAATTAGACTTTCGATCAGGGTTCGTTCTCTTTCCGTGAAACTGGTTATAGGAGTGGGTTTGTCAAGACTGCCGTACAGCTCTTGTTCTTCATTGCTCATAAAAATTGTAAATTCTTGTATGAGCTCATTTATCTTCATTTTACAGCGACCTTGTCACCTGGCTTTATACTTTTATCCACTGTGCCGTTTGTTTTTGTTGACATAGTAAGTTTGCCTTGATCATCTTTTTGAATAAACCCAGGCTTGTTAGGATCTTTAGGTACGACAGTTTTTACTTTGGTTTTGGGATCGATTAAAACTGTTTCTTTATCGTTATCATCCATCACATCAAGCATTTGACCAGGAGCCATCTGTTCGTTGACAATTTCATAAATTTTCATCTTATTTTCCTTCCTCTGACTGTTGGTCTGCTGGGCTTGTTTAGAGTCTTTAACCTGCGACTTGCCACATTGCTTCTTTTGGTTAACTTGCTCTGCGTTGAGATTGATTGACCTTTTTTAAGTTTAGTGGTTTTCATGCCCATGCTTTTGTGAATGTTTATTGGTTTGTTGCAACTTGCAGGACTGGCCATCACTCGACCTTTGCGGGGTCCGCTAGTACAGCGATACTTCCTTACATTTTGCGTGCCTTTTCTACTGTAAGCCATTGAGGCTTTTCCTTCCGAAATAATTTCCTGTACCAGCATTACCTTCTAGCCTTATTCATAGCTTGTACTCTACGACTCGCAGGATTAATTCTTTTGGTTCTTTTGGCTTTCCTTGCCATGCGAGAGCCAAGTCTGGCCTTGGTTTTTTTAAGCACAGCCCGTTTTTTGAAGTCTGGTGCAGCAAAGCATTGTTGTATCTTGGACACAATTCTGCCTTTTCTGGCGCCGCCGGTGCATCTATACTTCCGTACAACTTTGTGTCCGGATCTAGCCCAGACCTGTTTTTCGTCAATAGGAGTTTGTATTATTTCTGTTACTAACATAAAAGTATTTAGTTTAGATAGACTTAAGTGAAACTCATTAATAGAACCACTATGGTAGAAAGAAGGCCAGCAACTATAGTGCCTGTAGCTCCAATAAGCACCTTGGTCATTGACTTGTTGCCGTCATGAATATCTTTGTGAATGTCATCTACTTTTTCTTCGATGTTGGTTAATCTTCTATCCAAAGACTCATAGCGAAGCGCACACAAATCAACATGTGCTTCAAGACTTTCTTTTTCTAGTTCTGTGGTTGGATGGGCTGCCATCTTTTCTCCTAATAACCTTTGCTCAAAAGGTAATAAAGTAAACTCTTGCGTTGGCCTTTATTTGCAGTGTAAAAGATAGCCTGTGTTGTTCTTGATTAATGCCTTCAAATATATTTAGTTAGTGCTATTCAATTGTTATCTACTAAGTTAAAGATGATGTTTTTTTCTTGAGTATTTTGCGTCCTAACTACATTGTTATTTATCGCAACTGTTTCATCTAGCTGTGTTATTATTGGTATTAAATCAAAGTCTTGAATTAACATTTCCTCAGATAAACCGCCTTCATATTCATATGAAAATACAAATTCCCAATATCTTTGCTTGCCGCTAAAATTTGTTCCAAAACCAAGGCCATCGATATTTCCTGTTTGCACCGCAATCGATTCTGGATATGGGTTAACTCTTAATCCAGCAGTTTGTAAGAACACCATGTAATTTGATTGTTGATTACGCTTTTTAACATCGTCATCTCGTCTAGCATTAGTTTCAGTTATATCAATCAAAGTACATATTTTTACTATCATCAGTTATTTACAGGGATAAAAAAAGGCCACTTAAGAAAGTGGCCTTTGGTCCTAAGGTAGTTAGGATTCTTTACGCTACAAGGCTACCAAATGATTCTGGCTCAGTAACTGTTACCAAAGCCGTTACACCAGTGTTGGTTAAAACGCCTGTGCCGCCTAGGATCAAATCCACACGGCGTGCTACTGTGTCTACATCTAATGCATGACCATCGCCAACAATTACCATTTCTTCGCCATCTGCGGCAATTTCAAATAGTGCACCTGTTGTGCCAAGGTCCTGTGCTACTTTACGAGCAGTTCCTTCTGTGATAGCTGTGCCTTCACCACCAGCTTGTGTGTCTGAAGTCAATGCTACAGAATTGTCGATGACAATCTTAAGAAGCTTAAGTTGTAGTGTGCTGTAAAACTCTCCACGAGTAATAAGGGTACTGTTTACTTTTGATACGTCTGCCATTTTATTTCTCCTTCTCTAATGACATAATTCGCGCTCCGCGAACTTTTTACAATTGTATTTAGCAGATTAAGGAGAAATTAAGGCTTTACCCTTTCTTTTTGGCTCTCTGATGAAGGGCTTTCAGTTGTGAAATATAAGACGGACCTGCCGTAATAATATCATCCATCATTTCTATCAGCGGTAGATATCCACGCACATAATTGCTGGATATGCTTTTGTTGTTTTGAGCAAGTTCCAAGAAAATCTTGCATCTAGCAGCTTTGTCTTTGCCTACTATCATTGCATACAGGGCGAATTCTCTGGCATTTACCCTTTTCTGAATGCGTTCTAATGCGTCTTCTCCTAGATATTGTTCAATTAACTTATCATCATAGAGACTTTTTATAAAATCTAAGTCTTTGCTCATTAACCTAAATATCTCTTCACAAATAATTGAGCCATTTCATGGTAGTCCTGGATATCTAAAAAATCTTGTAGACCATGTGAATGCTGAATATCTTTTTGGAACTGAGATCTTACCTGAGGTTTGACTTTTTCAGTTGTGGCAAACATACGCAGTGCACGGGCCTGATCCGGCGTAACTTCAAATTCCTTGCCATCATCTGTGGTCACGGTTCTAACCGGATTTTTAATGTCGTCGCCCTGACTCTGAACAACCTTTTCTAATTGATCTGTCATTGGATCTTGTTCAAATCCCTTGCCCATTTTTTCGTTATCGTCCTGATCTGGATCTCCGAAATCATATTCAGGACTTATTTCATCTACTACTCCTTCGGTTAGTTCATCCAATGATTTGACTAAACTTTTCAATTCTTTGGGTAATCTTTTCATTTACATCTCCTATCTCGCTACTGCTCTGTTGTATTTACTGAATGTTTGTCTTGGTACCAATTTAATGTCACCCTCTGGATGTGCCAGCACATAACCTTCTCCCCCTTCTGCAGAGTCGTCTGTGCTAGACATAGTTTGCTTTACCGGAGCACCAGGCTGATTGTCTAGTTGATTAATTACATCATCTTTAACTTCCTGTATTTTTGCAACCACTTCCCACAGTGCATTGAATCCTTGCTGATTGTCGGCAACATATTGTGCAATTTTCTGCTTTGCCTGTTCGCTAAGTTGATTTCTGCTTTTTGTCCATTCTATAAAATCAGCACCAAGATTTTCCATTCCTGTGTCAACTTTGCTATTCATATAGGCATAAAAAACTTCAGGCAATTTTTTAAGTTTCAGTTGAGTAAGTGTTTCAATATTCAATAGGTTATCCATGGCCGCTGCATCTTTTGATATAATCGCTTTGAGTTCTTTGATGCTGGTATCGTCTAGTTCAGGTGCACTAGATACCGTAACTGGAGGAATTACCAATACCTCGTTGCCTTGTAAAATATCAGCATTTCTCAGCGGACCTTCGTTTCCTTGTGCGTCAACTTCTCTGTGTATAACAATTCCAGTTTTGCTTGCGCCAATCTTTTTCCCAAGCTCTGAATCTTGTTTTACTCTGTACTCAACAATGTTTGGTTTGAACACATAGTCGCCGCCTTCTGTGACAGGAGTGTTAAAGTACAACAAATCTCCTTTGAAAAAACCTCTATAGTCTTTTGGGGTTGCTTTTTCGTACTCATCAAAAATATCTGCCATTCTGCCTGCAAACGCTTTGTAATCTTCTGCCTTCTTGGGATCCGGATTATTTGCACCCGGGCGATTCATTAGCATTTTTTCGAGGTCTTTTGCGCTGGTTGCTTTTCCGTCATATCCCTTAGCAGTGAATCCAGATTTATCTGTAAGTACAAAATTGCCATTACTGTCACGGCCGAAAATAATAGCAGGAGATCCATCCCATTTAACTGTAACATCTTTGTGTCCTCCTTTTTCAAGGTTAATCAAACTTTGTAGAGCTCTGTTAGCACCTTTGCTAGGTGGCAGTTCTCTAAACACTAGATCTTCTAGGTGTTCAATACGAGCTCCTTCGTTGATTAAATTTTCCCCTACTAATTTGCCTTGCAACGGATGTTTTGTTCGGCCTAATTTAGCCTTGGGCATTTTATCTTTGCCTTTGGCCTGTGCCGCTACACCTGTTTTATGGGTTTTAATTTCGCAGAATCTCATAGGGCCTTAACGCCTGCAAGTTTTCTGATTCTATTCAGTTCTGTGTTTTCTGGTAACTCTAGCTCGTATTTTTGAGCATAGTCTCTAAAATCAGAAAGTTTTGATTCTTTGTTAGGGTCATTTGCCAATGCCTGGAAAATTTTTTCAACACTGCCTAGGGCATCTTTACTGGCACCTTTTCCTAACAACATAACCGCAGTTTCGTCAGGATCAAAAGTTACCAATTCATTGCTATCTCTGCTGAACAATCCTTTGTCGTTGATCTTAAGATTTGCAGCTTTTGCCAGACTGCTCAATAAAACATTACGAATCATGCCTTTGTATTGACTGTCTGCATCTGCTCTGTAGAAAAATTTCAACCAATCCGGATTGCCAAACATGAAATCTGTTTGAACAAAACCTAGGCTTTCGTCACCGTTAATCGGAGTTTTGAAATGTACACTGATTCCGCTTTTTTTGATCCACTGTTTTGGATCTTCGTCTGGTTTGTTTTGTTTTACCCAAGCCAGTAGATTCTTTACTAACTCTTCTTTTGAAATACTTTCAGGATTAACAGCTATGTCTAAATCACCGCTGGTGTCTTTGAGACCTGTGCTCCCTAGTTTGAAGTCTACATGATCTAAGCCAGTAACTTTTTCTAGCCAGGCTAGGGTAGGATCTACATCTGCGCGATTAATTCTCTGAGTTTGGTCTGCCCAAATATTGCCGCCTTCATTCAGAGTCATTGTTGTTGTTCCGTTTTGCTTCCATGATTTTATCAACACCTCTCTTGAATTTTTTTGGGTCGCCGCTTTTAATACTATTGACAAATCTTCTTTCTAATTCTGAAGCTGTTGCTTCATCGTAGGTCCTACTGATACGATTAAGCAAGTTGATTGCACTTTCAATTATATTAGAGCCAGTGCTCTCTATCAATAGATCTTCATCTCTGCTAGTCCTAATACTGTTCAATTCTTCAAGAATACTTCTAGTGCGTTTTTTCATATCTGTAACACTCCGTTAAAGTATTTATCGCAAGGAACCGGTAAATACGCTAGTAGATGGAGGAGGGCTAGCATGTCTATTATTAACCTTACTCTCGGTGAGAGAGGATTGTTGTTTGCTAAATTATCAAGTATCGCTTATTGTAACAGCAAAGAAGCAAAAAAGCAAGCAAAAACTTTAAGATTTACCACCGTAGAATTTTATGACAAAGCAGGAGCGCAGGCTTATCGCTTTCAAAATAAGACAGATATGGTAATTATTTGTAGAGGAACAGAGCCAACAGAATGGAACGATATCAAAGCTGATTTAGATGCTGTTCCTGTAATGGCAGAAACTGTGAGCAGGGTGCACAGAGGATTCAAAGCAGAAGTTGACGAACTATGGCCCATGGTTATAGATGATGTCAAGCGCGATGCGCCGGTCCGAGACTTGTGGTTCTGCGGACATTCACTGGGTGCGGCAATGACAACCATTATGGCTTCAAGATGTTTCCACGATCCAGATTTAGCAGACCCAGTTGAAGTACACACTTACGGATCACCTCGAGTGGGCTGGCCCGGTTATGCCAAAAGTTTAGGTATGACTCATCATCGTTGGGTGAACAACAATGACATAGTAACAAAAGTACCTCTGTGGATCATGGGCTACAGACATCATGGCACTGAGCATTACATTGACAGCGAAGGTGATGTTGATCAAGAAAAGGGGTTGGCACGGTTTTGGGACGGCTTCCAAGGTACATTTAGAGGCTTAGTAACAGGTTCAGTAGATCAAATTTCGGATCACAATATGAGCGAATACATTGCTCATTTAGAACGCTTCGCCCAAAAGTAACGGAGCAACACAGCGAAAGACAATATGCCTACCCAGAGTAGGTATATTGTCAGCCCGCTACCTCCTGTCATATCAAGCAATTCCTTTCTTTCAAAGATACTTCCCGCCACGGCCAATGACACTATCATCAGAAGCCAGCTGGCAAACCAACACATCAATAACTGTTTAGCGAGTTTTATCCCGTCATTCATTTGCGTTCAACTCCAATATCTTGAACCGTCTATGTTACGCCAATACCGTTCGTTGTTGCGGTTCCAGAAGTTTTTGATCAAATACCAAGCCATTCCAAAGTATCCCATTTTTTTGAATCGTCTGCTGTCCTGTCCGAAGTGATGATCTATCA
>Ga0209953_1000133_pt1 | contig 28541 bp, 21 predicted proteins | sample SalPonred_H2O_MG_FD_185713 | JGI IMG/M metagenome (GOLD analysis project Ga0209953, IMG submission 185713) | Salt pond water microbial communities from South San Francisco under conditions of wetland restoration - Salt Pond MetaG... | ecosystem: Environmental > Aquatic > Non-marine Saline and...
CAATAATAGATTGTACTTAAATAAATCTTTGAACTCGATTACTGGTACTTCAGTTAAAATGGATGTTTTAGTTGATAGGCCACAAATCATTTATGGTTTAGAAACAAAAGAAGAAATTATTTCTTCCCAAGGTAGACGTGTTCGCAACCGCGTTCAAGTATATCCGACTAGGTTGACCACTGGTGCAGCTGGTACAGCTACTGTAGCCTTACAGTTAAGAAAAAATCCAATTTTTCAAACTTTTGATTCATATCAAGGTACATTGACCGTTGACCAAGATATTGTTGTTCAGGCAGCTGGACAGCCAACATCTTTAACGTTATCTTCTACTCCTACACTTGCAAGTGGCTCGTCTGTTTACGGATGGTTTAGAGCTTACTTTACTGCTGATGTTACTCAGTTTAAATTTCCAGTATTAGGATTGCTAAGACGCATTGGTTCAAGTTATACGTTTACTGCTCAAGATGCATATTCGCAGGAAGTTAATATTACTGGTACGTTTTTAGCTGCAGGAAATTATAATGAAAATGGAAATGAAGTTACAACTTTGCCAGCAAAAACTGAATTAGAAAGATTGAGTTCAGTTTTAATTAACAACGAATTAAGAACTCCAATTCCTAGCACTGGCACTCAAGTAACGACTTTTTACATTCCTCCAGGTGGAGAAATTTTTGATTTGTCAGCTTACTTTGATTACAATAAAGACTACTTGTCATATCCATTAACAGATGAAGTTGATTCACTGTTTTTGACATCTGTATCTGTTGATAGATACTATGATGTTGATGGATCTGGAGATCCTACTGGGTCGCCTGTGTTAAGAAGTTCAGCACTGGCAAGTTTAACTTGGGAAGAGCAGTAATAAACAATGCATACTAAAGTCGGCTTTGATAAATTTCCAGTACCTTCTATCAGAACGCAAGTTCCTTTATTTGATATTGTAACAGGTGAGGCACTTGTCGATCAAGGAGGTAACCCTCTTGTAACTGAGGCTGAACAAGCAGTTTCTGAAATTGCAAATAAAGATAAAGCTACTAGTGCAGTATTAGATTCAGACACAATTGAGCCTGTAAAAGTAATAGAGCAATTTTCAGAAACTTCTCCCGTTTCAACCACTCTCTTAGGTATTGACAGGTCAGAAGTTCAGTTAAGTTTATTTTCTGATGTTTCTGTGTTAGGATTCGATGACGACAGTTGGGAATTCTTTTCTTTTAGAAAACCAGGGCGTGCTTTCGGCCCTTGGTTGAATAGGCAAACTGAAGACTTTGGAAATCATTACGATGCGCAAATGATTGAGGAAACTCAAGAACAGGCAATACGAATTGGCGCCTTTCCAATACCATATGAATATCCTTTTGGTCCTCGATGGGAAGATCAAGGTTTATATAATAGTACTCTTTTTAATCAATATAAAAATTTTATTGAACTTGGAAACGTATTATATACTTATTTTTCAGAATCTTCACGTCTTCAAGAATATGGATTAGATGCACGAGGAAGAGAGTTTCGATCAAATTTTTTAGATCCCTCAAAAGTTTATATAGACGGTGATGATGTTATTTTCGATCAAATTACTCAAGAAGAAGGTTTTAAGTTAATTGATACTTGGACCAGATCCTGGGTTGATATACAATCTAATCTTTTTTTAGATCCAAGAAATTTTCAAAATATAATTACTGTAGTTGACATTAACATCATTACTAGTAATAATCCTTCTTTTGCAGATACTAGACCTGGATACGAATCAAACTATCAAAGATTTGGTTATATGCAGTCGCGCAAAACCTATAGGTATCAGCCTGGAAGAATTTCTGGATTTACCTTTGGCGCAAGAATTAGTACTGATTCAGGTTCTTCACAAAATGCAATTGAATGGGGAATAACAAATCCTACAGATGAATATGTGTTTCAAGTAAGAGGTGCATCATTCAATATTGTTCGCCGAAGTACAGTACCGTTAGATGCTGATGTTGTCAGGGCACAAGGATTAGATCCAAATGAAGATCAACAGTTTATTGAATCTGGTAATCCTTTTGATTTTATACCAGGAACTGAAGAGCTTAGAAAATACTATACGATATCAATTCCAAGAGATAACTTTAATGGTGATTCCTTAGATGGTAACGGACCGTCTGGGTACTTGTTGAATCCTGCTAATGTTACAATGTATAAAATTGAATTTGGTTGGTATGGCGCTATTGGAGCTAGGTTTTATGCTTACATTCCAGTAGATAACGGAGAAGCTCGATGGGTATTGATACATACTTTGGTTATTGAGAATCAATTAGGTCAACCATGTTTAGAAGATCCGTATTTTAGATTTAAATATCTTGTTGATATAAGAGAAACATCAACAGTTCGCACTCCTCAATACATTTACAAATATGGTGCTTCTTGTTATATTGATGGTGGAGACGAAGGATCAGTATTACAAAGATCATACAACTCAGGTGAAAGATTAATAAATTCTACAAATTCTAAGTCTTTGCTTGGTGTTTGGCCAAAAACTACGATTATTAATAATTCCGGATTTGAAAAGGCTAATAAAAAAGTAATTTATCCGAGGTCAGCTTCAATTACTTCAAATGCTTTATCTCAAATAGAAGTTGTTAAGTGTAGGGCATGTCCTGGATATGCTTTTAACTATAATCATGGTTTATCTGCTCAGGAAACTGGAAGAGTCTTTAATATTAGATTTGTTACTGCATCTAGGGATAGAATATCAATTATTGCAGCAAATCCTCAAAACCCACAACCTTCAGAGTTGTTTACACAAAGAGATGTAGGATCAAAAATTATAGCTGATGGTCTTTGGGCTGGATATATTAGATCTGTTGACACTGAGTTTGGTGTTGATTCAGGCTTGTTTGAAGAAGCTTTAATTGAAAGAATAGTTTCACCTTCTTATACGAAAAGTCCTATTGGTTATCCGCCAGAGGTAATTCCGTCTTCTTCTCCAGAAAGTATTTTAACAATTCCTGTTGGTCCTGAATCACAATATCCATATGAAGTTAGAATTACTAATTATGACGCAATTGCTGGATCACCAGTTCCATTAACTGGTGGAAAGATTGATATACAATTCTTAAATCCAATTGAAACTGAGCCAACTAGACATTATTCAGAATTTATTTTAGGTGTCACAGACAAAAAACCAGTTGAAACGTTTGACACCGCAGGAAACCAAGAATTGTCTTGGGAATACAGCGATGTTGACATTCGACCAGAATTACCGCTGTCTGACTTTTTACATGCTGAATGGACGCCGTCTACAACTGGAAGAAATCGTTCAGGATATGAAACTTCTGAAGCAAATTATCCTAGAGAATATATTGGAGAATTAGACAGGAGAATACCTTCACCTCCAGGAGAAAATAGTGGTAAGTGTTCAAGATTTACTGTTGAAGTTTTAGAAAAAAGTGTGCTTAATGCAACAATGGTAGAAAATAATCCAGAAACTGGCGAAGTTGATGGTAACTTTTATATTGTGTTAACAGCAAATACTCAATTTCAATCTGGTTCTATTGATGGAGGTGAAATAGGTCTTCTTTCTAGTGGAGAGTTTATTGAATCTGGAGTAAGCTTTGTAGGTGAGCAACAGGTATACAGAGATGGTTTAGATTTTATTTACTTTGCACAAATATCTCAACAACTTCCAGGAGTCAATCCTGCACAAAGTATAGAAATTGCTTTAACACCAGTTAGAATATTTGGAACACATGTTGATGAATCAAAGATCATGAAGTTTAACCCATATCCATTGTACTTAGTATGTATGATGCGAGATAATGCTATTATAAATTCAATTTCAATTAAAGAAACTGTAGGCGATACCACAGTAGCATCTACCCCTAAATGGTTATTGAATCAAAATGCATTTATATATCCTGAAATAAATAACTTAGCTGTAAATGATTTAGCGCCAGTTAATTTTTCTTCAGGTAATAGAACAGATTCAGCTTTGGTTGACAATCAATTAGAACAACAATTAAGACCTTACAGCATAATTGATTCTTTTTATATTGGTTCTAATGAAACTAAAGTAGTTGACTTGACTAACATTTATGGTGCAGATCGAGAAAATATAACACCAGATATTTTAAATACAGAGGCAACTTTCTTTATAGGAAAAACAAAAGAAGTATCTAATGGCGTTATTCAAATAAGTCTAAATACTGCGGAACAGTAACAATATGGCATACGGAACACAAGTATATTATGGGTTTAAAGTTTCTAATAACTTATCAGATATTATTGACACAAACCTAGCTCTTAGACGTTTAAATTTAAATATCGGTGACTTAGAAATCATCAGAGGAGCTGCGTCAGAATCAGGCGCCGTAAGAGAAGACTTAATTGCAATTTCTGGTTTAGATAGAGAAGTTTATCGAACAATAGATAGATATCTTGGTGATTCTGAACAATATAAAAATGTTTTAGATAAGTCTGCTGGCGCTGATTCTGTTTTACTTGGAAACTTAAACGTCAATGGTCCTATTGGCGGATCTGCAGTTAGATATAGATTTTTAAATGAAAATACTGAGGAAATTGGTTTTGCTGATATTTCTACGTCTAGAGTATCAGCATGGTCAACGACTACTAGCCCTACAGTAGACTCAGATCCTATTTTTTATGGAGCTCAAGTAAAAATTAATTCTGATAGTGGTGGAGTTGGTGGAACTATTAATGTTGATAAACTTACTTGGGGTGAAATTGCTCAGCCAAAAATATTTGATGCAGAAATACCTACTCATAAAATTACAACAAGCATAAATGGTCAAGAAGTTAAGCTTTATGCAATGAAATCTATCCCGTTGAAACTTGAAGGATATTTTAGAAGTTTCAACGGTAACGTTAGATTTAATCCAATTTCTGATTTAAGAGTTAGTTGGAGAATAATAAATTTAACAAATTCAAATGATGAACAAAGATATGCTAACATTGGAACAACTTCTTCTTCAACGCTGAATTATAGAAGCGTGTCTGGTGCACCTAGATTAATTGAAATATATTATCCTCCAGATAATATAACGTCACTTACGTTAACAAGTATTGGATTGTCAGGTCTTCCTGCTGCTAGTTTATCAAATTTGGATCAGCTTAATGTTTCTTTAAACGAAATAAAGCAAATGCCAAATTTAAATTTGTTTTCTCCAAGCTTAAAAACTCTCAACATTTTTAGAAATAATTTGTACTTAGCAGAAAATGAAGACTTTAGAAAATTAAATGTAAACGTTGTTAATAGAATGCCAAGTACTATTACATCGCTAAACATGTATGGTACGTTTTTTGGTTCCATTAGATCGGTTGATAGTTCAGGTAATGAAGTTGCGCCAGAAACAGCAGGATCAAAATCAGTTTTAGAATATAGATTTCCAAACTTAGTTACGTTAAACATACAGCGAGGATCTGGTCCATATTTTAGTCCAGACGAGTATGACCCTGATAATTACTTGCCTAGTGTTCCAAACACCTGTGAAAACTATTATGCCGGTTCAAATGATTTTAGAAAAGTTCCATCAAGTGGGTTAAAAAATAAAACAAATTTAAAAAACATTAGCGTAAGAAGTAACAGAAGGTTGCGGGATGATACATTTTCACTTTCTTCTTTACAACTAGAAACCGTAGATTTAAGAAGCACAGACCTTCCGATTCCTGACTTAAAAAATCGGCCTTCTCTTAGATCTTTTACTTACACCTACGGGGGAAGAAGTGATTTAGCTTCTAACTTAATTTCTTTATATGTTAATGACTCTCAAGAGTCTTCATATAAATTTAATGCATGTACTGGTTTAAATTCTTTAAACTTTTATAGATCTAGTGCCTTTGGGTTTTTGCCTAAGTTTAAAAATAATAAAAGTTTAACGTTTGTTGATTTTTATGCAGCTCAAAGAATTACTGGCGGAAGACAAGATAATGGTGAGCATGGTTATGCAGATGGTAAGGAATATGTTTTGTTTAAAGACACCTTTGCAGATTCGCCAAATATATCATTTTTTAGAGTATTGTCATACAGGCTTTTACGCGGTAAAGGCTTTGAAGATGACACTTTTAGTAACTTAAGAAATTTAAGTTATTTGTATTGGTATTCATATTATCGTACTGGTTCTGGTGGAGGGGTAACTTTACCAAATATTTCAGGATTGCCAAACTTAAGATACTTTATTATGCCAGTTAATTCGTTTGTTGGACCAACTCCGTCGTTTGCTTCAAATAATATTATTTTTTATGTTCAGTTAGCATACAATAACTTAACAGGCTCTGTACCATCTTTTGCAAATAAACTTAGCATGCGATATTTGTATCTTTATAATAATCAGCTTTCATCATTTCCTGGATTTTTAAATACTCCAAGAATGCGTCATGTTTATTTGCAAAATAATGTAATTACTGGAAAAATACCGTTTTTGTCAAATGATGCTCCAGGAATTGATAGACTTTATTTATTTAATAATAGCTTTACTGGATATGAGGCAGGATCACTAACAGGATTGTTACGGTTAAGAATATTTGACGTTTCAAGAAACAGTCTTTCTACGTCTGATCTTAATAATATTATTGATGATCTGTTTCAAAATTACAATGCTGCTCCAAGAAGTGGAGTTTCAATTAATTTAAGAAGCCAATCACGTGCAGTTGGATACAATCCTTCGTCTTCTGGAACTGCGCGTGAACAAGAAGTAAGAGAAAAAATAACGTTCTTGCAAAGCCGCGGCTGGAACATCAGCATTGGTGGATAATAACAATGGCAACTAGAAATTTAGGATTTGAAACATCAAGAAATTTAAATGAATCTGTTGATGATAGGCAGATTCTTAATAACCTTGGTGGAGGCAATATACAATTAGATATTGCTTTGTTTAGAAATAACCTTAGGAATGAATCTGAACTAACTTGGGAATATGAAGTTGATGGTTCAACTATCGTTGATAATAAATTTTTATTTCCAAGAACGGTATTATTCGTATACACTAACGGAGATGAAGTTAGAGTAGAAGGTTCTTCTTTAGGAAACTTAAGCGTCAATGAAACTTATTATATTGTTGATTTAGAATTAAATGTTGGAGTTCAAAATAATCAATTAGCCTTTGGGTTGTCCACTACGGTAGGAGGCGCTCGGGTTTCTGTTGGATCTATAAGTGATAATTTAAAATTTATTAGAAAAGATATAGTAACTAAAGAAAACTTATTAAGATTAGCTACTCCAGAAATACAAGACTCAAATATTGGATTAGAAGGTGATTCTTTTTCATATGACATTGGAGAAACATTTACCGATGCGTTTGATACTGTTGACGAAAGAGTAGGATTATTTAACTTTTTAAGACGTGAAAAATATGTATCTAACGATTCGCTTTCATCTAATCGTAGAATTGTAATTGAAGGATCGGTTGTTAATGCTGATCCTGCAGGGTTTAATTCCACTCAAACTAATTTAGATGAAAATAAGTCACCGGGTGTTTATATTACAAATCCATTTTCAAGCGTATTGGAAATAGAAAAAACTCGTGCATATTCTACTAGCTCACAACCTTGGGAAGAAGGGTCAAATGATTTGATAACAAAATCTTCTCAGGTTAATATTGGTGATTTAGTATTTTCAAACGGAATCAAATTTGATTCTATTGACGACTTAAGCAGTGAAAGTGGTCAAGCAAGTGATTTTAATCATAAGATACCAATTATAATAGACGGTGTTGAATATTTTGTTCTTCTTAAGTCGACGTAGATAAAATTTTATAGCTATTTCCAAGACCGTCTTTAATAACAACAACCTTATCATAAGTATCTGTGACTGAAACTTGTTGCACCGTTACATTGTTTGCAGTCAATCCAACGAATTTAAGTTCTCCTTGTCCGCTTAAAGGCGCAACAGTTATTGATGGGCGGCCGCTTGTTGTTTGTAGTCCATCTTCAGTTGCAGTAAATGGAGGAGAGGTATCAACTGGAGGAAAACAAATTTCCTTAGAGTCGGTTGTTCCATTTGGTGCAAATGTTATTAACTGTCCAGACGGAATTTCATCAGTAATTGTTTTTGAAAGTGTTATGATGTAATCGCCACCCGAAGATACTATATTTTGTATAACAGTATCTTCTTGAATCCTAGTTCCGAACTGAACCACTTGTCCAACAGATATGTTAGTATTATCGTCTATTGTTATTGTTGAAGAACCAACTGGAGAGGACGTAGTTGTAATTCCAGAATAAACATTGTTACAATATGTCAAAAGCGAATCGTTATACAGCCCATTAGCTCTATAAAATAAAGCCGTTTGGTTAATTCCACTGCTTGAAGACACAGTAAAAGTTTTAGTAGTTGTTACTGAGCTTGATCCTTTGCTTTCTACTTTGTTATAGGTTGGTGAACCGTTTGCGACAACAATATCTCCTACTCGAATGTTAGATATTGTTGTTGCGGATAGTCCTGATACTGTTCTAGATCCACTTGTCCATGATGCGCCTGCTTCAAATCCACCCAATCCTCTGTGATCTATAAATGTCACTGGAACTGAAGCTTCTCCTGAAATTGTAATATCATCAAGAAATATAGCCGTATTAATTGATACATCATTTACGCGAGTACTAGAATTAATGCCAGCACCAAATACATAGTTTCCAATTTCAATATTATCAGTAATTGAAACTGAAATATTATCTACATTAATCGGAAATGTTAAATTTATAGTTCTTTTAGTTGCATTGGCTAATGATGTTGGCGGTTCATAATTAACATTAAGAGTATTAAGTGTTAATACAGATTCGTAATTATCATAAATTCCTCCGCCAACTAATCCACCAGCTGCACTTAATCTATTATCATAATAATTTTTAAAATCACCATATGCTAAAGTTCCTGGAGTAGGGTTAATATCATAGTTTTCAGAATAAAGCCATTTATAATTAAAATATGCAGATGAAGAAATTGTTTCTGGTCTAGAAATTGTATAAGATATATTCCGAACAGTGTCTTGAGTTACAAAATCTTCATCTGGCACCCAAAATGACATTCTAATTTTATAATTTTGAAACTCTCTAATATTAGGACCGCGCATAAAAATACTACCAGGAGTATTTCCAAAAGGATATCTAAATGTAAAAGTTACAGGTGATAAAATATTTTCGTCTAGTGCTGCAGATAGAGTAAGTGTTCCAGACTCTACGTTAAACTCTGTTATAGTGACTGGGTTTTCTTCAGGATCATTAAACTGAGCAATACTAGTATTGATAACGATGTCTTCTTCTAATAAAAACCTAGCATCTGCTGCATTTTGTAGTGTTAATGTATTTGTGCCAGCAGAAGCTGCATTAACAGTAAATGAATAATCAATTTGAGATTTTCTTCCGAGCAATTCATAATTACCAAGACCGTCGTCAAACTCAAAGGTATAAAACCCTGTTGTGCTTACTCCAAACCCCCATATACCACTTTCAGTTGGCTTAAAGAATCCAGTGTATGTTACTCCGCCATAAATGTTTAAAAGGTTTTCATTTATTTTAGTTTGATAATTGTATCTACCATGCTCCCAAAAAATATTTGTATCAACTGGGGTGCCAGTAAAAATATTTTCTACAGTTGCCCCGGTTGAATTTATTTGAGTGGCTTCATAATATCGAGCAGTTAAACCATCACCGCCAAAAAACTGAGGATCCCCAACAGTAAACTCAGCAATGTCAAATCTATTTTTTAATTTGATAACTGGTTTATACACTGAAATACTACCGTCTGGATTGACTAGCCGGGTAGCAGCTCCTACAATTTTTCTAAAGTCGTCATTTATTATTGATGAGGTTCTTAGTTCACGAATAGCATCAAGATCTTGAGAAATAAAGGTTTCGCCTTGAACGTCAACCAAACCATTTAGTAAGTTATCAAGTGCAGTTTCAGTATTTTGTAAATCTAAAAAATTAAGATCTCTTCTAAGACCTCTTTTATTGAAGCTTTTCGTCATGGTTTTCCTATATAAATAGTTTGGAATCTCGGATTATTTATATAATAATTTTACTTCAAAAAATATAAAATTATAAATATACTCGACAAACAATAAACATTTAGGAAGTCAATCAATGGCGTCTTATGCTAATATAAGTGCAGATCAGGGTGCTACGTTTCAAACACTGTTAGAAGTTGAGGATTCGTACGGCGATCCTTTAGATCTTAGTAATTTTGAACTATATGGGCAAATAAGACGTACTTATAAATCTGATGTTGCTCAAAACTTTACAATAACTTCAGCTGAACCAACTTCTGGCGCGCTGTATATAGAATTATCAGATACGCAAACAAGCGCAATGAAAAGCGGAAGATACGTTTATGACGTGTATGGAACAGACACAACAACAAATAAAACTATAAAATTATTAGAAGGCATATTTGAAATTATTCCTTCAGTAACTAAAATAGAGTCATAAGCAATGTCTATCAGAGTAAAAGTTAAGAGCCAAGACAATTTAAGGATAAAATCTTCAATTGCTCCTTCAAATACAGGAGAATTGACGGATATTGACTTGACTAACTTAGAAGATGGCTCAGTTTTAGTATATTCAACAAATTCAGGAAAGTGGAAATCTACTACCGTTTTAAAAAAACAAACCGTTGAAGGCGGACAATATTAAAGGAATTGCGCAATGGCATCAACAATTAAAATTAAACGTTCAGAGGTATCGGGTAATCCATCAGTACTAGGTGCTGGTGAACTAGCGTATTCAGCATTACCTGACAATGGATCCAACGGTGGTGATAGACTTTATGTCGGTATGGGTGTTGAAACCAACGGCAATGCGGTTAATCACGTTGTTATTGGCGGTAAGTACTTTACTGATATGCTTGATCATGCAAAAGGAACGCTTACTGCAAACTCAGCAATTATTGTAGATAGCGATTCAAAAATTGATGTTCTTAATGTTGATAATATTACTATTGACAGTAACACTATTTCATCAACTAATACCGATGGTAATATTAATATTACTCCTAACGGGACAGGCAAAACCGTTATTAGTAATTTGTTTATTGGCTCAGACTCGATTGAGGAATACATTCAAGATGTAACTGGTGGGCAATTGCTTGCTGGTGAAGGCATTGATATTTCATATGATGATGGAGCAGGTTCTTCAACAATTTCTGCAGAATTAGCATCGTCTTCTAATCGCGGTATTGCAAGTTTTGACAATATTGACTTTACGGTTACATCAGGCGATGTTACTCTTAATGTAGAGCGTGTTGAAGATATTGTTGGTAATCAGCTAGAAGGCGGTGAGTCGATTACTCTCACATATGACGATAGTGGCGATGGCTCACTAACGATTGATGCAAATATTGCAACAACTTCATCTCGAGGTGTTGCATCATTTGCTACTGCAGACTTCAATGTAACAACTGGTGCGGTTGAACTCAAAGATACTGTTGTTAAATCTGTCACAACTGATGACGGAACTGTTACTCCGCAGTCGCATGCAATATCAATTCTTGGTGGTGAAGGCGTTAATGTAACTCATTCTGGATCTGCAATTACTGTTACTGGCGAGTTAGCATCTACGTCAAACCTTGGTATAGCTTCGTTTAATACAAACGATTTTGTTGTAAGCTCTGGTGCAGTTTCTATCAAAACTGCAGGTGTTAGTAATACGCAACTCGAAAACAGTACGGTTACCTTTGGTTCGACTACAGTTTCTTTGGGCGGTACTTCAACAACCCTTGCTGGATTAACTGAACTTATTGTTGATAATTTAGATATTAACGGCAATAGCATTACTGCTACAAATACAAACGGTTCAATTAACTTAATCCCAGACGGCGATGGAACAGTTGATGTTAGCAGTTCAAGAATTACTAATGTCGGTGCTCCAACGCAAGCAACTGACGCAACAACAAAACAATATGTTGATGCCGTTGCAGAAGGCCTTAAAGCTTTACCTGCAGCTAAAGGTGCTACAACAAGTAACCTTACTGCAACATATGCAAACGGTGGTTTGTCTGCAACGCTGACTTCAACAAGCAATGGTGCATTTCCAACGATTGATAATGTAACATATGAAGTTGGCGATAACATTCTCGTAAAAGATCAAACCGATGCCACACAAAATGGTTCTTATGTACTCACAACGCTTGGTGATGTAAACAATCCTTGGGTACTAACTCGATGCGATTTTTGTAATGAATCTGTTGAAATACCGGGTGCTTTTGAGTTTATTCAAAGTGGTACACTGTATGGTAACACCGGTTGGGTTGCAACAGTTGATGATGCATCAACGTTTACAATTGGAACTGATGATATTAACTGGGTTCAGTTTTCTGGTGCAGGAACGTTCCTTCCTGGTGATGGTCTTGAAATTGATGGCACAACGTTCAACGTATTGCTATCAACAACGGGCGGATTAGAGTTTACTGGTGCAAATGCAATCGGACTCAAAGCAAACGTCGGCGGCGATGGTCTTGTTAACACGGACGGTGTGCTTGATGTTGTAGGTACAACAAATCGTATTTCCGTAACTCCAGATGCAATTGACATTGCTTCAACCTATGTTGGTCAGACATCCATTACCACGCTTGGCACAATCAGCACTGGCACATGGCAAGGTACAGTAATCAATCCTACCTACGGCGGTACAGGTGTCAATAATGGATCGAGCACAATTACGGTTGGTGGCAACTTAGAATTTAGTGGTGCATTTGCAACAACAGTTAACGTTACTGCATCAACAAACGTAACGCTACCAACATCAGGTACTCTTGCAACTCTTGCTAATACTGAAACACTTACTAATAAAACAATCAACAGTTCTGATATTGGTGTTTCTAATCCAGGCACTGGTGCATTTACTGACCTGAGCGCAAATAATGATGTTACTTTTACTGGAACAGCTGGTACAACTTCACCAACGACAGGAACTGTTGTTGTTACTGGCGGGGTTGGAATTGGTGAAGATATTCAATTAGCTGGAGATTTGATTGGGTCTGGTGCTACTACAAGCAACATTGATGGATTTACAATTGACGGCGGTACTTACTAGTTATAAATAAACATGAGCAATTATTATTGCTCATTTACACCTTTTTAGGGATTTTACATGGCAAATAAGATTATACTGAAGAAGTCTTCAGTTCCTGATCGTGTTCCAAGTGCAACTGATCTTGATTATGGCGAGTTAGCAATTAACTATGCTGATGGAACAATTTATTATAAAACTTCTGGTAACGAAGTTGGAAGCATAATTGATTCATCTCAAATTGAAACTGAAATCATTAAATCAGCTGAAGTTGATAATGTATTATACGTTGCAGAAAATGGTTCAGACAATAATAATGGAAAATCCCTAGCCGCTCCCTTTGCAACAATAAAAGCTGCTATGGCTGCTGCAGGAACAAACACTACAATTTATCTTAAAAGTGGTGAATATATTGAAGACAATCCAGTTACAATTCCAAGCAAAGTAGCTTTAATAGGCGACAACTTAAGAACAACTACAGTTAAACCGCTTAACCAAACATCAGACATTTTTTATGTAAACAATGGTTGTTATGTTACTGGTATAACATTTCGAGACCATCTTAGCCCTGCATCTGCTGTAGCATTTAATCCAAATGGTTCTGCAGGGGTTATTGTTAGCAGCCCTTATATTCAAAACTGCTCATCAATAACTACTACTGGATCTGGCATGAAAATTGATGGATCAGCCGTGAGCGGATTGCGTTCTATGGTTAGTGATTCATATACGCAAATTAATCAAGGCGGCAAAGGCATACATATTTTAAATAAAGGGTATGCTCAGTTAGTATCAATTTTTACAATATGTTGTGATGTTTCAATTTTATGCGAATCAGGCGGACAATGTTCTGTTACAAACTCAAATACATCATTTGGAACTATTGGTTTAAAGGCTACTGGAGTTAGTGAAGCTTTGATTACAGGAAGTACTAATGGTACTGACCAAAGTGGAAATGTTGTAGTTGTAGATGGATTAAGTACTAAGCCATCTGTAAATGATGTTGTACAATTTGCTGGAAATTCAGAATATTATACCATTGAAACTGCAACTGACCTAGACAGTGGGGAATCAATATTGACGTTAAGTGAAACTGTTAATGATCCCATATCTGATAATACAACAGCAACGTTTTATAGAAGAAGCTTTATTTCTACATCTGGTCACACGTTTGAATACGTTGGCTCAGGTAATGAATTAGCTACTGCATTGCCGCAGGCTGGCGGAGTTCCTATTCAAGAAAATGAGGTGGTAGATGAACTTGGTGGAAAAGTATTTTACACGTCAACTGATCATCGTGGAGATTTTCGTATTGGCGGCGATTTAACGTTTAACAGATCGTCTGGAACTATTGAAGGACAAACTTTTGATAGAAGTTTATTTGCAGTTTTAACACCATATATACTAGCACTTGAGGGTTAATAATAATGGCAGCATTAAATGTATTTAAAACAGTAACGCATACCGTTACCACTACCGATGAAACAATATATACTGCTCCTGCAGGATATAGTTCCATTGTACTTATGGCTCAAATTACAAATGTTTCTAACACTACAGCATCTGTTACTTTTTCAAGTTTTGATGGTACCACTCAAGTAGAGCTGTTAAAAGATTTTGAAATACCAGCAAACGATGCAGTTAGTGGAACTACTGGTAAGCTTGTTTTAGAATCTGGAAATACTATTAAAATTCAAGCTGCTTCAAATAATCAATTGAAAATTACTTTGAGTATTTTGGAATCGTCAAATGGCTAAAACACTTAGTGGAAAGGTAAAGCGAACTTCTTTAGCGGAATTATCTTCCGACAGATATAATTTTTTAGGTCTTAGTGAAGCTGAACCAAACGCTGGTGCTCCGGCGGCAAACAATGGTTTGTTTGCGTCTGATACGGATGGGACTCGAAAGTTTATAAACTTTGATAAAGGTTTAACAGTTGACGGGTCTGGGTTTTTAGTTGTAAATGAAAATACCCTTGAAATAGATACTTCCGCATATAATTATAGCTCATCAATAACTCTTGCTAATGTCTTAAGTGATTTTGATTCTAAGTTTGATAGTGTTGATGCAATAACATTAGGTGGAGAAAGCGGGAGTTATTATTTAGACTTTGCAAATTTTACAAATGGCCCTGTCATTTCTCAAAACACTTATCAGGTAAGTGGTACTTCAGAGCAAGTATTTGATACCTTTGATAAAACACTTTATCGTTCTGCTCATTATCATGTAAATATTGTTAGTATTTTTAATGGAAACGTTACTCACCAAACATCACAGTTAGTAGTAATTCATGACGGAACAACCGCAAACATTTCTCAGTATGGTGATATTTATTTAAACGAAGAAATTGCAGAATATAATGTACAAATAAACGGAAATAACGTTGAAGTTACAGTTATATCAAACGGTATAGATGCTCAAGTAAATTACGTTCGTCATTTGATTAACAATACTGGATTTACGCCAACATTTAGCTTCAATATCGACTTACAAACTGAAGATTTTGGCACAATTGATCTTTCAACAAGTAATATTGGTACGTTTGATCTTAATGCAGCGTAATTAGGAGAAGTAAACGCATGGCACAAAAACCTTTTATTATACGGCATGGATTAAATACTGGTAGTACAGAAATTATTAATTCAAATGCTAGCATTAACACTAGCTCTATTGACTTTAGTGGTGTGTCGACCGATGACATTTCGGAAGGCAACAATCTATACTTTACTGATTCACGCACACGCGCAGCTGTTTCCAGCAGTGGGGATCTTACATATAATTCTTCCACAGGTCAGTTTTCGATTGATGTAATGACAATTGTCAAAGCAGAAGACGGTTCAGGTTCTTTACTTGATGCTGATTTTCTTGATGGCCAACAAGGTACATATTACCTTGATTATAATAATTTTATTAATACTCCTACTATTCCCACAAATAATAATCAATTAACTAACGGCGCTGGTTATATAACTGGTGAAACAACTACTACACTTACGAGTGACAGTATAAATCAAAAACTTGTATTCACTGACGAAACAGGTACAGTAAATGACATTGATTTATCATGGGCGGTAGATGATGCTAACTTAGCAAGACTAACAAGTGGAACAATAGATGATGAGACTGGCATTGCTACATTCACAAGAGATGATGCTACATCATTTACAGTCGACTTTAGTTCATTATTTGATGACACTAACTTAACTAGAATTACAAGTGCAGGATTTAATACATCAGATGGTATATTAACTCTTACGCGTAGTGATGCAACTACAGTAACGGTTGACTTAGACGGTCGTTACCTACAAAGCTTTACTGAAGTAAACAATCTTACATCAAATGTTACGTGGGCTAATGTACCAAATGCAAATATTACACAATCAAGTGTTACTCAGCACCAGGCAGCGCTTTCTATAACTCAGTCGCAAATTAGTGATTTATCTGTTAGTATTAATGATTTGACGGACGGTTATGTAAATGATTCGAGTATAGGTTTAGGCGCAGGTGCATTAGCTAATGACAATGGCACAAACAATATTAATGTAGCATTAGGTATTGAGGCACTCACCAGTAATAATAGTGGTACAGGTAATGTTGCTGTTGGAAATTATACTCTTTTTTCAAACACTAGTGGTGGTGGTAACGTTGCTGTTGGGTATCAAGCGCTATTATATAATATAACAGCTAATGGTAATGTTGCTGTTGGGTATCAAGCGCTAGAAGACTGCACGAGTAGCTCTAATAATGCTGTTGGATATTGGGCACTCCGAAACATCACTACTGGTTTTCAAAACTGTGGGTTTGGTACACTTGCTGGTGATTCACTTACTACTGGTGATGATAATACTCTATTAGGATTTTATGCAGGTGGTACGGTATTAACTACTGGCAACAACAATACGATTATTGGTGCTGAAGCTGAACCATCATCAGGATCAGTCAGTAATGAAATTACATTAGGAAATGCATCAATCACTAGATTTAGAATTCCTGGTATTGACCTAGATACAAATAATGCTGCAGATGGCGAAGTTTTACAATGGAATACCACAAATGGCGGTTTTGTTTGGACTAGTTTGCCAACTAACACAAGCGACCTTACAAATGATTCTGGATTTACAACTAACGTTGGTGATATTACTCGTGTAATTGCTGGCACAGGATTGTCTGGTGGCGGAATAACAGGATCAGTAACGCTCAATGTTGCTTTATCAGATTTACCTGGTTTAGTAGCTACTATGAGTGGCACTGATGAATTCGCTGTGATATACAATGGAAACACTACGGCTAAAAAATCCGCAGACGAAATCGGATTGAGCATATTTAACAATGACGCTGGATTTATTACGTCAGCTGACGGAGGCAATGCTGCTACTCTTGATAGTTTAGATTTTACGCAATTTTTAAGATCTGATGCTACTGACTCAAAGACAAGCGGCAATCTTGATTTTAACGACAATATAAAGTTGCGTTTTGGAACATCTGGTGGCGAGTCTGAATTATATTCAAACGGTTCTCACACATATTGGGAACTAAACGGCAATAAAGATCTTTATATCACAGATGAGGGGACTAATAGATTCTTATTTGATGGATCTGTAGGTGACTTCCACGCTGATGGTGATATCATTGGTTTTTCAACATCAGTTTCAGACGAAAGACTCAAAGAAAATATTCAAGTGATGAAAGGTGCTCTTTCAAAAGTTGAACAAATTAATGGTGTTACATTCAGCTTTAAACACAACGGTAAAAAGTCCGCAGGTGTAATTGCTCAACAGATCCAAAGTATTTTACCTGAAGCCGTATCGGAAAGACCACTACCTCTTATTACTGAAAGTACTGAGGATCTTTATAAAACGGTTGAATATGATATGCTTCATGCTCTTTTAATTGAAGCGGTCAAAGAACTGTCCGCTGAGGTAAAAGAATTGAAAAAGAAGATTGGAGAGTAATATGGCGTTGCAATCCTCAGGCGAAATACGCTTTTCTCAGATTAGAACCGAACTAGGCTTATCTGGGGAAATTCGTTACAGCGATTCACAATTAAGAGGATTAGCTGGAGTTGCGAGTGGTCAGATAAGACTTCAAGATTTTTATGGAAAAAGTTCTGGCGCTGGCGAAGCAGGCGAAGCAGAGTTTACTACTCCTGGAACATACTCATGGACTGCTCCTGCTGGAGTAACAAGCGTTTCTGTTGTAGCAGTTGGTGGTGGAGGTGGTGGTGCCGCTTCAACCTTATCCACAAATGGATTTTCCGGTGGCGGTGGTGGTGGCGGAGGTCTTGGATGGAAAAATAATATTTCAGTTACTCCAAGTCAAAGTTATACCATTGTGGTTGGATCAGCAGGGCTTGGAGGTTCTGGGGCTGGATTTAATGATGGGACAGATGGCGGTGATTCGTATTTTATTAATACTTCTACTGTCATGGGGACAGGCGGAGCGCGAGGAGCATATAACTCAACCAGTACGTCATTTGGTGGTACTTTTGTTGGTGATGGGGGTGGTAATGGGGGAGTTGGAGGTGGAGGTTCAGACGGAAACGAATCTGGTGGCGGCGGTGGCGCAGGAGGATACAGCGGTCCTGGCGGAAGGGGCGGTACTGGCACTGGCGCGCCTACTAGTGGGTCAGGCGGTTCTGGCGGAGGTCACTCTGGTGTAAACTCTTTCACAGGAAAAGTTCTATCAGGTGGTGGAGGTGTAGGAATAAATGGAGAAGGAAGCGCCGGATCTGCAGTTGATAACGCCTCAGGTACAGTTGGCGCTAATCCTGGTTCTGATGGGAGTGGTAAAAATTATGGTGGCGGTGGCTCTGGTTCTGAAGACGATTCTGGTGGCGGTGCTGGTGACGGTGGCGGTGGTGCTGTTAAGATTATTTGGGGCAGCGACGTTTCATATCCAACAGGATTAATTGTACCACCTGAGCCGCCACCAGTTCCTGAAACTATTGTAGGCAGTACTACACAATTTGTTAGTTTTGGTCAATTTAGAGTAGAAGATAATGCTAACGATACTAGTGCTAATTACAGTGTATCGGAAATTACTTTTAATACTAGTGGAACTAAAAGAATAATTATTGCGCATAAAACAACAGCAAACCCAACTTATTATAGTGATGCCCCGATCGCCTGTGTTCAGGTTTTAAATAGTGCCGGAACAAGTGTGATTCATCAATATTGGTTTGGAATAAGCAATCAGCCTGCCGGATGGCAAACAAGTGGTGATACTAATACCATTGAAGGAAACCCTGGAATATCAATGTCTCCGATAACTGCAGCAGATTTAACTTATACTAATATTGTAAATAGTAGTAGCAGAGATTTCTATGGTATGGCAACATCTACTGGCTCGTCATTAACTGGCGCAGTTGATGGTATAGCACAACCTTCAGGCCCTATGACACCAGGTGAAGCAGCCATTCCACAAAGCTTTGGAACATATTACCTATATAAAGAAACTTCAGGATCTACTGCAAATGAAGTTACGTTTATAAGAAGTCCTGCTATTAGTTGGGTTTCTGGACAAAAGGTAAGAGTTGCATACATAATAGGAAACTCTTCAACCGCTTCAGAACAACAAACACTTGACGATACGCTGTTTATTACACTCGCATAACTTTAATCATTTAAAGGATTTTTGTTATTATAAATAGATACATAAATATTGTATCTATAAGATATTTTAAAATTTAAAGACAGGTAAAAAGAATATGTCAACTACCTTACAATTTAGAAGAGGCAACACAACAACTTCAAATGCGTTTACTGGCGCTGTTGGTGAGTTATTCATAGACACTGATGTGAATACCCTTATAGTTCATGATGGAATCACCACTGGTGGTACAAGACTTGCGACAGAGGCTTCAGTTAATACTGCAGTGTCAAACCTAGTAGACACTGCTCCTTCAACTCTTGATACATTAAATGAATTGGCCGCAGCTCTTGGCGATGATCCAAACTTTGCGACTACTATTTCAAATCAATTAGGTAATAAAGTTGACGATACGACGCAAATTATTGCTGGAACTGGGTTAACTGGTGGTGGAACTCTTGATGCTAATCGCACACTTAATGTAGACATACTTGGCATTCAAAACTTGAGTGATCCTAATGCTGATCGTATTGCATTTTGGGATGACTCAGCAGGATCATTTCAATGGTTATCACTTGGTACCAATCTGTCAATTTCCAGTACGACATTAAATGCTACGGATACAAATACGACATATTCTGCTGGCGATCTTTTAGATTTAAGCGGAACAACTTTTAACGTAGACCTTTCCGAATTAGCAACATCCACTGTTGACGGCGATGGCGACTTCTTTGTTGTTGTTGATTCTGCCAATAATCAACGTAAATTGACCAAAGGTAATATTAATATTTCTGGTTTCAATAATGATGCTGGATTTACAACTAACGTTGGCGATATTACTGGTGTAAGCATTACAGCAGGAACTGGCTTAGCTGGTACGGTTTCAACAGCGAGTGGTCAACACACACAAACTCTGTCTCTTGCATCTAATGTGATAACACCAGGTACATACGGTAGTACTTCCGATGGCACGAAAATTGATACGATTACTGTTGATACATACGGTCGTGTAACCTCAATTAGTACAGGAAACGTCGGCGATATTATTGGTGTAACTGCTGGTACTGGTCTGAGTGGTGGCGGCACTTCTGGCGCAGTGACACTCAATTTGTCGCATCTCGGATTTCAAAATCTAAGTGATCCAAACGATGATCGTATTGCATTTTGGGATGATTCTTCAGGATCGTTTCAATGGTTGGACATCGGATCAAACTTATCTACTTCGGGCACGACATTAAATGCTACGAATACAACTGTAACAATTACAAATGATACATCAACTAATGCAACTTACTATCCAACGTTTTCTACCGCAACCAGCAGTACGATGACTGGAATCAGGACGTCTAGTAGTAAGTTGACGTTCAATCCAAGCACTGGTGATTTTAGTGCAACTAATTTTAACTCGCTATCTGATGAGCGTAAAAAGAAAGATATTCAAACGATAATGAATGCAGTTGAATTATTGGGACAGCTTCGTGGAGTTACATTTAAGTGGAAAGAAAATAATATTACTTCTATAGGTTTGATTGCACAAGAAGTTGAAAAAGTTTTACCTGAAGTGGTAGTTACCTTAGAAAATGGCAATAAAACGGTTTCATATGGAAACATTGTTGGTCTATTAGTTGAAGGATTTAAAGACCACGAACAAAGAATTTCAGCTTTAGAAAGTTTAATAAAATAATAATAATAAGCCGAGTTCAATAGGGAGAGAACGAAAATGGCAATTAAAATTTCAAATACCACCGTCATTAATGATAGCCGTGAGTTAGAAAATATTACTAACTTAAAAACTATAGGCGGAGAAAGTATTTTAGGAACTGGAGACATTTCAGCTGGCGGTGGAGGAGCTTTTACTTTAAGTTCTGATACTGGTACTCTCTCAAGCTCAAACAGTGGTAATGCAGCAGATGCTAGTCACAATTTTTTTGCTGGACAATTTGCTGGGAATTCCAATTCTACTGGTACAGACAACGTTTTCATCGGGCGCAGAGCAGGTCAACTAAATTCTAGTCAAGACGGTAACGTTTTTATAGGTTCATATGCAGGATTCTCGAACAGTGGACAGGATAACTTTTTTGTAGGTGAAAACGCTGGTAGAAATAATACCGGTAGTAGTAACTTTTTCTTTGGTTATTCAGCTGGAAGCTGTGCAACGGGGTCTAATAATGTCCATTTTGGATATGGCGCAGGTAGAGCACCTATTGGGGGTGTTAATTCGGGAAATGCTAACAATTTCTTTGGATCTAGGGCCGGGCAATGTAACACAACTGGAAGTAACAACAATTTCTTCGGCAGCAGCGTAGGTTTTGCTAACACAACTGGAAGTCACAACAATTTCTTCGGCAGCAGCGCTGGACGATGTAATACTGACGGCAATCATAACAACGCTTTTGGATTTTATGCAGGATCAGAATTAACTACTGGGGACTGCAATAACTTTATAGGTTACTTTGCTGGCAGGTGTACAACATCTGGATGTAATAACTTTGCTGCTGGTTCCAACACAATGTACTGCAACTTGATTGGCTCCAACAATGTGATGTTTGGTTGTTGTGCTGGATATTTCAATACAGGATCCTCGAACTTCTATGCAGGTAGTAGAGCTGGATGTAATGTTACGAGTGGAAATCATAACGTAATGATTGGCGATGCGGCAGGATCAGGCCACACTACAGGTGTTCGTCACAATACCTTTATTGGTTACCAAGCTGGCCTCGGTCTGGGCGGAGGCGGAGGCGATAATAATATCATATTTGGGTGTAGGGCTGGATATAGAAACACAGCGAATGATAACATTTTTCAAGGTAGATCGTCTGGATGCGATACTACTACTGGATCTGGCAACATTTTCATTGGAGGATTTTCTGGAACCTCTAACACCACTGGTTATTGCAATATTTTTATTGGCGCGGGCGCTGGCAATACTAATACAACTGGATTCCATAATAACTTTTTCGGGAGAGTCGCCGGTCAAAATAGTACTGGCTGTTATAACGCTTTCTTTGGTGCTGCAGCCGGTTGGAACAACACGACAGGTTCGAACAACGTATTTATAGGACATAATGCTGGGGCCTGTCTTGCTGGAGGACCTTCGGGACTTGTTTGTATTACCACTCAAAGCGATAGAATTGTTATTGGCAACGATGACCATTCTTGCGCGCAGATCAAAGTTGCCTGGAGTGTCGTATCGGATATTCGTGATAAGTGTGTGTTTGGCGCTGTTCCACATGGGCGCGGTTTCTTAGAAAAAATCAATCCTGTTGAGTTTGCATTTAAAAATAGAGAAACTAATGAACTTATAGATCCTGAAGGTAAGAAAAGATATGGTTTTTCTGCTCAAGAGGTGCTTGAGGCTGAAGGTGACAATAATGTAATCGTATCAAACGAAAATCCTGATAAACTTCAAATGACCAGTGATTATTTGGTACCAATTTTGGTAAATGCAGTGAAAGATCTTTCAGCTGAAGTGAATGATCTAAAAGCAAGAATTGATGCGCTTGAATAAAGATAAATAATGGTGTACAATAAATTAGTTGTATTGTAAAATAAACTATCAGTAAATCGCAATGGATATAGTATGAAAACTTCAAAATATAGTATTTTTCACGTACAAGGTGGAATTGGAAAGCACGTCGCTGCAACTGCTGTAGCTAAAGCAATTAAGAATAACTACCCTGATCGTCAGCTCATAGTAGTATGTGCCTGGCCTGAGGTATTTCTTAATGTAGAGTTTGTTGAAAGAGTATATCAACACGGCGCAACTCAGTATTTTTATCAGGAATACGTTAAAGACAAAGACTCTATTATCTTTCATAATGAGCCATACTATACAACTAATCATATTCACCAAAAGAAAAAACTAATTGAAAATTGGTGTGAAATGTATGGTATTAAGTATTCGGGTGAAAAGCCGTACATAAAGTTTAATAAACTTCAGTATGACATATCAAAAAATTATTGGAAGCGAGATAAGCCACTAATGATTATTCATACTAATGGCGGTCTTATGACAGCAGACGCTAAGCCATATTCTTGGACACGTGATATGCCATTTGAAGTTGCTCAACAAATCGTTGAACATTATAAAAAAGATTATCATATTTTTCAACTAACTAAATTGAATTCCCCTAAATTAAAGGATGCTGAGCATATTTTTGCTACACAAGAGTGGTCACTTTCAATTATGGAATACTTTAGTATAATTTTACATACAGAAAAAAGAGTTCTAATTGATTCTTCAGTGCAGCACGCAGCAGCGGCTCTTGACAAAAAATCCACTGTACTATGGAATGGAACAAGCCCTAAACTATTTGGTTATGATTTACATGACAACATCATGACTAAAGAGAAATATGAATTTAAACTTCCAAACAGCTATCTTTTTGATTTTGACTTCAACGGGAATGAAGTAGAATATCCTTACTCTAGCGAAACAGAGTTATATGATATAGATGAAATTATTAGTTCTGTCAACAATCAGTAAAGTTTATTATAATGAAAAAAAATTATTTCTTTTTATCAGGTTTACCTAGATCAGGTAGCACTCTATTATCAGCTATTTTGGGGCAAAATCCAAATATTTACTCTGGTCCAAGTTCTCCAGTTTTGCATGCGATGATAAACATGGAAAAAATGTTATCTGAAGATGAATTTTTTAAAGCATATCCAAAAACACAACAAGCTGGAGAAATAATCCAAAACATTATAAATCATTACTATAGTGACATTGAAGAACCTATAATTATTGATAAAAATAGAGGCTGGCCTGCATATTTACATTATATAAAAGGATACTTTGGAATTGAGCCTAAGGTATTAGTTCCTGTTAGAAACATGGATGAAATATTAGCTTCTTTTATAGCTTTACATCGTAGAAATGATTTTTATGTTGATGGAAAAGTCAATTTTATTGATGAAATGCTAATAAAAAATGATTTAGAACTAAACGACGAAAACAGATGTACAATTCTAGCAAATCAAGGTCCAATTAGTATTTCATATCAAGCTATTCTTAAAGGTTTAGAGGATGGTTATGAAAGAAACATGTTATTCATTGAATATAACGATTTGGTAAATTCTACGCAAGAAACAATAAAAAGAGTTTACGATTTTTTAGAATTAGAATACTACAATCACGGTTTTGAAAACATTAAAAATGTAAATCAAGAAAATGATGGGAAAACATACGGGTTTAAAGATATGCATGAAGTAAGACCGATCATATCAAAAACTTCAATAGACCCAAACGAAATATTACCAAAATCAATTATGCAATATTGTAAAGGAGCTGAATTTTGGCGCAGTATTGATAATTAAATTATTATAGGAAACCAAAATGGAAAATGCACGTACATTAAAGGAAATTCAAAGAGATATTATAGCGGCGCGCGATAGTATAATAGTTATTAACGAAGAAATTTTTAACTTAGATAATGGTATTCAGCCATCTTTAGAAATCAGGGGTGAGTTAGATAGAAATGTGGGTCATTTGAAAATTATTGTTGCTATGCAAGACGTGATTGATTCAGGAGAAGATATTACTGATCTACATGCTGCAATTTTAATTGGTGAAGCTAAACTAGCTGAAGACATTTGGTCTGCTTCAACCGAATTAGATTAAAATATTAATGAAATGAAAATATTGATTATGGGTCTTCCGGGTGCTGGTAAAACCTGGCTTGCAGAGAGATTACAACAGCATTTGCAGTGTGCTTGGTATAATGCTGATGCTGTTCGTAAAATGGCAAATGATTGGGATTTTTCGCCAAAAGGTCGAACTCGTCAGTCTCTTAGAATGAAAGCAGTTGCTGATTATGAAAAGAGCCATGATAGAACAGTGATTTGCGATTTTGTTTGCCCAACACACGAAACACGAAATCTTTTTGAACCCGATATTACAATTTGGGTTGATACAATTATTCAAAGCAGATTTGAGAATACTAATAAGGTGTTTCAAGCGCCTAAAAGTGTTGATATACATATTACTAGACATCTATCAGACGAAGAGATAGAACAACTAGGTGAAAAATTAAATCATGGACTCAAAGAAAAAATCATTATTTAAAGCAATCAGCTGGCGCATCACTGGCACATTAGATACTTTCCTCATTAGTTTTTTTATTACTAGCAGTTTTGTATTTGCTGGTAGTATTGCTGTAACTGAAGTTATAACAAAGGTTATTCTTTATTATTTTCATGAAAGAGTATGGAGTAAAATAAATGTTTGATTGGAAAAAGCCTACAACACAAATGTTAGGAAGATGGCAACCTTGGCATGATGGCCATACTGCGCTGTTTAAAAAAGCACTCCTAGAAACTGGTCAGGTTTGTATTATGATTCGTGACGTCGGCGGTATTGTAGGATCGGATGCTGGGGCAGGACGTACAGCAAAGCAAAATGATAATCCTTTTGATTTTGAAACTGTTAAAAATAATATTATTGATGCTCTTGGTAAAAAAGGATTTATTTTCAATAAAGACTATGTTATTATGTTAGTTCCTAACATTGTTGATATTTCCTATGGTCGTGGCGTTGGATATACCTTTACTCAACACGATTTGGGTGAAGACGTTCATCAAATTAGCGCAACTAAGATTCGAGAGCAATTAAGAGCTGAAGGTAAACTTTAAAAATATATAAATAGCTGTATAAAATAAGAAAAGGTTTTATATGGCTGCAAGTATAAAACGTCGTAGAGGAAACACACAAGAGCATTCATTATTTGTTGGAGCTCTTGGAGAATTAACGGTAGACGTTACTAAAAAGATAGTAGTTGTACATGATGGAGCCCTTCCAGGCGGCTATCCTCTTGCGCGTGAAGACTTAATTAATACAAGTACTTCATCACTTTCCGCCATAACCTCTTCATCCATTACAAACAATGACGTTTTTGTAATATATGATTCATCAGATCAATTGATGAAAAGTATTACATTTGAACAGCTATCGCAATCAATTGATACAGATACTGATACTACGTATTCGATTAAAGCTTCTTCGCAAACCACTGGAGCTGGTGTTGATTTAGAAGCTAGCGGATCGGGATCTGGTACTCAGACCGTTGTGCTTAAAGGCTCTGGTGGTACAACCATCACCTATACTGATGATAATACTATTACAATTGACTCAACTACAATTATTGGCGAATTAACTTATTCCGCAGGTAATGGAATACAATTAGTTGATACGTTATTTAGTGTTCAAGCAGGCAGTGGGCTGATTCAAGAAAGCTCTGGCTTAGCTCATGCAAATACTAGCTCAGTCGCAAACGTTTCTAATTCTGGAAACGCTGTCATACAAACCTTAACATTTGACGAGTTTGGTCATGTCACGGATACAGAAGCAACAACAATTGACGTCGGAAACGGTACTTTAACAATTGATGCTGCAGGAATTGGTATAACTGCGTCTGGAACATTTTCTGCAAATCAATCTGGAAACACAACAGTCACTATACAAAGTAATGCAACAAGTAATAGCACAGCATTTACTACTGTTGCGAGAGATTCATCTGGTAACTTTTCAGCTGGATTAATTACTGCAGATTTAAACGGTATTGCAAGTGCATCGAATAGATTATTCAATATACGTACAATTAATGGTGCGGATTTTGATGGTACTGAAAGTATAGTAACTAATTACTGGGGATCAGAAAGAACCATAACTATTGCAGATATATCTCGTACAGTAGATGGTTCAGCAGATATTTCGTGGTCTTTTGATGATATATTACCAAATACAAAAAACTTACAAATTAATTCATTAGGTGTCGGTACAGCTGCTTCTGAAACGACAGGTGAAATCAGAGCAACTAATAATATTACAGCGTATTATTCTGATGATCGTCTTAAAAATAAACTTAATAACATTGAAAACGCTTTAGAGAAACTAATGACTCTTGATGGATTTTATTATGAAGCTAATGATGTAGCGCAGGAACTTGGATATAAAAAAATAAAAGAAGTTGGGGTTTCTGCTCAACAGGTTCAGCAAGTATTACCAGAAGTTGTTGTGCCTGCGCCAATTGATGATAAATATTTAACAGTTAGATATGAAAAAATGATGCCACTTGTAATTGAAGCTGTTAAAGAGTTGGCTGAAATTGTTAATGAACTAAAGACAAAAATATAGGCGATAACTTAAATGGCTATTCCAAACTCTAGACAATCACTTATAGACTATTGCCTTCGTAATTTAGGCGAGCCTGTACTTGAGGTAAATGTATCGGAAGAACAAATCGAAGATCGTATTGATGAGGCTTTACAGTTTTATCAAGAGTATCATTCTGATGCAATTTATCCTGTCTTTCACAAACATCAAATTACTTCAAACGATATACAAAATGAGTACATTGATATACCTGACGCAATTACTGTCGTGACACGAATTTTTTCACTTGCTGAAGCAGGTACTTCATCAAATATGTTTTCGGCTAAGTATCAATTGTTTTTAAATGATATTTTTGACTTAAGATTTGCTGGGTCAATTTCTAATTACGTTCAAACAATGCAGTATCTTGAAACTCTAGACATGATTTTCAACGGTGAACAACAAATTAGATTCAATCGACATTTGGGTAAATTGTATATTGACACTGATTGGGATACAATGTTACAGGAAAGTGATTACATTATTGTAGAGGCATACCGAATTGTCGATCCTGTACAGTTTCCTAAGGTATATAATGATATGTTTCTCAAACGTTATGCTACCGCGCTAATTAAACGCAATTGGGGTCAAAATCTGTCTAAGTTTGATGGCATGCAACTTCCTGGTGGCGTGCAAATCAATGCTCAAAGAATATTAGAAGAAGCTGGTGCAGAGATTATTCGTATTGAAGAAGAAATGCAATTGAAATATGAATTCCCACCGAATATGTTTGTAGGATAAAGCACAGTGCCAACAAATGTTTTTCTTTCTCCCAAAGTTCGATCAGAGCAACTCTTATATGAAGATTTGGTTATTG
>Ga0209953_1000134_pt1 | contig 28109 bp, 25 predicted proteins | sample SalPonred_H2O_MG_FD_185713 | JGI IMG/M metagenome (GOLD analysis project Ga0209953, IMG submission 185713) | Salt pond water microbial communities from South San Francisco under conditions of wetland restoration - Salt Pond MetaG... | ecosystem: Environmental > Aquatic > Non-marine Saline and...
GCGGCTTCAAGGGTGAGATCCCTGCCAACAGCCCGCTGCTGCAGCAGACCACACGTTCTGGTTCCAAAGAACTTCTGCCCAGCGGTAACGAACTGGTGAAGTCGGACCAGCACTTCTGCTTGGTCGTAGAAGAGGACGGCTCCTACCAGCCTGTGGTCATCGACATGAAGTCCACGCAGCTGAAGGTGTCGCGCCGTTGGAAGACGCAGATCTCTATGAAGAAGGTCAAGCACCCAGCGACAGGCAAGCTGTTCACACCCCCTGTCTTTGCCACCACATGGCGTTTGTATTCTGTCGAAGAATCCAATGACCAAGGTTCGTGGAGCAATTGGCAAGTTGAGGGTCTTGGTATTGTTGAGGACCGTGACCTAATGATGGAAGCGAAGGCCTTCCGCGAGAGCATCGCGGCGGGTGAGGTTAAGGCTGCTCCGGAAGAGGGGTCATCTGCCACTGCCTCCTCCTCTTCTCAGAACGAGGACGACATCCCGTTCTAAGCAGCCCAACTGGGAGGGGGTCCTTACACCTCCTCCCTTTTTTCCTCAACTAGGAGCCATCCATGTCATTAGCAGACAGACTGCTGGCTGCCTTCGAGGGATCGAAGGCGGGCTATGGCGAGACGACCGTTGGCCGGATTGGGCGCAAGGGCAAAGCCGAAGCAAAGAGTTTTATCCGCCGTGGTCAGATGACTGCGGACATGGTTCAAGATCACATTGACGGGAAGCAGGGCGTCGGCTCGATCCCGATTAACACAGACAACAAGTGCCGCTTTGGTGCATTGGACATCGACGTTTATGACTTGGACCACAACGAGCTACAAAAGAAGATCCAGCGGCTGAAGCTGCCGCTGTTCCATTGCCGTACCAAGTCGGGCGGCGCACACCTGTATTTGTTTTTGGACGGCTGGTACGAGGCGGCGACGATCCGCGAGTACCTGACCGAGATGTCGATCGCCCTTGGGTTCTCCGGTTGCGAGATCTTCCCCAAACAAGACACATTGTTGTCTGAGCGCGGAGACTTGGGCAACTTTATTAACATGCCTTACTTCGAGGCGGAGTTGACGACGCGTTACTGCTACAACAAGCAGGGCGAGGCGATGGAGCTCGAGGAGTTCTTGGATGCTGTAGACGCTGGCAGAGTTGGGCTGGCTACGCTGGATTCTTTGGATCTGTCTGGATCGAAGGAGCACTTCACCGACGGCCCACCTTGCCTCCGCATCTTGGTAGCGACAGGCACGGTTGGTGACATGCGCAACAACACGCTGTTGCAGATGGGTGTCTATGCCAAGCTGAAGCACCCGGACTCGTGGGAGCAGGTGGTCGAAGAGTACAACCGCACGTTCATGTCCCCGATGCTGGACTCGAAGGAGGTGCTCGGGATCATCAAGCAGCTGCAGAAGAAAGACTACTTCTACACCTGCAACATCGAGCCGTTCTGCTCTGTCTGTGACAAGGACCTGTGCCGCAGCAAGAAGTTTGGTGTGGGCGGTGACAGCGAGGACAAGGCCCAGGTCGGCGGTCTGACAGTCGTTCTCTCCGAGCCGCGCCTGTACTTCATGGTGGTCAACGGGAAGCGTGTCGAGTTGAACGTGGACCAGATGCACAACCAGTCGTTATGGCAGAAGGCCTGTCTCGCGCAGATAAGCTTCATGCCCGCCACTATGAAGCAGCAGGACTGGACATCGTTGATCAACCGCATGCTGTCCGAGGCGACCTACCAAGACGTGCCAAGAGAACTAACAATTACCGGCCAGTTTGAGGACCTGCTCAAAAGCTACTGCAACGGCAGCGCGCAAGCGTACGACCCTGCGGAACTACAGACAGGTAAGCCGTGGCATGATGGTGGAAAGGTCAAGTTCAAGATGGACGGCCTCTCCAACTTCCTGCGGAACCGCAGCCACCCGTGGGCGGACAACCGCGCCAAGATTCAAGAAGAGATCAAGCGGCTTAATGGAGACCACGCCCAGCAGAGGTACAAGGACGCCAACGCGAAAAACGGGTGGAGCAAAGTAAGAGTCTGGTGGGTGCCCACCTTCGAGGAAGAAAGCATAGACCTACCGGTCGAGGAGATAGACAATGACATCCCGTTTTAATGATTTGAAGCTGATGACTGTGCGGGAACTCTCTGAGTATCTCGATGTCACCCCCGCTGCGATCTACAAGTGGATCAAGGAGGGGTCGATGCCCACACCCATCAGGCTCGGAGGTCCGAGGTCCACGCTGCGATGGCGGAAGTCTGTGATCGAAGAGTGGCTTGAGGAGAACAGCAGTGATTGAGAATAGCACACAGGTCTTTGGCCCACCGGGCTGTGGTAAGACAGAGTTTCTCATGGGCGTGATCGATGACGCATTGAACGACGGCGTCCAGCCTGAGGAGATTGCGTTTGTTTCGTTCTCTCGAAAGTCCATCGAGGAGGCACGGGATCGTACGATGAAGCGGTTTCAGGTTGGCCCCAAGCAGCTGGTCAACTTCCGCACGCTGCACTCTACGGGGTACTCGGAACTGGGCGTGACCAAGGACATGGTCATGTCGAACGCAGACTACCGGGAACTGGGCCGCATGCTTGGCGAGGAGTTTGTTATCAACACCCAGCCCGAGGATGGGATCGTCATCCCGTCGGACCTGCGCCGCGGCAGCCGCTACATTCGGATCATCGACCGTGCACGCTACCGCATGATTGATCTGAAGCAAGAGTGGCGAGAGCATGAGACTTACGACCTGAGCCTGTTCAAGGCGGAACAGATCTCGGCACAGATTGCGGAGTACAAAAGCAAGGTCAACAAGATCGACTTTGTGGACATGATCTACCAGTACATCGAGGTGGCTGAACCCAAGCGCCTCAAGCGCCTGATCGTTGACGAGGCACAGGACCTCACCCCACTGCAGTGGATGATGGTTGCCAAGATGGCGGAGCATGCCGACGAGGTGTGGCTGGCTGGTGACGACGACCAAGCGATCCACCGGTGGACAGGCGTGGACGTCAAGCAGTTCATCCGCATGTCAGAAAAACGCATAGTTTTGGACCAGTCGTACCGGCTGCCCCGCAAGATCTTCGAGGTCGGAGAGCGGATTGTTAGAAGGATCAAGGACCGAGTACCGAAGGTGTACAAGCCGACGGACGAAGAGGGCAATGTGCTCTGGCACTACACGCTGGACTCGATACCCTTGGACCGTGGTTCGTGGACCATCATGGCTCGGACCAATGGCTTCGTTACAGAGCTGGCCAAAGCGGTGCGTGAGATGGGGTACTACTACTCGATCAAGGGGCAGGCACCGATTACCAAGGAGCAGGCTCGGGCGATTCAAACGTGGCGTGCGCTGGCACGAGGCGAGCAGGTGGAGTTGTACCTGATCAGGGAACTGTACGAGGTGGTGCCAAAGCAGGGGGACAATGCTGTCGTGAAGCGTGGGTCTGCCAAACTGCTGGACGCTGCCGATCCGGCGGGCACTCTGTCGATGCAGGATCTCGAGAGCGAATTTGGTATGATATCACAAAAGGATTTGTTTGAATACAAGAGCCCGTTCCAGGTCCTGAACCTGGGCGATGAGATGCGCCTGTATCTGGAGCACATCGAGGCGTCGGGCGAGGACATCACCAAGACACCACGCATCAAGCTGTCTACATTCCACGCCATGAAGGGCGGGGAGGACGACAACTGCGTTGTGTATCTGGGATCAACACGGGCTTGCAGCGAGAGCCAGTTCCCAGACGACGAGCACCGCGCCTTCTACGTTGGCGTGACACGGGCAAAGAAGACGCTCCACCTTTTGGAGAGTCGCAAACAATACAGGTACAGCATATGACACGTCCATCTAAGAAAACGCAAAAACGGCGCACTCTGGAAAAGCTGATACTCAACACCATGAATCAGTATGAGACCGGCACAACCTTCGATGATCTAGCGGAGGGGGTAGCGGACATGATGATGAATACAATTTTCCTAGAGGCAGACAACGGAGAATTGTTTTGGGATCAATACTACTCATTGATCAGTAAGAACAAACTCCTGACCAAGAAAAACGCTTACCTGACAGGGAAATACAAACGGGTGAGGGAGGTCAACAAACGCCTGCAGGAACGGTGCCTTGAAATGAGAGATAGGATCAACGCATGACAAAAGACGAAATCATTGAGACGGCCAGAGCACTGATCTCAGGGCAGCGGGCAGTGGACTACGGTGACGCGAAGGACAACTTCGATCGGATCGCCGCGGGCTGGAACATCATCGTTGAGAACCTCGACGGCCCTGTCACAGCAAAGCACGTTGCGCTGATGATGGACTGGGTGAAGACAGCGCGACTGCTGGAAACGATTGACCATGAGGATTCATGGATCGACAAATGTGGATACTCTGCCTTGGGTGGCAGCTTCGAGAAGGACTGATGACCATGGCACGAGATCGTAAAGACAAGAGCACAATCGCATTCTTCGAACGCATGGACCTTGGCGAAAAGCTTGTGCCGGACTGGAACATCCCACCAAGCTACCCCGACCTAACCTGCTACCCGCAGATTGCGATCGACCTTGAGACTTGCGATCCGCACATCACAACGCTCGGGCCTGGCTGGGCACGCAACGACGGGTTCATCGTTGGCATTGCTATCGCTGCGGGGGATCAGTCTTGGTACTTCCCGATCCGCCACGAGAACGGCCACAACCTCGATCCAAAGATGACGATGAAGTGGCTGCGCAAACAGATGGCCACACCAGACATCGACAAGCTGATGCACAACGCTACCTACGATCTGGGCTGGCTCCTTGCAGAAGGGGTCGAGGTCCAAGGTCGAATTATCGATACGATGGTTACCGGCGCTATCGTGGACGAGAACCGGTTTTCATACAGCCTGAACAATCTCGGGCGTGACTACATCGACATGCGCAAGGACGAGAAGATGCTGCGCGCTGCAGCAAAGGACTGGGGCATCGATCCAAAGGCAGACATGTGGCGGCTGCCGCCGTCGTACGTTGGAGCGTACGCCGAGCAGGATGCGTTCATGACCATGAAGCTGTGGGACCGGCTCAAGACAGAGATCTCTGAGCAGGACCTGACACACATCTTTAACCTCGAGACATCGCTCATCCCCGGCATGGTAGAGATGCGAATGCGCGGCGTGCGTGTGGACATCGACAAGGCCGACATTGCCAAGAAGGGTCTAAGGATCAAGGTCCAAGAACTGAAGGACGAGATCAAACGTAAGACAGGGGTGGACATCGAACCTTGGGCGGCTGCGTCTGTACAGAAAGTCTTCGAGGCTCTGAACCTGCAGTACCCCAAGACCGATGCCGGTGCGCCTTCGTTCACCAAGCAGTATCTTGCGGCCCACCCGCACGAAGTGTGCCAGATGATTGTCCGGCTGCGTGAGTTCGACAAGGCGGACAGCACGTTTATCGACAGCATCCTGCGGCACGAGCACAAGGGTCGGATCCACACAGAATTTCACCAGCTGCGCTCCGATGACGGCGGCACTGTGACCGGGCGCTTCTCTTCTTCGAACCCCAACCTCCAGCAGATTCCTGCTCGGGACCCGGACATCAAGAAGCTGATCCGCGGCCTGTTCATTCCAGAGGAAGGACAGATGTGGGGGTCGTTTGACTACTCGTCTCAGGAGCCGCGCCTGCTGGTGCACTTTGCAGCCTGCATGCCTGACCGCATGCGCAGCCCTGTGGTTGATACGATTGTGGACGAGTACCACAAGGGTGACGTTGACCTGCACCAGATGGTGGCCGACATCGCTGGCATCACCAGAAAGCAAGCTAAGGTTGTAAACCTCGGCATCATGTACGGCATGGGTGTAGGCAAGCTGGCCGCGCAGCTGGGCGTATCGGACCAAGAGGCCAAGAGCATCATCGAAGAACACCGCGAGAAGGTGCCGTTCGTTAAGCAGCTGGCCACGACAGCCAGCCAACGGGCCGAGGAGAACGGACAGATCCGCACGATCCTCGGACGCCTGTGCCGGTTCCACCTGTGGGAGCCCACAACCTTTGGATACAACAAGCCGCTGCCGCTTGAGAAGGCAAAGGAAGAGTACGGCTCTGTTGGCAACAATCTGAAAAGAGCGTTTACTTACAAGGCGCTAAACAAGTTGATCCAAGGTTCTGCCGCAGATCAAACGAAAAAAGCTATGGCGGATTGTTTTAACGCGGGTCTCGTTCCTTTGCTGACGGTGCACGATGAGCTATGCTTTTCGGTAGAGGACGAGGGGCAGGCGGCGCAGATCAAAGAGATCATGGAGACCGGCCTCCCTCTCAAGGTGCCCTCTAAAGTTGATGACGATATCCCAGCCCTACGGGGGCTGCCAAACAATTGGGGAGAGGTCGAATGACACCTGAACAAAAGCTCAAAACCCTTGGGTTCAAGGACATGCACGATGATCAGATCGATGCATTGATGCAGCTTGTTGAAGCCGCATTGAACCTAGCGGGTGCGGTGGGTGACGCCGAGTTTGAAGAAATGCACAGCATCGCAGAGGACGCTGTGATCATGTTTGGAGGTGTCGGCATCGACGTCAAGTTTAACGCAAGCTATTGACCGGAGAGCCTCTGTGCAATTTCAGCATTACGTGCTTGAGAGATCGGATCAGAACCTAACAACGAAGGTGACGGAGGTGCATTTCTTGCCGGTGCGGGCGTCGACTGTGGGGTCGCGCGTACTGGCATTGAACCAGTAGTGGGGGCGGCTGGAGCCGCCTCCTGTACTGAATCAGGTACTCCAAACATTTGACCGGACTCAGAAACGGGTGCTCCAAGCAGCTCTTCTGTATAGTCCTGCGGCACTAGATCCTGACGGTTAAAGCTGCGCTCAATATCTTTCAGTTCCCGCACAGGCAGACGCTTCAAGACACGCTCTTGGGTCCGGCCTTCTCGCAAGATTGTTTTCACACGGTCGTCTGAGATGCCCAGCGGGTCAAACTTCCCACGCATAATTCTGTTGACTTCTTTTCGACCAAGGCGCGACACCTCTGTCAGCTGCTTGCGGATCTCACGATCGGACAAACCGAGGCGACGAGCGGATTCGACAAGATCAAACAGCTGGGCTTGGCCGCGCAACAGCTGTTCGTTAGCCCGCGTGTACGCCTCCAGTACATCCGCCTCTGTCGTATCGTTGGCGTTTGCCACTTGGCTAAACACCGATGTAGCATCGCGGCGGGCTTGGTTGTACTCAAAGCCCTTGAAGCTAAAGGTTTCATCCAGACGAGCCTGCATAGGACGGAGGCCCGTGACCAAAGCTGCGCCTTCTTCGAAGATGTCGTAAGGCTGGCCCGTTGCGCTTGGCGTCCCAGTGATGGCGCGCGACACACGACCGGGCACAATCTTCCCGCGGCGCTCTTGAACAAAGAGTTCTGCTGCACCTGGGATGTACGCACCGGCAACGTGCGTGAACGCCTTTGAGGCCTTCTCTCCAGCCGGTGTGTTCTGCGTAAAGATAGGCGCACCCGTGGAAGTCCGACCACCACGCACCGTAACGTCTGCTAGGCGCTCACCCACAAGGCTTTCGCTTGCAAACGGTTCGAACAGCTTTGTTGCACTGGCAACTGCGGCAGAGCGGAGCTGTTCTGCCTCAGAGGCCCCGACGGAACCTTTCTCGCTGTAGATCTGCAACGCCGCACGAGCTGGTGCCAAGGCAAAGTCGTATGGCATCATGTAGCTCAGGTCGATGTACTCGACGTTTGCGTCCCCAGCAGCAGAGATGGGCACGAGCTGGTGACCCTTCATGTACTGCGGAGCCTGTTTGTTCAAGTCTTCGATCGATGGACGCCCGTCTTCGCCGTCCCACCCAAGGGTGCGAGCGGCAGCCGCCTGAACGCCCGTTGGCACGGCGACAGCTGAGGCCATGTACCCAGAAAGACGTTGCGCGCCGATGGCACGGATTTGCCGCTCGAGCTGTGCGGCCTGCTGGGGCGTAAGCGTACCAGCTTCCACAAGGTTACGAGCGGAGAAGCCCATCTCACGCAAGCCTTGGTCAAGGATGTTCGTGGTGTTGCGGATAACCTCTGCAGGGAAAGCAACAAAGTTACCAACAACAGGGATGCGGCGCACCATCTTTACCGCTTCAGGAACGCGGCTGTATGTCGGCTGGGTGTTCTTAACGATGTCACCGGCGAGCGTATCTAGGTAGCTGGCCTTCCCGCTAAGTTCCGAGGTCCGAGAACCGATGCCCGACCGTACGAGCTGATCGGAGATGTTGTCCAAGGCGTCAGGTGCAAGGCCCGCTTTGCGGAAAGCGTTCGCATACTTTGCGCGCTCCGCGTTCCAGTTAACCAGCTTCCAATATGTGTCGGAGTCTGAGTACAAATTCTCCAGAGCTTTGGCAAATGGGATGCGCTCTTTCAAAGCGTTGACGCCAGCCTTTGTTTTACCCGCCACCTTCATGTCTGCACCTTCACGGAGCAGGTTGCGGAACTCTTCTACCGCAAGGTTCTGATCTCGGAGGCCAAGAACACCAGTGATCTCAAACAGATCACGGAACTCAGCATCGCCCAAGTTGGCAGCCTTGCCTGCTGTCAGCCGGAGCGAGTCGCCAAAGGGCATGCCTCGCATGAGGTTGCCGTTTGCCATTGTAAGGAAGCCACCGGAGATGAAGTTACGCACCTGTGTGATGGGGCTGTAAACTGTCTTCGCGGCCTGCGCCGCACCCTTTGCCTGCAAGGACAAAGCCAAGGCCTCGTTCAGGAAACCTTGCGTCATCTGCTGCGGGCTGGTGATAGCAGAGAATATCTCTGGTGCTACATAGGCACCGGTAAGTGGGCCGTAGGACCCACCGAATACGGTCTTGTCGTTTGGTTCCCCAAGCCGGACGTAGCCCTTAGACTCCATCAGCTCTTGGCCGACGCGATCTGCGTCTTGGCCATACACAACTAGGGGAACAGCGCGGCCTTGGCTTTGGTTGAGCATCTGCGCAGCTTCAGCGCCGGTCTTGCCGTACTGCTGCAACGTGCTGTTGTAGAGCTTGTTGCCCGCGGAGAGGCGCGCCATGTCATCTACTGTACGCAGGAACGCTTGCTTTGGATCTTTGATCTCACCAAGAAGTTCACGGAGCGAGGGGGATTTGTCCAAGAGTTTGCTGCGCTCGGTCAGCAGCCCTTCCGCAATGTTGTACAGAGGCTTGCCGCCGATCTGCTTTTGGCCCTCTTTAACCTTTGTGCTGCGAAGACCCAGCAATGCGTCATCTGTCAGGCCGGTGTCTACAGCATCAAGACCCAACAGCTTTTTGACTTCCTGCTCCGCAGCGGCACGAACCTGATCCACCGGACGCACGTCCAACAAATCACCGCGGCGCACAGCTGCGCGGTCCATGCCCTCAAGAGCATTTTGCACATCGTCGACGGCAGTCTTAAACAGTGGCGATTTAGTAACACCAGCGTCCAAGGTCCAAGTTTCGGGGTTCTCGAACTTTTTATACAGGCGGCGGATGTACCCGCCCATGTTGTTTTCAAACGTATCAAGGATCTGCTTCTTAGCTTCTGGATCCAGGTCGCTCTCTGCAATGTCGTCTGCAATCGTGCGGGACATGGTGGTGATCTGATCACGCATCTGTGACGCAGGCTGGACAATGTCCGCGCCATAGCTGGCCAACGCATTGTCGTTGCCTTGCAAGAACAAGAACAAATCGTCGTACAGTTTATCGTAGCCCGCGCGCCCCGCACCTCGGAGCTGCCCAATCACACCAGGGCCCAGTTTCTTGGCAGCCTTTTCAAACGCAACCAAGTTCTTTTCAGCCTGTGTGCGAGCGGTATCTGTCATGCCTTCTGCGGTCTCTACGCCAAAGCGGAGATCCTGCGGAGTCAAACCTGCGGAGGTGAAGTACTTTTGAGCCCCTGGAATACGGGCCAACTGCTCGCCAATCTTTTCCATGCCGGTCACAAGTGTGCGCGCGGTTGCCGGAACACCGGGGATCTGTGAGATACCCTGCGCTGTAAGACGGACAGCAGGAAATAGTGTTTCAAAGGCGGCACCAAAGGCAGTGCCCTCTGTACCAACTCGGAGTTTATTGCGCAGGCGGCGGAAGGCCTCGTCACGCCCTGTCAGGCCGGTGTCCTCTTCGGTCATTAGAATATCAGGGAGGGCGTCGAACGAATCAGACAGAGTACCCATACCCTCGGGAGACACAAACATGTCTGACACACCAGCTGCAAGGGTCGTGGTCCCCGCAAGGCGAACCCGCGAACCGACAGCCGCCTTACCTACACGGCTTTGACCAAAGGCTTGCGCAGCACGGCCCAAACGACCAGCCTCGCCAACCGTCTTGGCACCTTTTGCAGCCTGCCCTGCACGCCCCAACCAACCGGCGATTGGAATAAACGCCAAACCGAAGTTGGTGATCCCTTCGGCAGCCTTACCAACCCCTGTTTCAGGATCAAGGCCCATGCCTGTCTTTGCACCCTCGAAGAAATCAGTGGTCGCCTGCGATGTGTCGGTATCAAACAAGGTGTCGATGCCGATCGCACCGAGTTCCGCGATCCCTTGACCAAGGCCCACGGCCCCCGCACCCATACCACGCGCAATGTCGCTGGCGATTGTGCGGTCGCTTTCTTCTTCCTGAGGCGTAACAGGCTCTCCAAACAACTGGTTTTGTTCTGCCGGTTCCCCAAAGAGTTCTTCAGCCATCTAAGCCTCCAGCTTACTGAGCAGGCTTACGACGCTGCTGCCCGTTTTGTATAAAGGTAGCACCGGGAGCTAAAGAATCATACTCTTCTTGTGTGCTTATTGTCGGAATGGTGGAAGTAACTGCGTCCATAGAAATCTGCGAAGAACCCGGGGCAGCGGCTTTAGCAGCAGTCTTAGCAGCTTTCGCCGCTTGGGTAACATCGCCGGTCTCCTCCAAGATCTGGTTGTACGTTGCCGTATACGTTGCGTTGTACAGGCGATCCTGTGGAGAGAAGGTTGCGCCGCCAGCGTTTCGGATTTGAGCAATGCGCTCTGCACTTGCCAGACGTTTCGCAAGATCTGTTTCGTCAGCCGCCATTTCCATAGCCGCCAAACGAAGCTCGCGTTCTTGGGCTTCTTCCGCCGCTTCAGCTTTCTGAATGCCCTGCATACCGGTCAGTGCACCTTGGGCGATGTTTGTCAGAGCGTCAGGGCTTTGTCCTGCGGCGATCGCAAGACCAATCATGGCTAAATTAGCCATGGCCTTCTGGCGAGTGTCTTCGTCAGCGTCCTCACCCATCACGCCTTGAAGACGCTCCATAGCCTGAGCGTACGACGTGTCAAAATCAGCGGTCATCTCAGGGGCAGGGGTGTCAACAGCTTGCTCGATAGCTTCCTCGACCTTTTCAGGTGTTACGACCTCTGCCTCTTCCGAGGCTGGAGCGGTTTCCACATCCACCTCTGCGTCAGGCACAGGAGCGCGGTCCACGGTTCCACCTTCTTCCGCCGCTGGCGCTGGTGCCGGAGCGTCCGCAAGGCGACCAAAGCCTCGGGCAGCCTTTTGATCGTCCCGCAAATCAGCCTCTTCCGGAGCGTTAAAGCGACTTGCCGCTTGGTCATAGGCTTCTTGGTTGCGCGCTGTAAAATCAAGGATCGCCTCACCAGCGCCTTGATCGGCCAGCGCCACGCCGCGCCCAGCGAGATCAATTAGTTTGTTACCGGCGGTTCCCGTCAATGCGTACGCGTCAGAAACCATATCAAGGGTGGGTCGCGCAAGATCGTAGGCTGCGCCGGGAGCCGCCTCAAGAACATCGCTTGTGCCCTGCATCAAAGACTCAACGCCTTGAGCTGCTCCAAGACGGGTCCTTGCTGTTTCTACCGCTCCGGGAGAAGATGCGGGATCGTCGATGATAGCTTGCAGTTCGTCGATTGTTTGCCCACCAAAGCCTGTAATGTTGACTTCTTCTCCAGGGCGGAAACCTGGACGTCTGGAAAGAGCTTCTTCGACACTCATCCGCTGGAACCTCAAGTCGTCAGGCGTGTCTGTTTGCGGCATGTTTGGCGGAGTGCGCAGCACTGAGATGTCGGCTGGGGCAGGACTGATTGGTGCCGGTGCGGTTGGTGCCGGTCCAACAGAAGGCGCGGCAGGCATGCGGTCCGACACACCAATCCCAACGCCGCGGTCACGCATGTCCGTGGCAAAGCTTGGGTTTACCCGCATCGCAAGGGCCTCTTCCGAGATCGCCGGATCGCGTTCAGGGAACGCGTTCAGTCGGCGCTGTACGGCGAGTGTTTCTTCTGGGCTGGCCGCGGCTTGGGTCCGGGCATCGAGGACCACGCCGTTAGGCAGCATGACAAAGGTGCGGTTACCAATGCGCGTGGCACGGCCATCACGGATGGGATCCATTTCCATTTGTTCCAAGCCAGTCACACGACCGCCCTGCTGATACTTAGCCACTGTCTGCGACAGCTCAGGAGACGACGCAACAATGCCGCCCATGCCGCGGAGCGTGTTCCGTGCATCACGGGACTGAAAGAGTTTGCGAGACATCGGATTCATGGTCGTTCCTTTATTATGACGTCATGCCCTGAAAGCCTTGGTAAATCGCAGGTATTGCTAGTGCGCCACCAATGACCTGAGACCCAATGCTTGGACCAGGCTGCGACATTGTAGAAGCCTGTCCAGAAGGTGCGCCAGTAACAATATCAGAATAGTATGCCAGCTGCTGGTACGGCTGCATAGCTTGAGCGTACTGGTTTTGGTACGCTGTGTCGTAACCCGCTTGGATCTGGCGCTGCTGCTGCCCGCCGATGCCGAGCATCGTGTTGATGTCCTGCAGACCCATCTGCTGCTGCGCTTGCCCTTGGCCCAAGAACTGCTGACCAAGTCCAGCAATGCCTTGGCTTAGGCCAGCTGCTTGCTGCTGCGCGCCCAAGCCCGCTTGGATACCAGCCAAGCCCAAGTTTGCACCCTGCAGACCAAGGTCTCCAGCCGCCTGCGCACCCTGCATTTGCATTTGTGCGCCAGACATACCCATTTGACCCGCGGACTGTGCACCCTGCATGCCGATCTGTGCTTGCGATTGCGCCAGTTCCGCTTGACGAGAGGCCGCTGCTTGGCGTTGTTGTTCGGCAGACATGCCGATCTGAGCGCCTTGTGCAGCGAAGTTGCCCGCCAGCTCTTGAGCTGACAGACCCGTCTGGGCAGCAAGCTGTTCGACGTTCATTCCGGTTTGTGCCAAGGCCTGTGCGTTTGCCGCTTGGAACTGCGCTTGGTTCATACCAAGGTCCGCGGCGCGAGAAGCAGCATCCGCAGCCATCTGTTCCGTAGACAGGTTAAGTTGTCCAGCCTGCGCTGCAAAGTTGCCCGCCAGTTCTTGAGCTGACAGACCCGTCTGGGCAGCAAGCTGCTCGATGTTAAGGCCTGTTTGAGCCACGGCTTGAGCGTTGGCAGATGCGAGCTGCTCGCCTGAAAGGCCAAGTTGTGCGCCCTGAAGCGCGCTGGACTGTGCCAGTTCCTCTGCCGATAGACCCAACTGACCTGCGGCTTGAGCCGCGGAAGCCGCTGACCCAGCACCCATTTGGCCGAGTTGCCCTGTGAGCTGTGAAGCCTGCTGCTGACGCGCCAGTGCTTGTTCGAAGGCCTGCTGCGATCTTTCTGCGGCACTCTCAAATCCAGCGGCACGCATCTGGGCAGCCGTACGTCCCTGCTGCTCCAAAATGTTACGCTGCAGCTCTGACTCCGCAACCGCCTGGCGAGACCCGCCAAAGGCTCCCGCTTGCACAGCCTCAGCTTCAAGCTGACGCTCTTGCAGCTCGCCCTGTCTGGCGATGTCGGCAAGAGCCTGTTGCACAGCTGCGTCTTCGTACTGGCTCATAAAGCCCCGTGCCGAAGATGGATCGTACATTGCTGACGACCCCGCCAGACCGGCGATACCCTGTTCTGCAGCAGTTTGCCCAAAACGAGAAGCGGCTTGAAGTGCGCTCTGGGCTTCCGCGGTGGATAAACGGGCGCGATCCGCTGCAATATCTGCACCAGCCTGCCCGATAGAAGCAATGCCTCTAGCGCCTCCAGTGGCTTGCGCCATCTGTTCCGCCAAAGGAGCCTGCAAAGCGCGTGCGTTCTGAGCGGCGCTTTCCGCTACAATTCTTGCGCCTTCCCCGGCCCCGTAAAGAGCGTCGGCTGTTTCAGCGGCAGACGCCCGTGCACGTTCGGCTGCCTCTGCAAGGTCCGCGCGACCTGTGGCTGCGGCCTCGGCAGCCAATGCGTTTGCTTCGGCAAGCTGCGCCTCAAGGCGTGCTTCGACACGCTCGCCTCCGGCCCGCGCTGCGTCGGCTACGCCCAGTGCACCTTGCGCTGCGGCATCCAACCGCCCCTGTGCCCCTTGAGCAATCTGACCCAAGCGAGCGGAGGAAGCCATGAGCTCGTCCGCAGCGAGGCGGGTAGCAGGGTCCGAGGACCGCGCTGCTTGGAGAATGCGTTGTTCTGCTTCTTGGGCGGACCTCGCACCTTGGGCTGCAAAGCTTTGCAGATCTTGCGCTGCTTGGCTCAACGCCGCTTGGCCACCGGCTATTTGTCCGGGGACCTGACCGGCCAGATCGCGTGTCGCGTCTAACGCGCGCCCTGTGCCAAAGATACCTTGGCTTGTAGCCGTTCTAGCTTGATCCAAATAGGGCTGATAGCCGCCGATGCCTTCGCGCGCCATCTGAAAGGCTTGCAGTTGCGTCGGCGTAAACCCTGCCAACTGCTGCTCAGGAAGGTCCGTAGGCTGAGTGATCAACCCGCGCGCCAAGTCGAGAACACCGGGAACTTCGTCGTCCGGGCCAGGTGTACCGATCTCTCGACCACCGATCATTCCTGTTTCGCTAAACCCTGCAGGATTTCTTTCCTGCTCTGCTGCCCGTCTAGCAGCAGCGCGATCCTCCATATCCGCCAGTACATTACCCATGTCAGAAAATGGAATACGGCGCTGCGGGCCTTCAATTTGAGTTTGGATCTCTTGAGCCGAACTCCGCACAGTTTGGAACTCAGGGTTTTGCTGTAAGCTTGCGTTGAGTTCTTGAAGCTGAGTAAACTCAGGCTGCGATTCAACGTAATCTTGGAGCTGCTGTGCAACAGCGGGAGAGTTTAATGCCTCTGGCCCACCTAAGTTAGTTATGTAATTCTGCTGTTTTTCCTGCAACGCACGCTCGGCAGCCGTTTGCTGCTCCGTGAACCCCGGAATAAAGTTGTCAGGGTTTGAGAGTTGTTGTTGCAGGCTGTCCAGCTGGCTTTGCTGAGACATCTGTTCAGCCAACGACGGGCCGGTCTCAGGCTGCGCGGTAACTACGCCTCGACCAGCAACTGCGTTGCCAAGTACTTCTCCCATACCAGCAGGTGCCGTTTGAGTTGGCGCAGCTTGCGCAGCGGCGATCTGGTTCTGAAGGCTTTCGATTTGAGCTCTGACAAGACCTGGGTTCTGTGCCCTGTCCGGCCCATCCTGCTGCATCAGCTGATCGTACTGGCTCCGCAGCGCCGCCAACTGCGACTGCATCTCGCCAACCGGAGCCTGTTCAACAGGCTGTTGCGCAGGCGCGCCGCCGCCACCACCACACATTACACACGACCCCCGCGCTCAAACCGCTGCATCATTTCATACATCCGAGCAGCGCCCGCCTCACGGTCGCCGTTACCCGCGCCCTTTACAGCACGCTCTGTCATAACAAACTCACCGTCCGAAAGGGCTGCTTCCTGAACAGGTACGCCGTCTTGGTAAATCTTTGCAGGAATGTCGTCGCTCCGACCGGTCCCCGGACCTTCCACATAGCCGCCCATCGCAAAGCCCATCATCTGGTTTGCCATAGGGTTAGCCATCGTTTGCCCGTACTGTAGCTCTGGGCGACGAACCGCCATGGCCAACGTGGCCGCGGTCATCGGATCCGAAAGGTTTGGCATCTGGCCACCCATCATGGGCATCTGACCTTGGTTCAAGGACGCAAGACCTTGCTGCGGGGCAACCACGCCGCCGTAGGCATAATTTGAGCCCGTGTCCGAGTCGAACCCACCACGAGGGTTTGCGATAGTGCCACCGTAAAGATGCCGACGAAGCGCCGGGTCAAGCTCTGTCTTCTGGGTGACTTCCTGTGTTTTTCCGCCGCCACACATTACACAAACCCTACCATGCCTTGGCTGCGAAGATAGTCACTCACAGCTGATTGTTGATTTGGTCCAAGACCCGCGGTCATTGCACCACTACTCATTTGTTGGCCCATACCCGGAAGCGTGCCAAGGCCCATCGAGGCAGGCATCGTCGAAGGGATAGGCGCAGATGCGGGAGCCGTGCTGCTCGGACCTGGCATCTGTGCCAACATCGGATTGTCCTGCATCCGTGAGGCCGGACGCTGCTGGATCTGAGGAGCGGCAGGCATAGGCGCAGCGGCGGGCTGTCCGCCCATCAAGCTCGATACCTGACCCGCTGTTTTCATCATCTGCCCTGGCGTCATCGCCGGAGCCGCGGCAGCAGGTGCAGCGGCTGCGCTTGCAGCAGTGTTAACGCCTGTCATCGCTGTAGCGGGGGCGGCAGCAGCCGGGGCCGCGGCAGTGGCCGCGTTAGCAGCACCTGCACCAGCCGTCCCAGCGCCAGCACCAAGAGCGCCAGCCGCACCAAAACCAACAGCATTAAGGGCCGCATCTCCAAGATCGCCGCCCGCCAAAAGTGTTCCGATTCCCGCACCAAGAGCCTTGGGTGCCGCCGCGGCCACAAGGCCTCCAGCTGCTCCACCAAGACCAAGGGCTCCAGCAATGCCGGTGCCAACTGTGGCCGGAAGGAGGGAACCAGCTAGGCTGCCGAGTAAGGGTGCTAACAAAGGGACCATCAAGCTTCTCCGCGCACCGCTTCCGGTGCTGTAACTATGATTGTTGTACTGCGCCGCTCGGCCCCTGTCCATGGCTGTCCGCAATCGGGACAGTTTCCATTCGGGTAGCTCAGAATCTCTTCAGGCGTATCAACCGCGTTACCGCAGTCCTTGCAGTGCACTGTATCAGAACTTGTGGACGGTTTCCACCCAATGATCTCAGACATCTAACATTCCTTATGGTGTTGCCACAGTGACAGACCCAACAGCGCCCGTGGCACTCGATCCTTGCACATGTGGTGTGTTAAGTTCGGACACCTTCAAGTATCCGCCGTGATTAAATACGGTCCCAGGTTCGAGGCCCACGTCGTTAGTTTGCAGGTTCGTAAACACCGTAAATGTGTTCCGCCCCTCCCCGGGGTTCCGCTCGTTCTGCATGTATACGGACAAAGCCCGTACAATCTCCGCAAGGTACGATTGATCGTACGCTGCCGGAGGGACAGGCAAGAACGGAAGGGGTAGGTTGCGAGACATTAGCGCCTCCCGTCAGGGCGTATGTCGATCCTTGGTGAGCCCAAGCGCCAAGTCGTACCCAACAGCTCAGACGACAGCTTAAACGACAACTGCCGACCGCGGAGGCGGAAGTCCACCTGCTGCTTGTTGTTGTCGAAATAACTTACCGTCGAAGACTTGAGGTAGTTGCCGCCTGACACGTTGCGAACATTAAGTGTAACGTCGACGTAAGGGCTGTCGTTCGAGGAGTTCTCAAACGACACGTCAGGCAGTACGCGGCGAATCAAACTAAACTGCTCGCCGTCTCCAATGTCCAAGGGCGACGATTGGATAAACGACTCGATAGGCGTTGCAGGCGTCGTGCTGCCGTCATCCGATCCCACCTCGTGAGAGTACAGGTAACCGTCCAGACCAGCGCCGATCGGCGTGTCGTACACACCACGGTCAATCCAGCCCGCCCGCATAAGGTTGCCGTAGTACCAGAGGTTTTCAGCGTAGTTATAGATCACGTACCGGTCATTCACTACACTCGTCGAGGACGGATAGAACCACCACACCTCAGAGTGCGCCGAGTTCAACCCAGCTACGACCTTGGCCCTTTGGCTGACGTTAAAGTCGTCAAAGACATAGCCTCGTACAGAGCACGGAATGCGCTGAACAGCCCCGTTATAGACGTAGAACTCCTCGCGGCCCATCCAGAACACTTGGTCGTCCGTGGCCACAGCGGCCTCCTGACCAGCGAGCGTGATGTTCTCAGAGATCAAGTTGATCCCAAACGTAAACGGTGGCCCTAAGTACTGCATTGCATACAGCGACACGTCCGTAAAAACCAAGACCTGCTGGCGAGTTTCTACCGCAGCAACGATCTCGGATCCCGAATCAATGCGCAGATCGCCCGCCGTGTTGGTAGCCGTCGGAGTCCAGTTCGCAATGTTTTCTTGGTCCGAGAACCGAATGAGCATCGGGTCTTGCACACCGGGATCTGTGATAGGGTCGCAACCAAAGGCAATAACGTGCCGGTCACGGTCCGAAACCAGGATCTGCTTTGCTACAGTGGGGGTGTCAGACGCTCCGCTAAGGGTGGACAACGGAACGGCGCGCTGGAAGTTACCGATCGTCGATGCGCTACGGTCCCAGTAGTACACGTCGCCGTCTCTGGGGTTAATAATCAGGTCTTCGCCAAAGTTGTCATGTGACCAATGGCGCAGCGTAGCAGTGATCGTGGTCACTGATGCAGCGGAGCCCCATGCATTTCGGCCCCATGTACCAGCGCCCCATCCAGCGCCCGCAACAACAACATCAGGTGCTGTGTTGAGCTGGTAGGCACCAACGACAGAGCTTCCGCCGTCGCCTGTATCAGAGCTATCGGCCGTCACATAGGTGGGGTCCAGCTGACCGTCAACAGTGATGTTACCGATCGCGGTCCCCGCTTCTCGGGCCTCGATCACATAGCTGTTCTCGTTGATTAGGCCGACGATCTGATACTCTTGGTTTAGAACATCCGCAGTAATGTTGCCGCCCAAGCTGACAGCGTCAGTAAATGCCACGAAGTCATTGACTGCCGCACCGTGCAGCGTGTCACTGACTGTGATCTCATAGGAACCGTCAGTGGCTGAGAAAGTAACGTCACCAGCTGCAGTGGTTTCACGAAGAGGAGTGATGTCGTAGAGACCTTGCCCCTCTTCGATATAGTATTTCTGCCCAGTGCCGATACCCAGAAGACGCTCACCAATCAACGTGCGCCAAGGATGCATAGCACTGGCGTCACCTAAATAGGATCGTTGACTATACTTCACCCAGCCCCCGATTTTCTCCGGGAAGCCTTTAGTAAAGCGTACCTTGTCACCGTCGTGCCAACCACCCTCGTTGGTGTAGTTGGTCACCTCACGGTTGATACCCGGGCGAAACTGGAACTTGGTCAGCGGCATATTGCGCTCCCTTATGGCTTAATTGGCCAATCAGCCTCTTCAAGATACGGGAAGTTTGCATGATCCGTGATGTCACGCAAAGCCTGACGGTAGGTTGTCATGTCCGCGCTCATAGAAACGTCTGACAAGGCCATCCAGTCTGTGTCAGACAGCTTTGCGTCACGTTGCTTGCGAACCTCTTTGGCTTTGGCGTTTGCAGCGTCTGCGATCTGATCGTCTGTCAACGCCACGACAGTCTTGGTCAGGACCCAAGCGCCATCATTCAGCACAGGCATATCGCTATGCTGCAACCGATGGGTCATCGGGTCGTATTCTGGTGCAGCCTCATAGCCGACAGGATACATCCCGAAAGCAGCCATCGTGGTTTCTGGTATCTGCTTTGGGAAGCTGGTCTTTGGGTTGTCACGCCGCAAGTCGCCAACCGTGTATGGATACTGGTCAACTTGACCGTTTGTGATTTTGACGAACATTGTAAATCTCCTGTCTGTTCGTTATTCTTGAGGGCCAAGGGTGTAGGAATAGATAGCGTCTGTAGTGCTGCCAGTAACAAACATTTGAGTTCCGTCTTCACGGAAAAACACACCCTCTGGATTTGGAAGCTGCGAAGATAGGTTGAAGGTCTGAGAGTGAGATGCGCTGGAAACATCCCAAGCAGTGCTTAGGTTGTATTCGTTTATGTCATCAGAAGTGGCTGATGTAACAAACATCTTAGTCCCATCTGTTTTAAAGAACACATCAGTCGGGTTAAGCGCTTGTGCAGATACACTAAAATTCTGGACATAAGAAGCTGAAGTAATACTCCAAGCCGTACTGAGATTATATTCGTTAACATCGTCACCTGAAATACCCACTACATATAGCTTAGTGCCATCAGGGCTAATAAATAACCCCTCTGGATTTGTTTCCTGCCCAACAACAGAGAAAAGTCCACCATAAGTACCTGTCGAAATATCCCAAGCAGTACTCATATTGTACTGACGAATCTCGTCGCTAGAGTAGTTTATCACATAATACCTTGTCCCGTCCGACTTGAAGAAAACGCCCGTGGGGTCTGCCAGAGTTACAACCTCTTGCACTTTAGATAAAGTAGTTAAATCCCAAGGGGTGCCTAGATTATACTCTTCTAGGTCATCCCCAACTCTATCTGTGATGTAAAGTTTAGTACCATCGGGCTTAAAGAATAAACTTTCGAGAGATGAAATTATTCCTGGTGGCTCGACACCACCTAAACTATAACCCTCTACTCGGTCATCGTTATACCCAATGATGTAGAAAATTCTACCGTCAGGTCTAAGAAAAACCCCCTGAACTTCAGTCTCAATAGCTGCTACAGATAGAGTATTTATTTCAGTACCACTCGAAATGTCCCAAGCTACGCTTAAATCATACTGTACGATTTCATCGACACCTACTTCCGCTTGAACCATAAACAACCTCTTACCATCATCGGTAAAAGATATGTTCTTAGCTTGATTTCCAGTAGATGAAACATCTAACTCTTGCAAGTAGGAAGCAGTTGATATATCCCAAGCTGTGCCTACGCTATATTGAAGTATAGCATCCGTTGCACTAACAACATACATTTCAGTGCCGTCTGGCTTAAAAAACAATCCGTCGCAAAACGAAGAGTTTCCAGAGATGTCCAACTGGCGAGTATACGTGGCGGACGAAACATCCCAAGCTGTGCTTAAAGTAAACTGTGATATAAAGTTACTAAACCCTGAAACATACATCTCAGTGCCATCAGGTTTAATGAAAAGAGTTTGCCCTGCTCCTACCTTGGAGGCCACGCTGAAACCCTGACTATATGTTGCGGATGATGGCTGCCATGCGGTACTTAAATCATACTCATAAACAGTGCTTGTAGCCGTACCAATGATGTACATTTTAAAACCGTCAGGTTTAAAAAACACTTGTCTAGGGGAGGTTTCCTGACTAGCCACACTAAAAGCAAAAGAAGAGCCAAGAGAGACTGCCGAAGACAGCGCTCCCGTTAGACTCTCAGGCGGGTCATAATAAGCATAAGACAAGTCCCAAGCGCCTTCGGGGCCAGTAGGGGCCGCGCCCATCATCAACTTTTTAAAGTTGCTCATGCCCTATTACTCCATATCCTGTCCAGCCGTGAAGCCGTACCATGTCGTTCCCGCATCGTGCGTATAAAACACAAACTGATCCACAGCGTTTGCCGCGTCTGTAAGTGTGGGGGCTGTGCCACCGGGCCAATCCACTGCGCTTGGCCATGTAACCGTAAAGCCAGAGGCAGATGCGTCCTGCACGATCTTCAACGAAAAGCCATAGGCTGTACCGCTCGCAGGAGGGTTACTGAAAGTAAACGTAGTGTTACCAGACAGAGTCTGCGAAAACACGTTACCCGTTTCACAGTTTACAAAAGGAGTAGTGCCCGATAATACAATGAATGACTCATTGTAGCTTGTGGCTTTTATCTCCCCGGTAATACCCACATCACCTGTGTACGAAGAAAGGTCAACATCTCCAGCAATCGCACCCCAAGCACCTGAAGAGTAAACCTCAACAAGATCGGTGTCCTCGTTGTAGCGCATCATCCCATCCCCAGGAGTGCCGGGTCGTTGAGCCTCTGTTCCCGAAGGGATTAACAATGCGCTGGTTGATGAGGCCGTGGAAATAAAACTAGAGCCGTCACCTACCAGCCCGTGCGTGTCAGTTGGTGTGACGCCAACAAAGGCGGACAAGGCTGCCGAATAAGCCTGTACGTCTGCGCCAATTTCCAGCCCGAGATTGGTGCGTGCCGCAGCCGCTGTAGAGGCTCCTGTGCCACCATTGGTGACTGAAAGATCCTGCCCGCTCCAGTTGGCGTTGTTGACCAGAACCTGAAGGCTCGGGGTCAGATCCGAAACATTTGCTCCAGCCCCGCCGCCGTCAGCATAAATTATCGCTGTATAGCCATCCACCACAGTGACGTTTGTTCCGGACCCCTGTGTGAAAATAGCACTTTCACCAGAGTCGTTACGGACAAAGTAGATCTTCTGCTGGTCGTTAGGGTCAATGGTAATGGTGTTGGTCCCGCTGGGAGATCCGCCCAAAACCAAAAGCTTGTACTGCCCTTCTGACAGCGACCCGTCAGACGTGGTAAGTGTATGGGTGGTGCCGGACAAGGTAACCGAGCCGACGCCGTTCGTCAGACGGTCAACAATCTGAAAGTTTACGTTGGTAGTGTCGCCCCACGTACCCGACTGCTCACCTGTCGCGATAAGCTGAATACCTGAGTTTGCTGTATATGTACTCGCCATATTCGTTCCTTATGCCGCTATCTCGGTCCAGACAGTGCCGGGGACAGGTTTTATTTCGCCCCAAACTAACACACGTCTCACCTCTCCGCTACCCTCAATACCCGTCGGGAAAACCGTGGCGGCAGCGGTAGTTGACACGGAACCTACTCGGCTAGACGCTTGAACCCCAATCACCAGCACGTTAACGCCTTGACCCTCAACGACCGTAACAGAACCTACGGCGCCGGTGGACTCTAGCCCAGTGACAGGGACATCGGCACCCGCTTCTGCGATAGCCGTACCAACACTCGCGGTTGCGCTGACCCCAGAGACTGAGGTTACCGCATCTGCTGAAACTCCTGCAGTGCCGACTTGGCCGCCACCACTTGAGCCTGTAGCGATGACGGTGCTACCACCAATGACTGAGGTCTGTCCAACACTCCCCGTACTCGCAACCCCGAGTGGAAGCACAACGGCAGTGCCGGTAACGCTGGAGACGGACCCTACGGAAGCTGTGGCAACCACCCCGAGTGGAAATACTCTGTTTACGTTTCGCGCAGTTACAGCGCCGACTTGGCCTTGCCCAGACACACCTGTGACAGAGACAGCAACGTCGACGACGCCGCTATCTGCGAAGGTGGTTTGAGCATATGAGGCGAAGCCAAACATTATCTACTCCTTACGCCGCGGCGGCTGAAGACAACACACCATACCACGTTGTACCACCGTCACGCGACCAGAACACGTAAATGTTTGTCTCACCAGAAGCGGGTGCGTCCGGGGCGGAGCCACCTGCCCAGTCAACCGATGCGGGCCACGTTATAGTGTGGGTTCCACCTGCTGTGAGCTGAAGGATGAACCCGACAGAACGCCCCGAGGTGCAGGAGCCAAAGGTGAACGTAGTATTCCCCGAAGTTGTCAGGCTAAAGGCGCCTGCATTGTCCGCGTCCGGCGCAGGGGTTGTCCCCGACAAAGCGTCGTAGTCTTCTTGTAGGCTCTCAGCAAAAACAGTGCCCGAAAAGGATGGAGAGTCAGCAACATTAAGGGTAACTGAACCTGACGATCCACCTCCCGTTAAGTTCGTACCAGCCGTGACGCCCTCAATGTCGCCCGTTGCGCCTGTTGCTACTGCTGTAACTCGTCCGTAGGCATCTAGTGTAATAGTATCAATCTTAGTGCCGTTAGCAGTGGAGCCATACGTTCCTGAACCGGCACCTGCGGCAGTAAGAGAAATAGTAGGGGCCCAACCCTCCCCTGCTGAACCTGAAACGGTGATACCTGTCCCACCAGTGGCGCCAGCTACATAGTTCCCTGTCGTATCCGTACCAAGAGCAACAGAGTTAGCCGCAATCGTGGTAGTGATGCTGACGTTGCCAGAACCATCAAAGTTGGTGTTACCTGTCACGTCACCGGACAAGGCAATGTTGCGCGCCGTAGTCAGTGCCGCTGCAGAAGTCGCGGTAGAAGCGTTACCACTCAAAGCCGCAGTGATCGTACCAGCCGAGAAGTTTCCAGACGCGTCACGAAATACAATTGTGCTTCCAGTGTTGGCGTTTGTAGCGTTGGAAGTAACGGTGAACGCTCCGCCTTCTGAGCTGGCAGAACCTGAAATCCCGTTGCCACTTGTTGCGCCACTCGCAACATAGTTCCCCGTAGTATCTGTACCAAGAGCAACCGAGTTTGCGTTGATGGTGGCCGTAAGCGTGGCGTTGCCCAAGTTCGTGAGCGTAGCAGAGCCGCTCAAGTCTCCACCCAATGTAATCGTTGGGTCTGAGGTAGCTGTCGTCGTAATGCTGACGTTGCCCGAGCCGTCAAAGCTGGTTGAACCAGTGACAGCGCCAGTCAGCGCAATGTTTCTAGCCGTTTGTAATGCAGAAGCGGTAGATGCGTTACCGGTGACATCACCCGTGACATCACCTGTTAGGTCAGCTGTAACGGTGTTGAAAGTCACATCGGCACTTGTTCCGACGTCTTGACCGATCGCAATGTCGTTTGCGTTGACCGTCACACCCGTGCCGGCACCTGCAGCAAATGTCACGCCTGTAAGCGTAAGGCCGTCACCCGCAGAGTAAATCTGTGCCGAGGAGAACTGAACAAACGTGATGTCTGTCGTACCAAAGGTGATCGTACCTTCTGTGTTCATGACGTAGGTTTCACCCGCGCCTGCCACACCCTCTTGCACGAAGAAGGCGTCGCCTTGTCCGAGAGAGTCAGGGTCAGAAGGAGCATAGCTGTCAGCGTCAGTCGCCCGGGTCAGAACCCAGTTCGTGCTGCCTGAACCTACATTGGTGACGGTGTAGACACCGTTTTGTGAGGCGTCGGTCTGCTCGTACACAAGAACACGATCATCCACGACCATCGTAATGCCGTCGATAACCAGAGCTTCTTGCGTCCCAGCATTAGTAAGCGTAGCACCTACACCCGCCGTCCCGTTGTCGTAGGTGGCGTTGAGGTTGTTCTCTTTTTCAACGCGAACAGGAAGATGATAGTGGATGCCCGCAGCAGCAATAGAGTCCACGTACTGCTTAGTGGCAGCTTGAAGCGCGGCTGTCGGGTCTTGGTTCAAGACCACGTCGCCTGATGCGTCGAAGTACACAGCCTTATCAGCGGGCTGCGTTATGAATACATCCGCGCCATCACCCGAAAGGTTGATAGCAGAGCCTGAGTTCGAACTGTCTAGGACAGTTGTGCGTGCGAGTGTAGAAGAACCGGTTGCCCAGGTTCCAAGGCCTACCTCCCAAGCACCTGTGCTTGATTCCACAATCGCATAATACGTTGTGTCGCCGTCGGAGAGCGCGGCAGAAAAAGCTTGAAAGCCTGTTGCCGCGCCTGCAAGTGTTACGGTGCCCGTCCCAGTCGTCGTGGTGGACTCTTTGACTCGATCTTTGACAACAAGGGCCATACCGCGCTCTCCTTAAGGTAGCTTAAGCTATTCTGATGATGGCGTTTGACGCGTCCGCGGTAGGGAAGACAATCTGGAAGTCGCCCGATGTAGAGGTTTTGTCAGCGCCAAAGTCCAAGACCACCACAGAATTTGTCGTGCCGGTGCCAGTGCCTTCGGTCGTGTTATAGATCAACGCGCCACGAGCCGTGATTGTCGCTGATGTAAACGTCAGGTCAGCAAAGTCCGTGAACGCTGTCGTACCCGAGCTTGTCGGGTCAATACGTGTCAACTCGCCGCCGCCGGCTGCGTACGAACCGGAGTCACCAACCTCGTTGGTTGCGGTGTAGTCCGTAGTTGCTGCGGTAAACGAAGCGTTGTTGTCGTACAGGGCGAGCTTAAACGTGTCGCCGCCGCTGAGTGAGAAGTTATGTCCGCCCTCAAGAAGCTCTTTCTTGAATGACGTACACATAAAGTTTCCGGTAAAGCTCATTGGCTTGATCCTTTCAGGTATTTGATAGCTGACTCTAACACACTTAGGTCGTCTTTGAGTAGACCTAGAGCGCGGTTACAGTTATTGCAAAGTAGACCTCGAACCGCGCCTGTTGTGTGGCAGTGATCTACAGCGAACGTCTTGGACCCCTTAGCAGAGGCCCCATCGTCTGTACCGCAGATAGCACATGTGAACCCCTGCTTTTCTAGCATAAGGTTATACTCGTCCACAGAAACCCCATACTTAACCCTAAGTTGGTAGGGCCTTACAATGCGCTGATACGTGTCATTGTTGTAGTTTTGCGTTTGTCGATGCACTCGACACGGCTTACAGTAAGACATGGGGTGTCCTTTTCTCGGTCCCGATTTCCGGACCGTAAATTCGGACAACGGCTTTGTGGTATAGCAGCGAGCGCAATGCTTCTCACCCACTGCGTTCCACTTTTGTGCCGCGTCAAACGCCATGTCAAAGTCTCCTTATAAGATCGGCCAGTTCGGGGTGCCCCGCATCATTGAGGGCATTATACACGGTTGTGCGATCGCTGCGAACAGATTGTTTTAGGTAATCTTCGACGACCTTTGCGACCTGCTTTTGAAAAGCATGCGCCTGCGCTCTAAGCGTGGGGTGAGCCGAGTCAGAGACCGAGACGATCCGTTCTGCGGCTTGTTCTGCAAGCTCCTCGGGAGTAAACCCGCGGCTACTTGTGGTGCGCACCCCGACAAGAGGTATATCTTTGGGTACGCTCAAAAAACCAGAGGTCACTGCTTTGGCCTCACTATCTTACCGCGACGGTACTCGTCCGTCACTTCTTTTGCTTCGCCAAGCAGCTTCAGTCCAGCGATGGACTCTTGAAGGCGCGATGAATACATCTGCATGACATCCTGCTCACCTTTAAGGAAGATGTTTGCTTCAAGCAAGGCACCATACAGCAGAGCCATTTCTCCGTTAATACTGAGCCAGGTGGTTCCATCGTCACCCAGTGTGGTGATGCTGTCCGGACGATAGAAGTAGTGAAGCTCAGCCGTGTAGTCAGCATCGGGTGTCGGCGCCAACACGAGATGATCTACGTCGAACTGAGAGAAGTACACTGGCGCGCCTGTTGTGGTCGGGTCAGGGTTGTACTCCTGCACAAAGCTGGCATCCTTAAATAGCAAGAAAAACTTGTCACCATCGCTGCCCGTAAGAGACAGAGAGAACGGTGCCAAAAAGTCCGTAGGAAGTGTGACATACTGAGCGTCAGAAAACACACTCGCTGTCGCGTTCTTTGTGAACAAGCTCAGCTGCACCTGTTTGAGGATGCGCTCTTCCGCCATGCGGATAAACAAAGGGATATTGTTGACGAAAGTCGTTTCGTCATATTCCGTATAGTCTTGGATGGCCTGCTTGAGTTGACCGTATGTAAAGCTCATGTTGTCACCACCGTAACTTGTCCTGTCTTACCTAACATACGAACGCGTTCAAGGCTAGGAGCTTCGACCGTTGGCACATCCACGTAGACTTGAAGCGCCTCGGGCTGATCAGGGCGGGGATTGCGTAGCGCCTGCGGATCCGGGCCTACCTTTGGAGGATAAAGCTGCGGGTGCTTCGCCTCATACTCGTCAGCCCCGACAAGCGCACCCGTCCACTCCTTGCGCATATCGCGCAGGCGGTAACGAAAGCCGGATCTGTCAGAGATCCCATATGCGTTTTTGTCGGAAGCAAAAGCCATAGCTCAGACCCTCATGGAGCGAACACTTGGAACAAGCTTCAACCCTACACGAGTCTCGTCCTCGTTCGCAGCGCGCTGGAACTCTTCCTCGTAGATCGACTTCATCATCTGCACGCGTTCTGGAGCCCGCTTAACAGAGAGGTAGTAGGCCAAGCCCGCAACCATGCAGGGGTAAAACCGAAACGGGATCCCCGTGGTGTTGGTCAGGCTACCTACGTCCTCGATGCGCTGCACGTAGTAGTACACCAGCTGGTCAGTGCTGTTCTCTGGTGTCTGCCAGAGATTGATCACAGGTGCGATCTGGCGATCGTAATAGAACTGAGACGGGCGGCCCTGGTCTGTTTTGTTCGGGAAGTCCAGGTAATCGCTACGGCTGATCCGAGCCATTTCATAGTCCGTGCCATCGCGGCGCAAGACCATGTCCAAGATGTCGACGACATCTTCTGCAAGGGTGTACTGCGCCGTGCCTTGCGTCACAGTGGTTGTGCCAGTCGACACTGTCCACATGTTCAGGCCTCGATTGGCCCACTCTGCAAACATGATGTTCATGGACCGACGAGCCGTTTTGGCGTCGTAGCCCGTACGCATCTCAAGACCGATACGCTCATAGGCCTCTTCAATCGCTTCCGCGACGTCGAGGTT
>Ga0209953_1000135_pt1 | contig 28083 bp, 34 predicted proteins | sample SalPonred_H2O_MG_FD_185713 | JGI IMG/M metagenome (GOLD analysis project Ga0209953, IMG submission 185713) | Salt pond water microbial communities from South San Francisco under conditions of wetland restoration - Salt Pond MetaG... | ecosystem: Environmental > Aquatic > Non-marine Saline and...
CTGGGACAGCTGGAGCGCCGATCACACACTGGCGGAGGTTATTTTGCCTGTGTTGGTGGATCTTAAACGCAACAAGCAGGGTGCTCCCGATGTGGATGCAGAGGATGTGCCTGAGAATCTCCGACCCGGGAAACTTGAAGTTGAGCAGTATAAAAAGGACGGCACAACCGATGCCCTGTTCTTCAAGCGTTGGGATTGGGTGCTGGATGAAATGATCTGGGCTTTTTCAGAACATACAAAAGACTGGGACGAAAGCGAAGGGCAGTTTCACACTGGCACACACGATATTGAGTGGACACCCGTTGACGAGAACGGGAATGAAGTAGCAAAGGAAGACAGCAAATATTCTCGCATGGACCGTGGCCCAAACGACACTAGCCATTATGATGCGGAAGGGCATAGGGCATACTGGGAACGCAAGCAGAATGGCTTTAGACTGTTTGGCAAATATTACACAGCACTGTGGACTTAGCAATGGTAGACGAAAGCACCGCCAAAGAAGAATACAAAGAAGAGCGTCAGATGAGCAAGGCCGCAAGCCTTGCCATGGAGTTATCTAAAGAAAAGAAACGTCTACAAGAAGAACTTGAAGAGATGCAACATCAGTTTGAAGTTGTTGCACCATCAACACCTACAGGCGGCCCAGACAGTTATCTAAAATGGGTGGGGGTGATATTTGCAGTGATCGGCGTATTTGTTCAGAGCGCAGGTTTCGATCTGTATGGAAAGTTGTGCTATTTGTTAGGCGCAACATCATGGACCGTGGTAGGAATTTATTGGAATGACAAGGCTGTTATGCTGGGCAGTGTCATTCCTGCGACAGCAACAGCATTAGCAATTGCAAGAACATTTTTTGGAGGATAAATGCCCTTAGTACCTATTGTAGTAGAAAAAGAAGCCAAAGGCGAACGCAGTTATGACATATACAGTCGTTTGCTCAAGGACCGAATCATCATGTTGAATGGTGCTGTTGAAGATCACATGGCTAATCTAATAGTTGCACAGTTACTTTTTTTAGAAAGCGAGAACAACGAAAAAGATATAAACTTATATATTAATAGCCCAGGCGGTGCGGTCACTGCCGGTCTAGCTATTTATGATACGATGCAGTTCATAAAGTGTGATGTGCGTACAATAGTGTTAGGGCAAGCCTGTTCAATGGGGAGTTTTTTAGCTCAAGCAGGCACACCAGGTAAGAGGATAGTTTTGCCAGAGAGTCGCACAATGATTCACCGTGTAAGTAGTGGAACTCCGGGTACAAGCGGCAGTGTGCATGTTCAAGAACTACAATTTGAAGATGCAAAAAGACACTATGAAGAATCGCAAAAGATTAACAAACGATTAACTGAATTATATGTTAAACATAACAGTGCTGATAAAAGCTACCAAGAACTTTTTGAAACTATGAAGTTTGACACATTCTTGACCGCAACCGAAGCAATAGAAAACGGCTTTGCTGACAAGGTAATGGAATCAAGATAATGTCGGGCAAATGGCACGGAGGTAAAGGTGACCAACCGAGAAAAAACAGTGATGATAGAAAATATGCAAAAGGATGGGAAAGCATCTTTAAAAACAAAGATAGCACAAATAAAACAAATTCCAACAGAAAAGGAATTGACAAATCTACTCAATGAAAGTACACTAGTTGTAACTTTTAAAAAATTAGACGGTGATGAAAGAAAAATGACCTGCACTAGATCTTTCGATGTCATACCTGAAGAAATGAAGCCTAAAACTAACAAAGAGTCCAAACAAGGAACAATCACAGTTTGGGATATCAATGCCAGAGGATGGCGAAGCTTTAAATATGATAGAGTAACAAAGGTAACAAGCAATGAAGTTTAAAGAACTATATTTTCACACAGCAGTAGTTGCAGTATGTTCTAGTTTGTTAACTAGCATCGCAGTTGCTGATTCAAATAATGTAATGGGAGTAGTAGAAGATCATTATAAAAATGTAATCAAACAAAGACCTTATACTGTAGAGGTTTGCAAAGAAGTTGCAGTTTCAGGTGATAAAACTGGCGACACTCTTAAAGGTGCAATTATCGGTGGAATCATTGGTCATCAAATTGATCACGACAAAGGATCTGAGATTGGAGCAATTCTAGGAGGAGCGATTGGTCACAACAACTCAGATGCTATAGGCGGCACTAGAACACAGTGTCACACAGAAACTCGATACGACGAAGAACGCACTACTGTCTACAGCCACAGCACTGTAACATTTTGGGATAATGGGCAAGAATACACATTAAGGTTTAATCGGTAAAAGTTAAGGAGATATGGCAGAGTGGTCGATCGCGCTCCCCTGCTAAGGGAGTAAGGGTTAATAGCCCTTCGAAGGTTCGAATCCTTCTATCTCCGCCAGAATACACCCGCCCTGCCTCTTAACAATGCACACTGCGGCGCCTACACCCAAGGGCGGTAGGGTAAATGCTGTATAGATTGGTTGACTATACGGAGTGGTGAGTCTAGACTGAGTTTGTAAGCCCTGTGTGTACAGCAGGCAGATAATGAGGATAAGGATCGCAAGGTCGACTCCCTCACTTTATGCGGGTATGGTGAAATGGTATCACAGGAGCCTTCCAAGCTCTTAGCACGAGTTCGATTCTCGTTACCCGCTCCATTTTAGGTTGACACGGTTATTGAAAACTGTATACTGTAACAAATGCCCAGTTAGCTCAATTGGAAGAGCACCGGTCTCCAAAACCGGCGGTTGGGAGTTCGAGGCTCTCACTGGGTGCCAATTTTGCTACGGTGGCTGATTGGTTAGGCGACAGACTGCAAATCTGTTCTAGGCTGGTTCGACTCCAGTCCGTAGCTCCACTTTATATGAGGTGTTTATGACAGACTTACATGAAATGGCAATTGAACTTGCCCAAGATAAACTGGCAAATGTCAATAGATTAGAAGTAATCGATGAAGACGGTCGCAGTTATACCCGCTATTTCAAAGAAAGCGAACGGTTACAATATCAATTCCAAGATGACGACCAAACACTTAAAATCTTTGTAGGCGAACACGACTGGGGCTTTGGCGAAAGCACAGCAGGAGACAGTCGAGAAGAGATAGAAGTTGACTTCACCGACGAAGAACTGCTACAATATATGAAACAGGCACACGAGATGGATATCACATTTAATCAGTTTGTGGAACAGGTTTTAAGAAAATATATGGGCAAGAAGATAAATCATGAACAAACCAATTAAAGAACTTGCTGAACAGGCAGGATTGGAATATGGTTCATATGATAGATATGGACTATTTGATGAAGAAAAGTTCGCTCAGTTGATTGTGCGAGAGTGTGCTGACATTGCAGATTTTTGTGATCAAGTAGAATCTGTTGAGGCGGTGTCCTCTGTGTTAAAAAGACATTTCGGAGTAAATGATGAGCATTGAAGTAGCACAAAGACGAGCAGTATTTGCCGAACTCAAACCCTACTGCTTCCATGCTGGTGAAAATGACTACATGGAGGTCACTGAGTGGAGCAATGGCGAAGGGTTTGACATTGTGATCGATCGCAAAGGCGACACAGAACGGTTTAGTCTTACTCACGGTGAGCTGGAACTGCTCCAGGTTTTGTTAAACTGGAAAGGTGAGTGATGGCTATAAGTTATTCAACTAACTGGATGGGAGTTGCTAATATTCAGTGGTACAAAGAACGCGGACTGACCGAAACAGTTACGCACACTGTGGAAAGTGAACGACAACGTGATATCCTCCGCAACAGTCGTCCCGATATTGAAATTGGCGATACTTTTGAACGACAAGAAGTCACCGAAGATTATTCAACAGGTCGTATTGACATTCGGAATGTTCCGGGCGATGAGTATTGGAACGGTTGGTACGAATACAGTCTTGCACCAATGCGAACCGAAGATTGGAATGACTTTGGTGATTGGTTAGACGACTTTGAAACAGAAGAACTGTGGGAGTTTGATGACATCATCGCAAAGTATGAACAAGACAGTGGTAAAAAGATTCGGTGGGCAGACGACGTTTGGTATCAGTGTCATGGGTGTGGATTGGTAACTGACTTACGAGAAACCAAAGAGCATATTCACAAAATGGATTGCACGAGGAAAAATGATGAGTAAACAAGCGGCAGAAGAAAGAATCGGTGCTTGGTTGTCGGCGGCATTAGAAGACCCAAGTGTTTGTCAGTCAATGAAAGATGACATCAATGAATGGTTCAAATGGATCGAGCATGAGAAAGAAGTTCCATGCAAGACACACCCAGACGCACCGCACGGATTCAATCGCAATGCAAGTCACTCAATGGGTCGTTATGTTTGTAACTGTGAGTTTTGGGAAAAAGATGAGTGAAACTGGACACACTTTGGATGTAACTTGGGAACAAGTTGATTACATTATTATTAGCGAACTTAAGAAACATGTTGATGATCTAAATCGAAACTTAGAACACAGAGAAGCAGGTCATGGCACTGTTGTTTTCGAACATGATATTGATAAAGATGTTGCCATGATCCGTGACCGTGTTCGCAGTTTTGAACAGGTCTTGGAATACTTTGGAGAAAAGACATGACTGATAAACTAACAGATAACGAAATCCGAGAACTTCAAGCAAAGAAACAAGCAATTAAAGAAGAACTCTATGACAAGGTAAAAATGGAAATGTTTGAGGCAAGCAGTGCGTTAGAAGGATATACTTCTATGCAACCAGAAGAAGGTATCTCACCAAATACTTGGGTAATTATCGAAGTCAATCACGAAGGCAAACAATTTCAAAAGATTCTGTCAGGTTGGAGCGGAGGCTATTTGGATGGTGACAGTTGGCGTATGAGCAGTCCTATTAAAAATTTAGAAATCGACATTGACAGTGAATGGATTATTGCTACAACAGAAAGTGGTAGCACATACCGCTTGTTGAAAGAATCTCAGGGGTTGCGTATGAGTAACGCAGGCATTTGGAATAAACTCAAAGAAAAGTTTGGCGACAGTGTGGAGATTGTACAAATTTAAAAAAATAAAAAAATGAACAGAAACAATATTTGGAGGATTAGAAATAAAAATAGTGAGTGGTTTGTTCCTTTTGTAAGTAGAATTAAGAACACTACTGATAAAGGGTTTATACTCTGTCCCGAAGAAACTAGAATACACGGCAAACAAAGATTCAGTTTTATGTATTCACCCCACACTAAATTTAGTCTCGTATTCGGTGCTTACGATTATGATTGGTATGCCAAGAACACAGATATCTACAACACACCAAATCTAGAATTGATATTGTGGCAAGATTTTTTTTTGTATTTTTCTATATATACGGCAAATAGTATTGATTATCTTTGCAATGATAAAATACTATGTTTGTTTGCATGCATGAACAACAGAGCACATTTACACAGATTATATCTAATGGATGATCTTGCTCAGCACAATTTATTATCAGATAATTTTTACAGTTGGCATAACAATGATGTGGACCCCAAAATCCAACAAACAGGTTTTCTACCTAGATATTTTGATAACAAAACGAAACTTATAGACGGACCTTACACAAAAAACAGTCAACAATATTTTCCTACCGAAGTAATTGAATCATGTATTAATCTGGTTACTGAATCAGAGTTGGATTGTCCGTTCATTACAGAAAAAACTTTCAATTGTTTTTTATTTGGCAAAATACCAATAATATACGGTTATCCAGGTATACACAAAAAATTGAAAGATATGGGGTTTAAATTACCTTATAATATTATTAATTATCAAAAAATTGATAACGAAAAAGATTCAAGGAAGCGTTCAAAAGTAATTGCGGAGGAAATTCTTAGACTTAAACATGAACATATCGACTTGAATAAACTGCACACGGAATTTTTACCTTTGGTACAACACAACAGGAGTTTGATGTTCAGCAAAGCTAAGAAGCAAGATGGCATTCCTGATGAAGTACTTTTTGATGATTACTATTTAAATTTTCTACAACAATGCAAAAACAAAGTAATTAATTACAGCTAGCCAGTTAACATGCAGATATCGGTTGACTCTTACTGTATTTCCTAATATAATTATAAAAAATACAGAAGAGGCCTTTCTTATGAGAAGAGCACAACATATTGACTACAGAAACTACGACAAAGAAGCCAGGGAAATGCTACGCGGCTTATCAGACAACGATCTCTATAAGCTATACGATATCGTGCTTAAACAAAAGCAAAAAAGCAACAGCGAAGAAAGAGATAAAGAATTATTTGCTGTCCAAAAGGCCATAGAAAAAACACAAAACATTGACAAATATCGTTTGTTGCATTTAAGCAGAGGATACAAAAGTTCTATGGCACAAGACGCAGGACTAGGGGATCTTATTGCAAATAATAATCCAAAAAAGAAAAAATCATGAGGGGGCGAAATGCGTACTCAACCTACCTGGTATATTCACAATCTTGAAACCCACAACAGTCGCATAAACAAAGAGCAAATCCTCGAAGCGGCACTGGAAGACAATGTGCCAGAGTTCTGGGAAGGACTGAGAATGGCGCTGGATCCTCTCATAACTTTCGGTGTAAAACAGGTGCCTGCCACCGCAGGAGAACATGAGAATGCCCAGGGACTCGGCTGGGAAGTTTTCAAAGATCTTGCAGAAAAACTACAACGCCGTGAGCTGACAGGACATGCGGCTAGAGACGCAATTGAACTAGCACAAAGCATCGCAACGGAAGAACAGTGGAATGGATGGTACCGCAGAATCCTCATGAAAGACCTGCGCTGTGGTATAAGCGAAAAAACTGTTAACAAGGTAGCTCCTGGAACCGTGCCTGTGTTCACATGCGCTCTGGCACACGATAGTGCCAATCACGAAAAGAAAATGACAGGCAAGAAGCATATTGAAATCAAACTTGACGGTGTGCGTGTACTGGTTGTTATCCACGATGTTAACGGCAACAAGATTGAAATGTACAGCCGCAACGGAAAACAGTTTCACAACTTTGATCACATCATTGAAGAAATTCGTGCTGTGGTTAAAGAGAACCCTGTACCATATCCGCTGGTGCTAGACGGCGAAGTGATGAGTGCTAACTTCCAAGATCTCATGAAGCAGGTACATCGTAAAGACAATGTAGCGGCAAAGGATGCTGTACTGCACTTGTTTGATACTATTCCACTAAAAGACTTTCAAAAAGGTAGTTGGGACAAGCCTCAGAGCTTCCGCAGTCTTATTACCAAGCACTGGGTTGAAGAGCACAAAGACGTCTTAGAGCATGTACAAGCGTTGGATTGGGAAACAGTAGACTTAGATACTCCTGAAGGACAAACACGCTTTGTAGAGCTTAATAAAGCGGCTGTAGACGGTGGATATGAAGGTGTAATGATCAAAGACCCGGATGCACCATACGAATGTAAAAGAACACATGCCTGGTTAAAGGCAAAACCATTTATCGAAGTAACACTAAAGGTAGTTGAAGTTGAAGAAGGTACTGGAAGAAATGCTGGGCGACTTGGCGCAATCGTTTGCGAAGGGATCGACGACGGAAAAGATATTTGCGTCAATGTGGGCAGTGGCTTTTCTGATGTTCATCGTGATGAGTATTGGGATAACAGAGATACTCTTATAGGTAATTTAGTCGAAGTAAGAGCGGATGCTGTGACTCAGAATCAGGATGGTACCTACTCATTGCGATTTCCAAGATTCAAAACATTCCGCGGATTTAAGCCAGGCGAAAAGGTTTGAAATCTAAGGTAGTCTTACACGAATTTAGAATAGGAGATGTAGACGATATCGAAGTCTATGCCGCACACCCTATATATCAATGGCAACAAACATCAGCAGGCAAATGGGCGATGGAACATGCCGAGGATGTAACCTGGCAATCTTACATTGAACCTGGTTATTACGGATGGACTGTGCAAATCACAGGGATATTGGAAGACAAGTACGCTACCTATTATACACTCAAAAATTGTTGACAACTTGAATTATGTTATATATACTGTCAGCACACTTTTAGGAGATATCCAATGGCTGTAAAAAAATCCCGTCCAAGAGCACCCAAAGCGCAGATTCCTGATATGACAGGATATGAAAATTGGAGCCCGCAAAAGTTTCATCATGTTCGAACCCAGATGCGCGATTACATTTACGAAAACTTCAAGCTCAGCGACTTGTTGCCTGGTGTCTGGAAGTGGATGAAGAACCAAGAATACTCGGCGGCAGATATCAAAGCCGCAAAAGCCGCAACAGGTACGGACTCGGTAAGAACCGTAGCGGCTATCTGTGTGCGTATGTTAGACATGGGGGTTCCTGACTATTATGAAAAACACGCTGAATATTGGGAATCACTTGAAGGAACAAGCGGCACAATGAAACCTCTGTCTGAATACATCAAAGCAGAGATTGCACGAGCAATCGAAAACGGCAAGGGTGTTGTGGTAGAAGAAGCAAAGGCAGAAGATGAAAACAAGAATGTATATGTTCCTACCATCCAGGATCGCATTCGCGAACAAGCACAAAATGCCTGTCACGCTATTGACCAATGGTTAGACGATTATGCCGAACACAAAAAAGATTTTAACTTTACAGGACATTTTACTGAGCTGGGAATCACACAGGCTCACGCTCGCAAAATAAAAGAGTTCTATACTGGCGAATATGAAGAATACACTGAAGTTGTAAATCATATGCCTACACCTCAGCAGATTGCAAAAATCACAGACGAAAAACAAAAGGATCTTGCCCAACAGTTTCGAGAAGGATATGCACACTTCAGCAAAGCAGACGCTAGAAAGATGCTGGAAGGACTAGAAAAGGTCCTCAGCGCCTGTGACATGGTAATAGAAAAAGCAAAAACCACCCGCAAACCTCGTGTTAAGAAAGCACCAAGCAAAGAAAAACTGGTTGCTAAGGTAAAGTATAAAAAGCAGGATGACAAATACTCGATTGTGTCAGCAAATCCTGGAGAGTTAATTGAAGCAAAAGAAGTTTGGGTGTTTAATTGTAAAACACGAAAACTGGGCAAATACATCGCAGACGACATGACGGGTCCTATAACTGTGAAGGGCACTTCGTTGGTAGGATTTGATGAGCACAAAAGTGTGCAAAAAACTCTACGCAAACCAGAACAACAACTGAAAGACTTCAAATCCAGTGGTAAAGTAGCATTGCGTAAATTCCTAGAAGATATTAATACTACCGATACAAAACTTAACGGTCGACTAAACGAAGAAACAGTGATACTAAAGGTAAGTAGATAAATACTGCTATAAGCAGGGATTTATCAATGACAGACATTCGCAAAACTTTAGATACTCTAGCAGATGCAATAGAGCAAATTGCTTCTACTCCAGCACCAGAACCTATCATTAAAGATCGTTCTTTGAGTGGTAACAAAATCAATGGCGGCATTATTACTAATTTTGCTAGCGCAGGTATCAAAGATAATTCAACTCATAAAAAAACCCCTGTTTTATCTGTTGAAGATTTTGGAATCATAACCTCCGCAATACAAACTCCTTTAATTAAAAGCTCAACCAAGATTGAGGGTAATTTAGATGTTGATGGTGAAATTACTGCAAAGAAATTACATGTAGACGAAATTACGGCAGATATCCGTCATGAAAGAACAAGCCCGCTGGAGTTTAAAGCAGAAGATGGATCAGCGCAAGGAAAAGGTCTCCTATGGACTGGAGGAGGTTATACCAAGCAGTTTGTGCTACAAAAAGGTGATAAACTTTTTAGTTCGGAGCACTTAGATCTTCACAGAGACAGAGAATACAAAATAAATAACCAAACTGTCTTGTCACAAAATTCATTAGGACCTACTGTGACCAAGAGCAATCTCAAACAAGTAGGTATTTTACAAGACCTTAATGTAACAGGCAGTTTTGTTGTAGACCAATATCTGTTTTGGGACGGAAACACACAGAGATTAGGTCTAGGCACGGACCAGCCCAATGGTGATTTTAGCATAGGAAGTTTAGATCATGAATTTGTAATAGGCGCAACTGACAATCAAAATTTTAAATTAGGAACCTGGACAACAAGCGGCTTAGAAATTATTACAGATGACACCGTCAGATTAGGCATAGGACCTAATGGGCATGTCACTTTGTATAACAAAACAACCGTTGAAGGTTCATTAGGCATAAATGTAAAGAACTTTTCCACTGATGCGGATATAACAACAGCAGGGCCTGTAAGATTTCAGGACAAAAAATTTGAAGTTTCTCGAGAAATTCCAGTTAGTGGGCAATACAAACAGGGTGATGTTGTTTGGAACGCCAATCCAATACCAACCGGATATGTAGGCTGGGTGTGTGTGCGAGACGGAACTCCTGGTGAATGGAAACCGTTTGGGCAAATAGCGTCATAATCCGATTGTTTATTTTTATAGTTTCTCTCAATAAATATTTGTACAAGGAGAGTGCTATGAAAGATAAAAACGAACATGTAAATATGCAGCACCTGTTTTATAAAATCTCGAACAGTATCAGATGGTGGGCTTATGCGGCATGGTCTCTTCCTTTTATATCTTTGGCTGTTTTGTTGATAGAAAAACTTGCTGGCTTGGAATCTTTATATCATAATACCGCATTAATGATTTTATTTTGCTTTTTTGTTGCATCTACTTATTGGTGGTGGTGGGCTATGGATACAATTTTTAGAATAGTAAAGCAATTAAATTCAGCAGAATCAAGAATACTCGAAATAAAAAGTGAAATATCGCAGACTAGATTAATCATAAAAAAAGATCATGTTGATTATAGGTAATGGCGAAAGCAGGCTCAGAGTCGATCTTAAAAGAATAAAGCAACCAAAAATTGGTTGTAATGCAATCCACAGGGATATGTTGGTTGATCATCTTGTATGCGTCGACCGTAGAATGGTCACAGAAGCTCTAAAAAACAATGTTCATGAATTCTGTAAAATTTACACACGAAAAGATTGGGGGTACGATTTCGACACAATAGATAATCTACATCCAGTACCTGATCTGCCCTACCAAGGGTCGACCAGACCCGACGAACCATTTCAGTGGGGGAGCGGACCTTATGCGGTATTATTAGGTGCAATGTTTTCAAAAGATGTAAACATAGTAGGATTTGATCTTTACGGAAATAACAATAAAATCAATAATGTCTACAAAGATAGCTTTGGATATGATTCAAAAACAAAAAATGCAGTGGATCCTAGATATTGGATATACCAAATTGCCAAAGTATTTGAATGCTATCCAGATGTGTCATTTAGGATTTTACAAGATACTAATTGGCAGATTCCTGAAAGTTGGAAAAAATCTAATGTAATGCTTGACAGTATAAGTAATATCATATAATATAATCAAAGTGGTCTAGAGCTCATCCCACTATAAATATTCTGCGCATCAAACTTACTCAAGGAGAGGCAAGAGATGTCTATAAAAATTAAAGCAACAAAAGTATACAAGAATTTACCGTGCGGTCACGCACAACACTTCGATACAAATCCAGACGGTACGCCTGGACATTGTGCGCAGGTGCATGGCTATGACAGAAGCGTAGAGTTTACATTCGCAGGTGAACCAGATGAACATGGTTGGATTGTTCCGTTCGGTGGGCTTAAGCCTGTAAAAGAATTTTTAGAATATTATTTTGATCATGTAACTGTGCTACCGGCAGATGATCCTCGCATAGAAAGTATTCCCGACACAATGACAGACGCAGGGGGTCTGTTAGGAACCTTGCGTGTTTTGCCCAGTGGCGTAAGCATGGAGATGAGCTCACTGTTTATTTGGGAACATGTGAATCATTACATTTATAAAATCACACAAGGTCGTTGTTATGTAGAGCGTGTGCGTGTGTATGAACATGACCGCAACGATGCTATGGTAGAAGTTGACGAACAAACTGCTAAAGCAGATGCACAATGGAAAATGCCTAGCGGAAAACTTCTTCCTAAAAAGCCGCGTTGGGATTGGGAATCACCTCAGGATGCAATGCATAGACTAAATGGCTAAGATTGATAAAGATCAATATTCCAAAGAAGAATGGCGCAAGATTCGTGATGAAAGACGACTTAAAAAGAAATCGCAACAGATCGTGAGCAGTCACGATCTTGCCTATAAAAACTATGTGTTGTGTTTAAAGCATGGGCCTAAGTATTCATCTGAATATGTAAATAAATTATACAACATGGTGCAACGCAACACCACCATAGACTTAGAATTTGCATGTCTCACTGATAATCCATCTGGAATAAATTCTAATGTAAAAATATTGCCTTTACCTGCAGGTCTACAAGGATGGTGGTGCAAGCCATATATGTTTTCAAATGACCTTCCTATCAAAGGAACTATTCTTTACATGGATCTTGATGTGGTCATTGCAGGAAATATAGATAAGTTATTTCAGTACGAGCTCCAAAGATGGTGTGTGATCCGAGATTTTACGAGAGCAATGCGTCCTAAATGGCAGAAATATAACAGCAGTGTTGTTAGATTCCAATCAGGACAATTAGATCATGTATGGGAAAATTTTGAAAAAGACAAAGAAAAAATCCAAAGAAGATTGCATGGTGATCAAGATTGGTTGTACGAAGCTACCAGAGAGACCCAGGCAGTTTTTTGGCCCGACAGTTGGATATTGAGCTGGAAGTGGGAAGTAAGAAAAGATAAACAGTTTGCTCCGGGAGCAGTTAGAGGAAATAGGAAGTTCAAAACTATCGAACATGTCAAGCCAAGAGTAGAGTGTTGTGTTTGTGTGTTTCATGGAGATCCAAATCCTCATAATTGCGATGATCCATGGGTGATTGACAATTGGCATTAAGGTGTTAAAATACTAGTATGGAAAAAAAGCGTATTGGATTCGCATGCAAGTTCATGCACTCAGATCAAAGCCAAAAAAAGAAAGTGCTGGAAGAAATCCAGCGTCCACTCAATACTAGATGCACGACTGTTGCTTGGCTTAATCGTCAAACTCGCGAAGATGCAGAACAGCGTCTTTGGGAGTTAATGGAACATAACATTCAAAGTTATTACAATCTTATAAAATATGTAGGAGGTTTGCCCGATGGGCTTAGAATGGTTCGGCTGGGGAGTGATTGTCTTCCTGTTTATACTGAACGCAGTTGGAGCTACTTTTGGAAGCGTAGCGACGTGCGCGACTATTGTGAACGAGCGTTTGCAAGGGTTGGGGATCTTGCTCGCGATCTTGACGTCCGTTTATCTTTTCACCCTGGTCAGTTTACTGTACTTGCTAGCGAAAGTGAAGATATAGTAAATAGAAGTATCGAGGAGTTTGAATATCATGTGGATATGGCAAGATGGATGGGCTACGGCAAGACATTCCAAGACTTCAAATGCAATGTACACATATCGGGTAGAAAAGGGCCACAAGGTATCAAAGACGCCCTCAAGAGACTTTCACCAGAAGCAAGAAACATCATCACAATCGAAAACGATGAAATGTGCTGGGGCACCGACGCAAGCCTTGAACTCGTCGATCATTGTGCCCTCGTGTTGGATATACACCATGAATGGATCCGTGAAGGATATTACATTACACCCGATTCAGATAGATTTAAGCGTATAATGGATTCATGGCGCGGTGCCCGGCGTCCTGTTATTCATTATTCACTCAGTCGTGAGGACTTGCTTAATCTACATCCCGCAGATAAACAACCGGATATGGAAGAATTACTAGATTGGGGATACAAGAAACAAAAACTCCGTGCTCACTCTGATTACATGTGGAACAGGGCATGCAACGACTGGGCTTTGGAATTTTGGGAATACGCTGACATAATGACAGAGGCTAAATGTAAAAACTTAGCCAGTGCAGAGTTGTATAAATACGCAGTAGGAGATAAGAATGAGCTATTTAAACAAGATGTATGGCACGAAAAAATCCCAGCCTAAAGAATCTAATAAAAATCCTAATCGTGTAACAGGCGGCCTTAGAGCTCAAAATGTTGATAAATTCACCATGATAAGTGAGGACGGAAGCCATCAAGATGTGCCTACTCTTGAATATGTGAGAAGCCTAGAAGATCAGTCAAAAAAACAGCGAGCAGCCATCGATATTTTAGAACGAAAACTTGCTCGCCAAGAATCAGCATTACAACAACTTGTATCTACAGTTAGCCGTTTTTCACACTAAGACTTAAAACTTCATTCACAAGATCTGCTTTTTTCTTTCGCTTGTCAATATCAACTCGATATTCCTTCTTAGCGTAATCTTCTAGTTCATCTTTGGTCATTTTATTAAGATCAGTTTTAGTAACTCCGGACTTTTTACGGCCACGCTTCTTTTGTTCTATTGTAGTTTCCTTTTCAGATTTCTTCTTGCCAGATTGAGTTTTCCTAACCTGAGTTGCTTCAGATTTTGATTCTTCGATCGTAGGAGTGATCTTAGGCCTTTCAATTCCGATTGTTCCTTCGCTTTCTCTTTGTGTGTAAAGTGATTCTTCTGTGTTGAATAATTTTTTTAACCAGTTAAACATTTTATTCCTCCTTAAGGACAAATATTTAATAAATACTGACACAAGGAGTTTTAAAAAATGGCCGCTGTATACAAAGGAAGATTAGAACTTGATCGAATAGTCGGTATAAGGCACGACCTAGGTCAAAAAACTATTCCTGCAAAAAGCTTGCTTAAACCGGATACACAATTTAAGCCTGCACAAAAAAGCATGAAAACCACAGAAAATATTTTCAGAGGGAAAAAATATCAATGATCAAATCGTGGATAAAATCGAGACTCAAAGAACGCACTACTTGGGATGGAATCGGTCTTATTGTTATGGGACTTGTTGCTATCTTTGCCGCAAACCTTGCCAAGTTTGCAGGATTGATCGCCGTTGTGTACGGTGCATGGACACTTTGGAAGAAAGAAGACTAAAGTTTACTGATAGGTAAATCGGAACTAGCAGAAAGGTCCCATATTTTTCTTCGTTCCACTCCCCTTTTCTGAGCAAACTTTTTCGGATCGCATTGTTTACACACATGGAAATAATTGTTGTTCAGCCGCTTAGGATCCATTTTCCCCCGTTCTCTAATAAAATCTTTATCACAACTGTCACATCTAAATTTTGCATAGGTTTTGTATCTATGATATAAATGTAATTTACCTAATTTGCTCTTGCGTTCGTGTGTTGTTTTCACTTCAAATTCTTCAATGAACATAATGTATTTACATTAAGATTATAAAAATATTCACTAAATAGTTTTACAAACTCGGAGTATTCTAATGGCAAGACAAGAAGTTAATATCGGCGTTGAAGGCAACGACGGAACAGGCGATAGCATACGGGAATCGTTTCGTAAAGTAAACGAAAACTTTGTAGAACTGTATGCTGTATTTGGGCAAGGAGGAACTATTAGATTCACCGCTCTTAGTGATACTCCTGATGAACTATCCCCAAATTCTATTCCCTTGGTAAATGATGCAGGAACTTTTATTCAATTAGTAGAGTTAGCGTCTAATTCTGCCTTAGATGAAACAAAAAATGATACTATTACTTTTAGTTATGATGCCGCAGGCAAATTGGTTATTTCAACAGCATTTACTCAATTGGCAGACGATCCTTCTCCTAGCCTAATTGCTCCTTTGAATGCCGCAACTAAGGGCATAGGTCGTGTTTCAATCACAACAGCGGCTGCACAAGAATTTAACGATAACTATGGCACTAATATAACAGTTGATGATTTGGTAATCACTAAAGGTTACGCCGATAGAAGGTATATCACCACAGGCTTACCTTTAAGAATATCAGAAGAACCTGCTACAGTTAGTCAATATTTCTTGACCATAAATCGATATGTGGGCGGAGATGTTGAAATTCTTTCTCATGGGTTTGACAGTGGTGTTAACGGAACTCCTTATGTATATAACGCAGAAGACACTGATGCAAATAATTTAACTACCGGTCAAATTTATTTTATTCGTTACAAGGACGACGATACTTTTACTCTGCATAACACACAACAAGAAGCACAAGAAGAAAGTAACACAGTAGCTGAAACAACCAAGGTTATTGCTAGCGGTACCATTGCGGGTGACGATGTGCATACTTTGATCGATGCGGCATATGATGAAGATCTAGCTGGCAACTTCTTAGACAATGTTGCGTTGCCTCGTAAAAGTATTGTACGCCGACAAGGCGACAGCATGGAAGGCACTCTGTTTTTGAATGATCATCCAGGAGACTTAGCCGGGCAAGGATTCCCTAATGGTATTGAAGATTTGCAAGCAGCTACAAAATTTTATGTCGACAATACTTCTTACAGTTCTCCTTCGAATTTGTTTGTGAGCACCAATGGAAATGACAATATGGTGGGTGTTCCAGAAGGTAAAGAAGGATCGTCCTTTACCTATGCTTATAGAACAATCAATGCCGCTGCACAAAGAGCCGCAGAAATTATTGCGGCGGCGCCTGCGGAGCCTGGTCCATACATGCAAACAATTACTAGAGACAGCGGCAATGCCGACGCAACAGTTGTTGACGCTGATGTTGATAATGCAGTATTTGAACAAGCAAGAAATTTAATAGAGCAGAATCGTGATTATATATTGAGTGAAGCCCAGGGATTTATACAATTTACATATCCAGATTTCATCTATAATGAAGCAGACTGGGAGAATGATCTATTACAAATACTGAAATCAATTGAATTAGATATAAATCGTGGTCAGAACGCAAACTATTTGACTAGACTTACAGCACAGCGATATTATGAAGATTCTGTAGGACGGTTAAAAATTACTACACAGATAGCTCAAACTTCTGCATATATCGGATTTGCCAGAGACTTAGTAAATTCTATACTTACCAATAACCTTTATCAGGAAAAAAATATAACTGCTATAAGCAAAGATGCATTTCCACTGGTAACAACGTCTACAAATCATGGCCTAGTTAATGGCAATCAGGTTTTATTTAAAAATGTAGGTGGTATGGTGGAAATTAACGATGCCACCGCATTTGTAAAGGTAATAACAAATCAGACCTTTGAGCTCTTTACAGATTCGGCTCTGACCATTCCTTTTGATAACAGTGCTTTTACTAACTACACCACAGGTGGTATTGTAGGTTTAATTTATCAAACCAAGGAACAACAATTTACTGACTCAGTAGATGCAGATGCTCAAGCAATAGCTGGAATTGAAGACAAATTTAATCTTGTTTTGAACATAGCCCAAAATGGAATAAATGCAGGTGCTGGTATCGTTTTCGGAAGCACATATAAAGTAGTTGTTGATAACGGTGCACTAAATTATATTGATCAGGGAAATCCTACGAACACAGATACATTGCCAGGTAAAGTTTTAAGAGGAAAAATATCTGGAGCTCACGGCCAAATAGTAAGTTTGACCAACAACGATCCCAGTGAAAGCGGTAATGACACATTCCAGTTGCATTTGCTTTCCCCTGAAGATTTTATTGCCGACGAACCTCTCGAATTTGGAAATTTTGTAAAGAAAAAACATATAACAATTTTTGTTGAATCAGGAATTTATGAAGAAGATTACCCTATAAGATTAACAAAAAATGTATCTCTTAAAGGTGATGAATTCCGTAGAGTAATTGTGAGACCTAAAAACAGGGTTTCGCAATCAGTTTGGTCCGATTTATATTTTTATAGAGATGCTGAATTTGACGGACTGACAGTAGCCAACCAAGGTACAGTGTTTTTAAATCAGATAAACCAACCACAAGGATTTTTTGGAAGACATTACTTAACTGATCCTACAGTAGAATTAGATGTTGGGTCAACAATAACCAATCAGGGCGGATTTACTAATGCCGCAAATATCTTAGATGAAAACAAAGAATTTATTCAAGAAGAAGTTATAGAATACATTGATGCCAATTATCCAGCATTGTCTTATTCAGAATCTAGTTTTCGCAGAGATACCGGTAAGATAGTCGATGCATTGATTGCAGATCTAAATATAGGTGGTGACGAATTTTCTTTAGAGGTTCAAGGAAATATATTTACTGATTATGTTGGCTCAGGTATAGAGTCTGAGACCGAAGATGCAATTCAACACATTGCAACTTTATCTGCTTTGCTTCTAACAGGAACGGCACCTACACAAAACGGTACAGAAGAGCCAGACATTACTTTAGGGAGTGGCGAATCAGGAACTGTGAGTATTGTTGGTAACTTAGTTGATAAAATTACATTTGCATTCGATTCAGATTATAATCCTCCAAAACATAACAACGAACTAGATGTATTTTTATTAGATGATGCAACTATTGTGAGAAATATTACTGCACAAGGACATGGCGGGTTTATGTGTGTTCTTGATCCGGAAGGACAAATCCTAACCAAATCTCCATACATCCAGACAGGATCAAGTTTTTCTCAATCACTTAATCGCAAGGCATTTAGAGGAGGAATGTTTGTTGATGCGTATGTGGGCAATTTGCCTGCAACCATTCCAGCAACTATCGATCCAGGGGCAAATCTAGGAGGCCCACAAAGTGGAAAGATAAACAATTTTACTCTGTGGATTCAAAGTGATCCTGGGGAAGGATTAAGGATTAGACCTCCTGAGTTGCCGTGTCCTTTTTATATTGACGGCAAAAGATTTCAGGTTAATGCTATTTCGGATTACGATCAAGCCAATGGATGGTGTATAATTTATTTAGATGCAGACTCCAATGATGGGGACGGGTACGACGAATCTCAATTTGATACAAATCCAGGGGTGATCCAACGAGACATATTCTTGCAAACTGCTGGTAACAGATCAATGCTTGCCAATGATTATACACAAATTAATGACATGGGTTACGGGCTGGTTTGTACAAATGGAGCTTTTTCTGAGCAAGTATCTACATTTACCTATTATTGTCATGTTGCATATTACGCAAAAAACGGTTCAGAAATTAGATCGCTTAACGGATCCAACGGTTATGGTAATTTCGGATTGGTGTCAGAAGGTGCTGATCCAAATGAAGTTCCTGATCAGGTCACTTTGCGTGATAACACTACGCAGTCTATAAAAGCGTTTACAACCCCCATTTTTGCAAATGCATTTGACGAACCTAGTATTACAGTTACTGATTGTAAAATTCCGCCGTTGGCAAATAGTTTAATTACGATAGACCACGGAGGACCTGTGGGAATATTAAATTATAAAATTGCCAATGTTGACAATTTATCAGACCAAGACAGTGACGGGGATGTAGGTGAAGCAGGAGACATCATAGTCACAGGGTTAGAATCAATCACAGGAATAAGCGCAGCTGATCCAACTAGAACAGCAGGTACATATGAAAATGTATCACAGTTTAGTTCCACTGGTACTGGCACAGGCGCAACATTTAACATTATCATAGATGGGGCAGGAGATGCCACAGTTACAGTGGTTCGACCAGGTTCAGGTTATGTTTCTGGTGATGCTATTGTGGTAGAGGCTGCAGACATAGGAGGCACAGGCTCTGACTTGACTTTCAATGCAGATGATGTATATGGAGCAGGCACAACTAACATATTCAACAATCTAGTATATAAATTAGATATTACTGGTGATGATGTCCAACCAGATGATTTTTATAATACATTGCAAGATACAGTTGCAAATAACACTATATTAGAGTATAGAAACAGTAAAAACTTTATTTTTGATGCTGTAAATTCTCCTAGTACATTGGTCACTAGACCCAGCACTGCGGTCAACTTTGATGAAAGCGATGAAATTACCTACAGAAGCATAAGTTTTGCCACCACTGATGATGTAAACACTAGTCTAGGTGCGGACGAGATTCTTACCTCTTTTGAGGTAGATTTTGATTATGCAGAAGTATCTATTGACACAACAAATTTGGCAGGCGGAAACGGCAGTGCCCAAGGTGACACATCAATTGCAGTGCAAAATAATCTATCAACAGAAGAAATATCTAGGATCACGAGAGACATAGCTGGTAACCAACCAGGTGATGTAGGGTATTCTGGTGGTATGATTTTTGTATGGGACGGAAAAACACACCAAGTCACAAACATAACAGATAATACATCATATCTTACTATAGATTTCACTGATATAGCCAATACAAATATCAATCCGTCCTACGGTGGATCTGGTTTGAACAGTGCTATTCCTGCATCGGATAGAATCATAAAACTAGGTCTTCCTACTGGTACCACGGCAGAAATAACTGTGGCGATTTCCTTATTGCGTGCAACAGGACATGACTTTACCCAGATAGGTACAGGCTCCTTCAACGACAGCAACTATCCAAATGTTTTATTAGGACAACCTGAGAATGCATTGGCAGATTTTTACAGTGACTCTCCTAGTGCAACAAACGCTCAAGTATGGGAGCGTAGAAAAGGTCGTGTGTTCTGGGTAAGCACAGACCAATTTGGTTTCTTCCGTGTAGGTAAGTTTTTTAATGTTGATCAAGCTACTGGAAGTGTAACACTGGCAGGTGAACTAGGTTTATCTAATGCAACCCAGTTAGGCTTTACCAAAGGAGTAACAATCGACGAATTCTCAGCAGACGACGCATTTGCAGACGACTCTGGTACGGCTGTACCTACTGAAAAGGCAATTGGCTCATATGTTAGCAGAAGACTAGGACTTTCGATTGCAGGGAATCAAATACAACCGACACCGTCTGGAAATAGAATTGGTCCTGGATTCCTTCCTTTAAATGGTGTAAATGAAATGGAAGGCAACATGGACATGGGGTCTAACAAGATAGAAAATCTTGCTGCTCCTGCAAATCTTTCTGATGCAACAAATAAAGCCTATGTTGATGACAAAGTAAGCGCCTATGATCAACTCGATGATCTTAGAGATGTGGAGATTAACAGTGTTGCACAAAATGATCTATTTGTTGCAACTGGTTATAAGAGAATTTATGTAGATCTTGCAGGAACAGGAGTTTGGAATATAGGTGATGAAATCTACATAGATGGTGCTTCACCAGGATCAACTCCTAATGGAACAATTATAGATATAGAATCTTACACAGATGAGATTCTAGGAGCCTTGGTAATTGTAACATATTCGGAAGATAGCGGAGCATTTTCCATCGGAGATACCTTGGATAACGGCACAGCAACAGGAAGTATAGTGGATGGTCCTGTTGACGAATTTGCAAACGCTTCAGAAAATTCCTCAAGTGTTATAAATGTTACCATAGACAGGTCAGCAGGCGGTAAGGCTACTTATGATTTACAGATAGAAAACGACAGCATTGTCAATGCTGATGTCAATTCAAGTGCAGCTATTGCACAAAGTAAGTTGAACATGAATGCTGCTACTACAAGGAATGATGCAGTAGGAATAAGTCAAAGTGATTTAGGTCTAGTGAGTTTCGACAGCGGGGACTTTACTACCACAGACGGGTGGGTTACACTTAAAACAAACGGTATAGATTTATCTGATATACAAGAACTAAACAGTTTAACTGTCATAGGTAATAAAACTTCTAGTCAGGCAACTTCAACAGAAGTGCCATTTAGCGATGTAGTTGATCTTGGACTAGGACTTGAGGATAAAGATTTTAGTAACAGCCAAATAGACATTATTATAGGAACTGTGCTTACTTTGACTGGGGATGTAACAGTATCTGATGGTGAGACCATTACCCAGGCGGCAAGCGGTGCAACAGGAACCGTTCAAGGTTCTGTGCACAGTGAAAATAAAATTATATTAGTTAATACTTCTGGGTCATTCAACACCACAAATCAACTCACGGCATCTAGCACAGGAGCTTTAGGTGCTGATAGTGTCCCAACCTTAGTATCAAGCGGAACTTCTTTGCTAGGTAGTACACTCGTAAAAATCACCGATGAAGTATACGGCACAACTCCTATATCTATTTCGAATGCTGGCAATAGTATGGCTAGGAGAACCAGTTCAGGTGCACTCCAAGCGAATAGCTACATCATAGGCGGTAACAGCAATTACGAAATATTGTCAGAAAGCTCAGGTACTTTAGTATTTAAAACTCCAGGGCAAGGAGTAATTTTAACATCAAGTGGCACTACCAAACCCACTATTGACACAGGCGGACTAATTAATGTAGGAGACATTGGAAATACAGCATCTAGTCAAAGTGTTCTTCAACAAGGCAGTGATTTCTCAAGTGAAGTGTCTGGTCTTGCATCTAGGTGGATTTACACATCGTTTATTGAAGCACCGGGCGAAAAAGATCTTAATGGCACAGGCATAGGCATAGGCGCAGGGACAGGATTTGCCGGTGCGGCTGCGGATGTTGTACAACTTATTACCGGTGGAAGTGTACGAATCCAAACAAACAATACTTCTACTACAATTACAAATGACGCGGACATCGACGGCGCTTTAAATGTGGACGGTGCAACAACACTCAATGGTGCTGTGACATTAGGTAATGCATCAGGAGACAATATTGTTTTTTCGGGAAGAGTAAATTCTAATATACTACCTAGTGCTAATAACACAAGAAACATAGGGCAGGGAGGAGGATCACCGTTAAGATTTAACACCGTATATGCTACTATTTTTGATGGGACAGCAACCACCGCTAGATATGCTGACTTAGCAGAAAATTATCTAGGTGATGAATCTTACGAACCTGGCACTGTTCTAATATTTGGCGGTGAGCAAGAAGTAACCACAACAAGTATTAAGGGTGATAGCAGGGTGGCAGGTATCGTGTCTACAAATCCAGCATACTTGATGAACAATGATTTACAAGGAGAAAATGTTATTGCTGTTGCATTGCAAGGCAGGGCTCCTTGCAAAGTCTTAGGCAGGGTATCAAAAGGTGATATATTAGTATCAAGTGCTATACCAGGATATGCTATAGTTAACAATTCTCCAAATATAGGCACTGTAATAGGTAAATCTGTTGGTGAAAAATTAGACGACGGCAAGGGTATTGTGGAAGTAGTAGTCGGACGGGTGTAATAAATACATAAACGGAGAATATAATGTCGATAGAAGTAGTAAACATTGGTAACATCGCAAATGATGGCACGGGAGACGATCTCCGTGAAGCTTTTAGAAAAGTAAACGATAACTTTGAAAATATAGATCTTAGAGTGGCACAAGTTACATTTGAGCCTGTATCAGGTGAAAATCTTGGTGCAATAGGAGAAGGTCTATACACTAGCACGCAGGATTCTGTGCTTAAATTTAAAAAGCTTGTAAGTGGATCTAATATAAATTTGAATGTTACTGATACAAGTATTACTTTAGATGTTCCTACATTTTTAGATCAACTAATTGCTGTAACTGATAGTGGAAGTGTTGTAGTACAGAACGGACAGAGCATGACTGTAACCGGTGGCACTGGAATAACAACTGAGGCTAATGGACAAAATCTGATTATCAGTGCAGGAAATGGAATATTATCTACTGATCATACTCCTAGACTTGTTGCTAACCTAGATGCACACGGTAATGATATTTTCAATGCTACAGATATTGTAGCTAATACTTTTTTTGGATCGTTGGAAGGTTTAGTTTATGGCGTAGATGTAAGAGACCTAACACCTTTTTTGACGGGATTCAATTTCGGAGCAATTACACCAGTATATGATAATGCATTCGAATTCCTGCTTTCTCAAATAGATATTGATTTTGGTTCAATTGTCGGTCCAAATATCAGTCCAGTAGTAGTAGATCAAGGTTCTTTTGTTTAAGAACACACGATAAATACTTTGCAGTCAGGAACAAAGTATGTCAGATTTATGGTCTCTACCATCAGGAACTTTATTAACTACTTTACAAGAAAGAGTTACTACCAGCGTTCCTCTTCCTTTGATAGAACCCGAAGCAGAAGTATCTATAATCAGCGGTAACATTCCAAGAGGAATGAGACTAGAGAATGGAGCAATTGCAGGAACACCTTTTGAAGTGCCTAGGGAAACAGAGTTTCGCTTTGTAGTTAGGGCATTGTATAACGGAAATATAAAAGATAGAACATTTAAAATTATTGTGCAGGGGGAAGACGCACCGGTCTGGCAGACTGCGGAGGATCTTCTACCTATAGGTAATAACAATACGTTTTATATTCTAGATAGTGCACCGATAGATTTTCAATTGTTAGCTACAGACACAGATACTGCGGCTGGAGAAGTTTTAGAATACTTTGTAGGAAGTGGAGACGGGGAGCTTCCACCAGGCATACAATTAACTATAGATGGCAGATTAGTAGGTGTAGTAGACCCTATTCTAGCTTTAGACAAAGCTGCTGGCGGTGGATTTTATGACACAAATGGTTTTGGATCATATCCTTTCGATTTTGGATTGAAATCTAACAATGGATTTGATAGTTTTTTTTACGACACAACCATATATGACCTTAGTATTCCTAGTAGAAGTCCAAAAAAATTAAATCGGTACTATCAATTTACTGTGAGTGTAAGTGATGGGGATACAATCAGCAGACGCACCTTTAGAATATTTGTGGTGGGTGACGACTTCCTGCGAGCAGATAACACTATAATGCAGGTTGCTACTAATGTGTTCACAGCTGACAACACATATATTAGAACACCTATCTGGCTCACGCCTGGTAATTTAGGATTTAGACGAGCTAACAACTATGTAACATTATTGTTAGAAGTTATAGATGTTAATACACTTAGCGGGGTGATAAATTACACTTTGCAAGAATTCAACGATGATAATTCACCGAGCGAATTACCTCCAGGTTTAGAACTAGACACAGTTAATGGAATTGTTGCAGGGAAAGTTCCTTATCAGCCAGAGGTAACAAAACAATATAAATTCACAGTGAGAGCCTTGAGAACCATTGCGAATGAAGAGGAAGTTGCCTTTAAGGATAAAACATTTGTAATTAATTTGTTAGGCGATGTTGATTCTACTATTACATGGTTGACTAACCCAAATTTAGGAAATATAAGTTCTAACTATATATCAACACTAAAAGTAGAAGCAAATACCACTGTGCCTAATGCTAGGTTGCTCTACAGTTTAGTTGATGGAAGATTGCCACCGGGACTGTCTTTGAGCTTTGACGGCGAAATATTAGGAAAGATAAACAGTTTCGGTAATGCTGATAACCTAGGCTTGACTGTGTTTGACAGTGCCGACATGACCTTCGACGGCAATACCACGACCATAGATAGAGAATACTCCTTTACTGTAAAAGTACAGGATTTATTTGGCTACAGTGCAGTCGAAAGAGAATTTACAGTAAAGGTAAGCGACCCTGATGACAAATTATATTCAAATTTATATTTGAAACCTTTTTTAAAGCAGGCACAACGCACTGAATACATAAGATTAGTAAGTGATCCAGAAATATTTTTACCAGAATATATATATCGTCCTAACGATACTAATTTTGGGATACAAAGAGATATTAAGATTTTGTTGTATGCTGGAATTGAAACAAAACAAATTCAAGAATATGTAGCCGCTAGTGCAAAAAATCACAAAAGGAAACAGTATAAATTAGGACAAGTAAAAACAGCAGTGGCTAAAACTCCCGGCACAAACGATATTGTGTATGAAGTAGTGTATGTAGAAGTGATAGATCCAGCCATGCCTAAAAAAGGTAAAGCAAGAAAACAATTTAATATTAACACCAAAAAACAAATTAAAGTAAGCAAAGTGTCATATAACAGCGATGATGATAACACAGGTTTACAAAACACAGAACCTATGCGACTTCGACCTGATGTTTCAAACACATATAAGGTTGACAGTGATGCTTTATTAGCCAGTCAAAGTTTAGATAACAGAAAATATATTTCTAACATTAGGAATATGAGAGAAAACTTAAACAATATCGGCGAAACCGAACGGAATTTTTTGCCTTTATGGATGCGAACAGCCCAAGAAGATAGCATTCAAGAATTGGGTTTTGTACCTGCTATACCATTGTGTTATTGCAAACCTGGAACTAGTAAGATAATTGCCAATGCAATTAATTTTAACGACTTTGACTTTAGCCAATTTAATTTAGATATTGACAGATATTTGATTGACAGTACCACAGGGGTATCCAATGAACAATATATCTTGTTCGCGAATTACAATTTTAATGCATAAACACGATAAATAATTGCAGGAGACAACATATGGCCAGTAATATAATTTCAAACACAATTGATGCAGAATATCCAGTGGCAGGTCAGGACAACGACAGCCAAGGATTTCGAGATAATTTTTCAGTAATCAAAACAGGGTTAACAACTGCTGCAACTGAAATTACCGAACTTCAAAATAATACCGCAAAATTAAATGAGAACAACGATTTTAACGGTAATAATATTCAAGAAGCTAATTTTATTGCCACCACTGAAGAAGTTAGATCAAATGGCAATGTGACTGCCAGTCAAAATATTAGTTTTTCTGCTGGACATTATCAAACAATTCAGATAGGCAACGATTTGACCCTTACATTAACCGATTGGCCAGAAAGCGGTTTGATGGGAAGAATTAGACTAGTTATCACAAAAGACGGTACAATTGCTTCGCCTGGATCTGACAGAACGATCACATGGAGCGTAGGCGGTGGCGGCAGTCTAAAAACTAACAGCTCTTGGCCTGATCCGTTTACTTTAACCAGCTCAAATGTGACTAACCCTGTGATTGTAGACTTTTGGACTTCTGATTCTGGCATCACTGTGTATGGATTGTATCATGGTGTTTTTGACTAATGTTTAATCCTTTGGTTGATAAAATTGAAAGTTTGTCTGACGCAGAATTAGAAACGAAAATAAATGATCTTTCAAAGAAATTCTTCATGAGTAAAAATCCACAAGTACATTCGCAAATTTCTGCAATTTTAGATATGTACAAAGAAGAGTTAAGATGTCGTCGTGCAAAAGAACAACTCAAACAACAACAAAACAACGATGACGATCTTGACAATTTAATCAATATCAGTTAGTATAACTGTATGCTTATGAAAACAGATGAACTAGGTATTCCACGATTCTCTAATCGCGATCTTATCGATATGATCTATTCGGGTCATGCGGATAAGGTCCATGTGGTGTTGTGTGATGCAAACGACGATGTAGATCGTTTTAATGCCGCCATGGAAGAGCAAGGCATGGACCCACTGCAAAAGTATATTCCGCTGGATGTTGATCAAAAGACTTTTGACGGTGTATGTCAAAGTGAATGGTTTATGCCCGATGAATACAAAACGCTGAATGTTTATGATTATGTCATGAACAAGGCAGGTGATGATTTAGCAGAGCTAGAAAGAGTTGAGGAAGAACTTGCACAGTTTAAAGTGCGAGGCATGGATAATTTATTGCGCTACATGATCTATCTCGTGGACTACATGCGTGAGAATGGAATTGTGTGGGGTGTAGGTCGCGGAAGCTCGGTGGCAAGCTATGTACTGTACTTGATAGGTGTGCATAGAATTAATTCAATCCAATATAATCTAGACTGGCAAGAGTTCCTGCGATAAATATACGCACATAATAGGAGATATTGTTATGCCAATGAAACAAACCGGACGCAAAGTTTACAAAAGCATGCAGGGCAAAACCATAGACATGGATTTGTTGCGTCAAAGAAATGAACTTACTCCTGCAGTAGGAAATGCTCGAGTAAACGCTCGCGGCGACGAATTAGGGCCAGGCGGAAAAATTATTCGCAAAAGAGAAGAAGTATTAAAAGATTACTACGAAGATTCAAACAAAATGCCTGATGTAAATCCTGTAAACAAGTCGCATTCAACTTTAGCAGGAAAAGACTTAACAAACGACTGGGTGGATCCGGAAGACCAATGGATAGAAGACGACGATGGAAACTTTGTAAAAAAAGGTGAATCATGACTTTGAATATAAACAAAATTTCAGTTAAGAAGTTAAAAGCCATAGGCAACAGAGTCTTGGTTACTGATATGAATTTCGGCGAGCAAAAGACTTCTGGAGGAATTGTGTTAACCAGTGACGACGGCAAAACCAGAGGTATCTATCCTCGCTGGGGTAAAGTTTATCATAAAGGTCCTGATAACAAGGATTCATATGATGTAGGAGATTGGATTCTTGTAGAACACGGCCGCTGGACTAGAGGAATTGCTTTAGAGGACGACACTGGAGAATTTGAAGTGCGCATGGTAGAAGCAGAAAGTGTTTTAGCAGTGTCTGATAGCAAACCCGAAGAAGCAAACATTGGTGGAGAGTTTACCGATG
>Ga0209953_1000137_pt1 | contig 27703 bp, 23 predicted proteins | sample SalPonred_H2O_MG_FD_185713 | JGI IMG/M metagenome (GOLD analysis project Ga0209953, IMG submission 185713) | Salt pond water microbial communities from South San Francisco under conditions of wetland restoration - Salt Pond MetaG... | ecosystem: Environmental > Aquatic > Non-marine Saline and...
AGAGTTGCTCGGACGTCACGCAGGCCAGGCAGTTGGTGGAGGAGTTCGATCCGGACCTGGCCATCTTGGACGTGAACCTCGGCGCGGGCCCCACGGGTGTGCAGTTGGGTTACGTGCTTCGCCAGGTGCACCCGGGCGTTGGTGTCATGTACCTGACCCGCTACCCCACGGCGCTGGTGACCGAGCCGGGACTCGCCGAGCACATCGCTGAATCGGTAGTGGTGCCCAAAGACGACGTGAATGATCCCGAGGTATTGATCTCCGCGGTGGAGATGGCCTTGCGGGGTTCGCGTGCAGCGGGCGTGTCGGCTGCAGGAACCGATGCCGCGATACGGCAACTCTCGCGTACCCAGTTGCTGGTCCTGGAACTGCTCGCTCAAGGCTTGACGAACGCCTCCATCGCGGAATTGCGCAACACCAGTGAACGGGCGGTGGAAAAGCACGTGAAATTGATCTACGAAAATCTTGGACTGCAGACACAAGGACCCCACAACGCCCGGGTACTTGCGGCGAAGAAGTTCCTCGAGGCCATGGGAGCGACCAGTAATGCAAGCGAAAGTAGCGTCACTCCCCGCTGACAAGGGTGGCTGGCGGACCTTCCTGGCGCTCGCCACTGATCCTTGGATGCTCAGCGCTCCGGCGCTGGCACTGACATCCCTGACCTACCTGGTACTCGCTGCGTGGTCAGCGCTTTCGAATGGGTCGTCGTTGCTCGGCGCCCTCGTCACGACCGTCGTTGCCTTGCTGCTCCAAGTCGTGCTGCTGTGGGGAGCATTCCGCGCCTTCCTGGCGCGCGACTGGTGGAATCGACACCTGCTCACACGCTCGGCGCTCGTGGTATTCATCGTCTTGGTCAGTAGCGCGAGTTCACGCGGCTTCGTTCGAAGCGTGGGTGAAGAGGAGCTGGCTCGAGCGGAGTCCGCCGGAATGTGGTTCCAGCGTGCGGCCGCTTTGTTGGTGATAACGGCTGGATGGACCGCGCTGGACTCCTATCGGCGCAGTTTGGCGCGTGAGGGGGAATTGCAGGAGCAACTTCGCGAATCGCGTGCCGTGGCGGTGCAGACCGTCGAGCAGCAGCGCCGCGATGTGATCGAACGGATCCGCGAGATGCTCGATGAAGCGCTCCAAGAGCCGGCGACCTTCAACCAGCGCAGCCTCGATCGGGTGCGTGAACGAATTCGGACGTTGAGTCACGAACTGCAGGGGGCCGCGCCCTCGTACCAACCGCGAATGCCCGAATCGCTGTCAACACCCGGCTGGCGCGTCGTGGCGCAATCGGTGCTCTCCCGCCCGATCATCCAGCCACTGCTCATGGCGATCACGGTCACCGTCTTCTTCTTTGCTCAGACGGTGTCCACTGATGTTGACTCCGTTTCCTCGGTACCTACTGACGGCGAGGGCCTTCAGGTCAGCGTCGACTTGGGCTCTTTCGCGGTGAGCGTGACCTATTTGCTGGTGGTCTTCCTTGTCACCTTGGTCTGCAGCGTTCTCGCTGTCCGATTGACCCGACCCCGCTTGCCCCGGCTCCCACTGGGTGCTCGCGCGGTGTGGGTCTTGGTGACACCCATCCTGCTCGCCGTGGTGGTGCAGATCGTGATCGAGGTGGCCTATGTGGTGCCGGGCTTGTCGGGCAATCTCGACGGAGACCTCACCGCACGCTTGCTCTTGACCATCCCGATATTCCTCGTTGCCGCATTGATCGTGGTCATCCGCGCAGTGGGTGGCCTATTCACGGTCGCTCAGGTCAACCAGCGCGAGTTGACCGAGCAATTGCAATGGCAAGTTGCTCGGGCGAACGAGACTCTCGTGCAGGAACGAAGGCACTTGTCCCTGCAGGTGCACGGTCCCCTGCAAAGCACCGTCGCCTCTGTTTCCCTGGCGCTTCAGGAGGTCGGAGCAAGTCAGGATCCAGCGTCGAGCGAAACTAGGGCCCGGGACAAGATCGCGGAAGTAGTCGACCGGCTGGAACTTGGTCCAGCCAAGCAACGTTCGTTGGCCAATGAGATCGGACTCCTGCGTTCCACCTGGGCTGGCGTCTGCGACATCGAGGTGGATGCCGATCAGCAGGTGCTCGATGCCATCGATGCCGACTGGATCAGCGCAGGCACGGTGGCCGATGTCTTGATCGAGGCGGTGGCTAATGCCGCGGTGCACGGGAGCGCCTCGCGGGTGCGGATCACGATGACCCTGCTGAATGCTCGTACCGTGTTGGTCGAGGTCGAGAACAACGGTGCGCTGGTATCCCACGAATCGGTAGGTGGTTTGGGATCCAAGATGCTCGATGACGTCTCGGTGGCGTGGCAACTCGATGACACAGACGAAGGAATCGTGCTGAGGGTCTGGCTGCCCACGGCAGGTGTGCCTGCGGAAGTAGACGGGTTGGCACCCGATGCGGTGAGGGTGTTGGATGTAGGGAACTAAGGAGGCCAAATGCCAGATGACGACATCGAGATCGGCGAGGACATCGAGGTGGAGGTCATCGTCGATGAGGACGACAACGTCCTTGGGACGGTAACCGACGACGTCATTGTCGCCTCGGCCCCTGAAGGATCGCTCGTGGACGAGACGATCGACGTCCGCGATGCGGATGGCAACCTGATCGTCGAAGACGAGACGGTGACGGTCTACGACGAGGACGCGCACGTGGTGGGTCGCACGGAGACCGTCACCTTGCCTATCGACTCGGAGTAGTCGCTACCTGCGTAGTCGCACATTCGTGGGTGAGAGCTCGCTTAGCTTCCGCGCGCCGAGCAGCGCCATTTGCGTAGAGATCTGCTGCTGGAACAGGTCGACCACCTTTTGCACACCGGCGGCCCCGCCTGCCATCAATCCGTACAAGTGGGCTCGACCGACGAAAACGCCCTGGGCGCCGAGGGCGACGGCTGCGAGGGCATCGGCCCCATCGGTTACTCCGCCGTCGATGTAGACCTCGGTATCGGGCAGCGCATCCTTAACCTCGGGAAGGAGTTCGAGCGGCACCGGGGCGCGATCGAGTTGGCGTCCACCGTGATTGGACAGCACGATCGCATCCACCCCAGTTGACTTGAGATCCTTGGCAGTCGTCACGCTCTGCACACCCTTGACGACGAGTTGTCCCTGCCACCGCTCGCGCAGCCATTCCACATCATCCAAGGTGAGCGCGGCATCGAATACCCGGTTGAGTAATTCGGCGACTGTGCCCTCGGAGTGGCGTAGTGACGCGAACTCCAGCGGCGCTTCGGTGAGCTTGTGCCACCACCAGCTTGGATGCAGGGCCATGTCCAGGGCCGTCGCGGGGGTGAGTTGCGGGGGGACGGTCAGGCCGTTACGGATGTCGCGTCGGCGAACACCGCCCACGGGAGTATCGATCGTCAACTCGATCGTCGGATAGCCCGCCGCTTCGACCCGGTCCACGAGATCGTGGGTGATCGATCGGTCCTTGGAGATGTAGAGCTGGAACCAGTTGTTCCCAGCGGGCACCTCCGCCTTGAGTTCCTCCGGACTCGTGGTGCCGAGTGTGGACAGGACGAACACCAGGTTGTTGCGCTGGGCTACGCCGGCGGTGGCTAGTTCACCGGCGTTATGCATCATCCGGGTGAAGCCGGTGGGTCCGAATCCGATGGGCATGGCTACCGGGCGCCCGAGGAATTCAGTCGACGGATCCACCTGCGAGACATCGGTGAGTGCCGTCGGGATGAACTGCAGATCGCGGTAGCAAGCTCGCTGCCGATAGAGGGTGATTTCCTCACCGGCGGAGCCGTCGGTGTAATCGAAGACCGCCTTGGGGGTGAATTTCCGGGCAGCGGCCCGGATGTCTCCCAGGCTCGCGGCCCGCTTCAATGCGCGTTCACGCGGATTCCAGGTCGGTTGCTCGAAGGCGAGGAGATCCTTCAACTCCGACCACCGCGGGGTTCGCATTCGACGAAGGCTAGCGACACGTGGGCAATCGTGTGTCACAGTGGAGGCATGGTTGGGGGGCCACGGGGGAAGCGCGCGTACCGGTTCTCGGCGGTCTCGCTGGTGGTGCTGGTGACGATGGGCGTAGGTATCGCCCCAGCGCAGGCGGATTCCAGGCAAAGCGCACAGCGGGTGCTGAACTCGCTGCCCGTCTCACCCGAGCGGACGAACGGCTATGACCGTGATCTCTTCGAGCACTGGTCCGATCTCGACGACGACGGCTGCAACACACGCGAGGAAGTCCTCATCCAGGAACGGAAGGCCGGGCGGGTTGTCGACTGCGATGTGATCGGTGGTCGCTGGCGATCGGCATTCGACCGGGATGTCACCCGGAATTCCAGTTCCTTCGACGTCGATCACTACGTACCCTTGAAGGAGGCATGGGATTCGGGTGCTTGGCGGTGGAATTCCCGAACCCGCGAACGTTTCGCCAACGATCTCGGATACCGAGGTTCGCTGATAGCGGTCTCGGCTTCATCCAATCGCAGCAAGTCCGATCGCGACCCGAGTGATTGGTTGCCGGAGTTCGGTAAGTGCAAGTACGCCAAGACGTGGATCGCGGTCAAGTTCCGGTGGCGTCTTGCGGTGGATTCCCAGGAGAAGTCGACGCTGTCGCGGATCCTGCGTGGTTGCTCGCCGCGAATGAAGGTGCCCTCACTGGCGCGAGTGGTGACGCGCTGACAGGGGGTTTCAGCGGGTGCGCAAGATCGTGAACTGAAAGCGACCTTCCACGAAGTAGGTCTTGCTGTAGGCGATAGGTCGTCCGATTCGATCGAAATGAACCTGATCGAGTAGGACGAGTAGTTGCTCGGCGATGTCGTCGTCGTTGATGTCGTCCTCGGCGATGTCCACATCGCTGCCCCGCACAGCGTGGATCTCGGCGAGAGCCCGCACTGGCTCGAGACCGAGTCGATCGAGCACGCCGAATACCGAGGCGTGTCCGAGTGTCTCGTCTTCCGCGGGTGGGATGAGATGCGCCGGCATCGCGTCGATCGAGATGGCCACGGTCTCCTCTCCGGCGAAGATCTCACGGTGCACGATGACGATGTCGGAGCCTTGTGTGATGTCCAGTCGCGAAGCCTCGGCCTCGAGCGCAGGGCGACGGGTGAGAGAGACGCGGCGAACATGAGCCGCTATTCCCGATTCCTCGATGGTCTCGGTGATGGAGCGCAGTTCCTGGAGTCCGGAACGGATTCGGCCACCGAGATCCACCACGTACATTCCCGAGCCGTGCCGGATATCCACGAGCCCTTGGGATTCCAGCGCCTTCGCTGCCGTTCGGACGGTTACCCGCGAGACGCGGTAGTGCTCGCACATCTCGGCCTCACTGGGCAGCCGCGCGCCTGGGGCGAACTCCCCGGACACGACCCTTCGGCGCAGGTCCTCGGCCACCTGGCGCGCGAGTGGTGTCCGGGCGTTATTGGTCGCGCTCATGGGCTCCCCCTTCCTGCGTTAGCCTAGCGTCGAGTTGTAGGACAACTTTGAGCGGAGGCGGTTGTGCCGGAAATCCGGGCGGTGCGTTGGGACGGCGAAGCGATCGTGCTGATCGATCAAACCCGGTTGCCCGACGAAGAGGTCAGCGTCGTCTGCGACACCGTGGACTCGCTCGTTGATGCGATCGTTCGACTGGTGGTGCGCGGGGCCCCTGCGCTGGGTGCCGTGGGTGGCTACGGCGTGGCGGTCGCCATGGCCCAAGGTCAACGCGAGAACTGGGATGGTGCCGACGTGCAAAGCGGGATCGACAAGATCCGCAATGCTCGACCCACGGCGGTGAACCTGGCCTGGGGAGTGGATCGAGTCCGCCCCTTCGTCGATGCGGGGGTCGAGGCGGTGCTGGCGGAAGCCAATCGGATCGCCGCCGAGGACGAAGCCGCCAACCGCGAACTGTCTCGCAAGGGCGCCGATTGGATCATGGCCAACACCACGCAAAGACCGCTTCGCATCCTCACGCATTGCAACACCGGATCGTTGGCGACCACTGCGTGGGGAACTGCGCTTGGCATCGTGCGCGAATTGCACGAACGTGGCGAGGTAGAGGTGGTGCACGCCGATGAGACGCGGCCGCTATTGCAGGGCTCGCGACTGACCTCCTGGGAACTCATGCATGACGGCATCCCCCACGTAGTGCAGGCCGATAGTGCCGCTGCATCGACGATCCTGCGGGGTCTGATCGACGTTGCGATCATCGGTGCGGATCGCATCGCCCGAAACGGAGACACCGCAAACAAGATCGGGTCGGTAGGTGTCGCGTTGGCGTGCGTGGATGCGGGGATTCCGTTCGTGGTGGCTGCTCCATCGTCGACGGTCGATCTGGCAACCGAAACCGGTGATGCGATCGAGATCGAATTGCGCGACGGTGGGGAGATAACGGCATTCGCAGGCCAGCAGGTTGCACCTACTGCCGCAGCCGGCTACAACCCGGCATTCGATGTAACGCCAGCGCGGCTGATCTCCGCCATCGTGACCGAACAGGGCGTAGTGGAACCAGCGCGCCAAACGACGGTCGATTCCCTCGTTGCCGAAGCGATGACCGCATGAGCGAGAGCGCCCTGCGGGAATTGGTTGAACGTTCCAATCGGATCGGCGAGGATCCCTCGCTCGTCGTCTACGGCGGTGGCAACACTTCGGCCAAGGACACGATCATCGACCACCTCGGCCGCGAGCAGCAGGTGATGTGGGTCAAGGGATCGGGTGCGGACATGCGTGGCTCGGTCCTCTCGGACTATCCGGGGCTGCGGTTGGCTGAACTCATCGCGCTGCGCGATCGCGGGGAAATGAGCGATGAGGAGATGACCGATCTGGTCACCCGCGCCTTGCTCGATCCCGCTTCGCGGCGCCCATCGATCGAGACGCTCTTGCATGCCTTCTTGCCGTTCACGCACATTGATCATGTGCATGCCGATGCGATCTGCGCGCTGACCAACCACGCCGAAGGACGCAGGGTGACCGCGGAGGCACTAGGCGATGGCTTTGCGTACGTGGATTGGCTGCGGCCAGGTTTCGAGTTGAGCAAGGTGGTGGGTGACCTCTCCGGGTACGAGGGAGTGGTGCTGGCACACCACGGCCTGGTGACCTGGGCTAAGGAGTCCGATGCGTGTTACCAGCGGACGATCGAAGTGGTGGACCGGGCACGCGAGTTCGTTGCTGCGAATCGGATCGCGCCGGGACCGCCGCCGCGGCATGAGGATGTCCCCGAGGACGAACTGCGGCGCCTACTGCTGAATCTGCGCGGAGCCATCGGTCAGCGGGGGCATCGGGTGCTCCGGGTGGACACCCGGCTGCGGGAGGTGGCCGACCACCCCGAGGTCGAAGCGATCGTCGCCGGGGGTGTGTCGAGTGCGGATCACATGCTGCGGATCAAGCCGAAGTCGGTCGTGGTTTCCTCGCCCGACAGTGTGCGCGCAGACGTCGACTCCTACCGCGACGGCTATCTCGCCTACGTGGATCGCTGCGCCGATCGCATGCCCGAGGGCTACTTCGCACACGATCCGATGCCGAAGGTCGCGCTGGTGCCGGGTGTAGGCGCCGTCACGAGCGGAGTATCGCCGCGCGATGCGCAGATCGCCGCGGATATCGCCGTGCACACCCACGAGGTTGCCCGCACGGTGCTGGAATCCTTCGGGCCACCGGAGCCGCTCAGCGAACCGGATACCTTCGATTTCGATTACTGGCCGATGGAGTTGTACAAGCTCACCTTGAAGCCCCCGCCGGCCGAGTTCTCCGGGCGCATCGTGATCGTCACCGGCGCGGCGTCGGGCATCGGCCGCGGTATCGCGCTGGAGCTCGCTGCGCGTGGAGCTTGTGTTGCGCTTGCCGACCTCGATGCGTCCGGTCTAGACGAGGTTGGCGATGCCATCGTGCGAGCGGGTGGGACCGAGCCGCTCACGGTGGCCGGTGATCAATCCGATTCGGCGGTGGTCGACGCGACGGTGCATCGCACGGTTCGGCATTTCGGTGGCCTCGATGGCGTGGTGCTCAACGCGGGCGTGGGGGTCACGGGGAATCTCACCGAACTGACGGACGAGCAGTGGCAGACCGCGATGGATGTCAACCTGACCAGTGCGTTCGCGTTGACACGGGTTTCGATGCAGGTCATGCAGCAACAAGGGCTCGGAGGTTCGTTGGTCTACGTTGCTAGCAAGAATGCGTTCGGACCCGGAGCTGGATTCGGTGCCTATTCGGTTTCCAAGGCCGGAATGGTGCAGTTGATGCGCATCGCTGCGCTTGAGGGCGGCAAGCATGGGATCCGATCCAATGCGGTCAACCCCGACGCCGTCTTCGATAATTCCAAGCTTTGGGAAGGTGGCTTGCGCGAGGAAAGAGCCGCTGCGCATGGGATCGCTCCGGAGGAACTCGAGGACTTCTACGCCTCGCGCAACCTCCTCGGTAGGCGGGTAACCACCGGGGATGTGGCGCAATCGGTGTCGTTCTTGCTGTCGGATCGATCCTCACGGACAACCGGATCGGTGCTTGCCGTCGATGGTGGGGTAGCGGGAGCATTCCCGCGGTAATCGGTTACCGGTTGGTGAGAGCCTGAACCATCGCTGCCGCGTTGGTTGCGAGGTCGCCGCGGTGAAGAGCGCCGCCGACCAGTAGCGCCACATCCGAGCCGTAGAAGTCGGTCAACTCCGGCAGTCGATCCAAGGTCATGCCGCCACCTGGGCTTGGCCAGGAAGCAACGATGTTGCCTAAGGGCGCATGGCACTTGGTCTTGATGCGCATGCATTCCTCGGGGGAGAAGGAGAATCGCCCGCCGTAGTTCGGGAAGATCGAGATATCGGCCCCTGCCAGCCTCATCAAGGTGCCGAACAGGACGCCGTGATCAATGCCCTGCTCTGAGTTGACCACGTTCGATCCCAGGAACGAGGGGTGGGCCATGATCGGCAAAGCCAATGAATCGTCGTCGGCGAGGGTGCGCATGGCATCGAAACCCGAGACGCCGGGAAGAACCAGCAGAGCCCTAGCGCCGACCGACTTGGCTTCGTGCGCGGCATCGGTGATGCGGTCGGCCGGCACGTTCAGACTGGGCATGTAGAGCGCGTTGGTGCCGGCCTTGGAGTTGGCCTCGTCGATGTGCTCGGCGATTACCCGCACGCGCTCGGTCCAACGCGCCCATGGTTGGTCGGCTAACCCGTGATCGTCCTTGATGATGTGGAAGCCGGCGGCGGCGATCGTCGCGGCCATCTTCCCGAGTTCTTGGGAGCTGGTACCCATCGGCTTGACCGCCGTGCAGATGAGCGGATCGTTGGGAATGCCCAGCAGTTCACGCAGGCCGGGGACACCGAAACGTGGACCGCGAAAATTTGCGAGGTAGGAGTCGGGAAGCCGCAGATCGGTGATGCGGACCCCGGGGAACAACGAGACGTTCCCCCACAGCACGTTGAGCAGCTGCGTGATGCCACCGCCGGTGACTCCTTGGTCGTAGGAGATGGTGACCTGTTGGTCGTGGCTGGATTCGATACGGCCGACAACCTGCTGCTGGATCCACTCCGGAGCCAGATCGAAGGGGAACTCGATCGTTTGCTCCACTCGGATCGAGTGCGCTACCTCGCCCGGATCTCCGGCGCTGATTCGGTAGTCGACCTCGATGCGCTCATCGGCGGTTTCGGTCACAGCGCCTCGACCTTGGCAGAACTGTGTGTTGCAGCGATGCGGACGGGAGCCAGGTCGCTCGCCTCGATGGTGAGCTGGCGCTCGAGTGCAGCCTCGACGGTACGCACCAGGGAGAAGGCGTCGAGGTTGTACTCGGCCAGCAGATGGGCTTGGGACGCGCCATGCGCGTAGGTGTCCGGCAGACCGATTCGGTGCAAGCGAGTCGGGATGCCGGCTTCGGCCATGGTCTCGGCTACGGCCGAGCCGAGACCGCCGGTGATCAGGTGGTTCTCCATGGTCACGATCGCGCCGGTAGCTGCTTGTAGCGCACGGGTGATCATCGGATCGGTGAAGGGTTTGAGCGTTGATACGTGCAGGTGCGTGACGCTCACGCCGGCGGCCTGCAGCGCCGGGACAGCACGCAGCGCTTCCTCGGTCAGGATGCCGCTGGTCAGCACCACGAGATCGGCTGGATCATCGATCGTGTTGCCGGCCAGTGACAGTGGGCGGGCGCTGTTGAAGACGAACGGTTCCTCCGGAGGGAACAGGCGGGGTACCTCACCGCGCAGCATGCGGATGTAGACGGGTCCGTCGATGGCATGCGCAACGTCGAGCACCGATTCGACCTCGGTGGCGTCACCCGTTTCCAGGATCGTCATATTCGGGATCGCGCGCATGACGGCGATGTCGTCGATGGCCTGGTGGGTCACGCCACCGGGAGTGGTGATTCCGGGCAGAAAGCCAACTAGGCGCACCCGCAGATTCGGGTAGGCGATGGACATTTGCAACTGGTCGAGCGGGCGCCGGTAGAGGAATACCGCGAAGGTGTGCAACCACGGTTCGAATCCCTCACGGGCGAGCCCGCCGGCGAAACCGAGCATGTTCTGCTCGGCCATCCCCATCGAGAAGAAGCGCTCGGGGTAGGTATCGCGCCACTTGCCCACTTCGCAGGAGTTAGTGAGGTCAGCACTGAAGACGACGACTTCGGGCTTATCCGCCGACCAGCGGATGAAGTTCTCCACGTGCGGTCGCGTGACGATTGGAACGTCGCGGGTCGCGCTCATCGGTGGGCTCCTTGTTTCCCGTCTGCTGTGACAGTTAGGAGTTCGTCGTAGTAGTCCTGATAACGCGCGCGCTCGTCATCGCCGGTGAAGCGCAGGTAGTGCAGGGTCGGGCGGCGTTCGTTCATCAGCGGAACGCCGCGCGTGGGATCGGTGTAGGCGAGGACGAAGTGGGGTTTGCCGGTGTCACGCTCAAGCGATTTCGCCAGTGCGGCGGTGTCGTGGCCGTCGATCGAATCGACGCTTGCTCCGAAGGCCTTCAACTTGGTGGCGAGGGGTTCGATGGTCATCACCGAGTCCATCGGCCCATCACACTGCGCACGATTGACGTCGACGATCGCGCGAACCGAATCGAGTCGGTAGTACGCAAGGGCTTGCACTGCTTCCCAGGTTTGGCCTTCTTGGAATTCACCGTCGCTCATGAAGACGAACGTTCGACCGGTCTCGCCCTTCAGGCGCCGACCGAGCGCGATGCCCCCGGCGGTCGAGAGCGCCTGCGCGAGCGAGCCGGTGGTGGTCTCGAAGCCAGGTGAGTGCTCGGCACCGATCATCTCGACGGTCGAGCCGTCCTTGTTGAACTGATCGAGTGCGGCCTCATCGAGCCGGCCGGCTTCGATCAAGGCGGCATAGACGACAAGTGCGTAGTGCGCGGGCGAGATGATGAAGCGATCGAGGTCCGGGCCCGGCTCACCGTGGAATACCGCGCCGGAGACCCGCGGAGCATTCGGTCCGGGGACGGCCTCGAAGGGGCTCGGGTGCAACGGGTCGGGCGTGGGCGCGAGGTTGAGCACCTGGCCGTAGAGCACGGCGAGGAGTTCGGCAGCCGAGCACGCCTGGCTGAGGTAGCCCCCGTTGTTGGCCAGCACGTGGGCGAGTACCCGCCGGCGGATGCCAGCGGCAATCGCCTGCGGGTCCTGCGGGTCGCTCATAGCAGCACCCTACAAAGTCATAAGTTGTCCTACAACTTTTCCGCGAGGCGCGAATTGCTGGGGTTGTGGGACGGTTCTGCCGTGACGCTGGTGGCAGGGGTCGATTCCTCGACCCAATCGGTCAAGGTCGTGGTTCGAGATGCGCAGACGGGTGCTTGGGTGCGCGAGGGCCGCGCAACCCACCCCGATGGCACCGAAGTCGATCCGCGCGCTTGGTGGGAAGCCTTGGGTCAAGCCTGCGCCGGTGGCCTTCTCGAGGGCGTCCGCGCGATCGCCGTCGCGGGTCAGCAGCACGGCATGGTCACCTTGGATGAAGCTGGTGCGGTGGTGCGACCGGCGCTGCTGTGGAACGACACCCGCTCAGCGGCCGATGCGCAAGACTTGGTGGCCGAGCGAGGCGGTCCCACCTTTTGGGCCGATGCCGTCGGTAGCGTTCCACTGGCAGCCTTCACCGTCAGCAAAGTGCATTGGTTGGCGCGCAACGAACCCGACAACGCGGCCCGCACGGCGCAGCTCATGCTGCCGCACGACTACGTCACTTGGCTGCTTGCCGACTCCCCCGAGGAAGCGGTCACCGATCGTGGCGATGCCAGCGGCACGGGCTACTGGTCGCCAGCGACCGGTGAGTACCGTCGGGATCTTTTGACCCTGGCGCTGGGCCATGATGCGAAGCTCCCACGGATCGCCGCACCGCACGAAGTTGTCGGTGAACTAGGAGGACGGGCGCGCGCGCATCTGGGGATCGACGGCATCGAGCCGGTACTGATCGGACCGGGCACCGGCGACAACATGGGTGCGGCCTTGGCGTTGGGCATCGGGCCGGGCGATGTGGTGGTCTCGCTGGGAACATCGGGGACCGCATTCGCCGGATCCGATCAGCCCACAGCGGATCCGTCCGGATTGGTGGCTGGGTTCGCCGATGCGACCGGCCGTTTCCTGCCCTTGGTTTGCACGTTGAACGCAGCCCGCATCCTGACGAGTACCGCCGGCTTGCTGAACGTCGACATGGATCGTTTCGCACAGTTGGCGATGTCGGCCGATCCGGGTGCCGCTGGCCTGACGATGCTCCCCTACTTCGATGGCGAGCGGACACCGAACCTGCCGGACGCCCGCGGATCGCTGCACGGCATCACCCGCGAGAACCTCACGCCCGAGAACATGGCCCGTGCTGCTGTCGAGGGCATGCTCGGGGGAATGGCCGATGCGGTGGACGCTCTTGTATCGGTCGGCATCGAGCCGCGGCGAGTCCTGCTCGTCGGAGGCGCGGCCAGCAATCCCGCGGTTGTGGAGGTGGCGGCAACGCTGGTCTCCGCCCCGGTGGAGGTGCCACCGGCGGGTGAGTACGTGGCCGACGGTGCAGCTCGCCAAGCAGCGTGGATCCTGGCTGGTGGAGAGCTACCGGGCTGGGGAGAATCGCGAAGCGGCGAGACGATACGCCGCGACCTGAATCCACTGCCGGTCGTGCGCGAGCAATACCGAACAGCACGCGAGGCCTTGTACCGGTGACCGGTTCGGAGGGTGCAGGGCTTTCCCGGGTAGTGCGCGCCCTCCATGCGGACGGTGCGGCCACCCGTTCGGACCTAGGCGCGCAGACTGGATTGAATCGAAGCACCGTTGCCTCCATCGTTACCGAACTGACCGAACTCGGTGTGGTCGAAGAGCGCGCAGGATCGGTCGGTGGTGTCGGTCGACCCTCCTTGGTCGTCTCCGTGGTGCCTGACTCGATGGCGGTCATCGGTTGGGACGTACGTGTCGACAACAGCACGGCGATCGCGATGGGTTTCGGCGGGACGATCCTGCGGCGCTGGACGAAGGAGCATCGTCGGGGGGCAACCGATCCATTCGAGGTGGCGGCTCGGATCGTTACCGGAACCACGGAGATCGTCGAGGAATTACCCGACCACGTGTTGTGGGTGGGGATGGGCTTGGCGATGCCCGGGGTCATCGATCCGGGCGGTGATCCACCCCGCTCGATCGTGCACCGGGCGCCCACCATGGGATGGGTAGACGTGGACTTCGGTGCCATCGTTCGAGCCGCGCTCGCCGAACAGTTCGGTTCGCAGCTACCGGTCCTCCTCGGCAACGACGCCAACTTGGGTGCGATGGCCGAATGGACACGTGGAGCCGGTCGCGGTTCACGCACCATGGTGTTCGTTTCCGGTGATGTGGGAATCGGTGGCGGGATCGTCGTCGATGGCGCTCTGATGACCGGCGCCACCGGCTTCGCCGGCGAGATCGGGCATATGCGCTTCGACGCAGCGGGCGCGCCGTGTCGGTGCGGTGCCGTCGGCTGCTGGGAGACGGCAATCGGGGCCGAGACCATCATTCGCGCCGCGGGGATGGATCCAGCACAGACAACGGTAGAGGACATCTACGCGGCCGCTCGTGGCGGAGACGGATCCGCACAGGCAGCGACCATCGCTGCAGCGCGTGCAGTTGGGGGAGGCCTGGCCTCCATCGTGAACGTGGTCAATCCGGATGTGGTGGTACTCGCCGGTCACCTCGCCGGACTGCTCGAGGAATATCGGCACACCGTGATGGAGGAACTGCGCTTCACGCTGTCCAAGCAGAACACCGATGTGCAGATAGTCGCCCCAGCGTTCGGTGCGGACAGCATCGTGATCGGGGCGGCGGAGTTGGCTTTCGAACCCACGCTCACTGACCCGAGCCGGTTGTTCTCCCACGACTGGCTACTGCGCACCGAATGAGGCTTCGCGCATCGTGATTGGCCGGGCAATTTTTCGCAAAAGCCGACACATTGCCGAGGGGAAGTCGGCACACTTTTGCTCGTCGTCCTTCGGGGCGGCATTGGGGGCGTGAGCCCCGGAAACCCGCGCGTCAACCCCCCAGCCGCGCGGGTTTCCGCTTGCCTGGACCCGGTGCGATCGGCCGCTGTCGGCTAGGCGCGGGATTCGAACATGCCGAGCAGGGCGGCGATGCCTAGAACCGACCGCGGGGCATAGGCGGTGCGCCAGAGTCCACCGTGGTTGGCTCCCCGCGCGAAGAGGTCCATGGGGTTGAGGAGTTCGGTGCCCGGGTTGGCAGCTGAGTTCGGGTTACGCAGGTCGTGGACGAGCAGCGCGGCCATCAAGGTCGTGGAGGTGGAGGGATCGAACACCTCGACGCCGAACCGTCCTGCTCCGGCGTATGCAGCAGCGAGCGCGCGGTTACGGACTACGGATCGAGTTCGGGTGGCGGGGGCCAGGTTGAGGGAAACGGGTGTCCCTTCCGCTCGGGCGGCAAGGGCCCGCCACCGCTGGACACGCTTGGCGAGGATGTAGTTCGGGCCTTGCTGCGGGATGATGGCGTCGTTCAGGCCGATGCGTTGCCCGGCTGCTGTGGTGTAGTTCGTCGGGTAGTTGGGCTCGAACTGCTTCGCGAGCCGAAGCGGAGCCTGGAACAACCCACCGATACCCCGGTGTTCCCACTTCTCGCGAGAAGCCTCGACGCATTCGAAGGGGACCGCGAAGACATCCGTGGGGGTCGCGAGGAATGCCAAGGTCAGGTCATCCCGGTCGGCGCTGAGCGCCGCGACGATCGCATCGCCTGCCATCGATAGGCGGACGTGATCGGCGCCATCGGCGTACGCGTAGGTGCCAAGGACGAACGGTTGGTCGATCTCGCTCAGCCAGGTTCGGATCTCGGGTGTGCGGGTGATGAGGTTCGTGCCGGCCGACGCGCAGATGGTGGAGTCGTCGTCGGGGTGGACATCTCCGCCGACGACGAATGGCGGGGTGCCATCGGCCGCTAGTTCGATCGGTATGCGTAGCGTGCCCGGGGTACTTCGAGTGATTCCGACGAGACGCTCCCAGATGGCGGGTGCCGGCAAATCGATGGCGTGCACGCGCGCTCCCCAGCGCAACAGCGAGCGGGTGGGAGCCATCTCGGCGCCAGCCCCGAGCAAAGCGATATCGACATCACGCAGATCGAGCCAATCGGGGTTGTCCAGTACCAAGTTGAGCGCCTCACCGAAGGATGGTTCGGCTATGCCGGAATCGAGCCAAGCGTCGATCTGTCGACGTAGATCGTCGCCGAAGAGTCGTCGTCCTCGGTAGGGGATGGACAGTTCCTCCTCCCGAGCGGCGCGGCCGCGCACGGTGACCGAGCCGAGGCCGGGTGCACGCCACTTAGCGAGGGCTTCGCGCAGTCCCGACTCCTCGCCTTCTCGTCGGAAGGTGAAGCGTTGCTCGGCGCTGGCGAGGCCGTGGCGGGAAATGGACAGTGCGTTCTCGCTCGACTGGGCAGCGGCGAGCACGATGTCACGCAACGGGGCGATATAGCCCTTGCGCCAATCGCGGGTGTGTTCGATCCGTGCACCGATGGCTGGATCGACGGCACGGATCGAATCGGCGAAGATGGCCCGCCCGGTTGCGGACGTACTACGTCGATCATCCCCGCCTACTGGGAAGCACACTCCCTCGTCGGCTAACGCCCGCGGATCGGCCATTCGCGCAGGATACTCAGAGCCTTGTTCTCATATCCGTGTGCGCGATCGCTCCGCCAAGACCACGCCGACCAGGATGAATACGCCACCGAGCAATTGCAGCACCGCCAAGGATTCCCCCAGCACGATCCAGGCTACGACGATCGCCAAGAGTGGTTCGGTCAACCCGACGACGGATGCTTGCGATGCGCGTAGATGACGCATCGAGGCGACCACGAGCCAGAACGGCACGACGGTACCCAGGATGATCATCCAGCCGCTGAGGAACCACAGTGGTCTGTCACCGATAAGCGGGCCTAGAGCCGGATCGCTGTTGCCGCTGAACTGCGACCACGGGAAGAACCACCAGGGCTGGGCGATGAACCAGAACAAGGAGGCGAAACCAAAGCCCCACATCGTCAACGAAACCGCATCACGAGGTTCTGGTTGACGCATCTGCCGGTCGGTGATCAGGTAGTGAGTGCTGAGCGCGAAGGCCGCGCCGAGCGCCGCGATCAATCCGATCGCGTCGAAAGTGAAGCCACGCCAGACTTCGGCTACGAGGGCGAGGCCGAGCAGGGCGATCATCAATGCAAGCCACACCATTCGGCGCGTGGGTTCCTTCATCACGAAGCGGAACCACAGGGCCACGAAGACCGGCGCGGTGAACTCGATAAGGAGAGCTACTCCCACCGGCAGGTACTGCAACGCCACGAAGAACAGGTATTGCGTCATGGCGACCCCGAGGACGCCGTAGGCGATCAGCGGTACCCATTCGGCTCGGTGGATACGTAGTCGCCAGGGTCGATTGATGGCAACGAAGGCGAGTAGGAACAAGAAGGCGCCGGTCACCCGCAGTTGGCTCAGCCGCGCGGAGTCCAATCCACTGAGCAGGATGGCCTTTGAGACGGTGCCGTTCAAGGCGAAGGTGAAGGAACCGAGCAGGTACAGCGTGTAACCGATCCACAGGGTTCGGTGGGGTGCCGGTTTGATCCCCGGGATCGGTTCGACGACGTCACTCATTGCGATGATCGATCGCCCAGCGGTAGACCTCGATCGTCCGTTCGGCTATGGCTTGCCAGGTGAAGTCGCGCACCGCTCGGACCCGCCCCTGATCTCCCATCCGGGCGGCGAGTTCGGTGTTGCCTACCAGCCGGTTCACGGCGGCGGCGAAGTCCGATTCGAATACGGCCGGCTCCTGCGGGTCGTAGTCGACCAGCAGACCGGTCTCCCCGGACACGACGACCTCGGGAATACCACCGACGGCACTCGCGACCACCGGAGTGCGGCAGGCCATGGCCTCTAGGTTCACGATGCCGAGGGGTTCGTAAACCGATGGGCAGGTGAATACCAGTGCGTTCGTGAGCAATTCGATCAATTCCGGGCGACCCACCTGCTCGTCGATCCAGATGACCGATTCCTCGCCCCGTTCGGCCCGTAATACGTCGACCGCTTCGGCTATCTCCTGGGCGATCTCCGGGGTGTCGGGCGAAGATGCGCACATCACCAGTGGGACGTCTTCGTTGAACTCCCGTGCTGCTCGCAACAGGTGGATCAGCCCTTTTTGCCGAGTGATGCGACCGACGAAGAGTGCATACGGTGCAGCGAGGTCGATGCCGTACCGTTCGCGCGCGCTCGTGGTGTTGCTCGGTGCGTAGACATCGGTGTCGATTCCGTTGTGCACCACATGTACTCGTTCGGGATCTACGCATGGGTAGTGAGCGAGGATGTCGCGACGCATTCCCTCGCTAACCGCGATGATCGCTGAGGCGCCGCGGTAACTGGACTCCTCGATCCACGAGGAAACTGCGAACCCACCGCGCAACTGTTCGCGTTTCCAGGGACGCAAAGGTTCCAGCGAATGGGCAGTCAGCACGTGCGGGATCTCGTGCAGGAGTCCGGCTACGTGCCCTGCCAAATTGGCGTACCAGGTGTGCGAGTGCACGACCTCGACATCGGAGGCGATGTCCGCGGTCATCGCCAGGTCCACGCCCATGGTCTGAAGTGCGGTGTTCGCTTCGGACAGGAAGCCGGGAACCGGCACCGCATGAGCATCTCCACGAGGGCGACCGAAGCACTGCACGCGCACATCGATGAGGCCCCGCAGTTGGCCGACGAGGTGTTCGACGTGAACGCCGGCGCCGCCGTAGTTCTCCGGCGGCCACTCCTTCGTCAGCATCTCCACGCGCATGGGATGAAAGCCTAGGCATCCCCCCTCGGCGCACCGTTACCCTGGGAAAGTGGGCGCTGAGCCGCACGTCTTGGCAATGGTCCTCGCTGGCGGCGAGGGCAAAAGACTCATGCCCTTGACTGCTGATCGGGCCAAGCCCGCCGTCCCCTTCGGAGGCTCGTATCGGCTGATCGACTTCGTGCTGTCGAACCTGATCAATTCGGGCTTGCGCCGGGTGTGCGTTCTCACTCAGTACAAATCCCATTCACTCGACCGTCACGTCACGCAGACCTGGCGGATGCCCACCCTCCTCGGGGATTACGTGACCCCCGTCCCGGCGCAACAGCGCCTAGGGCCCCGCTGGTTCACCGGCAGCGCAGATGCGATCTTCCAGAGCCTGAATCTGGTCTTCGACGAGAACCCCGAGTACGTAGCGGTGTTCGGCGCGGATCACGTCTACCGGATGGACGCGATGCAGATGGTGGAGGCCCACATCGACAGCGGCGCTGGGGTGACCGTCGCAGGTATTCGCACTCCTCGAGACCAAGCGCATTCCTTCGGGGTGATCGAAGTGGCACCGGATGGGCGCACCATCGCGGGTTTCTTAGAAAAGCCGGCCGATCCGCCCGGTATCCCCGGCAGCGAGAACGAATCCTTCGTCTCGATGGGCAATTACGTATTCAGCCGGGAGGCACTGCTCGAGGCGCTGCGTGCGGATGCCGCCGATCCAGCATCCGTTCATGACATGGGGGGCAACATCATCCCCGCCATGACCGCGCAAGGGTTGGCGCACGTCTACGACTTCGCCGAGAACATCGTCCCGGGGGCCACCGCTCGAGATGCGGGTTACTGGCGTGATGTGGGAACGCTGGACAGTTACCACGACGCCCACATGGACCTGGTCTCCGTGCACCCGATCTTCAATCTCTACAACCGACGCTGGCCCATCCTGACGAACCTGCCTCCGCTGCCGCCGGCGAAGTTCGTCGAAGGTGGTAACGCCCACGACTCCATGGTCGGTGCCGGCAGCATCGTCTCGGGCGCCCACGTACGCACGAGTGTGGTCGCCTCCAATGTGACCATCGAGGCCGGTGCCTATGTCGAAGGCAGCGTCCTGATGCCCGGTGTTCGGGTCGGCCGTGGAGCCGTCGTGCGACGGGCGATCTTGGACAAGGGCGTCTTCGTGCCAGATGGTGCGCAGATCGGCGTGGACCTCGAGCGCGACAGAGGTCGCTACACCGTGAGCGATGGCGGTGTGGTGGTGCTCGGCAAAGGCGTCACTGCCGAATGATCACTCCTTCTCACCGCTGTCGATCTCGGCACTGAAGGCACCGTCGTACAAGATCGCGTGGTCGCGACCCTCTTCGGCCGCGAGCGATTCCGAGCGTCGGGCCGCGCTCACCCAGCCGCAAGAACAGGCCGCCTGCACGAAGTGCTGCTGCACGCGAATCAACCGCACCTCGTGTTGCATGATGGACTCCTGAGGAGGGGCCTTTCGGGGTTCCTCTGACAAGGGTGATTCGACTCCTCGGTTCGGGGCGGATCCCGCCCTTCGGCATGCAGGGTAAAGCGAACGTAAGTTCCTTCGGCGAAGGGCAGGTGAACTGCGAGTGAACGCCCGAGCGCTGCCCAAGTACCTCACGGCAGTGATCATCGCGCTCGCTGTGATCCTCGTTGGTGGCTTGCCCCGGCAGGCTTCCGTGGCCGTGGTGGGCGGGGCTCCGGCACCGATCGAGCAGGTGCCCTGGCAGGCCTTGGTATACGTCGAATCCGACAACCGGCTCTGCGGGGGTTCGGTGGTTGCGGCCTCGTGGATCGCAACGGCGGCTCACTGTGTGGTCGGCTTCGGGCCCGGTCAAGTGGAAGCACACGTCGGGATCACCGAGCTCAGGCAACGCAGCAGGGGCAACGCGGTGGAAATCACCGAGGTGATCGTTCACCCGTCCTGGGATCCACGTCGGTTCCGAAACGACATCGCCCTCTTGCGCCTCGCCGAGGAGATCACTTTCAACTCCCGCGTGCAGGCGATATCGCTACCGGTCGGTCTCGATGCGGCCCAGTGGCCGGTGCGCGGAGCCGCGGCCCGCATCAGCGGGTGGGGAGCCACCTCGTTCGGCGCGCCTGCGTCGAATGTCCTTCGCGTCGGGGATCTGGAGATCCTCGGTGGACCCGCGGATGCGGATTGCGGCAAGTACGCAGGGGACTTCGATACGTCCGTGGAGATCTGCGCCGGTCGGGCCGATGCCAGCGTCGATGCTTGTCAGGGCGACAGTGGTAGCCCACTGGCGGTCGATGTCGGCGGCACTCCGGTACTCGCGGGCATCACCAGCGTCGGGTTCGAATGCGCTCGGGTGGGTTACCCGGGGATCTACACCCGCGTGCCCACGTTCCTTTCCTGGATGCAGGAGTATCTACCCGCGGCGGCCAGTGCGCCGACGGCTCCCCAGGACGTGCGGGTGACCGCCATCGCCGAGCAACGCCTGCTGGTCGAATGGCTTGCACCATTGATCGCGAGTTCACCGGTTGCCGGATATCGAGCCGTGGTGGAACCCGGTGGCCAGACATGCTCCGTCGGCCCGGCGGAATTCGCATGCGTTATCGAGGATGTGCCAGCAGGTCGCCTCTATACGGTCACCGCCTCGGTGATCGATACCGGCGGCAATCAGACGTTCGCGGATCCGGTGCAGGCGGTCAGCGTGGATGGTGTGGCCTCCGTCGGAGTGCGCGTGCGCCCCCGTCGTTTGGCGCAGTGGGCGGGGCTTGGTGTTCGCGCTCGCGATGACATCGCCGTGGCGGTACGCCCCGCATCCCGGGAGGTCTGCTCCCGTATCGGGAGTCGAAGCAATCCACGGGGCGTGCGCGCGCAGACCGGGGGACTGTGCGCGGTGCGGGTCACGGTCGAGCGCCCGAGTGGTCGGACCGACCGATCGATCGCCTACATCCGTGTGCGAGACGAGGCCTAGCGGGGCAGGGCGTGCTGCTCCACGGAGAAGGCTCGCGGCCCTTCGGGTGTCCATTCGCGGTGGATCACGATCATCCCGCCGGGTGGTAGTCGGGCATCCCAATGCGGATCCTCGTGGACCGCTGTCGGTGCCAGGCCTAGGTGCTCGGTGATCGCCGCCAGCACGGTCGGCAGGACCGGGCGGTGGGTGCACAGCACGGTCGGCTCGGGTTGCAGCAGTAGTTCGACAACGCGTTCGGCGGTGCGGCGCGGATCTTCGATATGCCCTGCCTCGCTTAGGCAGTCCTCGTGCACGGTGTCGGTGTTGATCGACTTGGCGAACTTCCCCACGGTCGTGGTGCATCTGCGGAACGGCGAACTATGCACGCGCTCGGTGCCGTAGGCATCGAGGACGTCGACCAGCCTCTTGGCTTCGCCGCGACCTCGACCAGAAAGCGGGCGATCGGCGTCGTCGTCCCCATCGAAGTCGGCGCGCCGCATCGCCTTGCCATGTCGGAGCACGATCAAGGGAGTGGTCACGGGCGCGCTTGATGCCAGCCGAACCAGTTCGGCGTCGTCGGAATAGGTAAGGAACTCCGGTGCTTCGCTCACCTGCACCCAGCGGATCTCGTCGACTTCCTCGTCGGGCGCGAATCCCTCGTCTTGACGCACTGCACCTATCCAGTAATCGACTTCCTTGGGTTCACCTGCGGCCTGGTAGCGGGAGGTAGGAAGCCGGGAGACCAAGCGGACGCGGAACCCGGTCTCTTCATCGCATTCGCGGACGGCAGTGCACGGGGTGATCTCGCCAGGATCGACCTTCCCCTTCGGTAGTGACCAGTCCGCTCGATGTGGACGGTGCACGGCGAGGAAGCGTCGTTCGCTCGACCCGGGAGCACTCGCAGGGTCGAAGACGACAACGCCGGCAGCACGGATGACCGCGCCGTCGTTCTTCGCCATGTCCTAGTCCAGTCCCGCTTTCTTGGCCTGCCGAACGATATCCGGCCAGCGCTTTTGAAATGCTCGGATGTCCTCGTTACCGGCGACTTGGTTTCGCGCGGTGATGAGCCCAAGCCGGTAGGCGATCGGTCCCGGCGCGTGCTCTGCTAGGTCCTGCAGCACAAGCGATGCGACGTGCGCGTCCTGGCGGTTGCCGAGGATGTCGGTTGCCTTGGCGAGGACCTTCCCGAGTTTGGCGTATTCGGAACCGAGTACCGCAGCGGCCGCCTCGATCGAGTAGCGCGCCTGCTTGGCGCGGATCCGGACTTCGTGCCATTGCTCGGCTGGACCGCCCGAACTGGCCTTGCGCACCGATCGCTCCAACCGTCTCCACGGGACGGCGACGCAGCGCGGAAGCTGCTCGCCAGCCGGACCGAAGGCCTCGGCGGTAACCGGGGGCTCTCGTACTAGCAGGACCAGGTCCTCGAGCAGGAAGTCGTGCCGATCGGTGCGTAGCGCCGCGAGTGCGCTGGAAGTCGCGGCGCGTAGCCGCGCGTCCAAGGTCTCGGCGATGAACGTGGTGGTGGCTTCGTCGGTGCTCAGGTTGCAAAGCCGGACGCGTTGAACTTCGGTATCTCGAACCTCACCGAGTTCGGAAGCCAACCACCGCAACTCTTCTCGGAGGTACCTCACGGTCTCGTCGTCCAGCAATGGCCGGAAGGTCTTCAGGGCGCTTCGCAACCGACGGCACGCGACGCGCATCTGGTGTACCGAGTCCGGGAGATCGCGGCGCACGCCCACATCGGCCATCAACAGGTCACGCACGTAGGAAGCGAATATCGCTTGCAGGGCGTCGATACTGGGCGCTTCGGGATCGGGGAATGGAAGATCCGGAACATCCGGCGGATCGGCGGCGGCCGAGCCGAGTGCTTGCGCGGCCTTGCTCAACGAACTCGGTCGGGCACCGGCTTGGATCAGTGCCTTGGAGATGCGGGAGGCGAGTTCCTGGGCAGGATCGCTGTCGATCAGTAGCTCGACCTCGACTTCGTGGAAGGACGAATGCGAGCCACCGGTCGCCTCGGACTGGACATCGACGAGGTCGTCGACCGCTTCGATGAGCGCGGTGCCGTCGCTTCCAGTGATGATGAAGGGACGCCGCTCGGTGCGCACAGTGGCCATGGGCCGTAGTTCCTGGCGCCGCAACAGGGGCGAAACGAGCGAGATGAGTTCGTGCGGGATGTTGGCTGGGGAAGAGTCGATCCGGATCTCGTCGCGAGCGGGAGCATCTCCGGATGGCCGCGCTGGAACCTTCATGTGCCAGCCGTCGTCCCCTCCCCCGATGCGATGGCGCAGCGTGATTCCCCATCGCAGCAACGCCAAGTTCGGTGTGTCGTAGTAGGTCGCGACCATTGATCGGGTGTCGCTGGCAAGCACATCGAGGCCGAGTCCATCGAGCGCGGCGGGCAGTCTTGGTCCTGCCGCGTTGGGAATGCGGAACTTGAACTCGATCTCCCGATGCGAAGTCGCCTGGTTCACGCGCTCCCCAGCGCACTCGCGCGCTTGCTCTTGCTCGCGATGAGGTACTCCTGCAGGTCGAGCAGGGGAGCCCCGGATTCGTCGGTGAGCTTGCGGTGCCATTGCCCATTGACGTCTAGGTCCCACGCTGCTGTGCCTGGGTCGAACGCCAGATCGAAGAGTTCGTATACCTCGGCGATGTGCTCGGGATCGGCCAAGCTGACGAGCGTCTCCACGCGGCGATCTAGGTTGCGGTGCATCAAGTCCGCCGACCCGATCCACACCGAGTGGTTCCCGCCGTTGGCGAAACAAAAAGCCCGGGAATGCTCCAGGAAGCGGCCGAGGATGCTGCGAACCCGGACCGTTTCGCTGATTCCAGGCATCCCGGGCCGCAGTGAGCAGATCCCACGCACCCACACCTCGATCGGGACTCCTGCGCGCGAGGCGCGATACAAAGCGTCGATCAACTCCTCGTCGACCAAGGCGTTGCACTTGAATCGGATCCCGGCGGGGCGACCTTCGGTGTGGTGCTCGATCTCGCGCTCGATGCGTTCGATCAGACCCGTGCGAACCGAATGCGGCGCTACTAGGAATCGGCGGTAGTCCGTGTTGCGCGAATAGCCGGACAGGACATTGAACAAATTGGAGACGTCCTCACCCACGTCCGGATCGCAGGTCAGCAGCCCGAAATCCTCGTAGAGGCGAGCGGTCTTGGGGTGGTAGTTGCCGGTACCGATGTGGCAGTACCTGCGCAGTTGGTCACCGTCATCCCGCACGACCATCGAGAGTTTGCTGTGGGTCTTCAAGCCCACGAGACCGTAGACGACATGCACACCAGCCTGCTCGAGCTTGCGCGCCCACTCGATGTTGTTCTGCTCATCGAAGCGAGCCTTGATCTCCACCAGGGCTAGGACCTGCTTGCCCTCTTCCGCGGCTCTGATGAGTGCCCGCACGATCGGGGAATCACCGGAGGTTCGATAGAGCGTCTGCTTGATAGCAAGGACGTTCGGATCCACGGCGGCTTGCTCGAGGAATAACTGCACGCTCGTAGAGAAGGAGTCGTAGGGATGATGCAACAGCACGTCCCGTTCGCGCACGACGGACAAGATGTCCGGCTCCTTCGCGCTTTCCACTTCGCTCAACGCACGAGCGGTCTTGGGGACGAAGCGGCGCTGCTTGAGGTCGTCGCGATCGAGCCCGACGATGGCCCACAACCCGGTCATGTCCAGTGGCCCGGGCAGGCGGTAGACCTCTTGCTCGCCGATGTCCAATTCGCTGACGAGGAGTTCGAGGACGTGGGAGTCGATGTTCTCCTCGACCTCGAGCCGGACAGCCGGACCGAATCGGCGGCGGACCAGCTCGCGCTCGAGGGCCTTGAGCAGGTTCTCGGCGTCGTCCTCTTCGACTTCGACGTCCTCGTTCCTGGTCACGCGGAAGGTGTGGTGCTCGCAGATCTCCATGCCCGGGAACAGTTGGTCCAGATGCGCGGCGATGACGTCCTCGAGTGGGACGTACCGCTGGGGCCCGATTTGGACGAACCGCTGCAGCAACGGGGGCACCTTCACCCGGGCGAATAACTGGTTCCCGGTGGTCGGATTGCGAACGACGACGGCCAAATTGAGCGACAGTCCGCTGATGTAGGGGAACGGATGGCTGGGGTCGACGGCCAGTGGCGTGAGGATCGGGAAGACCTTGTCGTCGAAGAACCGGTCCATCTCGGTCTTCTCCGCGGGCGTCAACTCCTCCCAGCGAAGCACACTGATGTCGACGGCCTGGAGTCGCGGCCGGATCTCCTCGCGGAAGATGTCCGCTTGCCGCCGCTGCAATTCATAGGCCCGACTCCAGATCGCTTCGAGGACCTCGCGCGGGGTGTAGCCGCTGGCTGCCCGCACGGCGATGCCAGTCGCGATGCGGCGCTTGAGGCCGGCCACCCGGACCATGAAGAACTCATCGAGGTTACTGGCGAAGATGGCCAGGAACTTGGTTCGATCCAGCAGCGGCAGTTCCGGATCCTGGCTCAACTCCAAGACGCGCTGGTTGAAGGCCAGCCAGGACAGTTCCCGATCCAGGAAACGATCGGCGGGAAGTTCGGCATCCGGCAGAGAGACGGTCGGATCCTCCGACAGCGCGGCTAGAGCGCTGGTGTCGGAGATGTCCTGCGTGGTCATGCAGCGATCGTGCCACAGCAAGGTAAACGACCACCGGCGAAGAGGTGACTAATAACCACCTGACCGGTACATGACATCGGTGTCCCAGCGCACGAAACCGAGGCCTTCGTACAGCCGGATGGCGCTCACGTTGGAGGCGTCGACATACAACATCACCTGATCGAGTCCCATCCTGCGAAGGTGGTGCAGGCCGGCCAACGTCAGGCAACGGCCCAGCCCGGTGCCGCGCCACTTCGGATCCAGCGCCAGGACGTACACCTCGCCGATCGCAGCGTGGCTGTGGTCGTGGTGATCGTCATGGCTGCTTGCGCCATGCACCTTCGTCCAGTGGAAGCCGGCCAGCGACTCGGTACCGTCGGACTCGGCGCCCTGACCGGTGGACCACGCCAGCAAGAAGCCCGCCGGATCGAACCAATCCTCGAGTTCGCGCCGCCGCACGTCCTCGAGGGTCCATGAGCCTTGGTCCGGGAGGTCGGCGAAGGCTTGGGCGTTGATCGATAAGAACGCCTCCTCATCGATGCCGACGCGAAACGGGCGCAGTTCTATGCCCGGTGGTGGTTTGGGGTCGGCCAATGCGGAGTGCAGCGAGCGCCGCATCTGCCACAGGGTGCGGTGCCGCGTGAAGCCGAGCCTTCCCGCGAGCCGGGCGGCCGCTACGTGCTCACCGTGGGCCCACAGCCGGAGTCGGCCGTTGGACAAGTCCAGTAGCCGTTGCACGAGTTCGCGCCCGATACCCCCTCGTCGGTGATCGGGGTGGACGGCCAACTCGCCGCTGGGCCCTTCGACCTCATCGGTGATGTCCAAGTGGGCGTAGCCGACCAGCGCACCGGAGGCCGAACGCGCCAGCACGTGGATCGCCCGCTCGTCGCCGCCGTGCGTGAGGTGCAACCACACGTGCTCACTTACGGGGCGGATGCCATCGGCTTCGGTGACGTCCTCGAGCAGTTCGCGCACAGCGAGTACGTCGGGACCGTCGAGGTGGTTGTAATCGGCGAGTGATGTCGAGTCGAGCGCCATCACAGGGGCAAGTCGGAATCGACCGCCGCTTCGTCCAAGGCCGCGATCGTGGCTGAATCGGGTCGTTCGGGTACGAACCGGTAGCCGACATTGCGCACGGTGCCGATGAGTGCCTCGTGTTCGGGCCCGAGCTTGGCGCGCAGCCGCCGGACGTGGACGTCGACGGTGCGGGTGCCACCGAAGTAGTCGTAACCCCAGACCTCTTGCAGCAATACCGCGCGCGTGAAGACGCGCCCAGGGTGCTGTGCGAGGAACTTCAACAACTCGAATTCCTTGAAGGTCAAATCGAGACTGCGGCTGCGCAGCCGCGCTGAGTAACTGGCTTCGTCGATGTGTAGATCGCCGGCGCGGATCTCTTCGGGTTCTGGATCGGCGCCATCGGGGGAGCCGACTACTCGGGAGACGGCCAGCCGCAATCTCGCCTCGACTTCGGCAGGGGAAGTGGTGTCGACGAGCACTTCGTCGAGTCCCCAATCCCACTGGATGGCCGGTAGCCCGCCCTCGGTGGTGACCAGGATGATCGGGATGCCCACGCCGGACTGGCGCAACAAACGAGTGAGCCCGCGGACGGTCGGCAGATCGCGACGCCCGTCGATGAGCAGGGCATCGGCTTCCGGTGAGGACAGCAGGGCAGTGGGCTCGGCGGTCATAACGCGCACGTGGTGGGCGAGGAGGCCGAGCGATGGCAGTACTTCGGCCGAGGACTCCATGGCGCGGGTGAGCAGGATCAGCCGCATGCGATCCTCCTGCCCGTTGGTCTTACTCGCCAGCGCGTTAGAGCGCCAGGATACGCAGGGCATGTATCGAGGGGCTATCGACCCGGTGCGGGGCACGATTGCGGGGGTGTGCTCCACAATGTGGGCATGGCGTTGACCCACAGCACCTCGGATTTCGTGCTGGATCCCCCTCCGCCGGGCTTCTCGCCGACCGAAGTGGCACTGCTGACGATGGACGGGGAGTCCATCAGCGCCGGCTGGGTGCCCGCTCGCTCCCCGATCGACGGCCCGATCGA
>Ga0209953_1000138_pt1 | contig 27670 bp, 6 predicted proteins | sample SalPonred_H2O_MG_FD_185713 | JGI IMG/M metagenome (GOLD analysis project Ga0209953, IMG submission 185713) | Salt pond water microbial communities from South San Francisco under conditions of wetland restoration - Salt Pond MetaG... | ecosystem: Environmental > Aquatic > Non-marine Saline and...
ATTTAGCAGATTCTGCTACACCGACAAATTTAATGGGATTATTTGCGACCAGTGGATTGTCATTCTTTAGGTTGAACCCCTGTTTGATAGTTGTAAATCCTGGAATTTTGGCTTTTGGAGTGAACTCAATGCCACTTAAGATTAGAAAAGGTACATCGTCAATCTTTACAGTGAATACCTGTCTTTCAATATTGTCAATGTCAATGACTTTTTCTGCCTGGCCTCCAGTAAGCAAACCCGAACCAAATTCTGGTCCAATAAGTTGCCAACTGTTTCCGGTGTAAACAAATAATTGTTGGTTGTTAACATCTACCCATAGATCTCCTGCTTCGCTCTGTGACGCGGCAGGTTGGCTTCCACTTTTGGTAAATCCGCTAGCAGTTCTCCATTGGGTAGCATCATAAATTTTAAGTTGGTCGACACCATTGCTAGTGTCGTACCATAGTTGACCTTCTATCGGATTAGTAGGTTCATTAGACCCTGCGAAATTTTCTAGAAGATGTAGGAAATTCTCTGCCACAGATTTTCCATATCCTGTGGCACCTTTGCCAGGAATGCTTAGGCTTGTGTCTGTGTTTAACGTGCTATCTTCTACTACTATTTCGCCTTTGTTTTGAAAATCTGTGAATCTAATACTGTAGGGCATTATAGATTACCTCCGCTCAGACTTTGAATTCGCACAGTGTAATCGATTTGAATTTGTCTGTTGAGACTTTTTTGCACGGGATGAAAAATCACATGGGTGATAAGCCTACCGGTGCCATTAGGGTCGGCGGATCTGCTTCTCAGTCCGAGTTCGTCGAACACAAAATTACTCTCCATATCAGTGGCATTATCAAAGGCTTCTTGGCCTTCTGGTTCATCGTAGTCTAGCAACACGCTTACCAAAACATCTGTGTAATTCGTTCCGCTTACATGTCTTGTTTCAATAAAGTTCTGTGCAGGATTTGTGTTCAGCGTACCGTCATCTACTACCACTTTGGAATATGTCTGATTGTATAAATCTGCGTTGGTTCCGGTGCTGTTAGGAGTCAAGTATGCTATTATTCCGGTTGGGTCAACACTGGTTCCTCCATTTCCGAAACTGATTTCGTAGATAAATCCTTGACCTAGATTAGCAATACTTTCTGCCAAGGCCACACTCATATTTTCGTAATGGATTGCATTTCTTTTTTCGATGTAAATTTCTTGGCTCTGCGGATCATAGATTTTTATATGACCTTGCACTGAAATTCCATTTAAATCTTTTAGACTGTTCATTTGTGTTTTCCTATACGTGTATTTATTAGTTTCCAGATCTTAAGAAAAATCCTATATTTGTATTTGTTTCAGCCAGTGACTCTCCGCGGTTTTGCCATAGGCTGCCTGCCTTTCTTACGATAACGATATTTTTTGTGGACATTTCCAAAATATCAGAATTCGTTATTATTACCTTGACATCTCCATCTTCGCTGGAGTAATCCAATTCAAAATCTGCCGCGCGAATTACATCGCCTTCTGGGGAATCTTGATCTTTAGCAGGATCAAACTCAGCAACATCGCGCCCATTTAAACGAATTCCGTTAACAAACATCTCAAATTCTGAGGCTGATGCAGGACGGAAATTAAGCACAACTTCGTCTACATTAGTTGCAGTTTGAGTTTGTTCTAGATCTCTATATGGTATGTTTTTCAGCGCACTTTGGTCATATACTTCCGTGCCTACTGGATGGACATTTGCAACTCCGGTCCCTAGTGTACCCCTGCGTATTTGTCTCAGCTTGTTTTCTTCTTTTACAAAATATTCTATTCTTTCTTTTCCTAACCAAATCACGCCTGGTAAATTACGATTACGATTTGGAGTGGGCAAGTTTTCTGTGCTTTCAACCACAATGCTGAGATCATCTTGTCCTAGGGCCTCTGTCAATACAGTGGCGGCCGTGTCAATTCTCTTATAACTGGTTCTGTTCAATATGTCTTTGAATATTCTATACTTAACCACGGTGCTTGAGTCATCTCCTTTGGTTGTGACTTGCATATCTAAAGTATCCAATATCTGTCCAGGAACCAGTTCTTCTACGCCGCCGGCATTGAATTCGGTGACGAATCCGTCGCCATCTATAACAATTTCTTCCGCATTTACACCTTTTGCATTACCATAATCTAACCTACCACCATCTATGTCTGCATCATAAATGTTTCTATCCGGAGTCATAGCGCCATCGCTAGTAGTTTTTCTCACAACAATTGTGACCCTGTCTTCTTCTGCCTGGGGATCTACGCGAATTCCAAGGTCATCCAAATCCACCACTTGGGTACTTCCGTCTCCTTGTAAAGGCGCACACACAGCATTTAAATTTGTCTGGCCTGGCGTGCCGAAGTTTGGATCGTCCAATCTTACGTTAGAGTATATTTCTTCTATGCCGTCTGTGTTAACCTTATAACTTACACGATATATGTTGTATGTTACACCGTCTTCTAGAGGCTCGTTTAATATGATAATATTTGTGGAGTCATCCAGTGTTACAACTTCGTCTTCTGGTGGTTCAGCGTCGTCCCAAATGTCGTTGAACCAACCTTCTGTGTCCCAACCAGAACTGGTAACAAAATCAAAGCTCTTGATTTCCACTCCGCCAAAGTCTACGCCTTCCATTAGCTGACTATAATCGTACTTGTTCTCGTCTAGTTTCGGTGCACCAAACATTCCTGTATCCGGAGTATATGCAAATTTTATTCTGTCAACCGCATTAAGCAAAGAAATATTCTTGTGATAATTTATTATAATCACAGCATCTTTAGCAGGAGGATTAGCAAATCTGATTTTTCCAAGCTGTCTGGTATAGGATTTACTACTGTCAATTGTGTTTTCAATTTCAAATTGGCTTTGGAAAATGTCCTGTCCGTCAATGGTTACAGAGATACTGGTGGTTTTTAAATCCATTGGCCATTTCAAAGTGAAGTCTGTGTCTGCACCCGTGCCCGTGAATATTTCTGTCTCTGCAAGAGTCTCAGCTGTATAAAGATTCGAAATAGTATTTCTGTCAAATTTCAATCTTGTGCTAACTGATCTTACAGGCGAATCTCCTAAATTCGCAACTGCTCTTGCTGTAGTACCAGCTGAATTAGGCGGAGGTTGAATTTCCACCGTCGGGCGCTTTGTGTATCCGGTGCCAGGATGGGTTACAATTATCTTTGTAACACTGCCATATCCAATAAACGCCTGGGCTTTTGCACCTTTGCCAAACCCGCCGGTTATGGTTACCCTAGGAGCGGTAGTATATAAGCTACCTCCATCTATCAAAGATATTTCTGTTATCGAATAGCCAAAATTATCCAACCAATACTTCCTAGGATATTTTTCCAGCAATTCGCTGTCGTGCACAGCAATGCCTTCGGTTACAAACACATCCACAGGCTCTATTTTTTCTGACAACAAGTTGTAGGACGCAGGCAAATCAAAGTCAGACACTGAAGTGTTTGAATCTTCATTCTTGGTATAATGACTTACAAATTCTCTAACTACGGTACTGAACGGTTTTACTTCATTCACATAATCTACATAGCTTTGAAGGTTGTCAAAATTATAGGTCAAATCTTGGTCTAGGGTGCCTGCTGAGTGGGCTAATTTCACAAAGCTGGTTTTGAAAAACCAATCTGGATTTTTTTGCTCGTTCAAAACATAACGTAGACTGGCTATGAATAGCTGGTTATATTCTGTGCGCAGATTTCCTGTAAACAATTTATCTCTTATGGTTTCTAGAATAATCCTCAGTTCGGTAGTGGGAGTATCATCATAGAATAATTCTCCAAAACTGCGATTATCAAAGCCTGGACCTCCTAGATTGTAATCATACAAGCTGGCTTTGAACTGGATTGTTCCGTTCTGTCTGCCCACTACTTCGTAGTCCACAGCGGAGTTTTGATCGGTATTGTTTATTTTTCTGAGAAGCAACCATCCTCCAGATCCCACATTGGCTATTTTAATTGTATCCCCTATGTTATCCTCTAACGCATTTAGTTGATACTGTGCATCAACATAATGATCAATTTCTGAGAGTTGATTGAATCCTTGATCATACCAATCTGCATACTCCCAATATCTGCTTACATCGAAGGTTTGAATACGTGTTCTAAACCAACTATCATTGTCAGATTGGTAATTGTAAATGGACCATCTGCCTTGTGCATCCTCATCGGTGTTGACCAAAACCGCAAAAGGCCTTACTGTTATTTTTGTGTTACCATCATAATTTTTTCCAGGATTGGTTACCCTGGCAGCAGTTATCTGGCCAAGATTATTGATATCAAGGTCAATTGCTGCTTCTGAACCAGTTCCTTGCACAACATAAGAAGGCGGAAGTTTATAACCTCTACCTCTGTTTATGATTTCTACCCTTATAATTCTTCCGTTTATTATAACCGGCTTTAATTCGGCTTGTGTGAACTTAACGCCTAAAAGCAGCATTTCGTCTTTTGTATCAACACTTAGATCGTAAAGACCAGACGCTTGGTTAGGAATCTCGTCTGCTTGTAACAAATCACTGATGTCTCTGTCATCTACAATCAAGTTAGATTCTAACGCAATATTTGTTCTCGTAATAACCTGTTTAAGTGCCTCAGGTCTGTTTCTAAACATTGACTGGCGAGGTCTTGTTTGTACACCGTATTTTTGATTTTCAGGTAGGCTGATGTCTGGAACAGACTTTTGATTTTTATCTACGCCTATCAAACTGTCAAACCATTTCTGTTCGATGTCAGTGTGCGGAACACTGGATGCTAAACCATCTGTGATTATCTGATAGGCACTGTGAGTGTTTTGGTCATCCAATTTGTCCAAAACATAATCGATATTCAAAACCACATCTTCGTTTTCTATCAAAGGCTTGCAGTTGTTTAAAACCAATCTGTTGTCGGACAAGAAATTTACATGACGATAGCCTTGTTCCCTTGGTTGAGCAATAAGCCTCGCAATATCCAATGCAGAAAGCGTTCTGCCTTCTATATTAGGCACTGTTCTTTTGTTCTTTACCCAATAATAGTACACTTCTCTGAATGTCTGACTTTCTCTGTCATAGGTAAAACGTTTGCTGTATCTGTCGTTGCCGTATAGTGTTACACCTGTAATGCCTAGCACATCCCCTTGAGCGGTGTTTGTTATACTGTCCCAACTACTGGGCAATAAATTAGATTCTACCCATTCATATACATCCACGGTTGCGCCCGGTTGTAGTTCGTTCCAATTGGACCGTTGATAATTTATATCACCTTGGTATGCGTAAGTGAACCTAGCATTGCCGGTGTTCCACCATATCTTGCCCACATGTTCTTCTGCCCAGTTAACATCGTTGGCCGTATCTCCTACATTGTATTGTGCAGGATCGTAAGGAACCTTGTAACTGATGTTTTGTTCTGCTGGTCCTGCAATTTTTCCTTGTACAGGATCTATGTAATCAAGGCTAGTAATTTTTTGTTCTGTTCTCTTGTTGTATAGGAATACGCCGTTGATTTTTTCTAGATCAACCGATGGAATCAATTCCCTTGCAACCGTCCAACCCAAACTGTTTTGATCTTTTCTAAAGTCCACAAATGAGCCCGTAAACAGATTATTTTCACTGTTAGGTACACCAACATAAATGTGATTGTTCCTTCCATGCAATTTTTGTGAAGTTGAATCCACAGGGCGGTCAAATGCAATTATCTCGCTGTATATAAATTGGTTTCTCAGTACTTCGTAAACCAGAGCTTTTCCTTGGTCGCTAACTAAATCAATTGCACCTACAATTAAGCTGGTTTGATTAAATGCTACCATGTAACCGAAGCTTCTTAGGTTTTCAATGGCAGGTGGATATATCACAGTTTGGCTTTGATCTGACAAGTTGTAAATGATCAACTTTCCAACATTCTGTCCTGCGTCATTATTGTCTGGAATACCCAGTGCCAATGTGTTGCCTTCATAGTCAAGGTCAAAATTTACATCGCTAGATTGAATGTTGATTGTGGCATCTTGTTTTACATAATTTCCTGACAGAGCTTTTCTATAAATCGAAAATTGTGTGACAGGATCAGGTGACAGTGTTTTGGATTTAATTACTAAAACGTCGCCGCTGTTGTTTATTGCAAACTCCTCTGCAAATTCGTCCACACTGGAATCGGTTATAGATCCGTCAATCACGATAGACTCGCTATTTCTCAGCCATCTGTCGCTGTCTAATTGAGGATTTTGTTGACTGTTTGCGGAGGATATATTTGTCAGCGCAACGTATAGCTCATTTTCATATTGCACAACACTGTCTTTTATGTATTCTTCGCCGGGGGTCCATTGTCCTCTAAAATCTATATCGGTTGATCTTCTCCAAGAAATTTCCGTCCAAAAATTCGTGTTAAATATACTTGTTTGTGTTTGTGTGTTAATGTTAATTTTTGCTAGATAGTAATTACCCAGATGCAACACTACGTCGTCCTTGACATATGGCAAATCAGGATTCCACGTTCCTTTGAAATTCGAATCCGCAACAGGCCCATGTTCAAAAATTTCCACAAAGCCAGATTCGCTGTTATTGGCATTGCTGGAAACATACAGGCTGTAATTTATACCATTTTGAACAAGTCGCACTTGCTTGCCAAATTCTGCATTCTCAATGTCGAAATTCTTCTCACTGGTAATCACTTTGCTTAACGAATATGCATTTGGTCCAGACTTTCTTAAAATAACAACCGCACCGGTATTTTGCTCTCCTGCAATGCCAGCAGTGTTAGCAGAAATATTAAAGACCTGTTCGTAATCTCTGTTTAAACTGCTTGGTACACTTGGTGGTATTGCCGGAGCATCTAACTCTGAAAAACTGTTGATGTGATATTCTGCATCTTGAATTTCAAAATCTACTCCCGAAACAGTCTCGCTGGTTACTACTAAAAATTTTCCTATACCTGCATTGCTGTTTGGAACCACTACATCATTCCTGTAATCAACAATGTCTCCCATAATCCTCTCTACGAGGTTTCCATTTTCCTGTCTTTCTCTGGAAATATTTGTTACAGCGATATTATTTTGCAGGTTCCAATTTCCGTTGAGTATTCTAATATAAATTCTTTGTCTATCAAATCTGCCACCAATATTATTTTTTACAAACACAACTTCTGCTTCGTTGCCTAAATCAAGAGGAATATCTGCAGGTTGTTGGAAAATATTAAATGGGCGTTGTTTGTCTCGCACGATATCGCCTTCTGCAAATAACAAAAGTTCGCGTGTATTAGGATCTTCTGCATTAACGGTCACATCAATGTACCCGTCCCATATGTCTTCAATGACATGATCAATCTTATTAAGTTGGCTAAATTCAAGACCTATTTCTGCCACTCGGTCAAAATAAGGTGTTGATATTTCGTCGTTAAGATAAAATCCAACTGTGTCTCTTTGAGAAAGTTCCGCAGTGACCGAAGTAGACATACGTGCTACCCAGTATTCGCCTAGATTATGTAACATGCTTGCTTTCAAGTTTGTGGTTGTAACGGTCCCTAGACGCTTTATTTCATCAGTGATGTTGAGGTATGTGTTTCTGTTTTTCTGAGCAGGATATACCGATTCTTTGATTAAATCAGCAATAACTAGGCCTTTGCCTTCGTCAAAATAAACATCGTCGGTAAAATAGTTTGTGTTATTGTCGTTAAATGCAATACCTTCATCGGAAGAGTCCAACGCAATAGCCCAAAAACCATTGAAATCCTCAACAAAGCCATAATCTATTTCTTGATATTCGCCAATGATCTCAACACTGGCATCTCTAAAATTAAATCTTTCAAGTGTGCCCGTGGCATCGAAATTGCCGCGTATATCCTTAAGGTATATTGTCATGTCGCCCAATCTAAAATCCACATAACAAACTATTGCAAAACCGCTGTTGGTTTGCACTGTGTCTCCTACTTGAAGTAAAATATCAAATTGTGGTAAGAAAAATATCTTGTCAACTTTTTCTTTGATTTGATGGAAGCCATCTAGGAAATTATTTTGGCCGTCGAATCCTATTTGCTGTATGGTGTTGTCAAAAGGATAACGTGCTGTATCTATTTGTCCGTTAAAATAAGTAAACTCATTCCATGCTAGCTTTAACCAATCTCCGGGCGTCGATGCCAAGTACAAATCAGCAGGTGCTCTCACAAGTAGGTGGTTAACCTGACGGCCTGGCAACAAAGGAGAACCAGTTATTAGCGTTTGCAAAACTGCACTGTCATTCTTCCTATCTTCCATTAAATAGTGACTGTCAAATGTTTTGTATTTTTTGTCACCGACTTCCGGAAGTATGGTCCTCTGTGCACGCCACAGTGAGCCTTTATGTCTCACAATATCGCCTTTTGCATATTCTCTAGTAGATAACCAATCTTTTTTGTATTTTGTCTTTACTTCGCTGGCAGCTGGTGCACCGATCGCAAGATATTCTCCGTCGTCACTGACAGAAATGCTTTGACCAAAATTGCTTTGTTCTAATTGATATAAATTAAATCCAGGATTGTTTATAGAATCGTTTAATACTAATTCGTCTGTGTCTTGATTTCTTCTATAGAAGTATACTTCTCCGTCTGCGAATCCAGGTGCACTTACAAAAACAAATCTATTATCGTTTGAACTAGCAATATCGGTTCCGAATCTATTAGAAACGTCCTGCGCGGCACTGGAATCTTCTATGTCATTAGGATTAATTTGCTCTGTAATTTTAGAATAGACTTTTGTGTTTTGCAACATTGCCCATTCAAGATCAGATCTAAACGAATCCACCCAAACTTTTTGATCATCCAGTCTCGATTCTTGGGCAACGTCATTAAAATTAGCAAAAGAGTCTACCCGTTCGCTCTTAAGGACCACACACTCAAATTCTTCATCAACAAAATCTTGGAAGCTGTTATCTTCTGGAATTTCGATAACTAAAATATTTCCAGACACTGCTTCTGTAATTTGGTAAAAACCGGTTACATCGTATAATTGTGCACCCAATATAGCAATAACGTCATTTTCTCGTATATCAGGTAACTCGGTGGATGCAAATTCTATTGTAGCTGTGGTTTCTCCCAACGTATTTTGTTCAGGATTTACAGTAAGCGAATTAACAGTGATATTGGAATTTATAATTCTAAACACGTTCCAATCATTAGGAGAAACGTCAGTGACCCAAATGTATTCACCTATGTTCATAAGGTTTACATCTACATTTTGCAATTCTAATACACTTTCAATTTTATAGTCTATGTCATCTTCATGAACATATCCGCCTGTGAGTATATATTCATCTAGCTGTTTTGTAGGGAAACAATTTATACTAAAATCTTCAGGTCGTGTTATAAGATCATCGGGACGAACTCTATATGTTGTATCAAAAATGTCATTGGGAATATAATCTACAAGTTCTATACCTTGTGGACTTTCCAGTATTTTATCTTCTTTTAAAGGTATACCTAATTGCCGTATTTTATCAGACTGTCCGTAAATACCGCTCTGTACAGCCCACTCTTCGTAGAAATCTAGGCCGCTTTCGTTACCGCCCAGAGCATCAAACAATTTATCTATAGCATTTCTTGTTCCCTTGTCTTTGATAAATCCTTGATAGAATTTGAATTGGCTTACGTCATCATTAATTATGTTAGCCAGGTAATCTCTTTTTTGGTAGCCAATAAGATGTTGTGCAAGTCTCTGTTGGTCTCTGTCAAATCCTATACTGTCAACATCGTAATAGTCTGTGAATTGATTTGCTCTGAAATCAAAATTTGTCATCAGTTGCGGTTCGGGTTGATTCGATAGCCTATTCCAGAAATTGAAGTTAAATTCTGCAGACCCATATGCTGTTTCTATAGCAACATAAAAGAATTCTTTGTGTTTAACCAGACTGCCTATTTCGTAATCTTGCCACGGCTCCCATTCTGTGACTTTTGCATCATCAAAAACAAACCCTGGAATATTCAAACTTCCGTTCCAGTTGTCACTTCTAAAACCTAGAACCTTGATTCTTTCTTGTCTATAACCGCTGTATGGTTGATATAATATATCACTGAAAACTGTTTTATTATCCAGTAACACCACATGTTCTTTTTGTACCAAGGGCACAGTGAGATTATATATGCCATTGTCGGTATTATCTACTGACAAACTAAAACTGTTTTTTTCTCTGAGAATGGTGCCAAATTCCCTAGGCAAAGGATTCCCGTTTTCTGATAGCAAGCTGTATTCATAAAATCGATCAAAAATGTCATCTGCTACACTGAAGTCTCTTTTCAGCATGAGTTTGTAAGCTGCAGGACTAACGCTAATGACCGTGCCCTCTGACCAACCTTGGGCACTCCAGAATAAAAACTCTTTGGCAGCAGTCTTCCAATCTTCAACTTTTTGAAAATCTGTATCAAAATAATCGAAAATAAATCCTTGATCTTTGAGGTATTCGCCGTAGCCTAATATAAAGTCCACCACACTTTGCACATCTGCTAACTTGGATCCGTATGTTAATTCCAGTATGAAATTTTTATCAAAACCATTTCGAAACTGTGCACGCTGGCCTCCTGTTACAGGAAGTTCGCTTAATTTTGCTAGATTTTCTAGGTCAAATGAAGAGCCACTGGTAAAATCCTGGGTAACTCTGTAATATGCAAACGCATTTTCTACAATTTGTCCTTTGACATACACCCTGTTAGGTGTCCATTGTACAACATCTTCTGCTTCTGCGCCTACAACCACAGTAGGGTCGCCTTGCGTGGAGATGGTCTTGTAGTATTTGAATATGGGCGTTTCAGAGTCATAGCCTTGCACAATAAATCCATCGGCCCGTAGCTCGATTATTACACCACTGTAATTTACATTGTCAATAGGACTGCTTGTGTTAAGGAATATTTCAAAATTATCTTGTGGTACAAATAAACCTTGTGAATTTTCCTCACTGGGGCTTTTGCTTTGCAAAATTAAATTTATTTTTTGTTTGTCTGTGAATCCGCCAAGTTTAAAACCCAGCTGATTTCTTATTGCTTTGATATTGTTTTTGTAGTCATCGTATACACTTAATACATTGCTTCCTATGAGATTGTATATGTAATTTACAAGCCCGCTTGTGGGTATTCGGAAATTGTCCGAGTATGTGTTAGGAAATACCAAATTAGTCAATTGGGTATTTTTTCCAGTTTCCGTGTAAACAAATTGTCCTGCTAGATTTCTCTGTATTCTTGCAACATCAAAACCTTTTCCTAAAAAGTCTGAAGGACGATTCAATAAAATTGCCTTTATGAGAGAAAACGCATACTCAGAACTTCTTCTCCATGCAGATTCTACAGGAGCATTATCTCCAAACTTGAAACTGTCATCAAGATTTCGCACAATAATATTTTTTGCATAATTTGCGCTTACTGGAGGCTTCAATTGTCCTTGCGAATCAACAGGTAAAAAATCTCTAAGACCTGGTCTAGTATATTTAGAATCTAAAACAGGTGTGCTATCGGGCTTTCTAATAACGCCGTCTTCAAGGTCGCGCCACAGAATTGTGTTGTTGCTTGTGTACGGTGGTGCTCCATATTGTGTCTCCCACCAGATAGGCTTGCGAGTAAACCCTAGCATTTCCCAAGGATGTGTGTGCGGACGATCGGTATCAAATGCATCTTTGTAAACGGCTCTCCAGAATCCCGGAAGATTTCTGTCATCAACCACAGAGCTTGTTTGACTGTAATTGAAAGTGAATTGATTTTGATTTTGGAAAAACTTATTTTCTGTGTAATCAGCCTTGACGATTCTATTCCAAGCTGTGAAATCTTTAATGAGAATCCTGTCTATATCTGAATCCGTCAATCCGGTGTCACGGAATCTTCCTCCCACGTAATCATGAATGTTTATCTGGGTCTTTGCATAATCGATTTTGATGTTGTTGTATATTCTTTTTTCAAGTTCCAACCAAAGAATATCTCTATAATCTTTATAACACTTTGTAAAACTTCCGTCGTGTCCGGTAACAAATGCATGGCCAATAGGATATTCTTTGTATTCTTCTGTGGGAGTAAGCGATCCTGCTACAAACTTATTAGCCGGTGCATAAAAGACTTTGCTTGATCCTTTAAGACGTAACACCACAACAGTTTCGTTGGCATCATTTTGCATGGCAGTTTTGCGATCGAGATAAACTGGATAAAACCAACCTCTTTGCAAATGATTATTGAGATTTTCTCCATAAATTGCATGGGCTATCCTGGCATCAACATTATCTGCGGTGCTGTCTAACCACTGTTCATCTATGGTTATTTCAGGTTCAAATCTTGGATAAAGTCCTAATTTTGTAGGCGTAGGCGGAATGTAACTTCCATCTGTGGAGCTATATTCAACAATTTCAATCGTGTCGCCAAGTTTTTGACCAGCGTCGATATATGCAAAACCTTCTGCGGTGAAATAATAATCTCTGTCGAATAACAATTGAGCACCGTTTAAATAAATGTTAACCGCTTGATTGTTGAGATTATCTAATGCAAACAACTCTGTGAGATTATAAAATGGATTCTCTTCGTCTATTACTTCGTATTGAATGGAGTTGCCGCTTTTATAGCCTACCATGTCAGAGAAATAAAATGGTTGTGTGCTTACTTTTTCTAAATTAAGTTCTGTTAATATTTTATCAACGTGCTGTTTGGTTTCTCCAGTGAATCCTAGATCAGTTGCAATCTTAATAAAATTTCTTTTAAACTTGCTGTATTCTGTTTTACCGTATTCGATTGCTCTTACAATGTTAAATTCTTTGCTGGTGATGCTAAATGCAGGCAGGTTCCAAGGACCGGAATGTTTAAGGAAGCGTTTTCCGTATATATCCAAGTTACCCAGGTCTCTAATATTGCTATTTCCAGGAAATGTTCCTGCAAAATCAGGAATATCTTCTATCATACTGCCTACATGATCTATCACTTCACCAAGAGTAAAATCAACAATGTCTTCATTTAGAGGATTTTTTTCAAGATTGCTAGGTATTTCATAAAGTCCGGTGTTGTTCTTAGCTGCAGATGAATGCGTCTTCAATAAGACTACGTCATCAAGCTCTAACAAATTTGTAAAACGAACCACAACACGATCGCCGGAAACATCAATGCTGTAGTCAGTTCTAATTTCATTATTCACAAAAACGCTTACTTCTAGATCTTCTAGTATTGCTGCATTTTCATATACATCTATTTCAAAAACAGATCTTTGGCTAGGACTTACAGTGTATTGTCTTAGAACCTTTTGTTTGCTGATAACAGGTACACTGCTCCAACCATTCTGATAAACGAAATTTGTTCTGTCAGAGTATTTTCTTAAGAATGCTGTATCGGTTTTTACTGTAACTAATTCTTCATTAATCTGCAGATTAAAACTGTCTGTAAGTAAATTAAAGTCGAATACTATATCCCCGGTATTATTGATATTTCTATAACTCAGTGGAAATCCTAACTCCGGGTCAACCGCTCCAGATCCCTGCTTGTAAGAAAATACCTTGCAACCTTTGAATGAAGTGGAATTAAAAATTTCAGTATCGCCATAAAACTCACCTTGGGGACAACATAAGTCAAACAAAGGTGCCTGATTAACATCTGTTTTGTCTTGTGCAAGTTTCCATGTAGATCCATTATAAAAGAATATTTTACCAGCATAGGTTTTACCTTGCTGAACTAAGACATTTTCAAAAAGTTGTGGCAGTGTATCTAGTGTTGGTATAAGGGTGATTCTGTTTGCGTTGTCAATGTTTACATATTTCACTTCATATATTGCTCCATTTACCAAGACGTCCGTATCAGCAGTAAACAAAACTCTCATGCCTTCTATTAGATCAACACCGTCAATGTTGTAACCAACAGAGCCTTCTATGGTAGAAAAAACATCTTTGGTAAATGTATCGACTACGTCTACAAATTGTTTTGCAAATGTTCCGTAATTATATAACTTTAAACCGGGCTCGAATTCAATTATCGGTCTTTTGGCTTTTTGGCTGTCTTTCAAGTCAATAGGAATTTCATTATATCTAAAACTATCCTCTATGACTGTTCTATGAAACCATCTATTACTGCGACTCCATGCATTAAGATCTGCACTTTCTCGACTGACTGTGAGATAATCTTTTTTGATCGGATAAGACTTTGCTGACCCAAAAGGTAGCTCGTCAAACGCTTGCTCGTCAAACGGTTGTAGGACATCATTGTTAAATGATGTGGTTATTGTTAAATTTTCTTTGGGGATCAACTTAATTGAATTACCGACACCTTCTACATAGTATTCGCCCGAGCTGTATTCTTCTGGTTGTGTATTTCCCCTGAAGGACACTTTTAAACCATTAGTAAATTCAACTCCGTTAGAGCTTGTGTAATATTTTTTTCCTATAATGTCTTCTTCTACATCAAGAAAGCTGTTTTCTTCGATATCGTATATTTTGAATAAACCGCTGGTATCTATGCTGTTTTGTGAAATATAATAAAGACGATCAGGAGAATTAAAAGGCACTGTAAATTCCAGTATTCCTTTTTCAATATAGACATTAGCAATTTCGTTGCCGGCTTCAGAAATGTAGCGGATTCCATCAGGATACAAAGTGCTTACATTTTCGTCGTCTTCAAATGTAACACTACCGCTCTGTGGCAAAACCAACCAATCTCCAATGTCGTAGGTTTCCCCATACAGTTGACTATCAAATAACCCGTCTTGGCGAATACCTTCTCGTGTGGCAACAATTACGGCGTTGCCCGGTGTGAAACTTCTTGTTACTGCAACGGCAAAAGGATGCCCTGGTGTGTCTATTTCAAATCTATATTTTTGTCCTCTGAATAATCTAAGGCTTGGATTTCTTGTATTTTTGCCGTTAAAAACAAATGCAAAATCTCCATCAGCTTCCTCTACGGTTACCGTAAATGTACTAGTGACATCTCTAGCCTGTCCTTGAACCGGAACGCTGAGTGGACCGTCTGGTAACCAATAATACTCTCTGAAATTTACAAATTTGTCCCAGTCTATGTTAGGATTCCACGGATAACTTTCTTGTTGATTAATTTTGTCATGATTAGCGGTGTTTACATTAAAAAACTTCAATGTGTTGATATAATCATTGTAATCTTTGTAGAACGTTACATTGTCAAATACGTCTTTGATAACCAGTGCAGGTTCGAACTGATAATCCAATCTGTCTTTGTTGACATCACCGATATAATTATCCTCAGACTTAAATCCTTTCGCTATAGTCCTACCAAAGAATCCGCTCAGTTTTTCTGCCACACCCGGCTGGGTCAACTGATCAACTGTTGCTTGTAGAAATTTTAGATTGGCTTCTGATCTAAAGAATCTAGGGAGAAAACGAGCACTCTGACGATTGTTGTCTCCTGGAGTTGGTGATCCAAATTCATTTTGTTCATTAGATGACATTAATTATTATCCTTATGCCTGTAAACCTGCTATGGGTAATTCTATGGAAACTTGTTGATCATTCAAAGTCAATTTGAAAACTGTAGGACGATCAGATGCAATTGTGTCACTCAACTGGAATCCTGCTATAGCTGTGTTATTTTGTATCACAAATTGTCCAGTGAGCGGTGCCTCATTGAGATCAAATGTATCTAAACCAGATATATTGTATGGTATAGTCTGTCCGTTGGATATATCAGTGGTTGTCAGCTGTATCACAAACGAATCACCTTCTTGTATAACAAATGGTCCTGTATTGTCCTCCGCAATGCTGGTGTTATTGACTTGAATGACTCTTAAATTATATGTCGGATCTATTGGAGCAGTATTTCCGATTGCGTCTTCAAACGGATCTGCGTTTTCAGACAGATCTAGTTCTTCCAGTGGTGAAGGAGGATTCAGTGTACCCGCTGTGTTGCCGGTTTCTAGCACTGATCCTGCTGTAGTGCTAGGCAAGGTTGTTGGATCACTAGGAGAGCGTGTTTGTATTCCTGTGGCATTAGATGAAATACTGGTGATAACTTTGCCATTACTCTGCAGATTGCTAGCAGTATGTTGATTTATAATCTCGATGTCATTCACTGTGGCACCATTGGCAAATATTTCGTCAGTTTCAGATTTAATTTCGAATAAGCTTCCAAATCCTTGATCTGCTCTTTTCGGCACTATGATGAAGCTGACTAGATCTGGACTCAGATTATTCATTACATAGGTTGCTAACTCTTGAAAATAAAATGTTTCACCAAAATCCCAGTTTTCTATAGAAAAATATCTATTGATTAGATCTATTACATTTGCCTTTAGTTCATTATTGTTAACGGCTACCTCACTGTTCTTGACAATTTTAAAGGTAACTTGCAAATCGCTGTCTGCTTTGCTTCCAAAAAGTATTTTATACTTAACTGGATGATATACAACCTCGTCGCTTATACTTTTGATTTTGTTAATTTCACTACCGTAAGATCTAAACAATTCGTCGGTGCTGGGCGGCAATGGTTTATTATTAATTTCTCCGCGCAAATAACTGCGCATTTCATTATCATAGCCCCTTGTGAGCAAAAAAGTATCAAGTATGTTGCTGCGTGCAGGGTCTATTCTATAATTTTGATCAGCAACATGAACATATTCAAACTTCAATCTATCTCTACCTACAAATGCACGGTAATTGGTGCTAACTGTCATGTTATTTTGTGTTTTATCTAAAACCTTGAAGAGATCAAAATCTACAAAATAGAAAACTTGCCCATCTGATTCTGCGCTGGGCTGTATTGGAGTGCTTTCATTTTGTAAGACTTTAATTCCTGGATTAGGCACATATCTAAAATCTTCTACTCCGTCGGAATTTGAATATTTTTCCTGGAAGATGAATCTATTTTCTATTTTTGCACGTTCATTCACTATATCGGAAAAAATATCAGGATTGTCTGCGATGCCGTCATCGTCGCTGTCAAACAATGCCAACTGTATTTTTCGCGTGTCGTTGTAACCTCCTGCATCTTTATATGCATTTGATATGCTCCATACAAAATCTTTATTAAAAGGTTGAGGTGAGTTAGATCTTGGATTTATGCCCAGCACCGTGATACTGTCTTTTTGTGTTTTGCCTGTTTTGGGGTCAAAAATCTTGTCAGCATTATCAAAATAAAACTTTATTTCGTCTGCGCTTTCAAAAACATACCTAAGAGCCCTATATGTAACAGTGTACTTAGACCCATCAGTCTGAAAATAGAACAACCAACTTGTGTCAAGATTTTCACCTATGGTGTTTCCTTCAGTCTGTAGAGAAAATCCACTAAAAGTGTTAATGTCTTCAGCGGTGATAATTTTCCATTGCCGTTCTGTCTGACTGTATCTTAAGCCGAAGTCTCTGTAAGCAAACGCTCTGTCAATGATTTGTCTTTTGGTATCTGCTCCTACATTTCTAACATACCTGGGCAATATCTCAGTGACCTTAGAACCCTCTGGTATTACATCATTGAAAGTAATTGCTCCAAATCCGTCTTCATCTATTAATGTTCCGTCACCGTTCACTCCTTGCACAACTGCCCATTTGTATAAACTTGATCCGGAAGCGTTGGAATCAACTGTGAGCGTGTTGTTTTCTAAAAAATACTGCTGAACAATTGCGCCGTCGGTGGAGGTAGTTTGAGGTGCTTTGAACTTTACAAGAGCACCTACTTCAAAAAACTGTAAATTGTTTGTGGCAAACGATCCAACAGGATAAAATTGAGCATTTGAAATCGGCACTCCTGCGGCAGAGGTTAACAACTGATTACTGTTTAGAATTTCTTGTAAATATCCTGTGCTTCTATTTGTGGAATTTGTGGTCTGTCTCCAAACAGCATTAAGCTCTGTAACATCTTGTCTTGAAAAATTCTGTTGATAAAAGGATTTAATTTCTTCGCTGTTTATCAAAGGCTCAAGTTGTGTATATACAACTCCTTCTATATCTGCCTGGGTGACAAAATCAAAATTAAATTTGTCTGTATATTCCTGTTTATAGATTACTCCGTCGCTGGCATATAATTTTGTTGTTGAATATTTTCCAGTAGGGTCTCTTAGATCCAAATATTTGCTGATTCCGCTGCTGATTCTATTTACTGTCTTGGTCTTAATGATATCTTGATCGATACCTAGCGGTCCTATGTTATAGTCTTCGGCTGTTATCAATCTGTTTTGCGTATAATAGGTTGACGGGGCATCCGCTTTGATATCAGCATTAGATTCGCTTGGTCGAGAATTGTTAACAGTAGTTTTGAGGCTGAGGCCTATTGTGAGTATTTCTTGTCTGTTTGCTCTGCTAATATATGGTATTTCAATGTTTACGTTTGTTACAGCACTTGGGCTGATTATCATGTTCCTGTTATCACTGGTTCTATAATAAATGCGGAAACCGCCGGACGGCAAATTACCAAAAACACCATCAGAAAATACCAAATTAATCCTATCGTTAGTCCTAGTGGATACCGAATAGACATTTTTTGTATCTTTGAAGATACTGTTGTAGATAATATTGTTTCCTTCTACTGAATCTAATTTTGTCCATAAAGTAGTTTCAAATCCATTGGAATCAGTGCCATACACCCAAATATCAGAATTATTAATGTTTTCGTCATCTATGCTAACAACTTGATTAGGAATTGGATTTTGCACGTTGAAATTTGAACTTTCTAGAGTGCCTTGTCTGAAATGCATGAAGAATCCAGTATTAGAACTTCCTGCACCCTGACCATCGTCTCTGTATAGAAAACTAGGACTGTTTCCAGGTAAAGGAGGTTCTTCCAAAATTGTGTTTCCGTTTAGAGTAGTGCTTACAACTTCAAATCTAGTGGTAAGGCCTTCTACTGGTTTGTTAAAACCATATGAGGGTATGTCAGTGTTAAGGGCATTAAATCTGTATTGTTCTGTGCTTATGCCTTGTATATCTGCTGTTTTGATCGGGCTGCCTACTCCGCCCCCTTGTGGCAGGGCCGCATTTATTATTTTGATAAACTGCTCAAAGTAATTAGGATTTGCTCTGTCGTTCCACGTTACTGTGGTTCCTGCCAGATCCAAACCAGTGCTGTCTTTGACAGATTCTGTGGTCGTTACCGTATCGAACTTCAATAATCCATTTGCGGGTTTGTTTCTGCTAGGATTATAAGATATAAGTTTGGCTAATCTTAAAACGCTTTCTCTACGCTCTGCGGTTTCGAGGAAATTTTCTCTGGCATTTAGATCAACCCTGAATGAAAGATTTTGTCCTAGGAATGCTATTAGATCAATCAGTGCAAGATATTCAGAGCTTTCTATGTAATCGTTAAAGTCTTCAGGATAGTTCTGTCTAAGATAGTTTATCATTGTTCTGCGGAGATTGTCAAAATCGTAGCTTTGAAAGTCCGCATTTCTGAAACTTTGATATATTTTCTTCCAATCTTCGGTTACTAGTAACCGTGATTGTCTATCAGTAGAAGACATAGAGATAATCCTTTTAATATAAGATATTTATCAGCAAAAATTAAACTAGCATTTAATCTAATGCGGCGGCTTGATCAAATCTGAATTGCAATTGTTCAGATATATTAAAGGGGAGATATGATAAGAAACACACAACTTCTATGCCATTTTCGTAGCTATCCACAAGAATTTGGTCAACTTGTGCCCTAGGATCATAATTACAGATTTCTGTGACATTATCCAAGACAGCATCTCTTACTGCGTCCGTGAACGGCTCGTATAACATGTCCCATATTATAGTACCGAATTCTGGGTCGCTTAATTTTTCTCCTTTGCGAATATGAAAATGATTTATGATATTTTGCTTTATCAATTCGAAATCATACAGAGCAAATTTATCAGCCGCATCGTTTATAGTAGAAAATCCTCTATATGATGTGCTAGGTTTTGGTTTCTCTGGCTTGCCAGGAACTATTATTCTTTTATATAGATTTTTTTCTAGCGAACTCATAACATTATTTACCTACACAAATGCACTCTTTATGGGCGCAGTTTGCTGGGCAAGTCCTTTGCGCAATGACCTTTCAAAATCTCTTGTGCTTAACCAAACAATGCCGCCCCCTCGGTCTGAGCCTACAATATCAAGATGCATTACATATGGGCCCATATAAGCGGGACTTGATCCTCCTGCTCTGCCGCCGTACTTCATAAACAGTTCTACAAATTTGTTGAATATAGGATTGTTACTTGGAATTTGCACATCATCTCGGGTAATGTAAAGATCGCAGGCGGCTCCACCGTCGTGTCTTGTTGATCCTGTACGCACTGCTTTGCCGCCCACGTACCATTTTTTGGAATTTTGCGCTTTATATCCACCACGTGCAATACACTCGTCATACGGCATTTGACCCCCACTTGTTATGTGTGCTGTGACGTCTAACTCTGTGGCTACTTTAATTAACAGGTTTTCAAGAGCAGGTTCAAGTGCTAGATTTCTAGTCGCATTTTTGTTTTCGTATTTGAGGTTTGATTTGTCTGTTCCTTCTTCACCGAAATCCGTCGATCCGGTAACTTCTGATTCATTTTTTAGCCTAGGATCAATTTGTCCTTCGCCAATTCCGGCTGAATCATCAAAGCTGTCACTATTTCTATAGTCGGAGCCCGTTCCGTCGCCGTCTTCTGGTACGTTTTGCGAGCTAAGATTGCCGCCGGTGCCCATAACTCGTATAGTAGACTCGCCAATAGTTTTATTCTTTAAAAAAGTATCTGGAGTAGCAAATCTATCGGCTGTAACTAATGCTCCAGTTGCTTCCCTATCCGTTTGGTCACGCTTGAAAGATAGGGGATTGAGATTTTCATGATGGGGCCATGGCTCGTGCTGAGGCGCCCTTGCTAAAATACTAGGATAAGGAATAGGCTGATCAACACCTGGCATCACATACGGCAGTGTAATAGTAGGCAAAGGTTTCACAGGTTCTGCATCACTTTTTGGGTCTTCTGCTTGCACTGCATATTTGGCTGCTTCTGCATCCGAGGCCTCTTGTGCAATTATAGCTGTGTCAGACTTGTTGCTATTCCAATGTATCTGCGCTGCGTCGCCTGCTATCAAAGTGCCAGCTTGTAGATCAATGGTGTTGCCTGCGGCATTCCTAATATCAACTGCAGCGGTATTATGAATTCCCAGTGTAATTGCTTCTGTAAAAATACCCCCTTCGGCTATGTGATGCATGTCCCCAGTTTTTGTTCTTGTGTAAGCATTTGTTTCTGCAATGCTGTGAATTTCACCTGTCAAGGTTTTGACGTAAATATTATCACCTGCTATAGTATGAATATCTGTTCCTGCATTTGTCTGTATTGTTTCTCCTGCACGGTTATGTATTTTTCCTTCGACTTTAGTGTACATATCTCCAGCAGTTATATTATGTGTGCTACCGTCGCTGGTTGTAAAAACACTTCCGCCAGCACTTGTATGTATGCTTCCTGCACTTTTCATCATTATGTCGCTGCCGCTGCTAGTGTTAATACTTGCTCCTACGTTGGTTTTATATTCATCTTCGATATATAGGTGCTTATCTCGTTTTACTGTTATCTTGTAATCTCTGCCCACATGTAGATTTGTGTTATATGCACTTTCTATCTGTACTCTACCGCTTTCAAGATCTTCTTCCACGCTTTTAAAATCACTCCAACGAGCACTGGCTTTGATGTTAACATTTCTGCCAGCGTCAACGTTGAAATCACGCTCGGCGGTGAAGTTTATATCATTATCACTCATTACGCTGATGCTGTCTTGGGCATGAATATCAATCTTTCCGTCAGAAGTAAGTTCTATCCAGGCAGTGCCTCTGGAGTTTGCTATATAAATTAAGTCTTCTGAATTGTGTAACAGTATTTGATGTCCGGTGCGTGTGCGGATTCGTGTGAGTTCATTTTGAGGAATTGTCTCGTCGCCGCCGCCTTCATTTCTAGTTCTATTAATGTATATAGGAGGACCATCTTCTGCATGAGTTGCACGGATGAATTTTTCATCACCGTCGTCCATTACAAAACTGGATCCGCCCAATCTATTATATGGAATTTCTACGCTATCTTCTGTAGTTCCGTATTTTGCTTTGGGAGAGCCTCTGCGCTTATCCAACGGTCCGGGCGTGCTTATCCCAAATACCATGCTAGGAACTTCTCTCCTTGAACTGGTCGTGGTTGTTCCGCGAGCTTCATCATCCAGAAGCCCTTGTGTTTGCAATACGCCGGTGAAATCTTTATTGTAGGGCTTGTCAAAGAAATTAGGATCTATTTTGCCGCCAGTTTCTAACTTTTTATTGTACTCACCAACTGGAAGTTTTTTACCTTGGAGTTCGCCGGGTGTGGCATCAGTAGTGGCAGCTGTGCTTGCCCTCCCATCAGGAACCATGAAATTCATGTTACTGTCTTGTATACAACCTATCCAATAACCGTAAGCAGGATTGCCCTCTGCAAAGATTACTAACACACGTGTGCCAAAATCTGGCGGCACCGCCCAAAACCCGTAACTCTTTTGGGTGTTTTCATATCCGTCGTTTTCTTTGAGACCCGAAGCTGGAGTAGCTCCATAAAAAGGAGACAGGTATTTTACTACAACCAATTGCCCACTGCGTTGCGGCGAATTCGCTGCACTATTTCTTCGTAGAAGTTCTACTTCTAAGCTGCCTTGCATGTAAGGATCTAAATGATTTACTATCATTGCCTCGTATGGTCCTGATCCTCTAATCGGAGCATCTTTAACTGTGGTACGTGAATAGCTATACATTTTCTTCTATTGCTCCGCTTCCGTTATTAACAAATCGCCAACCTGATCTATTTAAAGACACATTACCCTCTGTGTCATAGACTATTTCGCTGTCAAGAGGCTTCTCCCCAAAAATTTCACCTGTGTTTATATCTATAATATTACCTTGATCGTCTTCGCCCAGATATTCTTGTGCAAGAAGTTCATTATACGGACTATCTGACAGTGAATCTATTTCGTTTAAAAGACTGTCGTCAATGTCTAAATTATTATTAGGGCTAGGTAAACTTCTTCCTGTTGGCAATGGCTTATCACTAGTTCCTCTGAGGCCTCCATCTCTATCTTGCACAATCTCAGTAGTGGTGTTGGACAACTGAACAGGATCTGCACTTTCTAATCGGCTTAACCAGGAATCGCTTAAAGCCTGTATTTTTTCTAGCATAGATTTGCCGCCAGATTGCAGGGATTGGTCGGTAGTTGTAAATGGATCAAAACTAAACATAGAACTAAACAAATTTCTTATGCTTTTGAGATTGGTTTTTGAGTTTTGGTCTTTGTAAAAATCGGCGGCTATTTTTGCAGAAGTGTCTGTATCAAATGCAAGTTCAGGATTATTAGCAAGATCCATGTTTAATCTATTGCCCACTTCTACATAATTATCTCGACCCGTAAGTTGAACAAATCCCCTTCCCTGATATTCGCTACCACCTACATCTTTCAGCACCTCGTCATAGAAATCTGAAGGGTTGTCTTTTAGATTTGTTAACTCTGTATCTGATATATCGTCAATCCTTGACCCAAATTCACTGCGAATATCCTGCACAGATGCATTACTGTAATTTTTTACAGCACGGGGACTTAATTTACTTTTGGTTTCTACGACAGCTAAAAGATTTGCCTGTTCTCTTTTGTCAGTGATTCCCTGTTTAGTTAATTCTTTGACTATCTTATTTGCATTCTGCTTTTTTTCTTGTTCTGAAATTTCTATGGGATTTCCTGTATCGAAATCCACGATTGTGAGATCTAAATTTGGATCTATTGTTTGAATTGGATTGTATTCTGGTGCTACTCCTGCATTAAATAAAGGATCGTTTCCCTTAACAGTGTATTCAGGATTTTCTAATGTTGCTTCGGTTTCATTGATACCAATGTCTTTGACTTTTTTTCCTGTGCGAAAATCGTATCTATCGTCGTGTGGATCAATGCTTTCATACTTGTAAATATCTTCAGGCAGAGGAAGATTGATTTTTTCATTTGGATTAGAATTTACCCTACGACCGCCTGTAACCCTATTGCCCCCTGTGGTTGCTGTTTCTGTGACTCGTTTATAGCTTTTTCCAGCTGGGGGAGATACTGCATTATTTCCTGTAGACGTGATGTCAATTTTGTATACTTTGCCAGGGCCTGCTTTTCTAAGATCTCCAAGACTTTGCAAAAATGCTTTGAGATTGTGTCCTTCAGTGAAAATAAAATTTCCAGTATAAAAACTTTGCCCAGCTAAAAGATCTTGTGCAGGAACACCTTGCTTGATTTCATTTGCTTTTATTGCTCTAGGAACTGGTACACTGTCAAACTCCATGGCTAACTGAATGCAAAAATCCGTGTCAGGCAATTTTCCTGACTTCCACTCTTTATATTTGCGGACTTGTTCTAATCTAGCTATCATAAGAGCATCTTGTATTTCTTCTGAGAATCTTATGTTGTTTGGATCTAGTCCAAGATACAAAAAAGACTTCACTAAACTGCTTTTTATTAATTGATATTTTCCACAGGCAGAACTGTCTTTTAGTCTACGAGATCGTCGAAGTAATCGTGCTTGAAACAATCTTACCTGCGACAAAGACCATTCAGTTAACCTCGGCTCAGTTTGTCCTAAATAATATGAGTAATAAGTGTATCCTTTGACATTAGATTTTGTTACCATGTCAAGTAAAATCTTATCCTGTTGGGTGATAGTAATAGCTTTGTTTCCATCTTCGGTAACACCGGATGTAGGGTCCGGCATGTGATGCTCTACTCTTCTGAGAATATCACCGCTGGTGCTTTCTGTTTTGCATACTTGGGTAGATTTGAATCCGTTTACACGCACTGCATTGTGATCGCCGACTACAATAGCATCAGGATTAGAATTTCTTAAAGTAGATGCACTTTCAGCGGTGAGGTGCCATGGCTCTGGAGTGCTATAGGTGCCTTCGCTGACAGTGGCTCCAGCTGATTCTGCACCAGCTTTGACTGCATCGTATTGAGCCTTGAAATTTTCTTGCGGATTGTCTGGATTTCTTGATGCGATCACTTCTTCTTCTTTGTTAGGTGGGACCACAATTACAGTTTCATATCCCCTGGCTTTAACACTGTTTATGATAGCAGTGACATTGCGTTCAGTGACTGACACGGTGTCAGGACTGTCGTTGGTTCCAATTGCTATGATAACTGTTGTGGTCATTATGCTCCGCCTATCTGCGTCTGTTGGTTAAATTGGGCTTCTGTGGCAGCCTGTGCTTCTGCCTGTCTTCTCAGGCGTTCTGCTTCTTGTCTGCGGGCTTCCACTTCAGCATTGCCATCACCTCTGCCACCTTGTACAGGTTGTGAATCTTGTTTGCTGTCGTCAACCACACCTTTAGTTCCTGTTTCTTTATCAGTTTGTCTTGGTCGTCTTACTAATTTAAGTTCTTGTGTAAATTTGCCGTTGCTAAACGAATTTGTCACAGCTAATATCTGGAAGAATCCACTGAACGGTCTTACCAGTTCAGGAAAGTCCATAACAAAATGGCCTGGTTTATTAGGATAGTCCAATGGAGTTAAAAAATTTATGTTACAGGTAACTTCGTGATTTGTGTAATCCATGCTGCCGCCTTGTGTGGCATTTATTCCTGCGCTTTCTTCTCGGTTATTACCGTTGTCCAATGGTATATAGAATGGATCGCCCCAAATCTGCATTTGCGCTGTGATCATGTCCACTTCTGAATTAATCAATCTATTATGGAATTGTTCTGCTATTCTACGTTTTACTTCTGTTTCAGGGCTCAACGGCGAACCTTTTGGCAAGATTCTATCAAGCCTTGGTGTGAGATACACACTTGATCCTTGCTCTTTGTTTGTTTCGCTTGTGTTTGTGGATAAAGCTGTTTCAGTTTTCGATTCTGTGCCTTTGGTGCTGTCTGCGGCTTGGGTATTTCCTTGGTTTAGATCTCCCATTACAGATTGGAAAAATGCATTGTTGAAATTAATATTGAAATCAAGGATGTCTTCGTTTTTGCCGGTGTAAATGTAGTCATATTCTTTTAACGCAATTGCTTTGAGATTATCTGTATTTTTGGGAGATTCCTTTGATGATATAAATTTTGCTTCATCTGGAAAATACGGAATCACGCTGTAAACATATGTCATTCTTGGTCGACCCATCACAGCCTCAGTTTTTTCGTCTGCTTCTATAAATGTCATTGTTTCAATCTTGAACCATTTTTTCTTGCCATCGTCGCGTTCTTCTTGCGGCGCTTCGAGCCCATACTTGCTGGTCAACAACACATCCTCTATGATTTCAGTGACTTTGGTTCCCTGTGTGTACTCAAACAATCTGCTTTTTTGTGGTACGCCTGCCGCAGGAGCATCTGGTTTATCGGTTTGTGTTTCTTCGTCCTGTCTTTTGCTCTTATCGGCGTGTTTTGCCTTTTTTGCACTGTTAGTGTTTTCCACCAATTCGCTGAGACCGATTTCATTTATATTATTAGGATTGCTAGCCCAAGCTTTGAGAAATTTGTATACTTTAGGCGGTGCGCTGTTAATTGTGTTTTTGTTTACCTGTACTTCTCTGCGTCCGCCGCTGGCTTCGGCTTCGGCTTGTCCTAATCGAATTCTTTCATCTTCCGCGTCTTCTATAACCTGTAACTCTTGTTGCGAAATTCCTTGTCCTTCCAGTGCTTTTATAAGTCCTGTCTTGTCTTTTGGAAAAACAATCAAGGTTCTGTCATAACCAGATATTCTTTGCGCATCCTCTAGAATTTCAACATGGGTGTTGATGTTTCTTGCTATACTGTGTTCTGAATTTTCCAACACTTGATGCACGCGAATTCCTGAACTGCTTATATCGGTCTTTATTTCGTTTACAAGATCAGAATGCGGTACATCAGAATAAGCCACTGCACTTATACCGTAGGAACTTCCTGATCCTGTCACTTCAAACTCCACATTGTTGATGATTATAGGAAAGAATCTAGGCTTTATGGTTGTGCCATCTTCTACAACATTTCCATTGTGATCGTACCCCACAAAATCGATTCGCAGGCAAAAAGGCACCCTTGAAAAATTACTGTATCCAAGTTCTTCGGATGCCAATTTCAGTGCTTCAAGGAACTTGCCCATGCTGTATGGTTCAATTATGTTAAATGAAACATTTGTTCCTACTCCGACACCCGTGTTCTGGCTTGGAGCAATTACTACATCAATTTCTAAATCTTCAATGAAATATTCTGCATGGCCGCCTAACGCTTCTTCCTCTAGGGTTTGCACTCTCTTTTCCAAATTGCCGCCGGCGCTCTTGGCTATGATTTGGGTAAATCCTCTTTTTTCTAGTGTGCTAGGAAAATTATATTCGTTGCTATTAAGTATACCAAGTGTGATTATATAATTGTACGAATTATATTTGCGCAGTTGATTGGCAAATTTTACACTGCCGTCTCTGCCTGATTTTTTTGGTTGTCCCCTGGCCGCAAGTGCTTCTTCTTGCCGAGAATTGCTGCTACTGGTTAGTGCATCAAGCTCTTGTTCAGTCTGTGCTTCAAGTTCTATAATTTTCCTACGGGCTTCATCAAACTCGCCACCGGAAAGGGTGCGTATTTCTCTGTTATTAGCAGTCTTTACTTTGCTAGTATCTAATTCATAATTTCCTGCGAGGCTTTTTCCTAGAACATTTAGGTTGTCTACAGGATTGTTAGATGCGGCGGCGCCTGATTGGACCAGGGCGGCATTCTTGCTGCCTATAACATTTTGTATTCTTGGATCACTGAGTGGTCCGTCACCTTGGTTAAAGTCCGCACCTTGTGTGGTAAGCACTGTGTTGTAGTTTCTTG
>Ga0209953_1000140_pt1 | contig 27633 bp, 22 predicted proteins | sample SalPonred_H2O_MG_FD_185713 | JGI IMG/M metagenome (GOLD analysis project Ga0209953, IMG submission 185713) | Salt pond water microbial communities from South San Francisco under conditions of wetland restoration - Salt Pond MetaG... | ecosystem: Environmental > Aquatic > Non-marine Saline and...
GCGACCATGACTCGCTCATGACGCTCGCTATCCGAGTCATCCCGTGCCTGGACGTCGATGCCGGGCGCGTGGTGAAAGGGGTCAACTTCGAGGGGCTGCGTGATGCCGGAGATCCTGTCGAGTTGGCCGCGCGTTATGACGCCCAGGGTGCCGATGAACTCGTCTTCCTAGACATCACCGCTTCATCTGGCGATCGGGAGACCACGTACGACATCGTGCGTCGGACGGCGGAAACGGTGTTCATCCCGCTGACCGTCGGCGGGGGAGTGCGCAGCGTCGAGGATTTCGATCGGCTGCTGCGATCCGGCGCCGACAAGGTGAGTTTGAACACCGCCGCCATTGCCGATCCGCAACTGCTGACCGATGCCGGAAGGCGCTTCGGTGCACAGTGCGTGGTGCTCAGTGTCGATGCGCGTCGATGCCAGGAAGGCACCTCGACGATAAGTGGATTCGAAGTCACGACCCATGGCGGCAGACGCGGAACGGGCATCGATGCGATCGCCTGGGCGCTCGAAGGCGTTCGCAGGGGTGCTGGGGAGATTCTGCTCAATTCCATGGATGCCGATGGCACCACCTCCGGCTTCGACGCGGAATTGATCGAACAGGTGCGCGATGCCGTCGATGTTCCGGTGATCGCCAGCGGTGGGGCCGGGCGTGCTGAGGACTTCCCTCGTGCAGTACAGGCTGGAGCCGACGCAGTTCTGGCCGCCAGCGTCTTTCACTTCGGCGATCTCACGATCGAACAGGCCAAGCAAGCACTCTCCCGGGCTGGGTACCCGGTACGGAGCTCGGAGGTGATGTCCCGTGGCTAGTGGATTGCTCGATGAATCGCTCGATGCGGTTGTCGCTCGAATCAATTTCGATGAAGCCGGCCTCGTTCCGGCGATCGTGCAGCAGTGGGACACCGGTCGGGTGTTGATGATGGCTTGGATGGATGAGGACGCATTCCGGGAAACCTTCCAATCTCGTCGAGGCACCTACTACTCACGCAGTCGCGGACGGCAGTGGGTGAAAGGGGAGACCTCCGGCAATACCCAGGAAGTGCGCGAACTTCACCTCGATTGCGACGCAGACACCGTGCTCGTCGTCGTCGATCAGCACGGAGTGGCGTGCCACACAGGCGCCTTGAGCTGCTTCGAAGTCGAGGGAGATCCGGGTGGACGGTGAAACCTCCTTGGACCTTGCCGGCTTTCGCGCTGCAGCGAGGACCGATCGGGTAATCCCTGTTTCGCGCACTTTGCTGGCGGATGGGCTCACGGCCGTCGGCCTGTTCGAAGCTTTGTGTGGTTCACGAGCGGGCACGTTCCTATTGGAGTCCGCCGAGGCGGGTCGGTCCTGGTCGCGCTACTCCTTCATCGGCGTGCGCGCCGCCGCGATGCTTGCCGAGGTGGACGGTCAGCCGCGGTGGTTCGGGCGAGTCCCGGTCGGACTGCCGACCACCGGGTCGACCTGGGAGGTGTTGGCCGAATCCGCGCGCGTGCTGCACACACCCCACGATGAATCCCGCGGTGGGCCCCACTTGACCAGCGGTTTCGTCGGTTACCTGTCCTATGACGCTGTTCGAAACTTCGAGAAGCTTCCCGATGCGAACCCGCCCGTGGTCGATATTCCCGAGATCGCCTTCCTGTTGGCGACGGACTTAGCCGTCTTGGATCATTTCCGTGGCACTGTCACGTTGATCGCCAACGCCATCAACTTCGACGCCAGCGATGAACGTGTCGATGAAGCGTGGCAGGACGCCTGTGCTCGACTCGATCGCATGGAAGCGGATCTGTCGGCTCCGCGGGGGTCGACGGTGACCAAAGTGCCGATCGTGGATGACCCGCCTGTCCAGGCTCACACCAGTGAGGCTGACTATCTGAGCGCTGTCGCTGCCGCCAAGGACTACATCGCAGCGGGTGATGCTTTCCAGATCGTTCTCTCGCAGCGCTACTCGTTGCCGACGGCCGCCGATGGCTTGGGCGTGTACCGGATATTGCGCTCGGCGAATCCGAGCCCTTATATGTACGTGATTCGAATGCCCGGCACTATCGACGGTAACGGCGAAGCACTATCGGAAGAAACTGCTTTCGAAATCGTGGGTTCCTCCCCTGAGGCGCTGGTCACTGTGCGTGATCGTCAGTGCACCGTGCATCCGATCGCCGGAACCCGGCCGCGCGGTGCGCAGCCAGCGGCCGATCACGCACTTGCCGATGAGTTGTTGGCCGACGAGAAGGAGCGGGCCGAGCACGTCATGCTCGTGGATCTCGCCCGTAATGATCTCGGCCGGGTCAGCGCCCCCGGGAGTGTCGACGTCACCGAATTCATGGAGATCGAGCGCTACTCCCACGTCATGCACATCGTGTCCACGGTGGTTGGCCGGTTGCGTGATGATGCGTCGGCCCTTGATGCGTTGCGCGCCACGTTCCCCGCAGGAACACTCAGCGGCGCCCCGAAGGTGCGCGCGATGGAGATCATCGACGAACTCGAACCAACCCGTCGTGGTCTGTACGGCGGAGTCGTCGGATACGTCGACTTCTCCGGGAATGTGGATGTGGCGATCGCAATCCGCACCGCGGTGATCCAAGACGGGATCGCCCATGTGCAGGCCGGGGCGGGGATCGTCGCCGATTCCGATCCGGCGGCCGAAGCCAGGGAATGCGCAAGCAAGGCTGGCGCGGTGGTGCGCGCGGTGGCCACCGCGGATGCGATGTCGCGGGTTGCTGGACACTCAGGCGGGCGTGCGGTCTCGTGAGCAGTTCACCGCGCGCGCGGCGGGAATACTTGGCGGCCGTCGCTGCCGTTGCCGCTGGCTCCCTGCTTGCTTGGTGGGCGATGTCGCAACCGTGGCTCACGGTCACGGAAGCACTCCTGGGAACCGGCGTCGATGATGATTCCTCCGGGCTCGATTCGACGTTCGGTGCCGCGGAAAGTGTGGTGGAGATCAGTGGGTCGAGCGTGCTACCCGCAGCGGCGGCCATGCCGGTTCTGCTGATTGCGGGCATTGCCGCAGTCATCGGCTCGCGCGGATGGGGGCGCCGGTTGAGTGGGGTTGTCATCGGATTCGCCGCTTTGGTGATCGTGGTCAGCGCGATACTCGCTTTGTTCGTCGATGGTTTGTCGTCCTTCGCTCCCGCAGATGCCCGCGCCGTGGCCACGGACTCCCTCGCACCGGTTCTCACCGTCGCTGGCGGCGTCGTCGCCTTCGTCGGGGGAGTCCTGATCGCTTGGCGTGGACCGCTGTGGCCCGGGCTCGGTCGTTCCTACGAACGCCAGACGAACAAGCCCCGGGACGCCTGGGAGGCCTTGGATCGCGGCATCGATCCGACGCTCGAGGCCACCGACACGACCGATGACCACAATCCACCCACCAAGTGATTGGATAGGTATATGGCCGAGTCGAACACGCCCGTCACGCCCGTCACACCTGAACACGACGATCACGGCTCTACCCCTGCGGCCTGGGCCGCTGTCGTCATCATCACCATCGCGTTCACGGTCGGCACGTTGGCGGTAGTTCTCGGGAACTGGCCGATGTTCTGGGCCGGAGTCGGGTTGGTGGTCGTTGGTGCCGTCGTCGGGAAAGCGATGCAAGCCGCGGGGCTCGGGAAGAAGGCTTCAGCCTCACCCTCGGCGACACCGGACCGGTGAGTGAACGCGGACTGATCCTCGTCGTCGAAGACGAGAAGCCGATTTCGGATCTCCTCCGGCTGTATCTGCAACGCGAAGGCTTCGGTGTGCACACCGAATTCGACGGCGTGGGCGCACTCAGCGCCGCCCGAACCAAACACCCGTCGGCGATCGTGCTTGACGTGGGGCTGCCCGGAATGGATGGCACCGAAGTGTGCAGGGCCTTGCGGGAGGAAGGGAACTGGGTTCCCATCGTGTTCTGCACTGCCCGTGACGATGAGGTCGATCGCATCCTCGGATTGGAGATGGGGGCCGACGACTACGTCACCAAGCCCTTCAGTCCGCGCGAGGTGGTCGCTCGGGTGAAGTCGCTGGTGCGCCGAGCAGGGTTGACCAACAGCGACGACGCACCACTGACCAACGGTCGGTTGTCCTTGGACACGACGGGGCGACGCGCCTTCGTCGCGGGTGAGGAAGTGACGCTGACCGCCACCGAATTCGATCTCCTGGCCCGGTTGATGAGCGACCCCGGCCGGGTGCTGAGTCGAGATCAGTTGCTCTCCGAGGTGTGGGGCTATGCCTCGGTCGTCGGCACGAGGACGGTCGATGTCCACGTCGCGCAACTGCGGGCCAAACTCGGTGATGACAGCCCGATCAGGACGGTGCGCGGGGTTGGCTATGCCGCACGCACGGAGAGCAAGTGAGCAGCCCGCGGGCGGGAGGACACCGCAAACGCGGCTTCAAGGGCGGCATCGTCACGCAAACCGTCTTGCTGGCGTCGGCGATAGCGGCTATCGCGGTATTGGTCGCAGGTGCAGCCGCGGCACCGTTCGTGCGCGCCGCCGCCGAGACCGAGGCTCGAGGATCATTAGCCACGCTCGCAGACTTGACCACCACCTACGTGGAACGCGGCGAACTTCGAGGTTCCGGGGGAACGCTGCCGCGTCCGCTACGCCAGGTCTTGCGGCGCGAACAGGTCACGGGGTACTTCGTGTCTGCGGAGCTTGCCATTCCGCCGGGAATCAGCGAGCGCGACGTTGCCAGGTTGGCGGCAGGGGAGTCTTTGTCGACAACGGGGGAAGGCGAATCTGGTGAGTCCGTACTCATCGAAGGTCGCCCGATCAGCGGTGGCAAGGGCGTGGTGTTGGTGCAGCCATTGACAGTCGCAGGGGAAGCCACGGGCGTGTTCTTGATCCGGATCATTTCGGCTTTGGCGCTGGGCCTGCTGATCGCAGTTGTCATTGCCTATTTCGCGGCCCGCCGGCTGTCGCGTCCATTGCGTGCAGCCCGCGAGGTCGCACATGAGATGGCCGAAGGCAGGCGAGATCTCACGCTGGAGCCGCGAGGACCTACGGAAGTGGCCGACATCGCGGAGGCGCTCAACGCGTTGGGCGCTGCACTGCTGGTCTCAGAAGGGCGGCAGCGGGACTTCCTGCTATCGGTCTCACACGAACTACGCACCCCGCTCACTGCGGTGAAGGGTTACGGCGAGGCGCTGTCGGAAGAGATAGTGCCGACCGGCGAGATCCCCGCTGTCGGTGCGATCGTTGCCAGTGAAGCGCAACGACTCGATCGCCTCGTGCACGACCTTCTCGACCTAGCCCGATTGGGGGCGGTGGACTTCCATTTCGATCTCACCGACATCGACGCCCGCGATGTCATGGCGGACGCCGCCCTGGTGTGGCAGGACCGCTGCGCACGTGAGCAGGTGACGTTCGAGATCGCAGTTCCCGATGAGCCGGTAATGGTGCGCGTCGATGCCTGGCGCCTACGTCAGATCATCGACAACCTGGCGGAGAACGCGCTTCGGGTCTCGCCCGAAGGGTCCACCATCGTTCTCGCGTTGCACATCGATTCCACCATCACAGGTGGTCCCTTCGCGGTTGTGGAAGTGCGCGATTCCGGACCCGGTCTCACCGCCGATGATCGCGAGGTTGCCTTCGAGCCCGGGGCCTTGCATGAGCGCTACCGCGGAGTCCGCCCTGTCGGTACCGGATTGGGGCTGGCACTCGTGGCGCGCCTGGCCACCGGAATGGGTGGTTCGGCGACGGTCACGAGCAATCAACCGGGCGGAACAAGCTTCTGGGTTCGGGTACCTCGGGTGCCCGACGACGTACAGTGAAGACATGGTTGGCACGGACTATGTGGTCGATCGACGTTCGCGTCGACGTCGGATGCTCCCCGTCGCGGCCACGGCCATCGGTGCCATCGTCGGCACGGTCTATCTGCGCGCTGTCGACCCGAATATTCCCGGTCACTACCCAGGTTGTCCCAGCCAGACTTTCCTCGGCATCGACTGCCCCGGATGCGGTGGCATGCGCGGCACCTACGACCTCCTGCACGGCGATGTTGCCGGCATGCTCGACCACAACATCCTGCTCATCGTCGCGATCCCGGCGCTACTGATCGGGTTCGGGATGTGGGCCTACCGGGCCTGGACCGGGCGTCGCCCGAATCCGACCCCGGCACAACAGGCCCAGCGCAGCCGGTGGATGGTCACCGCCTTGATCGTCGTGCTCGCTTTCGGCGTGGTGCGCAATCTGGTCCCTTATCTGGGATCTGGGCCCGGATAGCCCCGATGGCGGCGGTGCCGAGCCGACCTAGCCGGCGTACTGTGGGCCCGTGACCGTCCTGGAGGAGATCGTTGCCGGCGTCCGTGTAGACGTCGCGCGACGAATGGACGAAACACCTCTCGAGCAACTCAAGGAGCGGGCAGGTTCGGTTCCTCCGGCCCGCAACGCTCGATGCATGCTCGCTGCAGACCAGATCTGCGTGATAGCCGAAGTGAAGCGGCAAAGTCCAAGCCGCGGCCCGCTGGCTGCCATCGACGATCCAGCCCAACTCGCGATGGAATACGAATCCGGCGGCGCACACTGCATCAGCGTGTTGACCGAGGAGCGGCGCTTCGGTGGCAGTCTCGAGGACTTGGTGCAGGTGCGCGCCGCGGTGGATATCCCGATTCTGCGCAAAGACTTCATCGTGGGCAGTTACCAACTGTGGGAAGCCAAGGCGTGCGGCGCGGATCTGGTTTTGTTGATTGTCGCTGCCTTGGAGCAAGACGCGCTTGTGTCGCTCGTGGAGCGCACCCGCAGTTTGGGGATGACCCCGCTGGTGGAAGTCCACGACGAACAGGAGATCGCTCGAGCGCTGGATGCTGGTGCGGATGTCATCGGTGTGAATGCGCGGAACTTGAAGACCCTCGAAGTCGACCGCACGGTCTTCGCGCGCATCGCACACCTGATCCCTGATTCTTGCGTCAAGATCGCCGAGTCCGGGATTCGCGAACCGCACGATTTGATCGCTTATGCCGAGGCCGGCGCCGATGCCGTCCTCGTGGGGGAAGCCCTGGTGACGGGCAAGGATCCGCGGGCCGCGGTCCATGACCTGGTTACCGCCGGGGCGCACCCCGCCCTACGCCACGGACGCCGGAGTGCGATGTGACCACCACCCAAGAACCTGCAACGCAGGGCCTTTCTGGAATTTCCGACCTTTCCGGCCTTTCTGCCCCCGGCCATTTCGGGCCCTATGGCGGACGGTTCGTTCCCGAGGCCCTGATGGCCGCCCTCGATGAACTCGAAGCGGCCTTCGACTCGGCGCTGACCGATCCGCAGTTCGCTGCCCAGTTGAGCGCCCTCGAGCGCGACTACACCGGTCGACCATCGCCACTCACCCGAGCCCACCGATTCGGCGCCGAGTGTGGTGGAGCGCGTATCTATCTCAAGCGCGAGGATCTGAACCACACCGGCTCGCACAAGATCAACAACGTCCTCGGGCAAGCCCTGTTGACCACCAGGATGGGCAAGAGCCGCATCATTGCCGAGACCGGAGCTGGCCAGCACGGTGTCGCCTCGGCCACCGCTGCGGCACTCATGGGATTGGAGTGCGTCGTCTACATGGGGCGGGAGGACACCCGTCGCCAAGCACTCAACGTGGCGCGGATGGAACTTCTCGGCGCCACCGTCGTACCCGTCGATACCGGAACGCAGACACTCAAAGACGCCATCAACGAAGCGATGCGCGATTGGGTCACCAACGTCGATCGCACCCACTACCTCCTAGGAACGGTTACCGGTCCGGCTCCATTCCCGCGGATCGTGCGCCACTTCCACTCGGTTATCGGTCACGAGACCCGGGAGCAGATCCTCGAGATAGAAGGACGACTCCCCGACGCAGCCATTGCCTGCGTGGGTGGTGGATCCAACGCGATGGGGCTGTTCGCCGGTTTCATCGACGACCCCGAGGTCCAGTTGGTCGGATATGAAGCCGGTGGCGAGGGTGTCGACTCCGGTCGACATGCCGCACGGTTCGCGATGGGTGCACCCGGGGTTTTGCACGGTGCCCGGACCTACGTCATGCAAGACGAGTGGGGACAGACTGTGCCGTCGCATTCCATCAGTGCCGGCTTGGACTATCCAGGTGTCGGCCCAGAGCACGCTTGGCTGCACGACACCGGCAGGGCGCGTTACGAGGCGATCACCGATGCCGAGGCCATGGAGGCATTCGCTCTTCTCTCGCGCTCGGAAGGCATCATCCCCGCGATCGAAACCGCGCACGCCCTCGCTGGGGCGATGCGCCTCGGACGCGAACTCGGACCCGACAGCGTGATCGTCATCAACCTTTCGGGTCGAGGTGACAAGGACGTCGAGACCGCGGCCCGGTGGTTCGGGATGCAGGTCGAGCAGTGAACCCACGCACGCAGGCAGTGTTCGCGGCGGCCCGAGCCGATTCGCGGGCAGCACTCATCGGATATCTGCCCGCTGGTTTTCCGACCATCGAAGCGAGCATTGCCCTGATCGACGAGATGCTCGCTGGGGGAGTCGATCTCGTGGAGGTGGGACTTCCGTACTCCGATCCCTTGATGGACGGTGCGGCAATCCAAGATGCCGTGCAGATCGCGTTGTCGGAAGGAACCACCACCGACGACGTCCTTTCGGTCGTAGAGAGCATTGCGTTGGAAGACGAGCAGGCAGCTGTCGTGATGAGCTACTGGAATCCCATCGAGCGATTCGGGCTCGAGCGTTTCGTCGACCGCATGGTGGCGGCCGGGGGCAGTGGGGTGATCACGCCCGACCTCACACCCGAAGAAGCCGGGCCTTGGATGGCGGCCACGGACAACGCCGGCATCGACCGCACCTTCCTGGTGGCGCCCTCGTCTACCGATGCCCGCATCGAGACTGTGGCGCGGGCGTGTACGGGCTTCGTCTACGCGGCCTCGACCATGGGCGTTACCGGGGCCCGGGATCAGGTCAGTACCGCTGCGCCTGCACTCGTCGCGCGCGTCCGAGATCGCACGCAGGTACCTATCGGGGTCGGTCTTGGGGTCTCCAGCGGTGATCAAGCCGCGGGTATCGCCGCCTATGCCGACGGCGTGATCGTCGGATCCGCCTTCGTGCGACGCATTCTCGACGCTGACGACCTTGGCGCGGCGCGGGCCTCGGTGCGAGCGTTCGCGGAGGAACTCGCCGAGGGTGTGCGCCGACCGGTGGATCGCATTCCCGCTGCGGCGAATTAGTCTGTTCCTTCGGTCGGGCATCAGGAACGGAGAGTCCATGGCATCGGGAAGCAAGGATCGTCGCGAGCGGGCAGCGGCAGCGCGGGAAGCCGCGCAGGCCGGTGAGAAGCGCCGCGAGCGCACCGTTCGAATCATCGGGGCAGCAGCGGTGGTGGTTGTCGTCGCTGGAATCATCGGCGCAGCGGTCATCGCTCGGAACTCCGATGGTGGCGGCAGCGCCAGCGGAGTCGAGGTAGTCGAACCCGACCCGAGTGCCCCGGTTCCCGAGGGTGCGTTCGGGGCCGACAGCGAATGGGCCTACGGCGTTCCCTACGGCACCGGCGGTGAGAGTGTTCCCGTCCTCGAACTGTGGGAGGACTTCCAGTGTCCGGCCTGTGCATCGCTGGAAGAGGCCAACGGAGCTGGGATGGCCGAGCTAGCCGAGACCGGTGTGGTCCGACTCGTCTGGCGTCCCACCGGATTCTTGGACCGCAACCTCGGTAACGATGCCTCCAACCGCGCCATCGGCGCGTGGGGCTGCGCGATGGATGCCGGTTTCACCCGGGAGTTCCACGATGCCCTCTACGCGAGCGTCCCGGAAGTGGAAGGCGACGGCTGGCCGAACGAAGACTTCATCGCGATCGGCGAGCAGATCGGGATCTCCGGGGCCGATCTAGACACCTTCGAGCAATGCGTGAACGACGGCACCTACCGGCCATGGGCGGCTAACTCCACGCAGGAGTTCTACGACTCAGGTGTCGGCGGGACTCCGTTCGGCACGATCGACGGACAAGAGGTTCCGAACGCGACTCTGGCTGATCGGGCCGCCTTGCTGGCCGCGGTCACCGCAGCAGCGGGTAGCTAGACCGTGCCGAGTCCGGATCAAGCAGTCTGGAACCTGGGGCCGGTACCGCTGCGTGCCTATGCCTTGGCGATCATCCTGGGCATCGTCGTTGCCATCTGGTTGGGCAACAAGCGATACGTCGCGCGCGGCGGACAACCGGGGCTCATCACCGATATCGCCCTGTGGGCGGTTCCCTTCGGCATCGTCGGGGGTCGGCTCTACCACGTGCTCAGCGACTGGCAGATCTACTTCGGTCCCGACGGGCGTGGGCTCACCGCAGCGTTGCGAATCTGGGATGGCGGCTTGGGTATCTGGGGAGCGGTGGCACTTGGCGGGCTGGGAGCGTGGATCGCAGCGCGACGCCACCACGTGGCCCTGCCACCGATAGCCGACGCCATCGCGCCGGGCATCGCTTTGGCCCAGGCCATCGGCCGCTGGGGCAACTGGTTCAACCAGGAACTGTTCGGACGCCCGACGGATGTGCCGTGGGCCCTGCAGATCGATCCGGCGAAGCGCCCCGAGGGCTACGAGCAGTTCGCCACCTTCCACCCGACGTTCCTGTACGAGTCCTTGTGGTTGGTGGGCGTGGCCGTGGTGGTCATCTGGGCCGATCGACGATTCACCATGGGGCACGGGCGCGTCTTCGCCCTATACGTGTTGCTGTACGTGGCCGGTCGGGGGTGGATCGAAGCACTACGCATCGACCCGGTGAATACCGTCGGGGGGCTGCGCCTGAATGTGTGGACCTCGATCCTCGTGGGGATCGGGGCGTTGGTGTACCTCGTGTGGTCGGCCCGCACCCGCCCTGGTCGCGAGGTGCTGTCCGATGCCGATGCCGATGGCCAGTCGGCAGGATCGGGGGAGTCGCAGGAGGACAGCGAGACCTCCCCCCGGTAGACTCTCCAGCCCACGGGCCAACGTCGTCCCGTGATCGTCACCGACGTGGACCTTCCGTCCTGCGTCTGCGGCGATCATCTGCTTGGTGCCATCCGAACGCATCGACGACGACAACGAAAGGCCCGCCGTGCTGGATCGATACTCGACCGCCCCTGCCGCCCAAGGTCTCTACGACCCCCGCGCGGAAAAGGACGCATGCGGCGTCGCCTTCGTTGCCACCTTGACCGGTCAGCCAACGCACCAGGTGGTCCAGCAGGCACTCACCGCGCTGGTCAACCTGGAGCACCGCGGTGCATCGGGCAGCGAGCCGGACAGCGGTGATGGCGCTGGGATCTTGCTCCAAGTGCCGGACACCTTCCTGCGTCGGGTCAGCGGTGTTGAGTTGCCCGAAGCCGGCCGCTACGCAACCGGCATCGGTTTCCTACCGGTGGATCTCACCGAGCGCGCCGAAGTGATGCGGGCGATCAGCAACGTGGCCGACGATGAAGGAGTCACGGTGCTGGGCTGGCGGGAAGTGCCGACCGACCCCTCCCTGGTCGGAGCCACGGCCCGGGCGTGCATGCCGGCGTTCTGGCAGTTGTTCCTCGCCGATGCCAGCGGCCAGGCCGAGGGCATCGACCTCGACCGACTCATCTACGGGCTGCGCAAGCGCATCGAGCACGAAGTCGGCGTGTACTTCGCCTCGCTGTCAGCACGAACGATGGTCTACAAGGGGATGCTCACCACGGGCCAACTCGCGCCGTTCTATCCCGATCTGGGCGATCCGGAAATCGCCTCGACGCTAGCGATGGTGCATTCGCGGTTCTCGACCAACACGTTCCCGTCCTGGCCGCTGGCCCACCCGTACCGACTGATCGCCCACAACGGTGAGATCAACACGGTTCAAGGAAACCGGAACTGGATGACCACCCGCGAGGCGATGCTCACCAGTGAGGTGATCCCCGGGGACATGACCCGGTTGTTCCCGATCTGCACCCCGGGCGCCAGCGATTCAGCCAGTTTCGACGAGGTTCTCGAACTACTTCACCTCGGTGGGCGGTCGTTGCCCCAGGCCGTGTTGATGATGATCCCTGAAGCCTGGGAGAACAACCCTGAGATGGATCCCACGCGTCGGGCCTTCTATGAGTTCTACGCAACGTTGATGGAACCGTGGGACGGTCCGGCGAACGTCTGCTTCACCGACGGCACCCAAATCGGCGCGGTGCTGGATCGAAACGGACTTCGTCCCGGCCGCTTTTGGGTGACCGACGATGGCCTGGTCGTCCTGGCATCGGAAGCCGGAGTTTTGGATATCGACCCGGCCACGGTCGTCCGCAAGGGCCGGTTGCAGCCTGGACGCATGTTCCTGGTCGATACCGGAGAAGGCCGCATCATCGAAGACGATGAGATCAAGGCCGAGCTTGCCGCTGAGTTGCCCTACTCCGAATGGCTCGACCAAGGTCTGATTCATTTGGAGGAGTTGCCCGAACGCGAGCATGTCGTGCACACCCACGAATCGGTGGCCCGTCGCCAACAGACCTTCGGTTACACGCAAGAGGAATTGCGCATCATCATGGAGCCGATGGCTCGCGCCGGCGCCGAGCCGATCGGCTCGATGGGCACGGACACCCCCATCGCCGTGCTTTCGAGTCGTCCCCGGCTGTTGTTCGACTACTTCAGTCAGCTTTTCGCCCAGGTCACGAACCCGCCGCTCGATGCCATCCGCGAGGAAATCGTCACCAGTTTGGCGTCGTTGATCGGGCCGGAAGGCAATTTGCTCGATTCCCAGCCGGGACACAGCCGCCAGGTGGTCTTGCCGTTCCCGGTGATCGACAACGACGAACTCGCGAAGATCCTGCACATCAACGCGGATGGAACCCTGCCGGAATTCGCGGCGACCCGCATCAAGGGCTTGTACCCGGTGGCCGGCGGGGGAGCGGCGCTGGAGAAGCGACTGGGCGAGATCTTCAACGAGGTCGACGCCGTTATCCGACAGGGCAAGCGATTCATCGTGCTGTCCGATCGGGACAGCAACGCCGGGCAAGCGCCTATTCCATCCCTGTTGCTGTGCGCCGCTGTTCACCACCACCTGGTGCGCACCAAGGCACGCAGTCAGATCAGTTTGCTCGTCGAGGCTGGCGATGTCCGCGAGGTTCATCATGTGGCGTTGCTCGTCGGCTACGGCGCGGCCGCGGTGAACCCGTACCTGGCCCTGGAAACGGTCGAGGATCTCGTTCACCGGCATGTGATCGATGATGTGTCGGCCGAAAAGGCCGTGCGGAACTACATCAAGGCGATGGGCAAGGGGCTACTGAAGGTGATGTCCAAGATGGGCGTCTCGACCGTGGCCTCGTACCGGGGTGCGCAGATCTTCGAATCGATCGGGTTGTCCCAAGAACTCGTTGACGCGTACTTCACCGGCACCACCACGAAACTCGGTGGCGTTGGCTTGGACGTGCTGGCCGAAGAGGTTGCCAAGCGGCACGCCGTTGCCTACCCACCGTCGGGTATCTCGCCGGCGCACCGCATCCTCGCCGACGGTGGTGAGTACCAATGGCGCCGCGATGGCGAACCGCACTTGTTCGATCCGGAGACCGTGTTCCGCTTGCAGCACGCCACGCGCAACAAGCGCTATGACATCTTCCGCGAGTACACCCGCGAGGTGAACGAACAAGCCGAGCGGTTGATGACCTTGCGTGGGCTGTTCGACTTGAAGGAGGGGGTGCGCGAGCCGGTTCCGATCGAGGAAGTGGAATCCGTGGAGTCGATCGTTGCGCGGTTCTCGACGGGCGCGATGTCCTACGGATCGATTTCGGCCGAGGCCCACGAGACGCTGGCGGTCGCGATGAACCGCCTCGGCGGGAAGTCCAACACCGGGGAAGGTGGCGAAGACCCCGAACGCTACGTGCCCATGGAGAACGGTGATTCCAAGCGCTCGGCGATCAAGCAGGTCGCTTCCGGTCGTTTCGGGGTCACCAGCGAGTACCTGGTGAATAGCGACGACATCCAGATCAAGATGGCGCAGGGAGCCAAGCCCGGCGAAGGCGGACAGCTTCCCGGTCACAAGGTGTATCCCTGGATCGCGAAGACCCGGCACTCCACTCCGGGAGTCGGGTTGATTTCGCCGCCTCCGCACCACGACATCTACTCGATCGAGGATCTCGCACAGTTGATCCACGATTTGAAGAACGCCAATCCGCGGGCTCGCGTGCACGTCAAGCTCGTCGCCGAAGTCGGCGTGGGCACTGTGGCGGCAGGAGTGTCCAAGGCGCATGCCGACGTCGTGCTCATCTCGGGCCACGACGGCGGTACCGGTGCTTCACCGCTCACCTCCTTGAAGCATGCGGGTGGCCCTTGGGAGTTGGGCTTGGCGGAAACGCAGCAGACGCTGTTGCTCAACGGACTGCGTGATCGGGTAGTGGTGCAAACCGATGGCCAGCTCAAGACAGGTCGCGATGTGCTGATTGCCGCGTTGCTCGGCGCGGAGGAATACGGCTTTGCTACGGCGCCGCTGGTGGTGATGGGCTGCGTCATGATGCGCGTGTGCCACCTGGACACGTGCCCGGTCGGGATCGCCACCCAAAACCCCGTCTTGCGTGAGCGCTTCCAGGGCACCCCGGAATTCGTCGTGAACTTCTTCGAGTTCATCGCACAAGAGGTGCGCGAGTACCTGGCTGCGTTGGGTTTCCGCAGTCTCGACGAAGCCATCGGCCATACCGAGGTGCTCGATACCCGCAAGGCGGTCGATCACTGGAAGGCCGATGGCCTCGATCTCGCACCGGTGCTGCACATGCCCGAGATCGGTGACGATCAGGCACGCCACCGCACGGTTGCGCAAGATCACGGGCTCGATCAGGCGCTGGATGTGCAGCTCATCGAACTGTGCGCACCAGCCATCGAACGCAAAGAGCCGGTTCGCGCGCAAATCGCGATACGCAACGTCAACCGCACGGTGGGAACGATGCTCGGCTCGGAAGTCACCCGCGCCCACGGCGGTGAGGGGCTACCGGATGAAACGATCGACCTGACCTTCCAGGGATCGGCTGGGCAATCCTTCGGAGCGTTCGTTCCCGCGGGCATAACCCTCAGGCTCGAAGGTGATGCCAACGATTACGTCGCCAAGGGTTTGTCCGGCGGGCGGGTAGTCGTCCGGCCAGATCGCGAGGCAGCGTTCGTGGCGCAGGACAACATCATCGCTGGAAACGTCATCGCTTACGGCGCCACCAGCGGTGAGGTGTTCATCCGCGGGCAGGTCGGTGAGAGGTTCTGCGTGCGTAACTCGGGTGTTCACGCTGTCGTCGAGGGTGTGGGTGACCACGCGCTTGAGTACATGACCGGCGGTATCGCCGTCATCCTCGGACCGATCGGGCGCAACTTGGGCGCGGGGATGTCCGGTGGCATCGGCTACGTCCTCGATCTTGCTGTCAGCCGAGTAAACCCCGAAATGGTCGACCTCGATCCGCTCGACGCCGATGATCTCGAGCAACTACACGCGCTGATCACCCGGCATGTCGAGGAGACCGATTCGCAGGTCGGCGCGCAACTACTCGAAGACTGGGCGCAACAACAAGCCCGGTTCACCAAGGTGATGCCCAAGGACTTCAAGCGTGTGCTGCGGTTGCGCGAGGAGGCGTTGGCCAAGGGCGAGGATCCGATTCTTGCGGTCATGGGAGGCAACAATGGCTGATCCACGCGGTTTTCTGACGACCGAGCGCGAACTGCCAACACGGCGCCCGGTCGATGTGCGGATCCAGGACTGGTCGGAGGTCTACGAAGAGTTCGATGCCCGCAGTTTGGAAAAGCAGGCCGGACGCTGCATGGACTGCGGCATCCCGTTCTGCCACCAGGGGTGTCCGCTGGGCAACTTGATCCCCGAGTGGAACGACCTCATCTACGACCGCGACTGGGGTCAAGCAATCGAACGGCTGCACGCCACCAACAACTTCCCGGAGTTCACCGGGCGCCTGTGCCCTGCGCCGTGTGAAACCGCCTGCGTCCTGGGTATCAACGCCGAGCCGGTCACCATCAAGCAGGTCGAGGTCGCGATCGTGGACCGGGCGTGGCAGTCCGGGTGGATCACCCCGCAACCGCCGGAGTCGCTCAGCGGCAAGACGGTCGCGGTGATCGGTTCCGGTCCCGCCGGACTTGCGGCCGCCCAGCAGCTTGCTCGCGCCGGGCACACCGTCGCGGTCTACGAGCGCGGTGACCGCATCGGAGGTCTGCTGCGCTACGGCATCCCGGAGTTCAAGATGGAAAAGCGCCATCTCGATCAGCGCCTTGAACAGATGGAGGCCGAAGGCGTGAAGTTCCGCCCGAACGTCGAGGTCGGGGTCGATGTGACCGTCGCCGATCTGCGCCGCCGGTACGACGCCATCGTGATCGCCACGGGCGCCACGGCCTGGCGCGACCTACCGATTCCCGGCCGCGAACTCACGGGTGTCTACCAGGCGATGGAGTTCCTGCCGTGGGCGAACAAGGTGCAAGAAGGCGATCTGGAGGCCTCTCCGCTCGACGTTGCCGGTCAGCACGTGGTGATCATCGGGGGAGGCGACACCGGGGCCGACTGCCTAGGAACCGCGCACCGGCAGGGGGCGGCCAGCGTTACGCAACTCGAGATCATGCCCCGCCCACCGCAGGAGCGTCCCTCGAGTCAGCCGTGGCCGACCTTTCCCATGACCTACCGCGTTTCGAGCGCGCATGAAGAAGGTGGGGAGCGGATGTTCGCCGTCTCCACCGAGCGCTTCGAGGGCGATGCGGACGGGCACGTGCGCTCGTTGCATTTACTCGATGTCGAGTTCGTCGATGGCGCGTTCTCGCCGGTTGCCGGGAGCGAACGCGCCATCCCGGCTGACACTGTCCTGCTGGCCATGGGTTTCACCGGCCCGGAGGAAGGCCCGCTGATCGAGCAGTTCGGTCTCGGGCTGACCGAGCGCGGCGCCATCGTGCGCGCGGACGATTACTCCACCGACGTCGAAGGCGTCTTCGTTGCCGGAGACGCCGGGCGCGGTCAGTCGCTCATCGTGTGGGCGATCGCCGAGGGTCGCGCTGCGGCCGCGAGCGTGGATCGGTATCTGATGGGTACCACCAACCTGCCCTCGCCCATCCGAGCATCGGCGCGGCCGCTCACGGTGTAACCGTTTACTAATAGACTGCAGCCATGCGTCGAGCCAAGATCGTGGCCACCTTGGGCCCCTCGGCCGGCACCCCTGAGCAGATCCGGGCGCTGGTCGATGCCGGCATGGATGTCGCCCGGTTGAACCTCTCGCACGGCAGCCACGAGGTGCACCGGCAGTCCTACCTCGCGGTCCGTCAGGCCAGCGATGCCAGCGGTCGCGGTGTGGGGATCCTGGTGGACCTGCAAGGGCCCAAGATCCGACTAGGCACGTTCGCGCAGGGGCCGGTTCTGCTCGAGGCCGGAGCCGAGTTCGTCGTCACTACCGAAGATGTTCCCGGCGATAGTCACATGGTCTCGACCACCCACGCCGGTCTCCCAGGCGATGTCACACCCGGCGATCTCGTCCTCGTGGATGACGGTCGCATCGAGTTGCAGGTAACCAAAGTCGATGGTCCCCGCGTTCACACCAAGGTCATCGAAGGTGGTCGGGTCTCCGATCACAAGGGTTTCAACCTGCCCGGGGTGCCGGTCAGCGTCCCCGCGCTATCGGATAAGGACATCGAGGACTTGCGCTGGGCGTTGCGGATGGGCGCCGACATGGTGGCGTTGTCCTTCGTCCGCTCGGCCGCCGATGCCAAGGAAGTCCACGCCATCATGGACAACGAAGGCATCACCGTTCCCGTTCTCGCCAAGGTCGAAAAGCCACAGGCGATCGACAATCTCGAGGAGATCGTCCAAGCTTTCGACGGCATCATGGTTGCGCGCGGTGATCTCGGCGTCGAACTGCCACTCGAACAAGTGCCGCTCGTGCAAAAGCGCGCGATCCAGATGTGTCGCGAAGCCGGCAAGCCGGTGATCGTCGCGACTCAGATGTTGGATTCGATGATCAGTGCTAGCCGGCCGACCCGTGCGGAAGCCAGTGATGTCGCCAACGCAGTCCTCGATGGCGCCGATGCGCTCATGCTTTCCGGTGAGACGAGCGTCGGCCACAATCCGGCGCTCGTCGTGCAAACGATGTCGACGATCATCGAACACGTCGAATCCGAAGCCCTAGATCGGCTACCGGCGTTGCACGAGGAGGTGCACGGTTCCACCGCTCGGGCGCTCACCCACGCCGCTGTCGATGTCGCGCAGTACGTCTCCGGCACCCACCTGATCGCATTCACCGAAACCGGGCGCTCGGCTCGGCTCATCGCCCGCTGGCGGTGCGCCACACCGCTGCTGGCCTTCACCCCGAACCCCCGCGTGCGTAGCCAGCTGGCGTTGGTGTGGGGTGTGGAGACCTTCCTGGTTCCTCAGGTTCGGCACACAGACGACATGGTTCGCCAGGTGGACAAGGCCTTGTTGGATATCGGTCGGGCTCGGCTCGGCGATCGCGTGGTGATCGTGGCTGGTGTGCCCCCTGGTGTCCCCGGGACCACGAACGGCATGCGGGTGCACAAGATGGGTAGCGCTGGCCCCGGCGGTGGCGTGTAGGTTGATCCTTAGTCCTTTAAGCCCGTCCGGAGAGGCGGGGAAGGGGAAGGTGATCTGTGCCTGAGCGCACGGTGCTCGATGCGTCGGACATCCGGCGTGCGGTGCGACGCATGTCGCACGAGATCTTGGAGTCCGCCAAGGGCGTTGACGATCTCGTCATTTTGGGCATACCCACCCGTGGCGTCTACCTAGCCCGCCGAATCGCCGCGTCCATCGGCGAAATCGAAGGCCGCGAGGTGCCGTGCGGATCGCTGGACATCACGTTGTACCGCGACGACCTCCGGCTGCGCGAAGTGCGCGCCTTGGAACCGACGAGTATCCCGGCCGACGGCATCGATGGGCGCGTGGTGGTTCTGGTGGACGACGTCCTGTACTCCGGCCGAACCATCAGAGCCGCCCTGGACGCCCTCGCCGATGTCGGCCGCCCAGCAGCCGTGCGACTAGCTGCGCTGGTCGACCGCGGTCACCGCGAACTTCCGATCCGCCCGGATTTCATCGGCAAGAACCTGCCCACCTCGCAAAGCGAGACGGTGCGAGTGCACCTTGCGGAGATCGACGACGAAGACTCCGTGACGATCCGGCAGGTGGATCAGTGATCGGTCGCCACCTGCTTTCAGCAGCGGACCTGACCTGCGAAGACGCCATCGGCATCTTGGATACCGCCGGCGAGTTGGCGACCGTGACCGATCGTTCGGTGAAGAAGCTCCCCACCTTGCGTGGACGCACAGTGGTCACGTTGTTCTTCGAGGACTCCACCCGGACGCGGATCTCCTTCGAACTGGCAGCCAAGCGACTGTCGGCCGATGTCATCAACTTCGCGGCGAAAGGATCGTCGGTATCCAAGGGCGAAAGCCTGAAGGACACGGCCTTGACCTTGGAGGCGATGGGAGCCGACGCCGTGATCATCCGGCACGGAGCTTCCGGTGCCCCCTACCGGTTGGCGAACGCCGGCTGGATTCACGGGTCGGTGATCAACGCCGGGGATGGCACCCACGAACACCCAACGCAGGCACTTCTTGATGCCTACACGCTGCGCCACCATCTGCGTGCGGGACAAGGGGACCTTGCCGGTGCTCGCGTGGCGATCGTCGGCGACATCCTGCATAGCCGCGTGGCGCGCTCGAACGTCGCTCTCTTGCGCACCCTGGGAGCGCACGTCACCGTGGTTGCACCACCGACTTTGCTGCCGTACGGAGTCCAGTCCTGGCCCTGCGAAGTCAGCTACGACATCGATGATGTCCTGCCGCACCTCGACGCCGTGATGATGCTGCGGGTTCAAGCCGAACGGATGGCCGGCTCCTACTTTCCCAACGAACTCGAATACTCCCGCCGCTACGGGCTCGATTCGCGTCGCATGGCGCTGATGCCACACGATGCGATCGTTCTCCACCCGGGCCCCATGAATCGCGGCGTGGAGATCTCCGCCGAGGTAGCCGATTCGCCGCGCGCTGTGGTGGTCGAGCAAGTCACGAACGGGGTGCATGTTCGGATGGCGGTGCTGTATCTGCTGCTCGGTGGTCGGTCCGAGGAACTGCTCACGGAAGGAGCGGATCGATGAACGCTTCGATCGTGGTGCGTGGTGGACGTCCCTATGGCGGGGATCCGGTCGACATCGTGGTCGACGGTGACCGCATCGCCTCGATCGACCCGGTCGGATCCGGGGTGGGGGATCGGGTTCTCGATGCCCGCGATTGCGTGGTGCTGCCCGGTCTGGTCGACCTGCACACCCACCTGCGCGAACCGGGTCGTGAGCATGCCGAGACGATCGAATCGGGATCCAAGGCCGCGGCCCTCGGAGGCTTCACCTGCGTGCATGCCATGGCCAACACGTCTCCGGTTGCCGACACCGCCGGCGTTGTCGAGCAGGTATGGCGCCGGGGAATCGAGACGGGGCTGGTCGATGTTCGCCCGGTCGGCGCGGTGACGGTCGGACTCGAGGGTCGGCAGTTGGCCGAACTCGGCGCGATGGCCACGAGTGCCGCCGCCGTTCGCGTCTTCAGCGACGACGGCCTGTGTGTCCACGATCCGCTGTTGATGCGTCGGGCGCTGGAGTACGTGAAGGCCTTCGATGGCGTGGTCGCTCAGCACGCACAGGATCCGCGGCTGACCGAGGGCGCGCAGATGAACGAGAGTGAGTTGTCGGGCCGGCTGGGGCTCACCGGTTGGCCGGCAGTAGCCGAGGAATCCATCATCGCCCGCGACGTACTGCTGGCCGCACACACCGATTCCCGTTTGCACGTCTGCCACGTTTCCACGGTCGGGTCGGTCGAGGTGATCCGGTGGGCCAAGTCCCGGGGCATTCCGGTGACCGCCGAGGCCACCCCCCACCACCTGTTGCTCACCGAGGAACTTGTCAGCACTTTCGACCCGGTCTACAAGGTCAACCCGCCCTTACGCCGTCGTGAGGATGTGGAGGCCCTGCGCGCAGCAGTACTCGACGGCACCATCGACATCATCGCCACCGATCACGCACCCCATCCGCGCGAGGACAAAGATTGCGAATGGGCTGCGGCGGCGATGGGGATGCTGGGGTTGGAGACGGCCCTGGGCATCGCGGCGCAGGTCGTGACCGGCGAGGATGGCACCAACTGGCATGCGATTGCGCAGTTGATGTCGGTGGCACCGGCGCGGATCGGACGCGTTGCCGATCAAGGCCAGGCGATTGAGCCCGGATCGGCGGCGAACCTGGCCATCTGGGATTCCTCTGCCGAGACGGTCGTGAGCGCCGCGCAGCTAGCTTCCCGAAGCGCAAACACCCCGTACGCGGGCTACACGCTGCCCGGGGCGGTGCGCCATGTGCTCTTCCGTGGCCGCCCGAGCGTGGTGGACGGGCAGATCGCATGATGGATCCCGTGGTTGCGATGTCGTTCATGACGGTTCCCGGCCGCCTCATCTCCCAAGAGTTCGTCGAGCAGGCCCAGGTGACCAACTGGCCGGCGAGGATCGCCTGGACCGCGTTGGTGATCGGCGTTATCGCGCTGGTCTTGTGGGCGATGCGGCGGGGATGGAAGGCACGCGTGCAGCGGCAGTCCGATGTGCCCGCGCCGGCCGCACCGACCGATGAACCCACTGCGGAGGCCATCCCCGGTCTGTATCTCGGGACATCCGTGAGCGGTGATTGGCTCGATCGCATCGCAGCACACGGGCTAGGCGTGCGAAGCCGGGCATCGGTTGACTGGTCGGAATCCGGGATCGCGATGCACCGCCAAGGCGCGCCATCCCTGGTGATCCCCGCCGCGGACATCCTCGGCGTGCGTGCCGACAGCGGGGTGGCAGCCACTGTGCGATCCAAAGACAGCGTCGTCGTTATTACTTGGCAGTTGGGAGAACGCGTGGTGGATACCGGGTTCCGGGCGGATGACTCCAGTGGTCATCGCACTGTGTTGGATGGGCTCATGGGCACCTTCCCGCGCGAGGCCCGCGCATGAGCAACTCCACTGGCGCGAAGGTCCCTGCGGTCCTGGTTCTCGAGGACGGCACCACCATGGCCGGCCAGGCATACGGCGCGATCGGGGAGACGTTCGGCGAGGCGGTCTTCTCGACCGGGATGACCGGTTACCAGGAAACCTTGACCGATCCCTCGTACCACCGGCAGGTCGTGATCATGACCGCGCCGCATATCGGCAATACCGGGGTCAACGACGACGACCTCGAATCCCGACGCATCTGGGTGGCCGGTTATGTGGTGCGTGACCCGGCGCGAATCTCCTCCAACTGGCGGGCCAAGCGCAGTTTGGACGACGAACTACGCAAGTACGGCATCGTCGGCATCAGCGGAGTCGACACCCGAGCGCTCACGCGGCACTTGCGCGATGCCGGTGCGATGCGCGTCGGTGTCTTCAGCGGTCCGGCGGCAGATCGAACCCCGGCCGAACTCCTCGAGGCAGTCCGCTCCAGCCCCGCGATGGCCGGTGCCAACCTCACCGACGATGTCACGACGGATGTCGCGTACACGGTCGAGCCGATCGTCGATCACCGCTTCACCGTGGTGGCGGTCGATCTGGGCATCAAGTCCATGACCCCGCAGCGGATGGCGGAGCGTGGAATGCGCGTCCACGTGGTGCCGGCGTCGTACACCTGGGAGCAGATCGCCGCACTGGAACCCGATGGGGTGTTCTTCTCCAACGGCCCGGGGGATCCGGCCACGGCAGATCACGCCGTTGCGGTGATGCGCGATGCGTTGGCGGCTCGAGTGCCGGTATTCGGGATCTGCTTCGGTAACCAGATCCTGGGGCGGGCGCTGGGGCTTGGCACCTACAAACTGCGATTCGGTCACCGTGGCATCAACCAGCCGGTGATGGATCTCACGACCGACAAGGTCGAGGTGACCGCGCACAACCACGGTTTCGCTGTGCAGGCGCCCATCGGCGAGGAGTTCGAGACTCCCTTCGGACGCGGTCGGGTGAGTCACGTGTGCTTGAACGACGATGTCGTGGAGGGCTTGGAGTTGGTAGATGCGCCCGCCTTCAGCGTGCAGTACCACCCGGAGGCGGCGGCCGGTCCGCACGATGCTGCCTACCTCTTCGACCGGTTCGCCGCGGTCATGGAACAGCACCGGGCGGGGGTGCAGGGCTGATGTCTAAACGTGCGGATATCTCTTCGGTGTTGGTGATCGGATCCGGTCCGATCGTTATCGGTCAGGCGTGCGAGTTCGATTATTCGGGCACCCAGGCATGCCGGGTGTTGAAGGCCGAGGGGCTGCGGGTCATCTTGGTCAACTCCAATCCGGCCACGATCATGACCGATCCGGAGTTCGCCGACGCCACTTATGTCGAGCCCATTACTCCGGAGTACGTCGAGCGGATCATCGCCAAGGAGCGTCCGGATGCACTCTTGCCGACCCTAGGTGGACAAACGGCGCTGAACACCGCGATCGCTTTGCACAAATCTGGGGTCCTTGCGAAGTACGACGTCGAGTTGATCGGCGCCGATGTGGATGCCATCGAACGCGGGGAGAACCGGGAGAAGTTCCGCGAGATCGTGGAACAGATCGGTGGATCTAGCGCACGCTCGATCATCTGCCACACCCTCGAGCAGTGCTTCGCGGCAACCGAGGAGCTGGGCTACCCGGTGGTGGTGCGGCCTTCCTTCACGATGGGTGGAGCCGGTTCGGGCATCGCCTATGACCCCGACGATCTCGCGCGTATCGCCGGAGCTGGATTGCAGGCGAGCCCCACGACCGAAGTGTTGCTCGAGGAATCCATCATCGGATGGAAGGAATACGAACTCGAGTTGATGCGCGATCGCCGCGACAACGTTGTGGTCGTGTGCTCCATCGAGAATCTCGATCCGATGGGCGTGCACACCGGAGACTCCATCACCGTCGCACCGGCGCTGACCCTGACCGACCGTGAGTACCAACACATGCGCGATGTGGGCATCTCGATCATCCGAGCGGTGGGTGTAGACACCGGTGGGTGCAACATCCAGTTCGCGATCAATCCCGACGACGGTCGGATGATCGTGATCGAGATGAATCCCAGAGTTTCGCGATCCTCGGCGCTGGCTTCGAAAGCCACCGGCTTCCCGATCGCCAAGATCGCCGCCCGGTTGGCGATCGGCTACACCCTCGATGAGATTCCCAACGACATCACCCAGGAGACTCCTGCGTCTTTCGAACCCACACTCGATTACATCGTCGTCAAGGTTCCTAGGTTCGCTTTCGAGAAGTTCCCCGGCGCTGACACCACCTTGACCACCACGATGAAGAGCGTCGGCGAGGCGATGGCCATCGGCCGCAACTTCCCCGAGGCGCTGCAAAAGGCCCTGCGATCGATGGAACGACCATCGGCGGTCTTCGCCTGGCCGGCTGAGAACCAAGCCCCGGACCTCGCCGATCTCCTCGAACGCATGCGCCGACCCCACGACGGACGGCTGTCCCTTGTCCAACAGGCGCTGTGGCTGGGTGCTGGTATCGACGCCGTCTACGAGGCAACAGGGATCGATCCGTGGTTTCTCGACCAGATCGAACAGATCAATGAAACCGCCGACGCATTGCGCGCCATGGATGGCCTCGACCACGATTCCCTCGTCCATGCCAAGCGGTTGGGTTTCAGCGATCTGCAGATCGCACGGCTGCGCGGACTGCATGAAGACGAAGTCCGCGAGTTGCGACACGAGTGGGGGATCAGGCCGGTCTACAAGACGGTCGACACCTGCGCTGCGGAGTTCGAGGCGAAGACTCCGTATCACTACTCGGCCTACGACTTCGAAGACGAGTCCGATCCCACGGATCGTTCGAAGGTGATCATTTTGGGGTCGGGACCCAACCGCATCGGCCAGGGAATCGAATTCGACTATTCCTGCGTGCACGCTGCGTTGGCGCTGAGCGATGCCGGTTTCGAAACCGTCATGGTCAACTGCAACCCGGAGACCGTGTCCACCGACTACGACACCTCCGATCGGTTGTACTTCGAACCCCTCACCTGCGAGGACGTACTCGAGGTAGTGCACGCGGAGAGTCGGCGGGGCACTGTCGCCGGGGTGATCGTGCAACTCGGTGGCCAGACACCCCTTGGCCTCGCCCAGCGGTTGGCCGACGCCGGTGTCCCGATCGTGGGTACCAGCCCTGCGGCGATTCACCTAGCGGAGGAACGTGGCGCGTTCGGGCAGGTGCTCGCCGAAGCTGGACTGCCTGCACCCGATCACGGCACGGCTCGATCCTTCGAAGACGCCCAGGTGATTGCAGCTCGAGTGGGCTACCCGGTCCTCGTGCGGCCGAGTTACGTACTCGGTGGCCGGGGCATGGAAATCGTCTACGACGACACCATGCTCGCGGACTACCTGCGCCGATCGACCGATGTCACCGCCGAACATCCGGTGCTCGTCGACAGGTTCTTGGACGACGCGATCGAAATCGATGTCGATGCCTTGTTCGACGGTGAACAGATGTATCTCGCTGGTGTGATGGAGCACATCGAGGAAGCCGGTATCCACTCCGGAGATTCCGCGTGCGCACTGCCACCGATCACACTCGGGGCCGCTGACATCGAACGTATTCGTGAGTCCACCGAGGCGATTGCTCGCGGGGTGGGCGTGCTTGGTTTGCTGAACGTGCAGTTCGCTCTTGTGCAGGACACGTTGTTCGTCCTCGAAGCGAACCCTCGGGCTTCACGCACGGTGCCGTTCGTGTCCAAGGCAACCGGGGTCCCGGTTGCCAAGGCCGCAGCGCGCATCATGCTCGGCGCGAGCATCGAGCAATTACGAGCCGAGGGCATCTTGCCCAAGCACGGAGATGGTGGCGACATCCCCGTGGGCGGCGCGATCGCGGTGAAGGAAGCGGTTCTCCCCTTCGGTCGGTTCCACGGAGTCGATGCGGTCCTCGGCCCGGAGATGCGTTCGACGGGTGAGGTGATGGGAATCGACGATTCCTTCGGGGTCGCGTTCGCGAAGTCCCAACAAGCGGCGTACGCGGGCGGCTTACCGATGCACGGCAGTGCATTCGTCTCGCTGGCCAATCGGGACAAGCGCGCTGCGATTTTCCCGATCAAACGGCTCGCAGATCTCGGTTTCCGGATCTATGCAACGGCCGGCACCGCCGATGTTCTGCGCCGCAACGGAGTCGATGCCCAAGTGCTGCGCAAACAGCATGAAGGTCCGGGCGAGGATGGCACCCCCACCACGGTTGAAGCCATCATGGCCGGCGATATCGATCTCATCGTGAATACGCCGTATGGAGTCGGTCCGCGGGTCGATGGCTACGAAATCCGCACCGCCGCAGTGATGAAGGGCATCCCTTGCGTCACAACGGTGCAAGGGTTGAGCGCGGCGGTGCAGGGCATCGATGCGCTCGCGGAAACCGAACCAGGGGTGCGCTCATTGCAAGAGCACGCAGCCGCGATGTTGCGCATGCGCCTAGAACAGTCACCGGATTCGGAAGGCATGATGCCCTGATGCCCGAGCAAGTCACTTCCGAGATTTTGGACAATCGTCGCGCCGGCGATTATCACGTGCTGTCTTTGACCGCGCCGGGCATCGCCGAAGTGGCCAAGCCCGGGCACTTCATCACCTTGGCGATGGGTGGGGACGAGACGAGCATGGTGTTGCGCCGCGCATTCGCGATCCACCAGGTGCAATCCCGCGGCGTTTACGGCGGGACTTTGGATATCGCGGTGTCGGTGCAAGGTCGGGGCACCGAATGGCTGGCAGGTCGCCGTCGCCACGACGTCGTCGATCTCGTCGGTCCGCTAGGTAAGCCGTTCTCCTTGCCCCGCGAAGGTGTCTCGTGTGTTCTCGTCGGTGGGGGATACGGCAGCGCTCCGCTGTTCATGCTCGCTCAGGAACTGCGCGAACGCGGATGCCGAGTCGACATGGTGATCGGGGCAGCCACCGAGTCGAGATTGTTCGGGGTGTTGGAACTCAAGCGGCTCGCCTCCGCGCTGACTATCACCACCGACGACGGCTCGGCCGGTGTCCGAGGCCGGGTGACCGATGTGCTGGACGATGCCTTGGATCGCGCTGGCGCGGACGTCGTCTACGCCTGCGGTCCGATGCCCATGCTCGCCGAGGTCGCCCGCATCGCCACCAAGCGGCGCGTCTTCAGTCAGTGCGCGGTCGAGGAGGCGATGGCCTGCGGTATCGGTGTCTGCATGACCTGCGTGCTTCCGGTGATCGGCGACGACGGCATCACGCGCATGGTGCGTTCGTGCGCTGAGGGTCCGGTCTTTCGCGGCGATCGGGTGCGCTGGGCCGATGTGCACACCATTCCCGCAGATACCTGGGGTGCACCTGGGAACGATGATCGGGGAGTGGGTCGATGAGTCGCGCGCTGATCACGCAGGGCCCCCGGGGTTCGGGAGAGGATCGCCCCGGCGCTCGAGTGGACATGGGTGTCGATCTCGCTGGCGCCGCGCTGCCAAGTCCGATCTTGACCGCCTCCGGCTGCGCGGCGGCCGGGCGCGAGTTGGACACCTTCGTCGACATCACAACGCTCGGTGCCGTCGTCACGAAGAGCATCATGATGCGCCCACGCGCTGGCCGGGCCACGCCCCGGATGTCGGAAACACCGAGCGGCATGCTCAACTCCATCGGGCTGCAGGGACCGGGAGTGGAGTCCTTCATCGAGAACGATCTGTCCTGGCTCGTGCAGCGAGGCGCGCGCACGATCGTCTCGATCGCGGGGGAGAGCGTTGATGAGTACGCCAAACTTGCCGCGAAGTTGCGGCCGGTGGAAGGGATCGCGGCCATCGAGGTCAACATCTCGTGCCCGAATGTTGCGGATCG